>Ga0209070_100020_pt1 | contig 333514 bp, 272 predicted proteins | sample SynthPrep_5_END__FD_187205 | JGI IMG/M metagenome (GOLD analysis project Ga0209070, IMG submission 187205) | Synthetic microbial communities from Ohio, USA - SynthPrep_5_END_DS10_MetaG (SPAdes) (version 2) | ecosystem: Engineered > Bioreactor > Aerobic > Activated sludge | place: USA: Ohio...
TACCAGGCGCAGAACCTGTGGTTCATCATTCCGCAGTTCTTCGGCTTCTGTACCTTCTTCATCGCTGGCGTGGCCGTGACTCACCGTCACCCGTTCGACCAGCCGGAAGCGGAACAGGAACTGGCCGACGGTTACCACATTGAATACGCCGGCATGAAATGGGGCATGTTCTTCGTTGGCGAGTACATCGGCATCATCCTGATCTCGGCACTGCTGGTCACCCTGTTCTTCGGTGGCTGGCACGGTCCGTTCGGCATCCTGCCGCAACTGTCCTTCGTCTGGTTCGCCCTGAAGACCGCGTTCTTCATCATGCTGTTCATCCTGCTGCGCGCTTCCATCCCGCGTCCGCGTTATGACCAGGTGATGGACTTCAGCTGGAAATTCTGCCTGCCGCTGACCCTGATCAATTTGCTGGTGACTGCTGCGCTTGTGTTGTTGAACACGCCAGCAGGCGCGGTTCAGTGAGGATTTGACCCATGTTCAAATATATTGGCGACATCGTTAAGGGTACTGGTACCCAACTGCGCAGCCTGGTGATGGTCTTCGGCCATGGCTTTCGCAAGCGCGACACCCTGCAATACCCGGAAGAGCCGGTCTACCTGCCGCCCCGCTACCGTGGCCGCATCGTGCTGACCCGCGACCCCGATGGCGAAGAGCGTTGCGTAGCCTGCAACCTGTGCGCCGTGGCATGCCCGGTGGGATGCATCTCGCTGCAGAAAGCTGAAACCGAAGACGGTCGCTGGTACCCGGACTTCTTCCGCATCAACTTCTCGCGTTGCATCTTCTGCGGCCTCTGCGAGGAAGCCTGCCCGACCACCGCGATCCAGCTGACCCCGGATTTCGAGATGGCCGAGTTCAAACGTCAGGACCTGGTTTACGAGAAAGAAGATCTGCTGATCTCCGGCCCCGGAAAGAACCCTGATTACAACTTCTATCGTGTTGCAGGTATGGCCATTGCCGGTAAGCCAAAAGGCTCCGCGCAAAACGAAGCCGAGCCGATCAACGTGAAGAGCTTGCTGCCTTAAGGAAGAAAGATGGAATTCGCTTTCTATTTCGCGTCAGGTGTCGCCGTTGTCTCCACGCTCCGCGTGGTGACCAACACCAACCCTGTGCACGCCCTGCTCTACCTGATCATTTCGCTGATCGCCGTGGCGATGACCTTCTTCAGCCTCGGCGCGCCGTTCGCCGGCGTACTGGAAGTGATCGCCTATGCTGGCGCCATCATGGTGCTGTTCGTGTTCGTGGTGATGATGCTGAACCTGGGGCCTGCCTCGGTTCAGCAGGAACGCATCTGGCTCAAGCCGGGAATCTGGCTGGGGCCGGTGGTGCTCGCCACCCTGCTGCTGGTGGAGCTGCTGTACGTGCTGTTCAGCCACCAGAGCGGTACCGGTGTCGGCCACACCACCGTGGACGCCAAGGCCGTGGGCATCAGCCTGTTCGGTCCTTATCTGCTGGTGGTCGAACTCGCCTCGATGCTGCTGCTCGCCGCAGCCGTCACGGCGTTCCACCTGGGCCGCAACGAGGCGAAGGAGTAAGACCATGCCTACTATCGGAACTATCCCTCTGGAGCATGGCCTGGCCGTTGCCGGCATCCTGTTCTGCCTTGGCCTGGTCGGCCTGATGGTGCGCCGCAACATTCTCTTCGTGCTGATGAGCCTGGAAGTGATGATGAACGCCTCCGCCCTGGCCTTCATCGTCGCAGGTGCCAGATGGGCGCAGCCGGATGGACAGATCATGTTCATCCTGGTGATCAGCCTGGCAGCCGCCGAGGCCAGTATCGGCCTGGCGATCCTGTTGCAGCTGTATCGCCGCTTCCACACTCTCGATATCGACGCTGCCAGCGAGATGCGCGGATGAACCTTCTCTATCTGACTTTCCTGTTCCCCCTGATCGGTTTCCTGCTGCTGTCGTTCTCCCGTGGACGCCTCTCGGAAAACCTCGCCGCCCTGATCGGTGTCGGCTCCGTTGGCCTGTCGGCGATTGTCGCGGCTTATGTGATCTGGCAATTCAACGTCGCCCCGCCGGAAGGTGGCCACTACACCCAGGTGCTGTGGCAGTGGATGACCGTAGGCGACTTCAAGCCGACCTTCGCCCTGTATCTGGATGGCCTGTCCGTGACCATGCTCGGCGTGGTGGTGGGCGTGGGCTTCCTGATCCACCTGTTCGCGTCCTGGTACATGCGCGGTGAAGACGGTTACTCGCGCTTCTTCGCCTACACCAACCTGTTCATCGCCAGCATGCTGTTCCTGGTGCTCGGCGATGACCTGTTGTTCCTGTACTTCGGCTGGGAAGGTGTGGGCCTGTGTTCGTACCTGCTGATCGGTTTCTACTACAGCAACCGCAACAACGGTAACGCGGCACTCAAGGCCTTCATCGTCACTCGCATCGGCGACGTGTTCATGGCCATCGGCCTGTTCATCCTGTTCCAGCAGCTGGGCACCCTGAATATCCAGCAACTGCTGGTCGCGGCGCCTGCGAAGTTCCAGGCCGGCGACTTCTGGATCGTCCTGGCGACCCTGATGCTGCTGGGTGGCGCGGTCGGTAAATCCGCCCAGCTGCCGCTGCAGACCTGGCTGGCGGACGCGATGGCCGGTCCTACTCCGGTTTCGGCACTGATCCACGCCGCAACCATGGTGACTGCCGGTGTCTACCTGATCGCCCGTACCCACGGTCTGTTCGCCCTGGCGCCGGATATCCTGCACCTGGTGGGCGTCGTCGGTGGCGTGACTCTGGTGCTGGCCGGCTTCGCCGCGCTGGTCCAGACCGACATCAAGCGGATTCTCGCCTACTCGACCATGAGCCAGATCGGCTACATGTTCCTGGCCCTGGGCGTTGGCGCCTGGGACGGCGCGATCTTCCACCTAATGACCCACGCCTTCTTCAAGGCCCTGCTGTTCCTTGCCTCCGGTGCGGTGATCGTTGCCTGCCACCACGAGCAGAACATCTTCAAGATGGGCGGCCTGTGGAAGAAACTGCCACTGGCCTACGCCAGCTTCATCGTCGGCGGCGCGGCCCTGGCGGCCCTGCCACTGGTCACCGCCGGTTTCTACTCCAAGGACGAGATCCTCTGGGAAGCCTTCGCCAGCGGTAACCACGGCCTGCTGTATGCCGGTCTGGTGGGGGCCTTCATGACCTCGCTGTACACCTTCCGCCTGATCTTCATCACCTTCCACGGTGAAGCCAAGACCGAAGCCCATGCCGGCCACGGCATCAGCCACTGGCTGCCGCTATCGGTGCTGATCATTCTGTCGACCGCCGTCGGCGCCATGATCACTCCACCGCTGCACGGCGTACTGCCGCAAAGCGTCGGCCATGCCGGTGGCGAAGCCAAGCACAGCCTGGAACTGGCGTCGGGCGCCATCGCCATCGCCGGTATCCTGCTGGCCGCGCTGCTGTTCCTCGGCAAGCGTCGCTTCGTTACCGCCGTCGCCAACAGCAGCATCGGCCGCCTCCTCTCGGCCTGGTGGTTCGCTGCCTGGGGCTTCGACTGGATCTACGACAAACTGTTCGTCAAGCCATATCTGGCGATCAGCCATGTACTGCGCAAAGACCCGCTCGACCAGACCATCGGTCTGATCCCGCGCCTGGCCAAAGGGGGCCACAACTCCCTGAGCCGTACGGAAACCGGTCAACTGCGTTGGTACGCCGCCTCGATGGCTGCTGGTGCCGTGCTGGTTATCGGCGCCGTCGTGCTGGTAGCGGTCTGATATGAACCTTGCGAACTTGCGAAAGGAATTGAGCCCGTCATGATTCTGCCTTGGCTAATCCTGATCCCCTTCATCGGCGGCCTGCTGTGCTGGATGGGTGAGCGCTTCGGCGCCACCCTCCCCCGCTGGATTGCGCTGCTGACCATGTCCCTGGAACTCGCTCTCGGCCTCTGGCTGTGGGCCCATGGCGACTATTCATTCGCTCCGGCACCTGGCGCCGATCCGACCTGGACCCTGGAGTTCAAGCACGTCTGGATCGAGCGCTTCGGCATCAACGTGCACCTGGCCCTCGATGGCCTGTCGCTGTTGATGATCCTGCTGACCGGCCTCCTGGGCGTGCTGTCCGTCCTCTGTTCCTGGAAAGAGATCCAGCGTCACGTGGGCTTCTTCCACCTGAACCTGATGTGGATCCTGGGCGGTGTCGTCGGCGTGTTCCTCGCCCTCGACCTGTTCATGTTCTTCTTCTTCTGGGAAATGATGCTGGTGCCGATGTACTTCCTCATCGCGCTCTGGGGTCACAGTTCTTCGGACGGCAAGAAAACCCGGATCTACGCCGCGACCAAGTTCTTCATCTTCACTCAGGCTTCCGGCCTGATCATGCTGGTGGCGATCCTCGGTCTGGTGCTGGTCAACTTCAACGACACCGGCGTGATTACCTTCAACTACGCCGACCTGTTGAAGACCAAGATGTCGACCACCACCGAGTACGTGCTGATGCTCGGCTTCTTCATCGCCTTCGCGGTGAAATTGCCGGTGGTGCCGTTCCACTCCTGGCTGCCCGATGCCCACGCCCAGGCACCGACCGCGGGCTCCGTGGACCTCGCCGGTATCTTGCTGAAGACCGCGGCCTACGGCCTGCTGCGTTTTGCCCTGCCGCTGTTCCCGAACGCCTCGGCCGAATTCGCGCCGATCGCCATGACCCTGGGTCTGATCGGCATCTTCTACGGTGCCTTCCTGGCCTTCGCCCAGACCGACATCAAGCGCCTGGTGGCATTCTCCAGCGTTTCGCACATGGGCTTCGTGCTGATCGGCATCTACTCCGGCAGCCAGCTGGCCCTGCAGGGCGCGGTGATCCAGATGCTGGCTCACGGTCTGTCGGCGGCAGCACTCTTTATCCTGTGCGGCCAGCTGTACGAACGCACCCACACCCGCGACATGCGTGAAATGGGTGGCCTGTGGTCGAAGATCGCCTACCTGCCAGCCATCAGCCTGTTCTTCGCCGCGGCCTCGCTGGGCTTGCCGGCGACCGGTAACTTCGTCGGCGAATTCCTGATCCTGATCGGCACCTTCGCCAGCGCGCCATGGGTCACCGTGCTCGCGACGTCCGGCCTGGTGTTCGGTTCGGTCTATTCGCTGATCATGATTCACCGCGCCTACTTCGGCCCGGCCAAGTCGGACGCGGTCTTGCACGGCATGGACGCTCGCGAACTGATCATGGTGGTCGGACTGGCGGCGCTGCTGATTTACATCGGCATCTACCCGCAACCGTTCCTCGATACCTCTGCCGCCACGATGAGTGGCGTGCAGCAATGGCTCGGCACCGCCTTCACTCAACTCGCTTCGGCCCGGTAAGAGCGCTATGGACTTTACGATTCAACACTTTATCGCGCTTGCGCCGCTGTTGATCACCAGCCTCACCATCATTGTGGTGATGCTGGCTATCGCCTGGCGTCGCAACCATTCGCAAACCTTCCTGCTGTCGGTCGCCGGTCTGAACCTGGCGTTGCTGTCGATTCTGCCGGCCCTGAAAGTCACCCCTCTGGCGGTGACTCCATTGCTGCAGATCGACCAGTTCGCCTGCCTGTACATGGCGCTGATCCTGGTGGCCACCCTGGCCTGCGTCACCCTCGCCCACGCCTACCTGGGCGACGGCGGCACCGGCTACCCAGGCAACCGCGAAGAGCTGTACCTGCTAATCCTGATGGCCGCCGCCGGCGGCTTGGTCCTGGTCAGCGCACAGCACCTGGCCGGCTTGTTCATCGGCCTGGAGCTGCTCTCGGTACCGGTCTACGGCCTGGTGGCTTATGCCTTCTTCAACAAGCGCTCGCTGGAAGCCGGCATCAAGTACATGGTGCTGTCGGCCGCCGGTTCCGCGTTCCTGCTGTTCGGCATGGCCCTGCTCTACGCCGAAGCTGGCAGCCTGAGCTTCAACGGCATCGGTCAGGCCCTGGCCGCGACCGGCCTGCCTAGCCCGCTGGCCCAACTGGGCCTGGGCATGATGCTGATCGGCCTGGCGTTCAAGCTGTCGCTGGTACCCTTCCACCTGTGGACCCCGGACGTCTACGAAGGGGCCCCGGCGCCTGTGGCGGCCTTCCTGGCCACCGCGAGCAAGGTGGCGGTATTCGCGGTGATGGTGCGTCTGTTCCAGATCTCGCCGGTGGCCAGCAGCGGTGTCCTGAACACCGTGCTGACCCTGATCGCGATTGCCTCGATCCTGTTCGGTAACCTGCTGGCGCTGACCCAGAGCAACCTCAAGCGTCTGCTGGGTTACTCGTCCATCGCCCACTTCGGTTACCTGCTGATCGCCCTGGTGGCGAGCAAGGGCCTGGCGATGGAAGCCATCGGCGTCTACCTGGTCACCTACGTGATCACCAGCCTCGGCGCCTTCGGCGTGATCACCCTGATGTCCTCGCCCTACAAGGGTCGCGACGCGGATGCCCTGTACGAGTACCGCGGCCTGTTCTGGCGCCGTCCGTACCTGACCGCCGTGCTCACCGTGATGATGCTGTCCCTGGCCGGCATCCCGCTGACCGCGGGCTTCATCGGCAAGTTCTACATCATCGCCACCGGTGTCGAAGCGCACCAATGGTGGCTGGTCGGTTCCCTGGTCCTGGGCAGCGCCATCGGCGTGTTCTACTACCTGCGCGTCATGGTCACCCTCTACCTGATCGAGCCGAACCTGCGCCGCGTCGACGCCCAGCTGCACTGGGAACAGAAAGCCGGCGGCGTGATGCTGCTGGCCATCGCGGTCCTGGCGTTCTTCCTCGGCGTCTACCCACAACCGCTGCTGATTCTGGTCCAGCAATCCGGTCTGGCGGGCTGATCGCTCAAGCACGATCCGCAGTAAAACAAGACGGCGCCTTCGGGCGCCGTTTTGTTTTCCGAAGAAAACCGCCCTGCCCTTCCTCCTGCCGCCTGAAAGGAATTGCCTTTCAGGCTTTAAAGACGCGTCCTACGTCTCATCCTGATTGCTAAGTCTAAGGTCATTAAAAGGCGACGAGTGTCATGCGCAACGCCTTGACCTCTTGACCTATCCAATCAAGAATATACGCAGGTTACGTACAAATCATGGACGCGCTTTTTATTGAGTTACCCCCGTTCCAGCGCTATCGACAGGACTATCTGGACGACGAGCTTTTTCGTAGCCTGCAGCTTGAATTGCTCAAAGCCCCCGAAGCCGGAGATCTCATCGAAGGAACCGGTGGCTTGCGCAAGATCCGTTTTGTCGATGAGCGAAGACACAAGGGCAAACGCGGCGGAATCAGGGTGATCTATTACTGGTGGTCCGGAGGCGCCCAGTTCTGGCTCTTCACCCTTTACGCAAAGAACGAGCAGAACGACCTGGCACCCCAACAGAAAAAACTGCTCAAGCAACTGTTGAACAGAGAAGTCGAGGCAAGGACCCATCATGAAACGTGACATCTTTTCCGAACTGGTCGAAGGTTTCGACGCCCTGGCCAAAGAGCGCCAAGGCAAGCTCACGCTGCGTAGCCACAAGGTCAAGCTGAGCGCATTGCTCCCGATCACCGCCGAAGAAGTGCTGGCAGTGCGCGAACAGCTGAACCTGTCCAGATCGGTATTTGCCATGTACCTGCGCACCAACACTCGAACCCTGGAGAACTGGGAGCAAGGACGGGCAAAACCCAACGCTCAGGCCACCACCCTGATCCGCCTGGTACAGCGCTTTCCCGATACGGTGGAGCGGCTGGCAGCACTGGCCTGAAGATCTGCGCCGGTTCGAGGGACATCATCGCGGGCAAGCCTCGCTCCTACAGACAAGCAGTGTCTTCGCCACCAGGTCTGCCCGCGACAGCGATTGCCCTGACAGCACAACAGCCATTCCCAAAACACAACGGCACCCGAAGGTGCCGTTGCGCATTACCGATCCACAACCTTATTTACGCGCTGCCTCCCACGACTTGAGCAGTTCGTTGTAGCTCACGGTTTCCCCCTTGGGTTTCTCGTTGGCCAGTTTCGGTTTCGGCGCGCCCGGCTGGTCGAACCAGTATTGCGCGTCGCGCTCGGGGTTCATTTTCGGCGCGCAGGTGGCCTGGGCTTTCGAGCGCTCGAGCCGGGTCATGATTGCGTCCTGGTCCTTGGCCAGGCCATCGAGTGCCTGTTGCGGGGTTTTCTCGCCGCTGGCCGCTTCGGCGATATGGCTCCACCACAGCTGCGCCAGGCGTGGATAGTCCGGCACGTTGGTGCCGGTCGGCGTCCACTGCACCCGGGCCGGACTGCGATAGAACTCCACCAGGCCACCGAGCTTCGGTGCCAGGTCGGTCATCGCCTGGGAGTTGATGTCCGACTCGCGGATCGGTGTCAGGCCGACGATGGTTTTCTTCAGCGACACGGTTTTCGAGGTCACGAACTGGGCATAGAGCCAGGCCGCGAGTTTCTGCTTCTCCGGGGTGGACTTCATGAAGGTCCAGGAACCCACGTCCTGATACCCCAGCTTCATGCCCTCTTCCCAGTACGGTCCACGCGGCGACGGCGCCATGCGCCATTTCGGCGTGCCGTCGGCGTTCATCACCGCCAGGCCCGGCTTGGTCATGTCGGCGGTGAAGGCGGTGTACCAGAAGATCTGCTGGGCGATATTGCCCTGGGACGGCACCGGCCCTGACTCGGAGAAGGTCATGCCCGCCGCCTCCGGTGGCGCGTACTTTTTCATCCAGTCGACGTATTTGGTGGTGGCGAACACCGCCGCCGGGCCGTTGGTGTCGCCACCGCGGGTCACGCTGGAGCCCACCGGATGGCAATCCTCGACGCGGATCCCCCACTCGTCCACCGGCAAGCCATTGGGCAAGCCCTTGTCGCCGCCCCCGGCCATGGAGAACCAGGCATCGGTGAAGCGCCAGCCCAGGGACGGGTCCTTCTTGCCGTAGTCCATATGTCCGTAGACCCGCTTGCCGTCGATCTCCTTGACGTCCTCGCTGAAGAACTTGGCGATGTCCTCATAGGCCGACCAGTTCACCGGTACACCCAGCTCGTAGCCGTACTTCTCCTTGAACCTGGCTTTCAGGTCGGCCCGCTCGAACCAGTCGGCGCGGAACCAGTACAGGTTGGCGAATTGCTGGTCGGGCAACTGATAGATCTTGCCGTCCGGCGCGGTGGTGAAGGAGATACCGATGAAGTCCTTGATGTCCAGGGTCGGCGAGGTGTAGTCCTTGCCTTCGTTGGCCATCAGGTCGGTGATGGATTCGGTCTTGCCATAACGAAAGTGCGTGCCGATCAGGTCGGAGTCGTTGACCCAGCCGTCATAGATGTTCTTGTCCGACTGCATCTGGGTCTGCAGCTTCTCCACCACGTCGCCCTCCTGCAGCAGGTCGTGGGTCAGCTTGATCCCGGTGATTTCGCTGAAAGCCTTGGCCAGCACCTTGGACTCGTATTCATGGGTGGCGATGGTTTCCGAGACCACGTTGATCTTCATCCCGCGAAACGGCTCGGACGCCTTGATGAACCACTTCAGCTCTTCCAGCTGTTGTTCCGCGGTCAGCGTGGATGGCTTGAACTCGCTGCCGATCCACTTTTTCGCGGCGTCCTCATAGGCGTCGGCCCAGGCCGTCGCGCTCAGGCCGCTCAATGCCAGCATGGCCGCCAATGAAACGCTATGTCGCAGCTTATTGTTTTTGTCGAACATAGAGACCTCCCGGTTGAATTTCGAAGCAGGACCACCGCGCACGCGCCCGGCTAGCCCCAACGCATCACAGCCAACAGCCACACCAGGGACAGCACGAACGCCGCCCAGATGCTCCAGTCGGTGACGCCGATTACCAGCAGATGCAGGTAGGCGCTGCCGAGAAGACCGATAAACAGGCGATCGCCACGGGTGGTGGCAATCGGCAGGAAGCCGCGCCGAGGGATGCTCGGCGAACGCAATTCCCACGTGGTCATGCCCAGCAGGATCAAGGCAATGACACCAAAGAATGCCGCCGTCGGGGCGGTCCAGTTCATCCATTCCATCAACGGTTCCTCATACCCGGCCCAGGGCGAAGCCCTTGGCCACATGGTTGCGAACAAACCAGATCACCAGCATGCCCGGCAGGATGGTCAGCACCCCGGCGGCCGCCAGCACGCCCCAGTCGATACCGGAGGCGGACACGGTGCGGGTCATCACCGCGGCGATCGGCTTGGCGTTCACCGAGGTCAAAGTCCGCGCCAGCAGCAGCTCGACCCAGGAAAACATGAAGCAGAAGAACGCCGTCACGCCGATCCCCGAACCAATCAGCGGGACGAAGATCTTCACGAAGAACTTGGGAAAGCTGTAGCCATCGATGTAGGCGGTCTCGTCGATTTCCTTCGGCACCCCGGACATGAAGCCTTCGAGAATCCACACCGCCAGCGGCACGTTGAACAGGCAGTGGGCCAGGGCCACGGCAATGTGCGTATCGAACAGGCCGATGGACGAATACAGCTGGAAGAACGGCAGCAGGAATACCGCCGGCGGCGCCATGCGGTTGGTCAGCAGCCAGAAGAACAGGTGCTTGTCGCCGAGGAAGCGGTAGCGCGAGAACGCATAGGCCGCCGGCAGCGCCACGCTCAGGGAAATCACCGTGTTCAGGCTGACGTAATACAGCGAGTTGAGGTAGCCGGTGTACCAGCTGGGGTCGGTGAAGATCACCTTGTAGTTGTGCCAGGTGAAGTCCTGGGGCCACAGGGTCAGGCTGCCGAGGATCTCGTTGTTGCTCTTGAACGACATGTTCAGCAACCAGTAGATCGGCACCAGCAGGAACAGGATGTAGATCAGCAGCGGTATCAGCTTGCGCTTGGTCATGGCGGCCGTCCTCAGCGATTGGCGTCGGAGTGGGTCATGGCGGTGTAGAACAGCCAGGACACCAGCAGGATGATCAGGAAGTACACCAGGGAGAATGCTGCGGCGGGGCCCAGGTCGAACTGACCGATCGCCATCTGGGTCAGGGTCTGGCTGAGGAAGGTCGTGGCGTTGCCCGGCCCGCCGCCGGTGAGCACGAACGGCTCGGTGTAGATCATGAAGCTGTCCATGAAACGCAGCATCACCGCGATCAGCAGCACGCTTTTCATCTTCGGCAACTGGATATGGCGGAACACTGCCCAGTTCGACGCCCGGTCGATGCGCGCCGCCTGGTAATACACGTCCGGGATCGCCCGCAGCCCCGAAAAGCAGAGCAGCGCCACCAGCGAGGTCCAGTGCCACACGTCCATCACCAGCACCGTGACCCAGGCATCCATGGTGTTGGCCGCGTAGTTGTAATCGATACCCAGGGCATTCAGCGCCGAGCCCATCAGGCCGATGTCGGCTCGGCCGAAGATCTGCCAGATGGTGCCCACCACGTTCCACGGAATCAGCAGCGGAATGGCGAGGATGATCAGCACCACCGACGACCAGCGTCCCTTGCTTGGCATGGTCAGGGCGATGGCGATGCCCAAGGGAATTTCGATCAACAGCACGCAGGCGGAATAGATGAACTGGCGCAGCAGCGAGTCGTGCAGGCGCGGGTCGAGCAGCACCTGGCGGTACCAGTCGGCGCCGACGAAATAGCGGCTGGACTGGTCGAAAATGTCCTGCACCGAGTAGTTGACCACGGTCATCATCGGGATCACCGCACTGAAGGCCACCAGCAGGAACACCGGCAATACCAGCCACCAGGCTTTGTTGTTCTGCACTTTGTTCATGGCTGAACCTCGTTCGTGACGTGGGCCTCCAGCAGGTATTCGTCGGCGTAGACCATCAGCCACTGCGCTGGGAAGCTGATGCAGGCCCTGCCCTGCGGCACCGGTTTGTCTTCGGCCAGCCGCACTTTCAAGACCGCGCCGTCGAGGTTCAGGGTCATGATCTTGTAGGTACCCAGGTCCTCGATGTGGACCACGTCGGCCTGCAGCGCCTCCTCGTAAGGCTCGTCCCAGACATGGATGAACTCCGGGCGAATGCCGACTTTCAGGCTCTGGTAATGGATCTCGGCGATTCGCTGCTGCAAGGCTTCAGGTAATGGCAGGTGGGTGCCCGCGAAGCCGACACCGCCGGCCTCTGCCCGGACCTCGATCAGGTTCATCCCCGGGCTGCCGATGAAGTAGCCGACAAAGGTGTGGCTCGGCCGCTCGAACAGCTCCCGCGGGGTACCGAACTGGACGATCTGCCCGCCGTACATCACCGCGATCTTATCGGCGAAGGTCGAGGCTTCGAGCTGGTCGTGGGTGACGTAGACCATGGTGATGTTGAACTGCTCGTGGATCTGCTTGAGCTTGCGCCGCAGCTTCCACTTCAAGTGCGGGTCGATCACCGTCAGCGGCTCGTCGAACAGGATCGCCGATACGTCATCGCGCACCAGGCCGCGGCCCATGGAAACCTTCTGCTTTTCGTCGGCGCTGAGGTTGCGCGCCTTCTTGTTCAGCAGCGCCTGCAAGTCGAGGACCTCGGCGATCTCCTGCACCTTGCTGTGCACCCTGGCCTCGGCCAGGCCCTGGTTGCGCAGCGGAAAGGCCAGGTTGTCGAACACCGTCATGGTGTCGTAGACCACCGGGAACTGGAAAACCTGGGCGATGTTGCGTTTCTCGGGAGTCAGCTCGTTGACCACCCGGGTATCGAACAGCACCTGCCCCTGGGAAGGGCTGAGCAGCCCGGAAATGATGTTGAGCAAGGTCGACTTGCCGCAGCCGGACGGCCCGAGCAAGGCATAGGCGCCGCCCTGCTCCCAGACGTGGTTCATCTCGCGGATCGCATAGTCCTCGGGACCGGCCGGGGTACTGGTGTAACTGTGGGCGAGGTTGTGCAAACGGATCTCGGCCATCAGGCAACCCTCGCGACGCGCCGCCCCGGCGCCTGGACCAGACGGCCCTGGGCATCGAAGACGAACAGTTTGTGGGTGGGGATATAGATACGGATCGGCGCGTCGACGTCGTATTCGTGCACGCCGGGCAGGTGCAGCACCAACAGGAATTGTTCGTTGCGCACATGCAGGAAGGTTTCCGAGCCGCTGATTTCCGCCACCTCGACGGTCACCGCCAGCTCCAGGTCGTCGTCGTTGCTCGGCACCAGGGAGATATGGCTGGGCCGCACGCCGAAGCGGAACTCGCCCTCGCCGACCGGGCGCAGATCGACGTTCAGCGGAAAGTGCACGAAATTGGCGAAGCTCACTTCATTGCCGGCGATGCGCCCCGGCATCAGGTTGATCGGCGGTTCGGAGAACAGCTCGGCGGCCAGCACCGTCTGGGGCTGGTGATAGACCTCGGCGGTCTTGCCGCTCTGCACCAGGCGCCCCTCGTGGAGGATGGTGGTGGTACCGCCCAGGGCCAGCGCCTCGTTGGGCTCGGTGGTGGCGTAGATGGCGATGGTGTGGCGGGCCTGGAACAGCTCGCGCATCTCCTGGCGCAGCTCTTCGCGCAGCTTGTAGTCGAGGTTGACCAGCGGCTCGTCGAACAGGATCAGCTCGGCATCCTTGACCAGCGCCCGGGCCATCGCCGTGCGCTGCTGCTGGCCGCCGGACAGCTCCAGCGGATGGCGCTGCAGGAACTTCTCGATCCGCAGCATCTTCGCCGTCTCCAGCACCTTGCTCTCGATCAGTTGCGCCGAAACGCCGGCCTGGCGCAGCGGCGAGGCAATATTCTCGAACACGGTCATGGTCGGGTAGTTGATGAACTGCTGATAGACCATCGACACGTTGCGCAACCGCACCGGGCGCCCGGTGACGTCCACGCCGTTCATCAGGATGCGCCCGCTGGCGGGCTTGTCGAGCCCGGCGATCAAGCGCATCAGGCTGGTCTTGCCGGACAGCGTGCGCCCCAGCAGGACATTGAAGGAACCGGGTTCAAAGCGCAGCGAGATGTCATCGATCCAGGTCTGACCCTCGACGACACGGCTGACGTGCTCCAGCGTTAATGACATGGCTCGGCCTTTTTTATTATTGGAGTCAAGCGACCGCAGCAGCAGAGCGACTTTCGTGCCAGAACCGCGGCACCAAACCAAGCCACTGATAAGCCTGATATTTATTAAAAGACAGGCTATTGGAAGGTTCACAGCTGAACAGAAATGAACAACCCGCACTGAACAACTGAACAGTCCGGCGGTTGACAATGAACAAGAGTGAACAACACTGGATGGACGCTTTTGCCCGTAAACGCCACAGTCCCGGGCCTAGGCCAATAACAACAATAAAAGCGTTTTCAGAGACCTACCGCCATGAGCGCACCTGCCTCACCGCTGTCTCACGAGACCATCATCAAGGACTCCTGGAGTCGCTGCCGGGCCTTTGGCCTCAGCCACCAGAGCGCGCCCGCCTTCGACCAACTGCCCGCCGAGCGCATCGCCCAGTTGCTGGAGAGCCAGCATGCCCTGGTGCAGACCACTCACCAGGAAGTCCTCCCCTACTACGAGAACATCCTCAGCAACTCCAATTGCCTGATCATGCTCGCCGACAACCAGGGCCAGGTGCTGACGTCCTGGGGCACCCAGCGTTTTATCCAGCCGAGCCTGGCCCGTGGTTTCAGCGCCGGCGCCAGCTGGCTGGAACACTGCAGCGGGACCAACGCCATCGGCACCGCCCTGGCTTGCGAACAGGCGGTGCATATCGAGCACGATGAACACTTTCTCAAGGCCAACCGCTTCATGACCGGCTCGGCCGCGCCGATCTTCGATGCCGAGCGCCGGGTGATCGCGGTGCTGGACGTCTCCAGCGACAGCTACCTGCCGCCCTCCCACACCCTGGGCATGGTCAAGATGATGAGCCAGACCGTGGAGAACCGGCTGATCCTCAACCTGTTCCAAGGCCGGCATTTCCAGCTGACCTTCAACACCGGCCTGAACAACCTCGACAGCCAGTGGGCCGGCCTGCTGATCTTCGATGACAGCGGCCAGGTGCTTTCGGCCAACCGCCGCGCCGACAACCTGCTGGGCATCAGCCTGTCGCGGGTCGGCATCGAAAGCCTGTTCAAGGTATCCCTGCTGGAATTGCTCAACCAGCCCGAAGGCCTGCCCTTCGCCCTGCAGGCCGCCGGTCGCAACCGCTTCCATTGCCTGCTCAAGCGTCCAAGGCAGGTGCCGATCCAGGCCCGGATCTTTGCTGAGGCGCCTGCCCGCCCAGCCCCCGCCAGCGCCGATGCTGTCAGCCTGAACACCCTGCACTTCGGCGACAGCCGGGTGGAGAAGGCCGTGCGCCAGGCCGAACGCCTGCTGGAAAAGGACATTCCGCTGCTGATCCACGGCGAAACCGGCGTCGGCAAGGAAGTTTTCGTCAAGGCCCTGCACCAGGCCAGCTCGCGGAGCAAACAGGCGTTCATTGCCGTCAACTGCGCGGCGATTCCCGCCGAACTGGTGGAGTCCGAGTTGTTCGGCTACGAGAAAGGCGCCTTCACCGGCGCCAGCCAGAAAGGCAGCATCGGCCTGATCCGCAAGGCCGACAAAGGCACGCTGTTCCTCGACGAAATCGGCGACATGCCCTTGCCGACCCAGGCCCGCCTGTTGCGTGTGCTGCAGGAGCGCTGCGTACAACCGGTGGGCAGCAGCGAACTGTTCCCGGTGGACATCCGCATCATCTCGGCGACCAACCGCTCCCTGCGCGAACAGGTACAACTCGGGCGTTTCCGCGAGGACCTGTATTACCGCATCGGCGGCCTGACCCTGGAGTTGCCGCCCCTGCGCGAACGCAGCGACAAACAGGCGCTGTTCAAGCGCATCTGGGAACAGCATCGCGAGCCCGGCCAATGGGCCGGGCTCAGCCGCGACGTCCAGGAACTGTTCGAGCGCCATCCCTGGCCGGGCAACCTGCGCCAGGTCAGCAGCGTGATGCAGGTAGCGCTGGCCATGGCCGAAGAACAGCCGATCCGCGCCGAGCACTTGCCGGACGACTTTTTTGTCGACCTGGACATGGAGCCAGCCACCAGCCACGAACCGCCCGGCGACATCGACCTGCAAGACACCCCCGACCTGCACCGCCAGCTCAAGGCCGTGGGCGGCAACATCTCCCTATTGGCCCGGCGCCTGGGGGTGAGTCGCAATACCCTGTACAAGCGCTTGCGACAGCTGGATACATAAAACCTGACCTGCCGTCTGCCTCGGCTTGGCCGGGATCGAATATTCTGGCTATATTTGTCCAGAATATTGGAGAAACCTCATGATCACTGTCCCGCTGGCAGAAGCCAAAAACAACCTGTCCAAACTGGTCGACGATGCCGCGGCAGGACAGGTCATTACCATCGCCAAACACGGTCGTGCCCTCGCCCGCCTGGTTCCCGTCGGCAAACCGTCGGGGCAGCGCATTGGTGCAATGAAAGGCAAACTGGTGCTTCCCGACGACTTTGACGCCCCGCTGCCGGACGACATGCTCGACGCCTTCGAAGGTACCCGGGAGTGAGAGTCCTGCTCGACACGCATATTCTGCTCTGGACCCTCAGCGACGATCCGAAGTTGTCGGCCAAGGCCCGAAAGCTGATTGAAAGCGCTGCCGAAATCTATATCAGCGCCGCGTCTTTCTGGGAGATGGCCATCAAGGTTGGCCTGGGCAAGCTTGATGTGGACCTGGAAGAGATTCGCGAATATTGCCTGGCGAGTGGTTTCATCGAACTGGCCATCACCTCGGAACACGCCATTGCGGTCAAAGACCTTGAACATCACCACCGCGATCCCTTTGACCGGCTGATTGTGGCCACCGCGATCAGCGAACCGATGAAACTGCTGACCGCCGACCCGCTAGTCGCCAAGTACAGCTCCCTGGCCATTCTGGTTTGATCCCGCACAGATAAATCGCAGGCAAACAAAAACCCGCACAAGGCGGGTTTCTGTTTGTCGCCAGTACAACGATCAGTCAGCCAGGCGCCAGGTGGTCCCGCCCTTGCCGTCTTCCAGCACCACGCCCATGGCGGTGATCTGGTCGCGGATGCGGTCGGACTCGGCCCAGTCCTTGTTGGCCCGGGCAGCCAGGCGCGCCTGGATCAACGCTTCGACCTGCGCCGCGTCGACCCGGCCTTCGGCACCGGCCTGCAGGAAGTCATCGGCTTCCAGCTGCAGCACACCCAGCACGTCCGCCAGTTCCCGCAGGCGCGCCGCCAGACCGGCCGCCGCATTGAGATCGCTCTCGCGCAGACGGTTGATCTCGCGCACCATCTCGAACAGCACCGCACAGGCTTCCGGCGTGCCGAAGTCGTCGTTCATCACCTCGGTGAAACGCTCGACGAAGGCTTCGCCACCGGCGGCCGGTACAGTCGGCAGGCCTTTGAGGGCGTGGTAGAAACGCTCCAGGGCGCCCTTGGCGTCCTTGAGGTTGTCTTCCGAGTAGTTGATCGCGCTGCGGTAGTGGCTCGACACCAGCAGGTAACGCACCACTTCCGGATGGTACTTGTCGAGCACGTCGCGGATGGTGAAGAAGTTGTTCAAGGACTTGGACATCTTCTCGCCATTGATGCGGATCATGCCGCAATGCATCCAGGCATTGGCGTAGGTCTTGCCGGTGGCCGCCTCGCTCTGGGCGATCTCGTTTTCATGGTGCGGGAACTCGAGGTCGCTGCCGCCGCCGTGAATGTCGAAGGTCTCGCCCAGGCAGCAGGTCGACATCACCGAGCATTCGATGTGCCAGCCCGGACGCCCGGCGCCCCATGGCGATTCCCAGCTCGGCTCGCCCGGCTTGGCGGCTTTCCACAGCACGAAGTCCAGCGGGTCCTGCTTCGACTCGTCGACTTCGATCCGCGCACCGATGCGCAGGTCTTCGATCTTCTTGCGCGACAGCTTGCCGTAACCGAGGAACTTGCCGACCCGGTAGTACACGTCGCCGTTGCCCGGCGCGTAGGCGTAGCCCTTGTCGATCAGGGTCTGGATCATCGCGTGCATGCCGGCGATATGGTCGGTGGCACGCGGTTCCATGTCCGGCTTCTTGATGTTCAGGCGCGCTTCGTCTTCGTGCATCGCCGCGATCATGCGCTCGGTCAACGCCTCGAACGACTCGCCGTTCTCGTTGGCCCGATTGATGATCTTGTCGTCGATGTCGGTGATGTTGCGCACATAGGTCAGGTCGTAGCCGCTGAAACGCAGCCAGCGGGTCACCAGGTCGAAGGCGACCATGCTGCGGCCGTGGCCCAGGTGGCAATAGTCGTACACGGTCATGCCGCACACGTACATGCGCACCTTGTTGCCATCGAGCGGCTTGAAGACTTCTTTGCTCTTGGTGAGCGTGTTGTAGATCGTTAGCACAAGGAGTTCCTTAACTGATCACTGACCCCAGGAGTCGCGCAGGGTCACGGTACGGTTGAATACCGGTGCGCCCGGTTTCGAGTCCTTGATATCCGCGCAGAAGTAACCTTCGCGCTCGAACTGGAAACGGTCTTCCGGCTGTGCGTTGCCCAGCGAGGGTTCGGCACGACAACCAGTGAGGACCTGCAGGGAGTCAGGGTTGATGTTGTCCAGGAAACTTGCGCTGTCTTCGGCCTTCTCCGGGTTCGGCGAACGGAACAGGCGATCGTACAGGCGCACTTCGCACTCGACGCTGGCGGCGGCCGGCACCCAGTGGATCACGCCCTTGACCTTGCGCCCTTCCGGGTTCTTGCCCAGGGTGTCCGGGTCGTACGAGCAACGCAGCTCGACGATGTTGCCATCGGCGTCCTTGATCGCCTCGTCGGCGCGGATCACGTAGCTACCGCGCAGGCGCACTTCGCCGGCCGGTTCCAGGCGCTTGTAGCCCTTTGGCGGCTCTTCCATGAAGTCGTCGCGATCGATGTAGATTTCACGGGCGAACGGTAGTACCCGCACACCCATGTCTTCTTTCGGGTGACGCGGCAATTCGAGGTTCTCGACCTGGTCTTGCGGGTAGTTGGTGATCACCACCTTCAGCGGACGCAGCACGCACATGGCGCGCGGGGCGCTGTGGTCGAGGTCGTCACGGATGCTGAACTCCAGCATGCCGAAGTCCACCACGCCGTCGGAACGGTTGGTGCCGACCATCTCGCAGAAGTTGCGGATGGATTTCGGCGTGTAGCCACGACGGCGGAAGCCCGACAGGGTCGACATGCGCGGGTCGTCCCAACCGTTGACGTGCTTCTCGTCCACCAGTTGCTTGAGCTTGCGCTTGCTGGTGATGGTGTAGTTCAGGTTCAGGCGGCTGAACTCGTACTGGCGCGGCTGTGCCGGCACCGGCAGGTTTTCCAGGAACCATTCGTACAACGGGCGATGGCTTTCGAACTCCAGGGTGCAGATCGAGTGAGTGATGCCTTCGATGGCGTCCGACTGACCGTGGGTGAAGTCGTAGTTCGGGTAGATGCACCACTTGTCGCCGGTCTGGTGGTGATGCGCATGGCGGATGCGATACATGATCGGGTCGCGCAGGTTCATGTTCGGCGAGGCCATGTCGATCTTGGCCCGCAGCACGCGTGCACCGTCCGGGAACTCACCAGCGCGCATGCGGGCAAACAGGTCCAGGTTCTCTTCGACGCTGCGATCGCGGAACGGGCTGTTCTTGCCCGGCTCGGTCAGGCTGCCACGGTATTCCTTGGCCTGCTCGGGGGTCAGGTCGTCGACATAGGCCTTGCCCGCCTTGATCAGCTCCACCGCCCAGTCGTGCAGCTGGTCGAAGTATTGCGAGGCGTAGCGCACTTCACCGGACCACTCGAAGCCCAGCCACTTGACGTCGCTTTCGATGGCGTCGATGTATTCCTGGTCTTCCTTGGCCGGGTTGGTGTCGTCGAAACGCAGGTGGGTGACGCCGCCGAATTCCTGGGCCAGCCCGAAGTTCACGCAGATCGACTTGGCGTGACCGATGTGCAGGTAGCCGTTGGGTTCCGGCGGGAAGCGGGTCACGATCTGTGTGTGCTTACCCGAGTCCAGGTCCGCCTGGATGATCGGGCGCAGGAAGTTGACCGGAACGGCCGGTCCGGTCTTGGAATTCGAGGTAGGGTCGACAGTGGGCTTGCTCATAGGATCCTTGAACGTACAAGTGCGCGGCCGGTGCGGCCTGATAAATCAAAACGGATATCATAGCCGATGCGGTCAAGCCCCTGACAGAGCGGGCTTTAAATCTGCCGCGATTAATCCGTCGCAAATGAAAAAACAGCCTCGAATTTCACGCCCGTCACGCTAAACTGCGCACCTTGGCGGATTTTTGCCAGCGCGGTTCCGGCCCGCGGGCCCCAGGCCTGCCTCCCGGAACCCGGGAATTCCTTGAAAACGCTCCTCCTTATAAAGAGTACCGATCATGACCCAAGTCAAACTGACCACCAACCACGGCGACATCGTGCTGGAACTGAACGCCGAGAAAGCCCCGGTCACCGTGGCCAACTTCGTCGAATACGTTAAAGCCGGTCATTACGAAAACACCGTATTCCACCGCGTCATCGGTAACTTCATGATCCAGGGCGGCGGTTTCGAGCCAGGCATGAAAGAAAAGAAAGACAAGCGTCCAAGCATCCAGAACGAAGCCGACAACGGTCTTTCCAACGACAAGTACACCGTCGCCATGGCCCGCACCATGGAGCCGCATTCGGCTTCCGCGCAGTTCTTTATCAACGTCGCTGACAACAGCTTCCTCAACCACAGCGGCAAGACCGTGCAGGGCTGGGGCTACGCAGTATTCGGCAAAGTGGTCGCCGGCACCGAAGTGGTCGACAAGATCAAAGGCGTGGCCACCACCATGAAGGCCGGCCACCAGGACGTACCGGCAGAAGACGTGATCATCGAGAAAGCCGAGATCGTTGAGTGATACTGCTGATTTCAGATTTGCATCTGGAAGAGGAACGCCCGGACATTACCCGGGCGTTTCTGGATTTACTGGGCGGGCGTGCCCGCTCGGCGCAAGCGCTGTATATCCTGGGAGATTTCTTCGAGGTCTGGATCGGCGACGACGCCATGACCCCCTACCAGCTTTCCATTTGCCAGGCACTGCGCGAGCTCAGCGACAACGGCACGCAGGTTTTCCTGATGCATGGCAATCGCGACTTCATGCTTGGCAAGGCCTTCTGCAAGGCCGCGGGCGCGACCCTGCTCAAGGACCCGAGCGTGGTCGACTTCTACGGCGAGCCGGTGCTGCTGATGCACGGCGACAGCCTGTGCACCCGCGACGAAGCCTACATGCGCATGCGCCGCTACCTGCGCAACCCGGTTTCGTTGTGGATCCTCAGGCACCTGCCGCTGCGCACCCGGCACAAGCTGGCGCGCAAGCTGCGCAATGAAAGCCGCGCGCAAACCCGCATGAAGGCCAACGACATCGTCGACGTGACCCCGGACGAAGTGCCGCGGATCATGCAGGCGTTCAAGGTGCGGACCCTGGTCCACGGCCACACCCACCGCCCGGCCATCCACAAGTTGCAGATCGGCGACCAGGCCGCCAAGCGCATCGTGCTGGGGGACTGGGACCGTCAGGGCTGGGCCTTACAGGTGGATGAACAGGGTTTCCAGCTGGCGGCTTTCGACTTCGTGCCGTCACAGCAGGCATTGCCCCGCCTGTAGCCGCTGCCGCAGGCTGCGATAAGGCCCGAAGGGCCTTGCGAGGCCTTCCAGGCGAACGCTGCGCGTTCTATCGCAAACAAGCTCGCTCCTACAAAAAGGTACCTCCCCTGTAGGAGCGAGCTTGCTCGCGATAATTTCTCTGCACTACCGCACCATCAATGCCCCGCCGACGCCGACCCGGCCTTGGCGGTGAACGGTGGCTTGGCCAGCCACACCAACAGGATCAGCGCCATGAAGCTCCAACCCAGCAACGTGAAGTAGTCCACGGTGGACATCATGTACGCCTGCCCGGTCAGCACCTGGTCCAGTTGCGCGTAGGCCTGGTTGCTGGCACCGCCCAAGGAGTTCAGGGCATCGCGGGTGGCCGGCTCGAAGCTGCTGATGTGTTCACTCATGTAGGCATGGTGCTCGTTCGCCCGGCGGATCCAGATCCAGGTGGTCAACGACGCGGCGAAGCTGCCGCCCAGGGTCCGCAGGAAGGTGGCCAGGCCGGCGCCATCGGCGATCTGGTGCGGCGGCAGGTCCGACATCAGGATGCTCAGGGTCGGCATGAAGAACAGCGCCACGCCGATGCCCATGAACAGTTGCACCAGGGCGATGTGCTGGAAGTCCACCTCGTTGGTGAAGCCGGCGCGCATGAAGCAGCTCAGGCCGATCGCCAGGAACGCCAGCCCGGCCAGCAAGCGCAGGTCGAACTTGTGCGCGTACTTGCCGACGAAAGGCGACATCAGCACCGGCAGGATACCGATCGGCGCCACCGCCAGGCCGGCCCAGGTCGCGGTATAGCCCATCTGGGTCTGCAACCACTGCGGCAGGATCAGGTTGATACCGAAGAAACCGGCATAACCGCCCACCAGCACGATGGTGCCGATGCGGAAGTTGCGATGGGCGAACAACCGCAGGTTGACTACCGGATGGCGGTCGGTCATTTCCCAGATCACGAACACCGCCAGGGCAATCACCGAAATCAGCGTGCCGATAACGATGAAGTTGGATTCGAACCAGTCCAGGTCGTTGCCCTTGTCGAGCACGATCTGCAAGGCACCGACGCCGACGATCAGGCTCAGCAGGCCGATGTAGTCCATCGGCTGGCGACTGGTCACCACCGGCCGCGCCTTCAGTTGCTGCTTGACCACCCAGGCGGCGAACAGGCCGATCGGCACGTTGATGAAAAAGATCCACGGCCAGCTGTAACTGTCGGTGATCCAGCCGCCGAGAATCGGCCCGGCAATCGGCGCCACCACCGTGACCATCGCCAGCAGCGCCAGGGCCATGCCCCTTTTCGCCGGCGGGTAGACCGCGATCAGCAGGGTCTGGGTCATCGGGTACAACGGCCCGGCCACCACCCCTTGCAGCACACGAAAGCCCACCAGCTCGGGCATGGAGGTGGAAATCCCGCAGAGGAACGAGGCCAGCACGAACAGCAGGGTGGCCCAGATAAACAGCTTCACTTCGCCGAAGCGCCGGCTCAGCCAGCCGGTCAGCGGCAAAGCGATGGCGTTGCTCACGGCAAACGAGGTGATCACCCAGGTGCCCTGCTCCGAACTCACCCCAAGGTTGCCGGAAATGGTCGGCAAGGCCACGTTGGCGATGGTGGTGTCGAGCACCTGCATGAAGGTCGCCAGCGACAGGCCGATGGTGCTGAGCAACAGGCTGGGCGGCGTGAAAGAGGCGTTATTGCTCATCGCGAATCCTATGAAGCGAGGCAGGTGCCGCGGCCGCTAACGGCCGCAGCAGAGGGATCGGCGAATCAGCGCTGCGCGGTCTTGCCGATAGCGGCGCTGTTGTCGTGGATCAGACGGGCGATCAGGGCATCGGCCTCGCCCAGCTGGCGGTCGTAGACGCTGGTACTGAACGACGCCTTTTGTGGCGGCTGCTGGGCCAGCACGGGGCCGCTCTGGTCATGCAGGTCGACGTTGACCACCGTCGACAGACCGACCCGCAGCGGATGCCTGGCCAGTTCTTCGGCATTCACATGGATGCGCACCGGTACCCGCTGCACGATCTTGATCCAGTTGCCGGTGGCGTTTTGCGCCGGCAACAGGGCGAAGGCACTGCCGGTACCGGCGCCGAGGCTGTCGATGGTGCCGCTGTACTTGACCTCGCTGCCGTAGATATCGGCCTCGATGTCCACCGGCTGGCCGATGCGCATGTCACGCAGCTGGGTTTCCTTGAAGTTGGCGTCGATCCACAGTTGGTCGAGCGGGATCACCGCCATCAATGCGGTGCCCGGCTGCACCCGCTGGCCCAGTTGCACGGTGCGCTTGGCGACATAACCGGTCACCGGGGCGATCAGGGTGCTGCGGGCGTTGGTCAGATAGGCCTGGCGCAATTGCGCGGCGGCCGCCTGCACGTCCGGATGGTTCGAGACCACGGTGTCGTCCACCAGCGCGTTGGTGGTGTTGAGCTGCTGCTGGGCATTGGCCAGGGCGTTCTGCGCCGAGGTCAGGTCGTCGCGGGCGTGGGACAGTTCTTCCTGGGAAATCGCCCCGCTGCTGGCGAGGGTCCGGCGACGGTTGAAGTTGTCCTGGGCCTTCTGCACTTCGGCCTTCTGCGCCGCCACCTGGGCGCGCATGCCGTCGACATTGCTGTACAGCCCGCGCACCTGGCGCACGGCGCGGGCCAGGTTGGCCTCGGCGCTTTGCAGGCCGACCTCGGCATCGTTGGGGTCGAAGTTGATCAGCACCTGGCCTTCGTGGACCAGGTCGCCATCGTCGGCGCCGATGCTGACCACCGTACCGGTGACCAGCGGGGTGATTTCCACCACGTTGCCGTTCACATAGGCGTCGTCGGTGCCTTCGTTCCAGCGTCCGTAGAGTTCATACCAGGCAAAGACCCCCAGCCCGCCCAGGACGATCAGCGCCACCAGGCCCAGCAGCATGACCTTGCGCTTGCGCGGGTTGGCGGTGTCCGGGGTGTTTTCAGGAGCGTTGTTGGTTTCGGCAGTGGCCATGATGAGTACCTTGAATTATTGAGTGCGCGAGGCTGGGGTCGGGGCGGCCGCGGCCAGATTGTCGGTCTGGAAACCACCGCCCAGGGCCTGCATCAGTTGGATCGACAGGTCGATCTGCTGGGCATTCAGGGTCGCCAGCTGACGCTGGGCCTGCAGCAATTGCTGCTCGATGCTGAGCACGTCCAGGTAATTGCCGATCCCCGAGCCGTAGCGCTGGACCACGGTGTCGTAGGAGTCCTGGGCGATGTCGGTGGCGTGTTGCTGGGCGGCGATCTGCCGACCGATGTCACGCAGTTGGGAGAGGGTGTCGCTGACATCCCCCAGAGCAGTCACCAGGCTCTTGTTGTACTGCGCCACGGCCAGGTCGTAGTCGGCGTCCCGGGCATCCAGGTCGGCGCGCAGGCGGCCACCGTCGAAGATCGGCAGCGACACGGTCGGGGCGATATTGAAGAAGCGGCTGGCCGATCCGAACATCGCGTCCCCCAGCAATGCTTGAGTGCCGGCAGCGGCGCTCAGGTTGAGGTTGGGATAGAAGTTGGTCTTGCCGGCGTCGATGCTCTTGCTCGCCGCCTCGACCCGCCAGCGCGCGGCCACCAGGTCCGGGCGGCGGCCCAGCAGTTCCGCCGGCAGCACCGACGGCAGCGCCACCGCGCTGGCCTGCAAGACTTTCGGCCGGGCGATTTCGTTACCCCGGTCCGGGCCCTTGCCGAGCAATACCGCGAGGGCAATCTTGGCGCTCTGCAGGTTTTTCTCGGCGTCGATCAGGCTGGCTTCGGAGCTGGCCTCCAGGCTTTCGGTCTGCTGGTACTGGTACTGGCTGTCGATGCCCGAGCTCAGGCGCTTCTGGCTCAGGTCGAGCATCTGCCGGGTGCGCTTGAGGTCTTCAGTGGCCAGGTCATGGACGATATGCGCCTGGCCCAGGTCGCTGTAGGCCCGGGCCACGTCGGCGGCCAGGGTCAGTTGCGCGGCCTGGCGATCGATCTCGGCGGCGCGCGCCTGGCCCAGGGCGGCTTCCCAGGTATCGCGCTGGCCGCCCCAGAGGTCGAAGGTGTAATTGAAGTTGCCTGTCAGGCTGCGCATCGTGCTGTAGTTGTCGCCCTGCCCGCTCGGGTCCTGCGAACGGGACAAGCGCGAGCGGCTGACACTGCCGCTGGCGTCCAGGGTCGGCATGCGTGCCGCGTCCGCGGCATAGGCCGCCGCGCTGGCCTGGTGGGCCCGGGCGCTGGCGATCTGCATGTCGGGACTGTCGTGCAGGGCTTCGCGGATCAGCCCATCGAGCTGTGGATCGCCCAGGCTCTTCCACCAGTCGCTCTTCGGCCAGGCCGCCGGCGACAGGGTCACGCCACCCAAGGATTGTCCGGCCTTGAGGGATTTGGCATCGAGGCTCACCCCTTCGGTTGTCAGGCCACTGTAGTTGGCACATCCCGCCAGGCTCATGGCCAGCAGCACCAGGCTCAAACGGGCACGCAAGGTTTTACTGCTCATTTACTTATCACCTACCCGCAACACGGTGATCGGGTCACCGGCCGCCAGCAAAATTTTCTTGAGGATCTGTTCCAGGGTTTTCAACTCTTCGGGGGTGATGGCGCCGGCCAGTTGGTTCATGGCGTTGGCGCCGATGTGCGGCAGGCAGTCGGCGAGCTTCTGGCCCTCCTCGGTGAGCACCAGGCGCACCTGGCGGCGGTCGTGCTCCGAGCGTTGGCGGGCGAGGAAGTCCTTCTGCTCGAGGCGATCGAGCATTCGGGTCATGGAACCGCTGTCGAGGGACAGGTGGCGGCACAGCTCGGCCGGGGTGTCGACGCCGAACTGGGCCATGATGATCAGCACCTTGAACTGCGCGGCGGTGATGCCGTGGGGTTCCATGTGGGTGTCGATGATCCGGTCCTTGAGCAGGGCCGCGCGGCCCAGCAAGAGCCCGAGGTGGCAATTGTGGAAATCGTCTGGGGTGAAGTGCTTCATCTGACCACCTGTTAGCTGCCTAGGCAGCGAAAGTATGTCGAGATGTTACTGCCTAGGCAGCCAATATCCAAACAATAATTAGCATGCTTACTATTAAGCTAATTAATGGGAAAGCCTTGAAGTCAAGAATCGGCGGGAGAATTACCGGCTGGAGGAGCGGCGTGGTGAACACCAGCCCCCTCGCCAAAGGGGACTGGATTGCCGACGAGCTAGAAGTCGCGCTTGTAGAAGATATCCAGCGAGCTGGCGACGCCGCTGGCCGCTTCCAGGTAGACCTTTTTACTCAGCTTGTAGCGCAGGGCGATGGTGTTGGCCGGCTCGAAGACCCCCACCCCGTAACGCAGGCTGAGCCGCTCGGAGATATTGCCGCTGGCCACCACGCTGGTGGTGTTGCCGCTGCCCTGGGTGTCAAGCTGGAAGTCGTCGATTCCCAGGTCCTTGGCCAGCCCGCCGGTAATGTTCGAGCTGCCCATCAGGCCCAGGCCCAGGGCAGCTTGCGCCAGCATGTTGTTGTCCTCGCCGGTGGTGCTCAAGGGACGCCCGAGCACCAGGTAGGACAGCGCCTGCTCCTGGCTCATGGCCGGTTCCGAAAAGATCTGCGTGGTCGGCTGTTCGGCGCTGCCACTGAGGCGGATACCGGCGATCACGTCATCGGTCTGGCGGATCGCCTCGATGTCCAGGTACGGCTGGTCGATCGGCCCGGCGAACAGCAGGCGCGCCCGGCGTACGGTCAGGCGCTGGCCGTAGGCGCGGTAGCGGCCGTCGTTGAGCCACAACTCGCCACGGGTGTCCATGTTGTCGCCGATGTGCACGTGGCCTTGCAGGTTGGCGGTCAGGCCGAAACCGGTGAAGCTGAGCTTGTCCTCGCCGACCACCACATCGATGTCCATCGCCATGGCCATCGGTGCTTTGCCCTCCTCGGTCTGGTGGCCGATGATCACCGTGTCGTCCGACACCTTGACCGTCGATGGCGGCAATTCACGGATGGTGATTTCACCCTTGGGCACATGGACCTTGCCGGCGATCGCCAGCTTGTCGTCCTTCATCGAGATCTTCAGGTCCGGCGCCACGTCCAGCACCGCATAGGGCTCGACGGTGACCGGCAGTTGCGAGCCTTTCAGGCTCAGGTCCACCACCAGCGCCTGGCCCCAGGCGATATTGCCGTTCAGGCTACCCTGGCCGGCCTTGCCGCTCTTCCAGCCGCCGTTCAACTGCACGCTTTCACCGGCGATCAGCGCCTGCAATTGCAGGTCCTGGAGGCTGATGGGCAATTCAGGGCCGGAAACTTCGCCACCACTAAGGGCCAGGTTGCCATTGACCTGCGGCGCCAGCAGACCGCCGGAGATGCGCCCGCTGCCATTGAGGGTGCCGGTGAGCTTTTCGACCATCGGCACGAACGGCCGCGCCACCGCCAGGTCCAGGCCGCTGAGGCGGAACTCGCCGGACAGCGGCTTGTTTTTCGGCAGCGGATTGATCTGCGCCTGCAGCATCAGCTCACCGAGCTTGCCGCCACTGAACGCCAGCTGGGTGTCGATACGCTTGGGGTTGAGGGTGGTGTCGAGTTTCAGCGTCTGGTACGGGAAGTCCAGCCACTGCTGCTTTTCCTTGACCCGCAAGGTGCCGCCGCTGGCGTCCAGCAGGATCCGCCCCTGCGGGCCGCCGGCCGGTACGTCCAGCTTGATATCGGCATTGAGCCGGCCCTTCCAGGCGAAGTCCTTGGGCAACCACTGCGCGAGGCTGTCGATCGGGAACTGCTTGAGGTGGTAGCGCAACTTGGGCTCGGGCATCAGCCGCTGATCCTCGCCACACAGGCTGGCATCGCCGCTGGCCCAGCAATGGGCGCCGAAGTTGAGCTTGCCGTCGGCCAGGTATTCGAGCTTGGCCGGGGCTTGCAGCCTCCAGTCCTGGCCACCGGTCTGGATATCGCCGCTGGCCAGGCGCCCGCGCCAGTTGCCCTGGTCCAGCTTGCCGTCCAGGCCCAGTGCCAGCTTGAGCTGCGGGCCTTGCAGGTCCAGTTGCAGCTTCTGGCTCTTGATATCGCCCTGGCCGCTGGCCGTCAGTGTGCCCAGCGCGGTTTCACCGACCTGGATGCCGGCCCCCTTGAGGTCGATTTGCGCCCGTTGCGCGCTGTCCAGGTTGGCATCGAGCTTGAGGCTCTGCAGGCGATTGTCGGCGAACACCAGTTGCTGGCCTTGCAGGTCGAGCTTGCCCTGCGGCGCCTTCAGGGTGCCCGCCACATCGAGGCGGCCGTTGAGCTGGCCACGCAGCTCGGGCCACAGCTGGCCGAGACGCGGCAGCTTGATATCGAGTTGCCCGGCCAAACGCTGTTGCAGGCGGCCGGAACCGTTGATGCGGTTGTCGCCCAGGCGGATGTCCAGGGTGTTCAGGTTCCACTGCTCGCCAGCGCCATCGGCCTTGGCCTGCAGCACCGCGGGCTGGCCGCGCAGCTTGCCCTTGAGGTCGAGGTCGGCGTTGAGCTTGAGTTGCTCGTTCTTCATTTCGCCCTGGCTGCGCAGCGGCCCGGCCAAAGTGCCCGGCAGCTCGGCGACCCAGTACGCCGGGTTGATCGCCGACAGATCCAGGGCGGTATCCCAGGCGATGCCGTCGGCGAATTGCAGGTTCAGGTGGCCTTCGGCCTTGCCCTGGCCGGCGGCCAGCTTGAACTGGGGCAGGAAGATTTTCGTCAGGTCGCCGCTGAACGGGCTGCTGAGGCTGAACGCCCCCGCCGGGCCATCGAGGTCACCCTTGAAGTTGCCCAGGTAGTTGCCATCGCGGTAGGCGACCTCGGCAGTGAAGCGGCGCACCGCCACCGCGGGCTCTTCGATCAGCGGGTACAGGCGATGCCAGGGGAAGTCCAGCCAGTCGAGCCTGGCTTCGGCGTTCAGGCCCTGGCTCCAGTCCAGCTGGCCCGTCAGCTTGAGGTTCTGCTTGTCGTTGGCGCTCAGGTCCAGCGCGGCGATCTGCGCGCCCTTGGCGTCGACCTTGCCTTGCAGCGCCAGGGCCACCGGCCCCTGCTCGGCCGGCAGGCTGGCCTTGCCCAGCAGTTGGTAACCCGCCTTGAGGTCGCCTTTGCCAGTCAGTTCCAGCTGGTTGAGCATCAGGGTATCGGGCAGCTCGGCGCTGGCCTTGAAGCCATCGGCGGTGATCCGCACCTCGGCCGGCAGGTTCTCCGCCAACGGTTGCAGCTCACCGCTCAATTGGCCTTGCAGGTAACCGCTGCTGTCGGCCGCAAGCTTGAGGGTCTTCAACAGGTCGCCATCGACCTTCAGCGCCAGCGCCCAGGGTTCACTGCCCGGCGCCGGCAGGGTCAGGGTACCGGTGGCACTCAGTGGCCAGTCGCCGCTGGGCGACAACAAGCCCGAAAGTTTGAGGCTGAGGTCGTCGCGTTGCAGGCTCACCGAGTCGATCTGCAGGCCCTTGGCCGTCCACTGCGCCGCCAGCTGCAAGCCCTTGAGTTCCTCGCTGCCATTGAACTGCAGGCTGCCGACCCGTACCTGCCCCAGCTCGATAGCCACAGGCAACTGCAGATCCGGCAGGCTGATCGGGCCGCTGCTTTGTTCTTCTGCGCCCGGCGGGAATTGCAGGCTGACCTGCTCCACGTCCAGTTGCTCGATGCACAGGGTCATGCGCATTAGGCACGCCGGCGACCAGGCGAATTTCGGCGCCTGGAGTTCGACCCGGCTGCTGTCCTGCTGCCACAGCAGATGATCGGCGCTCCACTGTCCGCCCAAGCGGCCGGCGAAGCTCTCCACCGTCAAGCCCGGCACCAGGCCCAGGGCCCAGCGACTGCCGGCCTGGGTGCCGAGTATCGAAGCCAGCGCCAGTACCAGCACCGCCACCAGCACAAGCAGCGCCAGCGCCGCGATCTTCAAACCACGCTTCACAGCTCAGGCCCCATGGAAAAGTGCAAGCGAATGCCGCCGTCATCGTCCAGCGCATGGGCCAGGTCAAGGCGGATCGGCCCCACCGGGGACACCCAGCGCACGCCGACACCGACCCCGGTCTTGAGGTTCGGCAGTTCAAGTTTGTCGAAGGAGTTGCCCTGGTCGACAAAGGTCGCCAGACGCCATTTTTCCGCGATGGAGTACTGATACTCGACGCTGCCGGCCACCATGTAGCGCCCGCCGATCCGGTCGCCGTCGGAGTTCTCCGGCGACAGGCTCTGGTAGTCGTAACCGCGCACGCTCTGATCGCCACCGGCGAAAAAGCGCAGCGACGGCGGGATCTTCTTGTAACCGTTGGTGGCACTGCCACCGAACTGCACCCGGCCGAGGAAGCGATGGTTGTCCCACACCGTGGTCAGGCCCTTGAGCAGCACGGTGCCATATAACAGGTTGGTGTCCGAACCCAGCCCTTCCTTGGCCACCTTGCTGTCGAATTGCAGGCGATAGCCGTTGTGCGGGTCGATGCGGTTATCGCTGCGCAGATAGGAATAGCTGATGCCGGGCATCAACAGGGTACTCAGGCCCGAGTCGTCGCCCAGGCGGTATTCCTCGCGTTGCCACTTCAACGAGATGACTCGCTGCCAGCCGCTGGGCAACTTGCTGTGCCACTCGGGACCGAGGGTGAGCAGCTTGCTCAGGGTGTCGGTATTGGCGATTTCTTCGTTCTGGTAGCCGCCGGCAAAACGCAGCTTGTCGGTCAGCGGCGGGTCCAGCGGTATGTCGTAGAACAGGCCGACGTTCTGTCGCGGCGCGGAGACTTCCGCCTCCCAGCCGTAGCTGTGGCCTTGGGCGTTGACCCAGTGCCGGGTCCAGTTGGCTTTGGCCCGCGGCCCGACGTCGGTGGAAAAGCCCAGGCCCAGGCCCATGGTGCGCGGCTTGCGGGTTTCCAGCTGGACCGCCACCGGAATCACCTCGGCGGCGGCCGCGGTCGGCGCCGCGTCGACCCGCACGCCCTCGAAGTAACCGCTCGACTGCAATGCCTGGTTAAGCTCGGCGATCAGCTCGGAATCATAGGGAGTACCGGCCTTGAACGGCACCATGCGTTGCAGCAGGTCTTCGTCGAACGGTGTATCGCCGGCAAAACTGACCTTGCCCAGGGCGTAACGCGGACCGCTTTCGTAGACCAGCTCGATATCCGCCACCCCGGCCTGGGGGTCCACCGCCAGCTTCTGCCGGGTGAAGCGCCCGCTGAAAAAGCCGTAGCGCGACGCCTGGTTCTGGATCAGCCGCTTGGCGTCTTCGTAATGACCGTGATTGAGGACCGCGCCGCTTTTCAGCTGGTCGCTCCTGGGCACCCGAAAGCCCTTGAGGGAGGCCGCCGGGCCATCGACCCGGATGGTGACGTTGCGCAGGTGCACCGGCTCGCCAGGATCGATATTCAGCACCAAACGCGGCTTTTCGCCGCCTTTGACTTCGCTGCTGATCTGCGGCTGGTAGTAGCCCAGGGCCTGGGCGGCCTTGCGGGCCTGCTCCTCGGCGCCACGGCTGAAACGCAGCAGGGCTTCCTCGTCGCGATCGCCCACCCCGCCGATGTAGCCTTCCACATTGGCCTTGAGTTCATCGTTGGAGGGTTTGACCCTGACGTCCAATTCGCTTTGCGCCAGTGCCGCACAGCTTGTGAACAGCAGCAACAAGCCGCTGGTGAATCTTCCTGAAAACTTCATAGGCGCGAATGCTATCACGAGCTGGGAGCCCGATAGAGCGCACAAATGTGAGGAAAGTTCTGTTCAGCCGGTCGCGCTTTGCAGAACCTGCGGGTTGGCGTGAAAGAAAACGTGCTCGCGGACCGGACCGACGGCGATCTCGCCAATCTCTTCATAACCCTGGCGCTCATAGAACGCCAGGTAACGCGGGTTGCCGGTGTCCAGCACCACACCCTGGGAGTGTTCGTCCACCGCGCACCAGTTGTGCACCGCCTGCAGCAACTGCTCACCGAAGTGCCTGCCCTGGAATTGCGGATGAATCCCCAGCAAGGGCAGGACGTGCACCGAATCGCTGGGCAGGCAACCCAGCACCGCGGCGTGATAGTCCAGGTAACGCCGGGTGCAACGGAAACCGGTACTGAGCACCATGCGCAGGCGCCAGGCCCAACTCTCGGTAATGCCCAGGCGACGCTGGGGCGGCGCGATCAGGGCGATGCCGATCAGCCGGTCATTGACCAACAGGCCGATGGCCGGCAGGTCCTGAATGAAGTGCTGCTTGACCAGCTCCCGCACCGTGGCCCGCACCCGTTGTTCGTAACCCGGGCGTTCGGACTCGAACAGATAAGCGAAGGTCGGCTCGTGGCGATAAGCCTGGTACAGCAGGGAGCGGGCTTCGCGGGCATAGCCGCTGTCGAGCATGTGAATGTCGGCGATGGCAGTCGAGGTTTCAGGCATGGCGATTGGTCTCCCCCTGGGCCCGGCTTGAAGTGGCCGCGCTGGGTGGCGGCGTTCTTCTGCGCGGTTGTTATAGCTACGAACCTTTCAGGCTCGTGATCGTTCCACCGCCCATGGACCTTAGCAGCGCATCTGCCCTGCCGCCACGCTGGCCGCCGCGCGACTTGTCGGCTAGCATCGCAGTTTTGCTAGGACTGCCGACCATGAAGATCGTCTCGTTCAACATCAACGGGCTGCGCGCCCGCCCCCATCAGTTGGCGGCGCTGATCGAAAAGCATCAACCGGACGTCATCGGCCTGCAGGAAACCAAGGTGTCGGACGACCAGTTCCCCCTGGCCGAAGTCCAGGCGCTGGGTTATCACGTGCATTACCACGGGCAGAAAGGCCACTACGGCGTCGCCCTGCTCTCGCGCCAGGCGCCGCTGGACCTGTACAAAGGCTTCGATGGCGACGATGAAGATGCCCAGCGACGTTTTATCTGGGGCACCTTCGCCGATGCCGATGGCACCCCGGTGACCATCATGAACGGCTACTTCCCCCAGGGCGAAAGCCGTGACCACCCCACCAAGTTCCCGGCCAAGCAGCGCTTCTACAACGACCTGCAGCACCTGCTGGAAACCCGCTTCAGCAATGAGCAGCCGCTGGTGGTCATGGGCGACGTAAACATTTCCCCGGAAGACTGCGACATCGGCATCGGCCCGGACAACATGAAACGCTGGCTGAAAACCGGCAAGTGCAGCTTCCTGCCGGAAGAGCGCGAGTGGATGGCCCGCCTGAAGAACTGGGGCCTGGTGGACAGTTTCCGCCACCTCAACCCCGAGGTGGCCGATCGTTTCAGCTGGTTCGACTACCGCAGCCGCGGTTTCGAGGACGAGCCCAAGCGCGGCCTGCGCATCGACCTGATCATGGCCTCTCGCGGCCTGCTGCCACGGATCAAGGATGCCGGGGTCGACTACGACCTGCGCGGCATGGAGAAACCTTCCGACCACGCACCGATCTGGCTCGAGCTGAGCTGATCGCCCGGCACAAAAAAGCCCATCCTGAGATGGGCTTTTTTAATGCTTCAGCGTCTCAACACAGCTCGATCCGGGTGCTGGTGCCAGCCTGCATGATGGCCTCGATGGCGGACTCACGGGTCGGCTCCGAGTCATACAAGTGGCTGACCAGGATCACCTCCTTGCCGGCCTTGAGATTGAAGTAAGGTTTGCCACCGGGGGCGATCTTCTTTTCGTAACTACCCGGGGACGTGCAGTGCTTGCGGAGCAGCGCAATGGCTGCCTCGACACTCTCACGACAAGGGTAACGGTCGCTTTGAAGCATGGTCTGCGCGTCCTTGGACTTCAGCAAGAACCTGAAACCACCGCTGCCATATTGCTTCAGCTCGAACCAGCCACTCATTTCATACTCCTTTGACACAAGCAAATTGCAGCCAGGGCTGCATCGACGCCTGGTGACGACGAGAGTCGGTGTGCACCAATTCCCCTCCAGACAAAGTTTTCAACTGTACTGAGCCCGCCGTGCCGGGTCTTTAAGAGCATTCTGAAAAGCCAGGGGAACGCTCCGATTACCCCCATCAACCGTCACATCCCCGTCACCTCCCTGACTTAATCTCGCCGCACTCGCTCCCGCCATAGAAGGCCATTGCCGCATGTCACGCGTTTGTACCGTCAGTGAACCGGACCTCTGGTGCCGAACCCTCTTCCTGCTGCTGGTCGGCTTCGTCTGCTACGCCCTGCCCTGGTCGGTGTTCGCCGCCCTGCCCCTGGCCGGCGACAACCAGCCGGTGCTGCGCATCCAGGGCTCCAACACCATCGGTGCCGCGCTGGGCCCGGCCCTGGTCAAGGGCCTGATGCAAGAACAGGGTTTGCTCGACATACGGATCGAGGCGACGGGTAAAGACAACGAACGTCGGGTGACCGGCCAGAGTGCCCAAGGCCAGCGCGTTGTCGTCGAGATCGCCGCGCATGGCTCCAGTACCGGCTTTGCCGCGTTGAAGAACGCCAGCGCCGACCTCGCCGCCGCGTCACGGCCGATCAAGGACAGCGAACTGGTGGAGCTGGAAGCCCTCGGCGACCTGAAAGACCCCGACGCCGAACAGGTGATCGCCATCGACGGCCTGGCCATCATCCTCCACCCGCACAACCCGCTGACGCGGCTGGACACCGAACAACTGGCGCGGGTGTTCAGCGGCGAGGTGAAAACCTGGGAAGAACTGGGCGGCGTCGGCGGCGCCATTCACCTGTACGCCCGCGATGACCGCTCCGGCACCTACGACACCTTCAAGGAACTGGTGCTGGCACGCCGCAACAAGAACCTGAGCGCCACGGCGAAACGCTTCGAGTCCAGCGAACGACTCTCCGACGCGGTCAGCCGCGATCCTCAGGGCATCGGTTTTATCGGCCTGCCTTATGTGCGCCAGGCCAAGACCGTGGCGATTGTCGACGGCGGCTCGCAACCGATGCTGCCCCTCGACAGCCTGATCGCCACCGAGGACTACCCACTGTCACGGCGCCTGTACTTCTACCTGCCGCCCGATGAGCAAAACCCCTGGGCCAGGGCCCTGGTGCGTTTCGCCCAGAGCACCAGGGGCCAGGCCATAGTCGCGGCCAACGGTTTTATTGCCCAGACGGTGCTGGCCATGAGTGTCGCCCCCGCCCCGCAGATGCCCGAGGGTTACCAGGCCATCGCCCGGCAGGCGCAGCGCCTGACCGTGAATTTTCGTTTCGAGGAAGGCAGCGCCACCCTCGACAACAAGGCGCGCCAGGACCTGCCACGGGTCCTGGACTTTCTCAAGCGGCACGACAAGCTGGCCAAGCGCGTGACCCTGGTCGGCTTCGGCGATGCCAAGAACGATCCGGCACGCGCGGCGCTGTTGTCCAAGCTCAGAGCCATGACCGTGCGCCGGGAGCTGGTGAGAAACGGCGTGGTGTTGCGCGAGATCCGCGGTTTTGGCGCGCAGATGCCGGTCGCGGCCAATACCGCGGACGAGGGGCGGATCAAGAATCGGCGGGTGGAAGTCTGGGTGTATTGAGAGAGAAACCAGCGGTGTAATCGAGGCCGCTTCGCGGGCAAGCCTCGCTCCTACAGATTCTTCCGTAGGAGCGAGGCTTGCCCGCGATCGCTTTAATGCCCGCTGCGCAGCATTTCCTTGGGCACGTACTTGCCGATTTCGAACTTGCCAATGGCCGCGCGGTGCACTTCGTCCGGGCCGTCGGCCAGGCGCAAAGTACGTTGCATCGCATACATGTAGGCCAGTGGGAAATCGTTGGAGACCCCGGCCCCACCATGAATCTGGATGGCCCGGTCGATCACCTTCAAGGCCACGTTCGGCGCCACCACCTTGATCTGCGCGATCTCGCTTTTCGCCACCTTGTTGCCGACGGTGTCCATCATGTACGCCGCCTTCAGGGTCAGCAGGCGCGCCATGTCGATCTCCATCCGCGAATCGGCGATCTTGTCGACGTTACCGCCCAGGCGCGCCAGCGGCTTGCCGAAAGCGGTACGACTTACCGAACGCTTGCACATCAATTCCAGCGCGCGCTCGGCCATGCCGATCGAACGCATGCAGTGGTGAATCCGGCCCGGGCCAAGGCGGCCCTGGGCGATCTCGAAACCACGGCCTTCGCCCAGCAGCACGTTCTCGTAGGGTACCCGCACATTGTCGAACAGCACTTCGGCATGGCCGTGGGGCGCGTCGTCGTAACCGAACACCGGCAGCGGCCGGACAATCTTCACCCCGGGGGTGTCGACCGGCACCAGGATCATCGAGTGCTGCTGGTGGCGCGGCGCATCGGGGTTACTCAGCCCCATGAAGATCAGGATCTTGCAACGCGGGTCGCAGGCCCCCGAGGTCCACCACTTCTTGCCGTTGATCACCCATTCGTCGCCATCGCGCACGGCGCGGGCCGCCATGTTGGTAGCGTCGGACGACGCCACGTCCGGCTCGGTCATGGCGAAGGCGGAGCGGATCTCGCCGCGCAGCAGCGGCTCCAGCCAGCGTTGCTTCTGCTCTTCATTGGCGTAACGCACCAGCACTTCCATGTTGCCGGTGTCCGGTGCCGAGCAGTTGAAGGGTTCCGGCCCCAGCAGGGAGCGGCCCATGATTTCTGCCAGCGGCGCATATTCCAGGTTGGTCAGGCCGGCGCCGAGTTCCGACTCGGGCAGGAACAGGTTCCACAACCCCTCGGCCTTGGCCTTGAGTTTGAGCTCTTCCATGATCGCCGTCGGCTGCCAGCGATCGCCTTCGGCGACCTGGCGCTCGAACACCGCTTCAGCCGGATAGACATAGGTGTCCATGAACGCGGTCACGCGCTCACGCAGTTCCTGAACCTTGGGTGAATAGGCGAAATCCATGGGCAGCTACCTTCTTGGCGAGGTGGTTGAGGGCATGGAATCGATGCTAGAACAGCTTACGAAAATTTACCTAGCCTATTCTCGGCGTGTATTAACATTCATCACCGATATATGATTGACTGATTGGGCAGGCCAATCAGTCCACCCTCCGGCCCCTAACAATACCGGCCCCTAACAATAAGAGTGCAGCGCAATGAATCTGAGCAAGGTCGACCTCAACCTTTTCATCGTCTTCGACGCGATCTACACCGAAGCCAACCTGACCCGCGCCGGACAAATCGTCGGCATCACTCAGCCCGCTGTCTCCAATGCCCTGGCCCGCCTGCGCGAGACCTTCAACGACCCGCTGTTCGTGCGGACCGCCCAGGGCATGGTGCCCACGCCCATGGCGCAGAACATCATCGGCCCGGTGCGCAACGCCCTTTCGCTGCTGCGGGTGTCGGTGCAGGAAAGCCGCATCTTCAACCCCTTGCAGGCGGTCAAGACCTACCGCATCAGCATGACCGACCTGACCGAGGCAGTGATCCTGCCGCCGCTGTTCCAGCGCCTGCGGCGCCTGGCGCCCACGGTGATCATCGAGAGTTTCCTGTCCAAACGCCGGGAAACCACCAAGGAACTGGCCGCCGGCCGCCTGGATTTCGCCGTCGATGCCCCGCTCAACACCGACCCGCAGGTCCGCCACGTCAAGCTGATGGAAGACCGCTATGTATGCGCCATGCGCAAGAGCCACCCGCTGGCGAACAAGGAAAAACTCAGCCTCGACGACTACCTGTCGCTGACCCACATCCATATTTCCAGCCGTCGCAGCGGCCTGGGTTACGTCGACCTGGCCCTGGGCAAGATGGGCATCCAACGCAAGATCGCCCTGCGCTCCCAGCATTACCTGATGGCCTCGCAAGTGCTGCAGCAGACCGACATGGTCATGACCGTGCCCGAGCGCTTCGCCCGCCGCCATGACCTGCTGGCGTTCAACCTGCCGGTCAACGACGTGCCGCCGCTGGAAACCCACCTCTACTGGCACGAAAGCACCGACCAGGACCCGGCCAACCGCTGGATGCGCGAGCAGATGATCGAGCTGTGCCAGCAGGTGACGGCCCACGAGAAAAAACTCGAGAAGTGACCGGTAGGAACGAGGCTTGCCCGCGATAAGGGAGAACGTGGTGGTTCAGGGAAACCTCTGCGGACCCATCGCGGGCAAGCCTCGCTCCTACGGATAGGGCGGCATCCTGCTTGACGTATACGTCAACCTCGAATTAGCTTAACGCCAAGACCTTTTTCGAGTGCCCCCATGAGCAGCCAGACCTACAGCATTTCCGACCTCGCCCGCGAGCTCGACATCACCACCCGGGCCATCCGTTTTTATGAAGAACAAGGCCTGCTCGCCCCCGAACGCCGTGGCCAGGAACGCATCTACTCGCCACGGGACAAGGTCAGCCTGAAACTGATCCTGCGCGGCAAGCGCATCGGCTTCTCCCTGGCCGAATGCCGCGAGCTGATCGAACTCTACGATCCCAGCAGCGGCAACCTGAAACAGCTGCACAGCATGCTGGCGAAAATCGCCGAGCGCCGTGAGCAGCTGGAGCAACAGTTGCTGGACATCGAACAGATGAAGCTGGAGCTGGACACCGCGGAAGAGCGCTGCACCCAGGCGCTGGAGCAGACCATCCAGAATCAGAAAAGCGCCGTGCAGTAACCACCCCAGGCGGCGATCGCTCGCAAAGCGGCCGCGCCGGCAACACAGACAATCTGCCAGACAGACCGTAGCGCCTGGTTTTGCGTCGACTTCGTCGCCGAGCGCAGCCTGCGGCAGCGGCTACATTAGTGCCCACTTAATATAGGTAAAGCTCTCATGTCCCTCCCCACCCATGTCCGCCTGGTCGAAGTCGGTCCTCGCGACGGTTTGCAGAACGAAGCCCAGCCCATCAGCGTCGCCCACAAGGTGCAACTGGTGGATGCCCTGAGCGCGGCCGGGCTCGGCTATATAGAAGTCGGCAGTTTCGTCTCGCCCAAATGGGTGCCGCAGATGGCCGGATCCGCCGAGGTATTCGCGCAGATCCAGCGCAAGCCGGGGGTGACCTACGGCGCCCTCGCCCCGAACCTGCGCGGTTTCGAAGACGCCCTGGCCGCCGGGGTCAAGGAAGTCGCGGTGTTCGCCGCCGCCTCCGAGGCGTTTTCCCAGCGCAACATCAACTGCTCCATCAGCGAGAGCCTGGAACGCTTCGTGCCGATCATGGAAGCAGCGAAACAGCACGGCGTTACCGTGCGCGGTTACGTGTCCTGTGTGCTGGGCTGCCCTTACGAAGGCGAGGTAGCGCCGGAACAGGTCGCCGTGGTCGCCCGCGAGCTGTACAGCATGGGCTGCTACGAAGTGTCCCTGGGCGACACCATCGGCACCGGTACCGCCGGCGCTACCCGCCGCATGTTCGAGGTGGTGGCCGCCCATGTTCCGCGGGACAAGCTCGCCGGGCACTTCCACGACACTTATGGCCAGGCCCTGGCCAATATCTACGCCAGCCTGCTGGAAGGCATCGCGGTATTCGACAGCTCCATCGCCGGGCTCGGCGGCTGCCCCTATGCCAAGGGCGCCAGCGGCAACGTCGCCAGCGAGGACGTGCTGTACCTGCTCAACGGGCTGGGCATCGAAACCGGTATCGACATGGAGCGCCTGATCCTCGCCGGCCAGCAGATCTGCTCGGTGCTGGGGCGGCCCACCGGCTCGCGCGTCGCCAAGGCCCGTTACCCAGGTTGAGGGGCACGCCTGTTTCAGGGTGTTACCGGCCGCTCTGGCGCACGCTCGAAACGGGTAACACGGAAACAGTTTGTCGATTTTCTAGCGGTACAGATGAAAGACCAATTTTATCAAACCATTGATTTTAAAGGATTTTAAAAAGTTGGCATGGCTTCTGCTATATCTCTGGCATAACAAGAATAAAAAGCAGCAAAGCTAATAAAAATAAGACGAAACGACTCTGACATAACAAAAACAACACGGCAGAGACGCAGCTAACAGATTTTTTTGGAGAGGATGTGTTTTCCAGGGTGTCTTTAACAATAAGAGCCACCCGCAACCGGGCAGAGAACAATAAAACTACCCCAAGGTAGCTCCCGAACTGGTTGGTCGCTCAAGCGAGAAAATAGATCAGCGCTCAAAAAAATACGTTTGCTCTTGATCCCGGATGGGGATCGCCAAAAACAGCGGTAAAGGGTAACGGTTGCCAAAAACAACAACAGACCGCCCCTCAATAATAAAAAAAGAGCACGCAACGACAAAAATTAAAGGGGAGCTTCGGCTCCCCTTTGTGCTTTCCGGCCTTCCTGTTTCCCTCCCCTCTCCTGGCTCGGCTGCGGCCTCCAAAACGGCTCGCGGGCCGCTCCCGCAGGTATTCACGTGCGGGAGCCTGCTGGAACAGGATCAGGAACGCCCGCGCAACTCCTCGATGCTGATCTCGCGCATCCTGAACTTCTGGATCTTGCCGGTCACGGTCATCGGGAATTCCTCGACGAACTTGAAGTACCGCGGCGTCTTGAAGTGAGCAATACGCGCCTTGCACCAGGCCTGCAGTTCCTCCTCGCTGGCGCTGTGGCCGGGGTGGAACTTGATCCAGGCGACGATCTCTTCGCCATATTTCGAGCACGGGATGCCGATCACCTGCACGTCGGCCACCGCCGGGTGGGTGAAGAAAAACTCCTCCAGCTCGCGCGGATAAATGTTCTCGCCGCCGCGGATGATCATGTCCTTGTTACGCCCGGCGATGCACACGTAACCCTGCTCGTTCATGGTCGCCAGGTCGCCGGTGTGCATCCAGCCGGCCTGGTCGATGGCTTCGGCCGTGCCCTGGGGGTTGTTCCAGTAGCCCAGCATCACGCTGTAACCGCGGGTGCACAGCTCGCCGATGGTGCCGCGCGGCACGATATTGCCCGCCTCGTCGATGATCTTGCTTTCCAGCTGCGGCTGGGTGCGCCCGACCGTGGTCACGCGCAGCTCAAGCTCGTCCGCCGGGCCGGTCTGCAACGACACCGGGCTGGTTTCGGTCATGCCGTAGGCGATCTGCACTTCGCTCATGTGCATCTCGCTGATCACCCGCCGCATCACCTCGATCGGACAGGTGGCCCCGGCCATGATCCCGGTGCGCAGGCTCGACAGGTCGAACTCGGCCCGCCGTGGCTGGTCGAGCATGGCGATGAACATGGTCGGCACGCCGTACAGCCCGGTGGCCTTTTCCTCGGCCACGGCGCCCAGGGTCAGCAGAGGATCGAAGGCATCGTTGGGGTAGATCATGGTCGTGCCGTGGGTCACGCAGCCCAGGTTGCCCATGACCATGCCGAAGCAGTGGTACAGCGGCACCGGGATCACCAGGCGGTCCTCGTGGCCCAGGCCCAGGCTCTCGCCGACCATGTAACCGTTGTTGAGGATGTTGTAGTGGCTGAGGGTCGCGCCCTTGGGGAAACCGGTGGTGCCGGAGGTGTACTGGATATTCACCGCCTGGTCGGGGTCCAGGCTGTCCTGGCGTTCGCGCAGCACTTCGACGCTGACGCCGGCCCCCAGGTCGGCCAGCTGCGACCAGGGCAGAAAGCCCGACGGCGGCTGGGCATCGAGGCTGATCACGCCGCGCAAATCCGGCAGGCGCTCGCTTTGCAGCTGGCCGATGGACTGCTGCGCCAGTTCGGGCGCCAGGCCCTGGAGCATGGCGTGGTAGTCGGAGGTCTTGAACGCTCCGGCGCACACCAGCCACTGGCAGCCGGACTGCTTGAGCACGTATTCCAGTTCGGAGCTGCGATAGGCCGGATTGATGTTCACCAGGATCGCGCCGATCTTGGCGCTGGCGAACTGGCTGATGCACCACTGGGCACAGTTGGGGGCCCAGATGCCCAGCCGGTCGCCGGTCTTGAGCCCCAGGGCCAGCAGCGCCCGGGCATGCAGCTCGACGGTTTCGGCCAGTTGCTGCCAGCTGTAGCGCAGCTGCTGATGACGCACCACCAGGGCTTCGCCCCGAGGGTATGACGCCACCGTGCGATCGAACGCCTGACCGATGGTCAGCGCCAGCAAGGCCTTGTCCTGCGTGCCGCGAGTGTAACTGCGCCCCGGCGCGGATGCGGGTTGATCCATGATGACCCCCTATTGTCTTTATTGTAGGAGCGAAGCTTGCCCGCGATTGGAGCGCCGCGGTGTCGCTATACGACCGCGTTATCCTTCATCGCCAGCAAGCTCGGCTCCTACAGATTCGCGCAAGTTGACGTTTACGTAAAGGGTGATTGACAGCCACCCGTCGCAGGCTTACGTTAACGTAAAGGTGAGAGCCAAATCAGCCGCTCTCCACAGCCCGACTCCCTTACATAAAAACAAGTTTGAAGGTGCCCCCATGAGCTATCCGACCCTGAACTTTGCCCTCGGCGAAACCATCGACATGCTCCGCGACCAGGTGCAGGCCTTCGTCAAGGCCGAGCTGGCGCCACGGGCGGCACAGATCGACATCGACAACCTGTTCCCCGCCGACATGTGGCGCAAGTTCGGCGACATGGGCCTGCTGGGCATCACCGTGCCGGAAGAATACGGCGGCGCCGGCCTGGGCTATCTGGCCCACGTGGTGGCCATGGAAGAAATCAGCCGCGGTTCGGCCTCGGTCGCCCTCTCCTACGGCGCCCACTCCAACCTCTGCGTCAACCAGATCAACCGCAACGGCAACCACCAACAGAAAAGCCACTACCTGCCCAAGCTGATCAGCGGCGAACACATCGGCGCCCTGGCCATGAGCGAACCCAACGCCGGCTCCGACGTGGTCTCGATGAAGCTGCGCGCCGACAAGCGTGGCGATCGCTACGTGCTCAACGGCAGCAAGACCTGGATCACCAACGGCCCCGACGCCAACACCTATGTGATCTACGCCAAGACCGACCTGGAAAAGGGCCCGCACGGCATCACCGCGTTCATCGTCGAGCGCGACTGGAAAGGCTTCAGCCGCAGCAACAAGTTCGACAAGCTGGGCATGCGCGGCTCCAACACCTGCGAGCTGTTCTTCGACGATGTGGAAGTCCCGGAAGAGAACATCCTCGGCGTGCTCAATGGCGGCGTGAAGGTGCTGATGAGCGGCCTGGACTACGAGCGCGTGGTGCTCTCCGGCGGCCCGACCGGGATCATGCAGGCCTGCATGGACCTGGTGGTGCCCTACATCCATGACCGCAAGCAGTTCGGCCAGAGCATCGGCGAGTTCCAGCTGATCCAGGGCAAGGTCGCCGACATGTACACCCAGCTCAACGCCAGCCGCGCCTACCTGTATGCCGTGGCCCAGGCCTGCGAGCGCGGCGAGACCACGCGCAAGGACGCCGCCGGGGTGATCCTCTACAGCGCCGAACGCGCCACCCAGATGGCCCTGGACGCAATCCAGATCCTTGGCGGCAACGGCTACATCAACGAGCTCCCCGCCGGCCGCCTGCTGCGTGACGCCAAGTTGTATGAAATCGGCGCCGGCACCAGCGAAATCCGCCGCATGCTGATCGGTCGCGAACTGTTCAACGAAACCCGCTAACGGAGCTGTCCATGGCTATCCTGCATACCCAGCTCAACCCCCGTTCGGCGGAGTTCGTCGCCAACAGCGAAGCGATGCTCAAACAGGTCGACGCCCTGCACACCCTGCTCGCCCAGGTCCAGCAAGGCGGTGGCGCCAAGGCCCAGGAACGGCATACCTCGCGTGGCAAACTGCTGCCGCGCGAGCGCATCAACCGCCTGCTCGACCCGGGCTCGCCCTTCCTCGAAGTCAGCCAGCTGGCGGCGTATCAGGTGTATGGCGAAGACGTGCCGGCCGCCGGGGTGATTGCCGGCATCGGCCGGGTCGAAGGCGTCGAATGCATGATCGTGGCCAACGATGCCACGGTGAAAGGCGGCTCCTATTACCCGCTGACCGTGAAAAAACACCTGCGCGCCCAGACCATCGCCCAGCAGAACCGCCTGCCCTGCATCTATCTGGTGGATTCGGGCGGCGCCAACCTGCCGCGCCAGGACGAGGTGTTCCCCGACCGCGAACACTTCGGGCGGATCTTCTTCAACCAGGCCAATATGAGCGCCCTGGGCATCCCACAGATCGCCGTGGTCATGGGCTCCTGCACCGCCGGTGGCGCCTACGTGCCGGCCATGGCCGACGAAGCGATCATGGTCCGCGAGCAGGCCACCATCTTCCTCGCCGGCCCGCCGCTGGTGAAAGCCGCCACCGGTGAAGTGGTCAGCGCCGAAGACCTGGGCGGCGCCGATGTGCACTGCAAGATCTCCGGTGTCGCCGACCACTACGCCGACAGCGACGAACACGCCCTGGCCCTGGCCCGGCGCAGCATCGCCAACCTCAACTGGCGCAAACAGGGCGAGTTGCAGCAACGCACGCCGATCGCCCCGCTGTATGCCAGCGACGAGCTATACGGAGTGATCCCGGCGGACGCCAAACAACCTTTCGATGTGCGCGAAGTCATCGCGCGGCTGGTGGACGCTTCGGTCTTCGATGAGTTCAAGGCGCTGTTCGGCACCACCCTGGTGTGCGGCTTCGCCCACCTGCACGGTTACCCGATCGCCATCCTCGCCAACAACGGCATCCTCTTCGCCGAGGCCGCGCAGAAAGGCGCGCACTTCATCGAACTGGCCTGCCAGCGCGGCATCCCGCTGCTGTTCCTGCAGAACATCACCGGCTTCATGGTCGGGCAGAAATACGAAGCCGGCGGCATCGCCAAGCACGGCGCCAAGCTGGTGACCGCGGTGGCCTGCGCCAAGGTGCCGAAGTTCACGGTGATCATCGGCGGCAGCTTCGGCGCCGGTAACTACGGCATGTGCGGCCGCGCCTACGACCCACGTTTCCTGTGGATGTGGCCCAACGCGAGGATCGGCGTGATGGGCGCCGAACAAGCCGCCGGGGTGCTGGTGCAGGTCAAGCGCGAACAGGCCGAACGCGGCGGACAGACGTTCAGCGCCGCCCAGGAAGCCGAGATCAAGCAGCCGATCCTCGACCAGTACGAACACCAGGGCCATCCGTATTACTCCAGCGCCCGGCTGTGGGACGACGGCGTCATCGACCCGGCGCAGACCCGCGACGTCCTGGCGCTGGCCTTGTCCGCGTCCCTCAATGCCCCTATCGAACAGAGCCGCTTCGGCGTGTTCCGCATGTGACCCGGAGCGAAACCGACATGAACGACTTCAACACCCTGGAACTGCTGAAGGACCCGCGTGGTTTTGCCACCCTGTGGCTCAGCCGTGAGGAAAAGAACAACGCCTTCAACGCCGAAATGATCCGCGAGCTGATCCTCGCCCTGGATCAGGTGCAAAGCGATCCGGCCCTGCGCTTTTTGCTGGTGCGCGGCCGCGGCAAGCACTTCAGCGCCGGCGCCGACCTGGCCTGGATGCAGCAGTCGGCCGAACTCGACTACCACACCAACCTCGACGACGCCCGCGAGCTGGCCGAGCTGATGTACAACCTGGCCAAGCTGAAGATCCCGACCCTGGCCGTGGTACAAGGCGCGGCCTTTGGCGGGGCCCTGGGCCTGATCAGTTGCTGCGACATGGCCATCGGTGCCGACGACGCGCAGTTCTGTCTGTCGGAAGTCCGCATCGGCCTGGCCCCGGCGGTGATCAGCCCGTTCGTGGTGCAAGCCATCGGCGAACGCGCGGCGCGCCGCTACGCCCTGACCGCCGAGCGCTTCAGCGGCCAGCGGGCCCGGGAAATCGGCCTGCTGGCGGAAAGCTACCCGGCGGCCGAGCTGGAACAGCAAGTGGCGTCGTGGATCGACAACCTGCTGCTCAACAGCCCGTGCGCCATGCGCGCCAGCAAGGACCTGCTGCGCGAAGTCGGCAACGGCGCCCTGACCCCGGCCCTGCGCCGCTACTGCGAAAACGCCATTGCCCGCATCCGCGTCAGCCCCGAAGGCCAGGAAGGCCTGCGCGCCTTTCTGCAAAAGCGCTCGCCCAGCTGGCAGCCCGACCAGATCACCAAGGAGTCGCGTTAATGAGCGCCCCTGTCCTGACCACTCTGCTGGTGGCCAACCGCGGCGAGATCGCCTGCCGCGTGATGCGCACCGCCAAGGCTCTGGGCCTGACCACCGTGGCCGTGCACAGCGCCACCGACCGTGACGCCCGCCACAGCCGCGAAGCCGACCTGCGCATCGACCTGGGCGGCAGCAAGGCCGCCGACAGCTACCTGCAGATCGACAAACTGATCGCCGCCGCCAAGGCCAGCGGCGCCCAGGCGATTCACCCGGGCTACGGTTTTCTGTCGGAGAACGCCGGCTTCGCCCGCGCCATCGAAGCCGCTGGCCTGATCTTCCTCGGCCCGCCGGCGTCGGCCATCGACGCCATGGGCAGCAAATCGGCGGCCAAGGCACTGATGGAAACCGCCGGCGTGCCCCTGGTCCCCGGTTACCACGGCGAAGCCCAGGACCTGGAAACCTTCCGCGTCGCCGCCGAACGCATTGGCTACCCGGTACTGCTCAAGGCCACCGCCGGCGGTGGCGGCAAGGGCATGAAAGTGGTGGAGGATGTCAGTCAACTGGCCGAAGCCCTGGCCTCGGCCCAGCGTGAGGCGCAGTCGTCCTTCGGCGATTCGCGGATGCTGGTGGAAAAGTACGTGCTCAAGCCGCGTCACGTGGAGATCCAGGTGTTCGCCGACCAGCACGGCAACTGCCTGTACCTCAACGAGCGCGACTGCTCGATCCAGCGGCGCCACCAGAAAGTCGTCGAAGAAGCCCCGGCCCCCGGCCTGAGTGTCGAGCAGCGCAAGGCCATGGGCGAAGCCGCGGTGCGCGCGGCGCAGGCCATCGGTTACGTCGGCGCCGGCACCGTGGAGTTCCTGCTGGATTCGCGCGGCGAATTCTTCTTCATGGAAATGAACACCCGCCTGCAAGTGGAGCACCCGGTCACCGAAGCCATCACCGGGCTGGACCTGGTGGCCTGGCAAATCCGCGTGGCCCAGGGCGAAGCGCTGCCGATCACCCAGGACCAGGTGCCGCTGATCGGGCACGCGATCGAAGTGCGGCTGTACGCCGAGGACCCGGGCAATGACTTCCTCCCGGCCACCGGGCGCCTGGCGCTGTACCGCGAATCGGCGGCGGGTCCTGGACGTCGGGTGGACAGCGGTGTCGAGCAAGGCGACAGCGTGTCGCCGTTCTACGACCCGATGCTCGGCAAGCTGATCGCCTGGGGCGAAAACCGCGAGCAGGCGCGTTTGCGCCTGCTGGGCATGCTCGACGAGTTCGCCATTGGCGGGCTGAAGACCAACCTGGCGTTCCTGCGGCGCATCATCGCCCATCCGGCCTTCGCCGCCGCCGAGCTGGATACCGGCTTTATCCCGCGCTATCAGGACCAGTTGCTGCCACCGGCCAGCGCCTTGAGCGACGAGTTCTGGCAAGCCGCCGCCCAGGCGTTCGCCCAGAGCCAGCCGGACCAGACGCGCACCGACGACCGTCACTCGCCCTGGGCCAAGGCCAGCGGCCTGCGCATCGGCCTGCCGCGGGAAACAGTGCTGCACCTCGACTGCGAGGGCCAGGACCGGGCGATCACGCTGGCCCCCCACAACGCGGCCATGGCCTTGCATGACGAACAGCTGTCGATCGAACACAAGGGGCTGCGCCAGCAGCACCGGGCGATTCGCCAGGGCGACAGCCTGTACCTGCAGTGGCAGGGCGAGATGCACCGGGTCACGGCCTATGACCCGATTGCCGCGGTGGAGGCCAGCCACAGTCATCATGGCGGCCTGACCGCGCCAATGAACGGCAGCATCGTGCGGGTCCTGGTGCAGGCCGGGCAGAGTGTCGAAGCCGGCGCGCAACTGGTGGTCCTGGAAGCGATGAAGATGGAACACAGCATCCGCGCACCGCAAGCCGGGGTGGTCAAGGCGCTGTATTGCCAGGAAGGCGAGATGGTCAGTGAGGGAAGTGCCCTGGTGGAGCTGGAATAAGCTCCTGAGGCAGAAGATCGTTCCCGCAGCCTTGCGGGAACGATCGTATTTTTACGTCAGAATTTAGCGGTAGCCTGCACCACGACACCAATAATCCGACAGTCATCGCTGTAAAGCGCCTTCGGGTAAGTCGGATTCAGCGGCACCAGATAACGTTGCCCACCCTCCTCCACCAGCTTGCGGAAAATCGCTTCGGTACTGCCCGGGCATTGCACGATCACCAGCTTGCCGGGAACCGCCTCCACCGCCGGATCCACCAGGATCAACATGTCCTGGGCGATGCTCAGGCCACTGGGGGCAATCATCGCGTCGCCCACCACGATCAGCCAGAAAGCCGAGCCTTCGGCCTGGTAGTCAGAGAGCTCGTAACGCTCGCTGGCGTAGCCCACGCCACCGGCCTCGCGCACCTCGCCAACGCCCCGCCAGTCGCTGACCGGATAGCGGAAGTACGGGTTGTACTTCTGCACCAACGACGGCCCTTCCAGCAGCAATTGGCCCTCGTCATCCACCTGTGGTTTTTCGCGGATCACCAGCGCGACTTCGAGAAAACCCAGGCCGATTTCTTCCAGCACCCGGTTCATGTCTTCGATCTTCGGCTGGCGCCGTTTGCTCAGCCAGTGGCCGATGCCGCCCTGGGACATGCCCAGGCGTTCCGCGAGCTTTTCTTGTGTGACCTTGCGGTCCTTCATGTTGGATTTAACCAACTCGATCCATTTGTCCATGGAGCGGAACAATACGTTGTGTATTTCGGCCCTCAACACACAAGTTGTAGTATTTGAAACATAGTCACAAATACATTAAGTATTACCATTCCTCAGACCCTCTTATTCCACGTCAAAGGATGGAACCGCTCATGAGCACAACCAGCAAAGATGCACCGGAACTGGAAACCGATGTCGGCTTCAACGCCCTCAAGGACAGCGAGGCCGCTCGCCGGGCCATGGACTACTACTTGAAACCGGCTATTGCAGAATCGTCGATCGACGAGAAGTTCTTCGAGGTCAAACACAGCATCAGCAGCGAGGAAGCGATGATCCACGCTTCCGACCTGCTGCGTTGCGCCGCGGCCAGTGCCTACGAGGCCGCCGACCATCTGCGGGGTACCCGCCGCGACCTGGCGTTTTCCGTGGTGCACATGATCGACATGGCCAAGGCGCTGGTGGATCGCTCGCTGGACAGCCATCGCCCGGAATGAGCGCCACGGCAGAATTCGCCCACGGGCGATCCGGCCGATGAACAGGGCTGGCAACAGGGGCAGGAAATTATTTTCTAAAAGGCGGGGAAAAACATTTGACTTGCAAATGATAATGATTATTATTGCAAGCAGCTGGTCGCGAGATCAGTCGATAACCCAAGAGACCTTAGGTCGGACTCCTGGATTATCTCCTCATCAGGCTAATCACGGTTTTTGACCCGGCTTTTTGCCGGGTCTTTTTTTTCTGCCAGTTTTTCTGGCTTGGCTTCAGGCTAATGAAGACTGGGTACCGCTAAATTGGCGGCGATGATAGCAAAAGAATGCCTCATTGCAAGCCGACGCCCGCCGCAACGGCTCGCAAATGCAAAAACAGCGCTTGAGAATCAATCGCATAGCTTCTAAGCTGCTTTCGCGTCAAGGACGACGCCCCCCTCTCCCGCCGAAATTGCCCCCCTGTAACTCCCCCGCCTTGCTAAAGTAACGGCCATAAAAATCCTGCTCAGGAATCATGACCGTGGCCCAAAGCTCGTTTCAAATCTCTGCCAATTTCGACAGCGGCAATATCGAAGTACTGGATGCCAGCAACCCCTCGCAAGTCCTGCTGACCATCAAGCCCGACACCCGCAGCGCGCATTTCCAGTGGTTCCACTTCAAGGCCAGCGGCCTGCATGTCGGCCAGGAACACTGGTTCCGCCTGAGCAATGCCAGCAAATCCTCGTACAACAAGGCCTGGAGCGGCTACCAGGCGGTGGCCTCCTACGATCACGTCAACTGGTTCCGCGTGCCAACGATTTTTGAAGGCGACACCCTGCGCTTCTGCCTGGAAGCCACCCAGACCCACGCCTGGTTCGCCTACTTCGAACCCTACAGCCGCGGTCGGCACGACTGGCTGATCGATCAGGCACTGACCAAGGCCGGCGCCGAACTGCTGGCCACCGGCAAAAGTGTCGAGGGCCGTGACATCCAGCTGCTGCGCAAAGGCAACGGCGGCGAAGGCCGGCGCAAGGTCTGGATCATCGCCCAGCAGCACCCTGGCGAGCACATGGCCGAATGGTTCATGGAGGGCGTGATCGAGCGCCTGCAGCACCGTGACGATGCCGAGCTGAACAGGCTGCTGGCCAGCGCCGACCTGTACCTGGTGCCGAACATGAACCCCGACGGCGCTTTCCACGGCCATTTGCGCACCAACGCCATGGGCCAGGACCTGAACCGCGCCTGGCAGAGCGCCAGCCAGGAGCTCAGCCCGGAAGTGCTGTTCGTCCAGCAGCAGATGGAGCAGTACGGTGTCGACCTGTTCCTCGACGTGCACGGCGACGAAGAAATCCCCCATGTGTTCACCGCCGGCTGCGAAGGCAACCCGAGCTACACGCCGCGCCTGGCCAAGCTCGAGGAGCATTTCCGCAGCCACCTGAAACACAAGACCCGGGACTTCCAGACCACCCACGGCTACACCAGGGACAAGCCCGGCGAAGCCAACATGACCCTGGCTTGCAACAGCGTTGGCGAGAAGTTCGACTGCCTGTCGCTGACCCTGGAAATGCCGTTCAAGGACCACGACGACAACCCCAACCCGCTCACCGGCTGGTCGGGCAAACGCTCGATGCAACTGGGCAAGGACGTCCTCAGCACCGTGGCCGACATGGTCGGCATCCTGCGCTGATCCTGCTGCGCTGGCCGCGGCTCGACCCGCGGCCAGTGCCTATTGCACCGGCACCCGCCGGCAATCCTCGGGCCCGAGCAGGCGCCCGTCCGCCGAGCGCAACTCCAGCGGTCGCAGCGGCTGCCCCTGCTCGCGGTCGACCATCAGCGAATGCGCCTCCCCCGCCTCATAGAAATACGCCTCGCCCCACTGCCGCAGACCGATGATCAGGTTGAACAGGCCGTTGCCCTTCCGTGTCAGCACGTACTCCTGATAGGCACTGCCATCCGACGCCGGTAGCACCTCGAAGATGCCATGGGCCACCAGGGTGCGCAGGCGGGCGGCGAGGATGTTCTTGGCCATCCCCAGGTTGCGCTGGAACTCGCTGAAGCGGCGGATACCGTCGAAGGCATCGCGAATGATCAGCAGCGACCACCAGTCACCAATAGCGTCCAGGGAACGGGCCACCGGGCATTCGGCGCCCTCCAGGCTTGTGCGTTTGACCATGATGCAGACTCGCGACAGGAAAGTGGTTGCAATATAAAACCAGCCTCTCTACCGTACAACTGGTTTCATAACGCAACCATAACTCACGGAGCCGAGCATGACCGCCGCCATCGCCCCCCAGCCATCCGCCACCATTCCGGCGTCGGTGGTGCTGCTCTTTGCCATTGCCTGCGGGCTGGCGGTGGGCAATGTCTATTACGCCCAACCCCTGCTCGATGCCATGGCCCACAGCCTGGGCATGCCATCGGCGACCATCGGCCTGGTCATTACCCTGACCCAGGTCGGCTACGGCCTCGGCCTGCTGTTCCTGGTGCCGCTGGGCGACCTGCTGAACCGGCGGCGGCTGATCGTCGGCCAGACGAGCTTGTCGGTCGCGGCCCTGTTGATGGTGGCGCTGGCCGCGGACAGCACCTGGCTGTTGCTGGGCATGGCCCTGACCGGGCTGCTCGCGGTGGTGACCCAGGTGCTGGTGGCCTATGCCGCCAACCTGGCCGCGTCGGGCGAACGTGGCCGGGTGGTGGGCAGCGTGACCAGCGGCATCGTGCTCGGGATCCTGCTGGCGCGCACGGTATCGGGCACCATGGCCGACCTGGCCGGCTGGCGTTCGGTGTACCTGCTGTCGGCCGGGCTGACCCTGGTCATGGCGCTGCTGTTGTGGCGGGTGCTGCCCAAGGTCGAGCAACCGGCGGCGCTGCACAGCTACAGCCAACTGATCCGCTCGCTGTTCGGTCTGTTTCGCGAAGAAAAGGTCCTGCGCGATCGGGCGGTGCTGGCGATGCTGATCTTCGGCGCCGGCACCGTGTTGTGGACCCCGCTGGTGCTGCCCCTGAGCGCCCCGCCGCTGTCGTTGTCCCATACCGAGATCGGTCTGTTCGGCCTCGCCGGCGCGGCCGGGGCCCTGGGTGCTTCGCGCGCCGGACGCCTGGCCGACCGCGGCCTGGGACAATGGACCAGCGGCCTGGCACTGAGCCTGATGCTGGCCGCCTGGCTGCCGATCGCCTACACCCAGTGGTCACTCTGGGCCCTGCTGCTGGGGGTGATCGTCTTCGACCTGGGCTTGCAGGCGGTGCATGTCACCAGCCAGAGCCTGATCTACAGCACCCGCCCAGAGGCCCAGAGCCGCCTGGCCGCGGGCTACATGCTGTTCTATTCGATCGGCAGCGCCAGCGGCTCGATCGGCGCCACGGCCATGTACGCCTGGGCGGGCTGGACCGGGGTGTGCCTGCTGGGCGCCGCGATCAATGGCGTGGCGCTGCTGTACTGGCTGTGGAGCCTGAACCCGCGCAAAGCCCTGGTGTGTGCCGGTTGAGACGGGGCCCGTGCGGTCCTTCTCGACCGCACCGCCCCCACCCTCACTCCTTGCCGCGCAGCATGCTCTCCAACACCCCGTCGCGGCGCACCCAACCATGGAACAGCGCCGCCGCCAGATGCAGCAGCACCGTCAAAAACAGCAGGTAGGCGAGAAAGCCGTGAGCCTTGCGCAAAAAGGCGAACAGCTGGGCATTGGCCGGCAGGATCGCCGGCAACTGCAGCGAGCTGCCGAGCATCACCGGGTCGCCCGCCGCCGAAATCATCGCCCAGCCCAGCAGCGGCAGGATCAGCATCAGCACGTACAGCAGCACATGGGAGGCCTTGGCCGCCACCGCCTGCCAGCCCGGCAGGTCCGCCGGCAACGGCGGTTGCCGGGTGGAAAAGCGCACGACCAGACGCACGATCACCAGCAACAGAATGGCAATGCCCAGCGGCTTGTGCAGGTGGATCAGCCATTGGTGACGCTCGGACACCGAGGCCACCATGCCGGCGCCGATAAACAGCATGGCAATGATCATCAGCGCCATCAGCCAGTGCAGCAGGCGCGCCAGTGGCGCGAAGTGGTTCGGTTGGGCGCTCATGGGCGGGACTCCTGGGCAGCGCGGGGCAATTGGCCGACTTCACTGGTGCGGCGCAGATAGGAACTGGCATAGGCCGCCGAACGGGCCGCCAGCAGCGGGTCGTCGGAGGCGACAATGCCGCTCGGCAGCACCAGCGGGTCGTAGTTGATGTCGCGGCATTCACCATCGTTCTGCGGTTGGCTGCGCTCCAGCACCAGGGTCCCGGCATTCAGCACCTTGCGCTCGCTGGGCCAGGCCTTGCTGGCGTCGTCGGTCGGGTCGCCCGGGTTGGCCAGGGTGATGTTCAAGCGCCAGCGCAACGGCCCCGCGGCCAGGCGCTGCACCAGGTCTTTTTCCAGGAAGTCGTTACCCTCTGGCGCTATCGCGCCGGGTGCGTCCTGGGTCAGCGGCACCACCCCCCAGCGCACGGCCTGGCGTTGCCCGCTGGCGCTCACCAAGTAAAACGCGTTGATGCCGTTGTAGGTCTCGGTGGCATAGCTGGCCGAGGGCTTGGCGCCCTTGATCCATTGCAGGAACGGCATGGCTTCGGGGTGGGCGGCGAAAAACGCCGGCACGCTGGCCGGGTTCGGCTTGCCGGTCGCAGGGTCGGGCGAACTGGCTTGCTGCAACTGGTAAAACGCCTCGGGGGTGCCCACCGGGAACACCGGCATGCTGTTCATCCCGGTACGCCACTGCTGGCCGTTGGCCTGGGTGAAACGCAAAGCCAGGCTGCGGATCGGCACGCTGCCGTCAGGCGCATAGGGGTTGCCGGGGGGCAAGGCGAAACGCCCGACCACCGGGGTCCGCGCTTCGTTGAACACCTGGGCGCTGGAATAACTGCGGGCCTCGCCGCTGCTCTCGAAATAACCGGCCACGCACACGCCCTTGGCGTGGTTGCGACGAAAGCCCGGATGCACGCCGTTGTTTTTCTCCAGCACATCCACCAGGGCCTTGGGGGTCAGGCGCTGCGGATCGAAAGTGCCGTTTACATAAGCCATGGCGCCGGCCAGGGCCGCGACCACCAGGGCGATCCCGGCCAGACGCAGGCTCAGGCTGGCCGCGCTCAAGGGCGGACGATCAGGGGGTGATGGGCGATCTACCATGAATATCTCCAGGGCCGCGGGCCACAGGTGGAAAGGACAGGTCAGACGAGCCCCGGCGGCGGTTATTCCCTGGCCCGCTATTTATTTTTCCGGCACGGGAATAACCTGCGTTGCCGGGCGTCTGGCGCAAGTGTGCTGTTGCAAGCGTAGCGACTGGCCAACGACCCGCAGGAACCCATGAACGATATCGACGAACAGCTGCGTGAAATCATCCCCCGGCTACGGCGCTTCGCCCTGTCCCTGAGCCGTCAGCCCAGCAGCGCCGACGACCTGGTGCAGGCGAGCCTGGAACGGGCGCTGTCGAGCTGGAGCGAAAAACGCCCCGAGGGCGATCTGCGGGCCTGGCTGTTCGCCATCCTCTACCGGCAGTTTCTCGACGCGCACCGCCGCTCACGGCGTTATGCACGCATGCTGGAATTCTTCACCGGGCGTGACGACGCCCAGCCTTCGGTGGAACGCAGCGTGGTCGCGCAATCGACCCTGGAAGCCTTCGACCGCCTGCCCGCCGAACAGCGCGCGCTACTGCTCTGGGTCTCGGTGGAAGGCCTGAGCTACAAGGAAGTCGCCACCATCCTCGAGGTGCCCACCGGCACCGTGATGTCTCGCCTGTCCCGGGCGCGCCAGGCCCTGCGCCAGCTCAGCGACGGCGAAATCAGCAGCCCTTCTTTGCGGATACTCAAATGATCAGCCTGCCCCCCAGCGAACGCGACCTGCACGCCTACGTCGATCATCGGCTCAACGAGAGCGACCGGCGCCTGCTGGAAATCTACCTGAGCAGCCACCCGCAGTTCGCCGCCCAGGTCCAGGCCTGGCAGCAGGACGCCCAGCAGTTGCGCGCGGCCCTCGGCGGCGCCCTGCAACAACCGGACAACCCCGGCCTCGACCCGGCGCTGATTCGCCAACGCCTCAAGCGCCAGTCGCACCGCCAGCTGGCCAGTGCCGCGCTGCTGTTGATCGCCCTCGGCATCGGCGGCCTGAGTGGCTGGCAGGCGCGGGAAATGACCCTGGCCAACGCCCCGCTGCCGATGACCGACGCCCTGCAGGCCTACCGCCTGTTTGCCCAGCAAGGCGTCCTCCCGGCCGACCTCAAGGTCCAGGGCAATGGCGCCATGCAGGCCTGGCTCGACCGTTACTTCACCCAGGCCGAGCGCCTGCCGGACCTGCGCGAATCCGGGTTCCAGGCGGTCAGCGGGCGCCTGCTGAGCACCGATCAAGGGCCGGCGGCGATGGTGCTGTACGAGGACCAGGGCGGGCACAGGATCAGTTTCTATATCCGTCCGCCGGGACCGAAAAACTACCTGCTGCCCCGGGGCAGCCGCAGCGATGGCGAACTGCAGGCCGACTACTGGTCCGACAGCGGCTACAACTACGCCATGGTCAGCCCCAGTGGTTCGGCGGTGGCGCAGCGGCTGCAGGACACCCAGAAATTTTGAGCCACAGCGCCCGCACCCCGTGGGCCAGCCTTGAAACCGCCAAAGGTCCTTCGGACCTATCGCAGCCTTCGGCAGCGGCTACACCTCTCCCGAACGCCGTTACCCCTCCTGTAGCCGCTGCCGTAGGCTGCGATCGGCAGCGAAGCAGCCGCAGGATCTGCGCCACGCCACAAACACTTGCGACTAGCGCAATAGGGTCCCTCCTCCCTTAAAACCCCACATCCAGCACCACATTGTCGATATAGGTCCCCGCCGGCGGCGTGGCCTGGTCGGTGTAGATCCGGGCGTTGTAGTTGAACACCTGGCTGCCAGTGCCCAGGCCGTTGCCCGGGTTCACCTCGGCATCGGAACTGGCCCGCCGCGCCGCGCCCACGCTGCCCCAGCGGGTGGTGCCGGCACTCTTGAAGATGTCGTAGGCCAGGTAATTGCTCCCCGAGATCATCCGCCGCCGCCCGCCGACGCTGACGGCATGCTGGCCATCGTCCAGGCCCACGGTGTAGGCACTGCCCTTGGTACAGGCGAGGTTGATGGTCTGCCCACTGACGGTGGCGAAAGCGCTGATCACCGGCGCGCTGCCGAAGCTGATGTTGGGCGCGGTGATCACGCAGTCGTTGGCCACCGTCAGGTTGACCGTCAGGCTGGCGACGCCGCTGCCGATATCGCGCCCCAGGCATGCGCCCAGCACACCGATCCCCGCGCAGTAGTTCCAGCTCCAGGCGATGCTCAGGGTCTCGGTGTAGATGCCGGCGGCGACGTTGCTGCCGGTGATGCTACCCAGGTAGACCGGAATGGCCTTGGCCACGGTCGGGCTGCCCAGCAGCCCCAGGGCATCGACGATGGAGTTGCGCGCGAAGTCGAACTGCACGCCGCGGTTGATGGGGTAGTTGGTGCTGTTGTCGCCGTAGATCGTATAGCCGATGACATCGCCGGTGGGGCCCAGCAGCCCGCTCTGCGAGGAGGTGATGGTGGCGTAGAAATGGTCGTTGCTGGCCATCAGGGTCGCCAACGAGCCGGTACAGGCCAGGCCGGCGTTGGTGCTGGAAGCGGACTGCGAGGTGGTGCGCACCAGGATCGAGCTGAGGGTGCCGAAACTCGCCGGCGAGGTACTGACCACCGAACACAGGGCCTGGGCCGCCCCCGGCGACAGCAGCGCCATCAGCAACAGCCCCTGGCCCCAATAGCGACACAACCTGTCCATGTTCACCGCCTCCCGATTCCGTTCATGAATCCTCACTGACACACCAAAGGCCCGATCAACGGCACCTGTTCCTGCTCCGGCTCCAGGGTAAAGCTCACCTGGCAACTGCTGCCGTCGGCCAGGCTGACCCGCAGGCTGTTGTTCGGCGCCAGGTTTTCCAGGTACACCAGGCCATCCCAACCCACCACTGCCTGGGCGCCGCTCTGCTCGTGGGTCACCAGGCTGCCCAGGGGCAGCTCCTGGTGCCGGGCGTCCACCAGGACCACGCTGGCGGCGACGATGCGGGTCAAGGGGAACGCCACCAGGTAGCCACTGCCGCGACGCACCGCGACCCGCTGTTCGACCAGCGGGCTCTGCACGTTGGCCGGCAGGTTCAGCGGGTCGATCTCGTATTTGCCGCGGTAATAGGCGCTGCTCCAGGGCACCAGCAGATGGCCGTTCTTATCGGTGCGTCCCACCAGCTGGTTTTCATAGCGCACCGGAATATCCCGGTAGCCGTCGGTGCTGACCACCACGAAAGCATCGTCGATGCGGTTGGCGGCGAACACCTGATGGTCCATCCACACCAGCGAACCACTGGCATCGGCCCAACGGGTTTCGGCCTCGCTGGAACCATAGACCCCGGCCTGCAATTGCACCGACTGCAAACGCCAGGTCAGGTCGGCCTGGCGGTAGGCCGGCGCATCGCCCTGGGCATAACCGAGATTGAAGCCGACGCCACCTTCGCTGGGCACCGCCCGGCTGTAGTTGACCCGCTGTCGGTCCTGCCCATCCTTGCTGCGCTCGCTGCTCAGGCTCAGGCTGCCGTGAAGGTCGAACGGAATCACCAGCTGGGCCTGGACCGCCCAGTTGCTGTCGCCGATCTCGCGGTTGGCCGACAGGTAGAAACTGCTGCTGCGCCACAGCGGCTTGCTCCAGGTCAGGTTGAGCAGGCGGGTGCGCGAATCGTCCGTGGCGCGCACATCGAAATAACCGACACCGAGGCTGCCGTAGCGCTCGAGGTTGAGGCTCAGGGTCAGTTGCTCACTGCGCTGGCTGAGGCTGGCGTAGGGGCTGTCCACCACCGTCAGGTCGGCGTAGCCGTCGCGGCGCTGCATGCGCTGGTAGGACAGGCTGTAGCGCTGGCTGCTGTACTGGTAACCGAGGCTGACCTGCTGCCCGCCCTGGCCGTCGAAGCGGCTCTGGCTGATGGCGCTGTTGAGCACGCCGAAGTTGCCCAGGCGCAGGTTGCCGCCGAAACCGCCGAGGGTCAGGGACTGCGCCGCCTCGGCGTGGCCTTCCAGGGTCAGGTTGTCGCTCAGGCCGTAGCGCAGGCTGCCGGAAGTGACGCCGGGGCCGTAGCTGAAATCCCGCAGCGTGTAGTCGCGGCGCAGGGTCCCGGCGGCCACCGAGAAATCGCTCAGGCCTTTTTGCAGCAGGCTGCTGGTGACATAGAACGGCACGGTGGTGGACACCTGTCGCCCCAAGGCATCGGTGGTCACCACCACCGCTTCGCCGGCACCGTTGATGAACGGGATATTGGTCAGGGTGTAGGGCCCCGGCTGCAGGTCGGCGCTGCTGGACTTGTAGCCGTTGATAAACAGGTCCACCGAGGACGGCACCGCCGCCTCCCCGGCGAACTGCGGCAAGGGGTAGGTCACCAGGTCCGGGCGCACGGCAAAATCGCGCGACAGTTGCACACCGCCCAGGCGCACCGAGTTGCTCCAGGGCAAGGCGCCACTGACCAGGTCGCCGGCCTCGTAGGTCAGCAAACGCTCGTCGTCGGAGTAACGCCAGGTGGTGTCATAGCGCCGGTAGCCGTTGTTCAGCGTGCCCTCGCCCAGGCCGGAAAAGGTGCGCCGGTACTGGCCGGTGTTGGACAGGGTGCCCCAGCCGTCGAACAGCCGCACCTCGTTCCAGGCCGCCAGGTAGGTGCCGGCATCGTCGGTGTCGTTGAGGTACAGATCGTAATTGAGCAAGGCGCCGAAACTGCTCAGCGCCGGGGTTCGTGGATAGGCCTGGCGGCTGCCGATCAATTGCTCCGGCAGCCAGTCCGGCGGCACCTCCAGCAACAGCCGCTGGCCCTGGCTGTCGTAGTCGCTGTGCAGCCCTTGCAGGCTGTCGAGGGCGACCTGGGCGTCGAGCCCGTCGGGCAATTTCATCCCGCTTTCCCGCAGGGCCTGAGCCGGCACGAACAGGCGTCCGGCACGTTGCTCGACGGCGATCACTCGCCCGGTATTCATCTGATTGACCACCAGTTCCAGAAACAGCTGGGCATCGCTGATCGCTTCCATGCCGCTGGGCGGCGGCGGCAGTTCGCCACCCAGGCTGCCGGAGGCGAACACCCAGCAACACAGCCCGCTCACCGCCCACCCCGGGCGCCAGAAACGACGAGCCGCGCCGAGGTTCATTGAAGCGTTACGCCCATCGATGGACACCTTTCTTCCATGGCTTGCAGTGACTGCCGCTACCGGTCAGCCTGAATCGCCGATCGCCGGACAGCCCCGCAACCTTGTCTGCCCGCAGCGGTAGATGGCCTCAGCGGGCCGGCGCAACGTTCTGCACCTGCGGCGCGCCATTGACCCGCACCTGCAACGCCGCGTCCGCGGTTGGCGCGGCGGGCACCGGCCAACGCATGATCGCCCCCGGCAGCACGTAGCCCAGCAGCCCTTCCACCAGCGGCCGGGTCTGCCCCGCCTGCTTGAGCGCCACGTCGGTCAGGCGCGCATGCACCGCGCCCTGGTTGCGTACCTCGACGTAATTGCGGCCATCCACCGCCACCTTGCGCCAGCTCAGCTCGGGCACGCCGGCGCTTTTCGGATCACGCTGGCGAGTGCTGTCTTCCTTGCTCCAGAGCCCGGCACCGTAGGCGAACAGCGGCACCGAATAACGCATCTGGAAACGGATGGCCGCCGCCGTCTTGCCCTCGCCTTCGGCAATCGGCGGCTGCGCCAAGGGGATTTCATCGATGATGATCCGGTAGGCCAGCTCCTGGCCGGGCGGGACTTCGCGGGTCCGGGTCAGGCGGACCAGTTGCCTCTGCCCGGGCGCGATCTTCGCCACCGGCGGGCTGCCGATCACCTCCCGCTGGTTCTGGTACTGGTCCTCGAAGCCGCTCTGGCTCCAGGCAAAGACCCGGATCTGCAGGTTCGCGGTTTCCGTGCCGCGGTTTTCCAGCCACAGCGCGCTGGCCTGCTGGTCGGCCTCCAGCACCGGGTCGATCGGCCAGATCAGCACCGAGCTGGCGGCCCTTGCCTGAACCGCCCCCAGCAACGCCATGGCCAGCACGGCACAACCAACGACCTGCAACCGCCGGGAAGTCGAATACATACCGCTACTCCTTATGGTCTTGCCCCATCACCACGACAACTGCACCTGCAGCACATCGCTGTACGTCCCCCCAGGCTGATTACCCGGTAATTGCACCTGGCCGTAGATCGGCAGGCTGATGTTGTTCGCGTCGCTATAGGTCACCGCCACGCTCTGGCCGATGCCCAGGCTCTGGCTGAATGCCGCGTCGCGAAACAGCTGATAAGCCACCCGCGCACTGCCGCCGTCGAGCTGCATGTGCCGTCCGCTGCTGTTGTACTGGCCGCCGTCGACGCTCATGTTCAGGGTCACCCCCGGCGTGCATTGCAGTTGCACGCTGTTCGCCAGCGCGACCTGCAGCGTGCTGGTGGACAACGCCGACTGGCTGCCGAAGTTCAGGTTGCCGTAATTGCTCACGCCACCCACCACCAGGCACCCGGCGACCACCATGGCGCTGACCTGGAAGCTCTGGCTGGTCACCGCCGCCAGGGGCAACGGCAGGCTGCTGGCACCGAGCAGCACCAGCACCGCGCACGCGTGACGGGCCATGGCGTCAGAAGGTCAGTTCGACGGCGACGGTATCGGTGTAGGTGCCCGCCGGCAGGCCAGCCTTGCCGAGCGCCTTGCCGTAGATATTGACGGTCTGCGCCACACCGGTGCTGGTAGCCAGGTTGATGGCATCGTCGATGGCCAGGAGCTGCGTGTGCCCGGAGTCGGTGTACAAGTCGTAAGGCACGAAGTTGCCGCTGCCATCGGCCAGGGCCCGGGTGCCGCCGGCGGACTGGCCGTCATGGGCGCCCGCGCGGACCGTCACCACCGGGCTGGTGCCGCTGGAACAGAGGATCGACAAGGCCCCGCCGCCGCCACCGAGCACCTGGGCCGTGGCCTGGGTGAACAGGCTGTCGGTGGTGCCGAAGTTCAGGGCGCCGAAGTTCAGGCCGCTGCTGCCGCCCGCGCCATTGACCTGGCAACTGCTGGTGAGAATCAGGCTGGACGTGATCTGGCCGGTGACCGTCGCGGCCTGGGCCACGGAAAACATGGCCAGTCCAAGCAGCGACAAGGCGATCCGGGATACAAGCATGTGCATGACATTCGTCCTCTTTGGGTTTACCAATCCAGCGTCACCGTCAGGGTGTCGGTGTAGACCCCCGCCGGCAGCGCATGGCTATTCGCGACCACCGAGCCAAACACCGGGATCGGTACCTGGGCCCCACTGGTAACGGCGAAATTGCGTTGCTGACCGATGCTGTAGCTGTCGCTGCCGGAGGCATCGAGGAACAGCCGATAGGCAATGGTCTGGCGACCATTGCTCAGGCGCCGGGTGTTGCCGTCGCCATTGCGGCCGCCGTCGATGGTCACGGTGAAACCGGTCACCGAAGGGTTGCAGGCCACCTCCAGGCGCCCGCTGCCGCTACCGCTGACATTGGCTCTCAGGGGCGCACTCCAGGTCGGGCCATGCTGGCCGAAATCCAGCAGGCCGAAGTCGTCGACCGGATTCTCGGGCGTGCGGGTCGCACCATTGGTCACTTCACAGCCGGCGATGATGGTCAGCCGCGCGTGTATCTGCCCGCTGATCGCCGCTTGCGTGTCACCAGCCGGCAGGAGCAACGAACCCAGGGCGGCCAGCGTCCAGCTTCTGATCGTCATCGCCGCCCTCCTGGAGCCATGGGCTCTCTCACCTTGACCGCCCTTGGTGCGCGGTCTCCCTGCGCTGCCCGGATCCACCGGGCAGCTCCCGCGCCGCCACTACCAGGTGACCGTCACTTTCAGCAGATCGGAATAACGGCTGACCCGCGGGATCTCGGCCAGCGGCTCGATCCGCCCGTACAACGGCAGGTCCACCGAACCCGAGTCCGGCACCCGGCCGCTCACCGGCACATTCACCGGCAGCGGAATGCGCCGGGCCGCGTCCTGGTACAGGCGATAGGGAATGGGCTTGCTGTGTGCGGCACTGCCGGCCAGGTAGCGCACTTCGCCGACGCCCCCGTGTTGCCCGCCATCGACGCGCACTTGATAAGGGGTGTCCGGGTTGCACTCGAGCCTGGGCAGGCGAGTGTCGAGCAACGCCGCGCTGAGGGGGCCGGCGGGGTTGTCGAGACGCGGGCTGCTGCCGAAATCCAGCACGCCCAGTTGCTCGACGCCGGCGTCGCGCTGCTGTCCCACCAGCTGGCAGCCACGCTGCACGTCGACCCGGACCTCCACCTGGAGTTCCACGGCCGATGCTGTTGCGGCGAGCAGCATGCTCATGACTGCAAAAAACCGGCTTGCCATTCAACGCCTCAATCCTTTTGAGGAACGATAGGTACAGCTCAGGTTAGTCAGCGCCGGGGAAATCGCCAGCGCCGGGGGCAAGCCGCCCGCCAATGAAACAACCCCTTGGGTGCCCGATGCACCAGGGTCGAACACAGTGACACGGGCAAAAAACTGTACCGACCAGAACTTTTCGTAGAATAAATCAGCGCCTTCAGACAGCGCTGGATGCCGGGCCGGGGATTGGTTAAATTACCGCGCCGGTTCCAGGGGGGGAGCGGGCCTGGAACCATCGGGGTGACACCATTGGCCGCTTTACCGCCAAACCGCTCGCTACGCCCATCGCGCTGGCCCAGGCTGCGCGCGTTCTTCGGCAAGGCCTTCGCCCGGCCCGCCGCCAGCACCAGCCACGGCCGAGTGATTCACGAGTATTTCCGGCACAAGGCCCACGACCAGGGCTACACCCTGAGCCACAGCCAGCAGCGGGTGATCGACTACATGGCCCAGCAGGCCAACGCCCTGCTCCAGCCAGACGCCAAGCCAAACGCCAGCCGCAGCCTGTACCTGTATGGCGCGGTGGGACGGGGCAAGAGCTGGCTGCTGGACGGTTTCTTCCGCGCCATCCCGCTGGCGGAAAAACAGCGCCTGCATTTCCACGATTTCTTCACCCAATTGCATCAGGGCATGTTCCGCCACCGCGAGCAGCCCGACGCCCTGCAGGCCACCCTCGACGAACTGCTCAACGACTGCCGCGTATTGTGCTTCGACGAGTTCCATGTCCACGACATCGGCGATGCGATGCTGATCACGCGGCTGTTCAAGGCCCTGTTCCAGCGCGGCATCCTGCTGCTGGTGACCTCCAACTACGCGCCCCAGGGCTTGCTGCCCAACCCGCTCTACCATGCGCGCTTCAAACCGGTGATCGACCTGATCGCCAGCCGCATGCAGGTGATGGAGGTCGGCGGCCCCCACGACTACCGCAGCCAGCCCCGCAGCCATTCGCAGCAGGTGTTCACCCAGGGCCGTTACCTATGGCCCGGCAGCGAGCAGCAACGCCTGAGCCTGGGCCTGCCGCGGCGCAACGGCCCGACCTCGGCGCTGATGGTCGGCGCGCGTCAACTCCAGGTACGGTTGTGCGAACAACACAGCGTGGGTTTTGCCTTCAGTGACCTGTGCGAACAGCCGACCGCGGTCATGGACTACCTGGAGCTGAGCCGGCGTTTCGACCACTGGATCATCGACGAGCTGCCCGAGCTGGGCGAATGCCCGATTGCCGTGCAGCAACGCTTTATCAACCTGATCGACGTGCTGTACGACCAGGACAAGCACCTGACCCTGATCGGCGAACGCTCCCTGCGTGAAAGCCTGGGCGGTAACGCCATCGACCTGGCGCGCACCCGCAGCCGCCTGGGCCAGCTGCAGGAAATCAGCGCGGATACGCCGCCGGGCTGAACCGGCGGTCGCCACCCACCGCTCCACGCCGCTATCATGGCGGCCATTTCCAGGGCCACGCGCCCTCCTCCTGCCTGAGTGTCGAACCTGTTCATGGATACCCTTGCCCAACTGCGAGCCGGCCAATTGACCGGGCTCAAGCGTCTGGACCTGTCTTGCGGGCTGAGCGAATTCCCCCGGGAAATCTTCGACCTGGCGGACTCGCTGGAAGTCCTCAACCTCAGCGGCAATGCCCTGAGCAGCCTGCCGGACGACTTGCACCGCCTGACCCGCCTGCGGGTGCTGTTCTGCTCCGATAACCTCTTCACCGAGATGCCGGCCTGTGTCGGCCAGTGCGCGCAACTGAGCATGGTCGGCTTCAAGGCCAACCGCATCGAGCGGGTGCCCGCCGCCGCCCTGCCGCCGCTGTTGCGCTGGCTGATCCTCACCGACAACCGCATCGAGGAACTGCCGGACGAGCTGGGCCAGCGCCCGCACCTGCAAAAGTTGATGCTCTCCGGCAACCGCCTGACCCGGTTGCCCCAGAGCCTCGGCCAATGCCAGCAGTTGGAGCTGATCCGCATCGCCGCCAACCGGCTCAACGCACTGCCGGCCTTCCTGCTTGGCCTGCCGCGCCTGACCTGGCTGGCCTATGCCGGCAACCCGCTGGAATCCGAGGCCGACGCCGCGGCGCTGGAATCGGTGGCGCGCATTCCCTGGACCGAGCTGGAAGTGCAGCAGCGCCTGGGCGAAGGCGCGTCCGGAGTGATTCACCAGGCCCGCTGGCAGCCCCCCGGGCAAGCGCCAAGCGAGGTGGCGGTCAAGCTGTACAAGGGCAGCATGACCAGCGACGGCTCGCCGCTGCATGAAATGAACGCCTGCATCAGCGCCGGTCGGCACCCGAACCTGATCCGGGTCGAAGGCCGGATCAGCGATCATCCCGAAGGGCAGAACGGCCTGGTGATGCAGTTGATCGAGCCGAGCTACCGCAACCTGGCGGCCTTGCCGAGCCTGGCCTCCTGCACCCGGGACATCTACGACGAGCGCACCCGCTTCAGCGCCGACGCGGCCTTGCGCATGGCCCGTGGCATCGCCTCGGTCGGCGCACACCTGCACCACCAGGGCATCACCCACGGCGACCTGTACGGCCATAACATTCTGTGGAACCCACAGGGCGAGTGCCTGCTGGGGGATTTTGGCGCGGCGTCCTTCCATGCGCTGGCCGACACCGAGGAAACCCGGGCCCTGCAACGCATCGAAGTACGGGCCTTCGGCATTCTGCTGGAAGAGTTGCTGGCAAGGATCGAGTCGGGCCTGAGCCCGCGGCAGCATGAACGCCTGGCGGCGCTGGTCAACGACTGCTGTCAGCCGCAGGTGCTGGCGCGACCGGGATTTGCCGAAGTCGGGGACGTGTTGCGGGGGATTTGAAGAGTATCGCCAGCCAACTCGCTCCTGCTGGAGCTTGCCGGCTGGCGCAAGAATCGCTCAGGTAGCGCGATTCACCGGGCCGGGCTCAACCCGCCAGGCCGACGAACATATCCTGCACGTCGTCATGGTTGTCCAGGCCTTCGAGGAAGGCTTCGACTTCCGCCATCTGCTCGTCGGACAGGCCGCTGACCGGGTTCTTCGGCTGGTAGCCGAGCTTGGCCGAGAGCACGGTGAAGCCTTGCTCGGGCAGGGCTTTCTGCACCGCGTCGAGGTCGGCAGGCTCGGTCAGGAACAGGGTCGCGCCCTCGTCCCCAGGCTCGAAATCCTGGGCCCCGGCTTCGATGGCCGCCAGCTCCGGATCGGCGTCCGGGCTGTCCGGCGCGGCTTCGATCATGCCGACATGGTTGAAGTCCCAGGACACCGAACCCGAAGCGCCCAGCTGGCCCTTGCGGAAGGCCACGCGGATCTCCGCCACGGTGCGGTTGATGTTGTCCGTCACGCATTCGACGATCAGCGGCACCTGGTGCGGCGCGAAACCTTCGTAGGTCACGCGGTGGTACTGCACGGTCTCGCCGAGCTGGCCCGAACCTTTCTTGATCGCACGCTCCAGGGTCTCGCGGGGCATCGAGGCCTTTTTCGCCTGCTCCACCACCAGACGCAGGTGTGCGTTGGTGGCGACGTCAGCGCCGTTGCGGGCAGCAATGGTGATCTCTTTGACCAGCTTGCCGAAGATCTTGCCCTTGGCGTTGGCTGCTGCTTCTTTGTGTTTAACCTTCCACTGTGCGCCCATTACTCACTCTCTTTGATCTGTGGCGTCGAGTTGGATGTGGCCGACGCGATGGGCAAGTTTATACGGCCTGAAGGCACCAATCGACCAAAAAGTCAGATCCACGACCTGTAGCCGCGGTCGCAGGCTGCGACAAACTTCCCGGGGCCTCAAGAGCGCGTCCCGTTCCGGGCCGATCGCAGCCTGCGGCAGCGGCTACAGGTTCAGTGTCAGCCTGTGGGGGCCAGCCCCAGGAAGGCCTGGATCAAGCGCAAGTCCCGGCGCCGCTCCATACAGCCGAGCATGTGCCGGTTCAACAGCCCCTCGCCGATGATCGGCACCGCCCGCACCCGCGGGTCGGGGCTGAGTTCCAGCGACGACACCACGCCCACCCCCAGCTGCGCCGCCACCGCCTCGGTCACCGCCTCGCGGCTGTCCAGCTCCAGCAGCACCTTGGGGTTGACCCCGGCCTGGGCGCAGGCCTGGTCGAAGGTGCGGCGGGTGATCGAGCTGGGTTCGCGCAGGACCATGATCACCTGGTCCAGTCGCTCCAGCCGCACGCCCTCAGGCTCGGTCAGCCATGGATGGCCCTGCGGCACCAGCGCGCAGATCCGCGACTCGCCAAGGCTTTGCAGGTGCAGGCCCTTGCGCGGCTCGACCTCGGTCAGCACCGCCACATCGGCGTGCTCCGAAAGCAGCGCCGCCAGGGTTTCCTGGGCATTGCCCAGGCGCAGGTTGACGGTAATCCCCGGATAGCGCTCGCGCAGGCTGGCGAGCATCGGCATCACCAGGTGCGGGCCGTCCGCCGCCACTTCCAGGCGCCCGGTGAGCAGTTGCCGGTTGGCTTCGAGCATGGCCTGGGCCTCTTCGGCCAAGCCGAACATGGCGCGGGTGATCGCCGCCAGCCGGGTGCCCTCTTCTGTCAGTTCGACCCGTCGCGCGGTGCGGCGCAGCAGGGTGATCTGGTAGTGCTCTTCCAGCGCCTTGATATGCCCGGTGACCGCCGGCTGGCTGATGAACAGCCGCGCCGCGGCGCGGGTGAAGCTGCCTTCACGGGCCACGGCATCGAATGCGCGCAGTTGGAACAGGTTCATATCTATCGGCCTCACTTATGGCTGGCATAACGATAAACAATTTGATTGATAAAGAGCCAAACTGCAATTTAGGCCCCGTAGTTTTTATCCCAAGCGCATCCCACAACGCTTCTGCGAGGACACCCGAATTGAGTACTGCCGCGCCCATCCTGCTCACCCCCGGCCCCCTGACCACCTCGGCTCGCACCCGCCAGGCGATGCTGGTGGACTGGGGTTCCTGGGATGACCGTTTCAACCAACTGACCGCCAGCCTCTGCGAACAGCTGCTGGCCATCGTCAACGGCGCCGCCAGCCACCACTGCGTGCCCCTGCAAGGCAGCGGCACCTTCGCCGTGGAAGCCGCCATCGGCACCCTGGTGCCACGGGGCGGCAAGGTGCTGGCGCTGATCAACGGTGCCTACGGCAAGCGCCTGGCGAAGATCTGCGAAGTGCTGGGGCGCGACTTCAGCACCTTCGAAACCGCCGAGGACCAGCCGACCAGCGCCGCCGACGTCGATTGCCTGCTGCGCGCCGATGCCACCATCACCCATGTGGCGCTGATCCACTGCGAAACCAGCACCGGCATCCTCAACCCGCTGCCGGAGATCGCCCAGGTCGTGGCCGGGCATGGCAAGCGCCTGATCATCGACGCCATGAGTTCCTTCGGCGCGCTGCCGATCGATGCCCGGCACGTGCCGTTCGACGCGCTGATCGCCGCGTCCGGCAAATGCCTGGAAGGCGTCCCCGGCATGGGCTTCGTCTTCGCCCGCAAGGAAGCCCTGGCCGCGGCCGCCGGCAACTCGCACTCGCTGGCCATGGATCTGCACGACCAGCACGGCTACATGGTCAAGACCGGGCAATGGCGCTTCACCCCGCCGACCCATGTGGTCGCGGCGCTGCACGAAGCGCTGCTGCAATACCACGAAGAAGGCGGCCTGCCGGCGCGCCACCAGCGCTATGCCGCCAACTGCCAGGCGCTGCTCGACGGCATGGCGCGACTGGGCCTGCGCAGCTTTTTACCGGCGGCGATCCAGGCACCGATCATCGTCACCTTCCACGCGCCGAAGGATCCGCGCTACCAGTTCAAGGAGTTCTACGAACGGGTCAAGGCCAAGGGTTTCATCCTCTATCCCGGCAAGCTGACCCAGGTCGAAACCTTCCGCGTCGGCTGCATCGGCCATGTCGACCCGGCCGGGATGCGCGCCGCGGTCCAGGCCATCGCCGACGTGCTGCGGGAAATGCAAGTGCTGGATATCTGACCCCGACACACAACCTGTAGGAGCGAGGCTTGCCCGCGATTGCGGGCACCGCGTTCCGTCAGGTCAACCTCATCATCGTTCATCGCGGGCAAGCCTCGCCCCCACACAGGTCTTCGACACATGAACTACAACACCCCCAACCAGCTGCAAGCCGCCATCCTCGACTGGGCCGGCACCGTGGTCGACTTCGGCTCCTTCGCACCGACCCAGATTTTCGTCGAAGCCTTCGCCGAGTTCGATGTGCAGGTCTCCATCGAAGAAGCCCGCGGCCCGATGGGCATGGGCAAGTGGGACCATATCCGCACCCTGTGCGACCTGCCGCAGGTTGCCGAGCGTTATCGCCAGGTGTTCGGCCGCACCCCGACCGATGAGGATGTCACCGCCATCTACCAGCGCTTCATGCCGCTGCAGATCGAAAAGATCGCCGAACATTCGGCGCTGATTCCCGGCGCCCTGGAGACCATCACCAACCTGCGCCAGCAAGGCATAAAGATCGGCTCCTGCTCCGGCTACCCAAAGCAGGTCATGGACAAGGTGGTGGAACTGGCCGCAACCCATGGCTACGTCGCCGACCATGTGGTGGCCACCGATGAAGTGCCGAACGGCCGCCCATGGCCGGCCCAGGCCCTGGCCAACGTGATCGCCCTGGGGATCGACGATGTCGCCGCCTGCGTGAAGATCGACGACACCGTGCCGGGCATTCTCGAAGGCCGTCGCGCCGGCATGTGGACCGTGGCCCTGATCTGCTCCGGCAATGCCCTGGGCCTTACCTACGAAGCCTATCGCGCCCTGGGCAGCGACACCCTGGCCAGCGAGCGCCAACGCATCCACGCGTTGTTCGAAGGCTCGCGCCCGCACTACATGATCGACACCATCAGCGACCTGCCGCAGGTGATCGCCGACATCAACCAGCGCCTGGCCAGCGGCGAGATGCCGCAAAGCAGCTGATCGGCCACTTGCCTCCCCAACGGCAGCCCCAATCCGCGGCTGCCGTTTTTTTCCGCTACCCGCTCAAACCGCGCATTTGCCCCAGGCAGAGCCTCGGAAACAGGATTACAGTTACAGCACTCCGTCGTTAAGAACGGAGACAACTGACCTGATGAACGAGGAAGGATCTATGCCCTGGAAGAACTCCGACAGCCGTTACAGTACGGTGTCGATTGCATTGCATTGGCTGATGCTGGTGTTGTTGATCGCGGTGTACGCCTGCATCGAACTGCGCGGCATTTTCCCCAAGGGCAGCGGTGGCCGGACGCTGATCAAGGAAGCGCATTTCATGCTCGGCCTGACCGTGTTCGTGATGGTCTGGCTACGCCTGTTCGCCCGCAGCCTGGGGGTGGCGCCGAAGATCCTGCCGACCCCGCCGAGCTGGCAGACGGTCCTGGCCAAGCTGATGCACTGGGCCCTGTACCTGTTCATGATCGCCATGCCGATCCTCGGCTGGCTGATCACCAGCGCCGAAGGCCATCAGGTGATGTTCTACGGCATCGACCTGCCGCTGCTGGTGGCTGAAGACAAACAGTTCGCCAAGCAGGTCGAAGGCTGGCACGTGCTGCTGGGCACCGTCGGCTACTGGCTGATCGGGTTGCATGCGGTGGCCGGGCTTTATCACCACTACTTTATGCGCGACAACACCCTGCAACGCATGCTGCCCAAGCGCGGCTAAGGCTGCGCCGGCGCGGCGAACCCCCGGCGGCCCTGCAAGCCGCCGGTATGCACGAAGACCAGGCGGCTGCCGGCGGCAAACCGCCCGGCCTCGACCTGTTGCTTGAGGGCCAGCAAGGCCTTGCCGGTGTACAGCGGCTCCAGGGGGATGCCGCTGTGCCGTTCGCTCTCCTCGATAAACGCCAGCAGCAGCGGGTCGACCTTGGCGAAACCGCCACGACTGCCGTCGAGCAGTTCATAGCCCGCAGCCTGCAGCCCCGCCTCCCGCACAATCGCCACTACCTGTTGCGCGACACCATGATCGTCCGGCACCGCCAGGGCGCCATACACCGGGTGGGCACCGGCTTCCCCCAACACCAGTCCGGCCAGGGTGGTGCCGGTGCCGGCGGCCAGCCACCAGCCGTGATAGTCGTCCCAACCCAGGGCATCCAGCTGGCTGCGCAGCTGCTTCACCAGCGGCATGCAGCCGGTCGCCCCGAGCAAGCCACCGCCACCCTCCGCCACCGGGAACAGCCCGGGGCACTGCGCCTGCCAGGGTTGCCAGAACCCTGGCTCATGCCGCGCCCGGTAGCCGGCGTAACCGAGCCAGTGCAGTTGCATGCCAAAGCCTTGCAGGTCGAGCACGGTGGGCGTGTCCTGCGGATGGCCGCGCAGCAGCCCCACGGTGGCGAAACCAAAACGCTTGCCGGCGGCCGCCAGCGCATGCAGGTGATTGGAGTGCGCGCCGCCCAGGCTGATGATGCCCTCGGCGCCGGCTTGGCGAGCCGCCGCCAGATGCGGGGCGAGCTTGAACCACTTGTTGCCGGAAATCAGCGGGTCGATCTGGTCCAGACGCAGGACCGCCACCTCGACCCCGGCCTCGGTCAGCCAGTCGAGGTCCAGGGGTTGCAAGGGTGCGCTGGGCAGCCAGTCGAAGGAAGCAGGAAACGCCATGGATGGGGAGGTTTGGAAGGAGTGAGGCGGGAGTCTATCAGCAAAACCGCGGAGTCCCTGATAGCGGGTCCTACGGCCCCGATCGCAGGCTTCGCCAGCGGCTACACCCCTACTTCGTAGCCGCTGCCGCAGGCTGCGATCGGCCGCGCAGCGGACGCAACAAGGCCACCGCGATCCGGAATCGCAGTGGCCATGATTACCGCTGGATCAGAGTTCGGCGGCCAGGCGCGAGCCCTGGTTGATCGCGCGCTTGGCGTCCAGCTCGGCGGCCACGTCGGCGCCACCGATCAGGTGCACGTTCTGCCCGGCGGCCACCAGGCCTTCGTGCAGTTCGCGCAGCGGGTCCTGGCCGGCGCAGATAACAATGTTGTCCACCGGCAAGACTTGCGGTTCGCCACTCTCACCGATGCGGATGTGCAGGCCGGCGTCGTCGATCTTCAGGTATTCGACGCTGTTGAGCATCTGCACCTGCTTGTTCTTCAGGCCGGTACGGTGGATCCAGCCGGTGGTCTTGCCCAGGCCGTCGCCGACCTTGGAAGTCTTGCGCTGCAACAGGAACACCTGGCGCGCCGGGGCATGACGCTCGGGCTTGATGCCGGCGACGCCACCACGGGCCTCCAGGTGCGTGTCGATGCCCCACTCCTTCCAGAACGCTTCACGGTCCTGGCTGGTGGCCACGCCCTGATGCACGAGGAATTCGGAGACGTCGAAGCCGATGCCGCCGGCCCCGATCACCGCCACTTTCTGGCCCACCGGCTTGCGCTGCAAGAGCACGTCCAGGTAGCTCAGGACCTTGGCGTTGTCGACGCCCGGGATCGCCGGCGTGCGCGGGGCGATACCAGTGGCCAGGATGATTTCGTCATAGCCGCCGGCCACCAGTTGCTCGACATCGACCCGGCGGTTCAGGCACAGCTCGACGTGGGTGGTCTGCAGCTTGCGCTTGAAGTAGCGCAGGGTTTCGAAGAACTCTTCCTTGCCCGGCACGCGCTTGGCGACATTGAACTGGCCGCCGATTTCGCTGGCCGAATCGAACAGCGTCACCTGATGGCCACGCTCGGCCGCCACGGTCGCGGCGGACAGCCCGGCAGGGCCGGCGCCGACCACGGCGATCTTCTTGATCTGCTGCACCGGCAAGTAGTTGAGATCGGTCTCGTGGCAGGCCCGCGGGTTGACCAGGCAGCTGGTGAGCTTGCCACCGAAGGTGTGGTCCAGGCAGGCCTGGTTGCAGCCGATGCAGGTATTGATTTCGTCGCCACGCCCCGCGGCCGCCTTGTTGACGAACTCCGGGTCGGCGAGGAACGGCCGCGCCATGGAAACCATGTCGGCGTCGCCTTCGGCAAGGATCTGCTCGGCCACTTCCGGGGTGTTGATGCGGTTGGTGGTGATCAGCGGGATCGATACCGAACCGCGCAGCTTGGCCGTGACCTTGCTGAAGGCGGCACGCGGCACCTTGGTGGCGATGGTCGGGATCCGCGCTTCGTGCCAGCCGATCCCGGTGTTGATGAGGGTCGCGCCGGCCTGCTCGATGGCCTGGGCCAGTTGCACGATTTCTTCCCAGGTACTGCCGCCTTCCACCAGGTCGAGCATCGACAGGCGGAAGATGATGATGAAGTTCGGGCCTACCGCTTCGCGCACGCGGCGGACGATTTCCACCGGCAGGCGCATGCGGTTTTCGTAGCTGCCGCCCCAGCGGTCGGTCCGGTGGTTGGTGTGCGCGGCGAGGAACTGGTTAATGAAGTAGCCTTCGGAGCCCATGATCTCGACGCCGTCGTACTCGGCCTGCTGCGCCAGGCTGGAGCAGGTGACGAAGTCGCGGATCTGTTTCTCGATGCCTTCTTCGTCCAGCTCCTTGGGCTTGAACGGGTTGATCGGTGCCTGGATCGCGCTCGGTGCCACCTGTTTCGGGCTGTAGGCATAACGCCCGGCGTGGAGGATCTGCATGCAGATCTTGCCGCCCGCCTCGTGGACCGCACGGGTGACAACGCGGTGCTTGAGCGCTTCTTCCTCGGTGGTCAGCTTGGCCGCGCCGGAGTACACGCCGCCTTCGTCGTTGGGGCCGATGCCGCCGGTGACCATCAGGCCGACGCCGCCACGGGCGCGCTCGGCGAAGTAGGCGGCCATGCGCTCGAAGCCACCGGGCTTTTCTTCCAGGCCGGTGTGCATCGAGCCCATCAGGGTACGGTTGCGCAGGGTGGTAAAGCCCAGGTCCAGCGGGGCCAGCAAATGCGGGTAGTGAGCGGCGGCCATCGGTAACTCCACATCGAACGATCACGGAAAAAATGCGGAAGCTCTGCGGCCTCCGTCGGTCATGTTCGACAGACTAAGAGCAGCCCCCAAGGCGCTCAATGACCGTAACTGACAACTTATTGATCCAAATGCGCAGCCCGGCCTTGGCAATCGCGGACATGGGCCCTACCCTAGTCAGCGAATCCCGCACACGGCTGCCGACTGTCTTCCCATGCGCAAACTTCTTTATTTCACCTTCACCCTGGCCCTGATTGCCGCCATCACCAGCTACGCCCTGTGGACCCGCGAGCGGCCGATCGGTCACTACCTTTCCGACCTGCGCATCCAGCTCGCGGTGGACCAGGGCACCCCCGCCGATCACGGCAATCTGCTGGGCATCCAGCCCGAGCTGTTCCCCACCGACTACCAGAGCCCCGAGCGCCTGCACCGCAAGCTTGCGGCCTACCTGCAGCAGGCCCGGGACCAGGGGCTGTTGAATGAAAAGACCGTGGTGGTGTTGCCGGAGCACATTGGCACCTGGCTGATGGTCAGCGGCGAGAAAAACGAGCTGTACCAGGCCGCCAGCCTGAAAGAAGCGATGAACTGGCTGGCGGTGAGCAACCCTCTGCCCTTCCTGCGCGCGCTGATCACCGCCAAGGGTGACAATCGCCTGGACGACGCGCACCTGCGGATGAAGGCCAGGAGCATGGCCGATCAATACCAGCGGCTGTTCGGCGGCCTGGCCAAGGAGTTTGGCATCACCCTGGTGGCCGGCTCCATTGTCCTGCCCGAGCCGGTGATCGAAGGCAGTAACCTGCGCATCGGCAGCGGCGCGCTGTACAACACCACCCTGGTCTTCGGCAGCGACGGCCTGCCGATCGGCCAGCCGCAACGCCAGCTGTACCCGACCTTCGACGAGCGCGGTTTTATCCAGGCCAGCACCGACCAGGCTGTCCAGGTGGTCGACACCCCGGCCGGTCGCCTGGGGGTGCTGATCGGCAGCGACAGCTGGTACCCGGACAACTACCGCAAGCTCAACGCCCAGGGCGCGCAACTGGTGGCGGTCCCGGCCTTCGTCATGGGCCGTGGCGCCTGGGACCGGCCGTGGCGTGGCTACAAGAATCTCTCGACCCCGAGCGAGGTCAGCCTCAAGCCGGAAGAAGTCAGCGAAGGCGAAGCCTGGCGCCGCCTGACCCTGACCAGCCGCGCGCCCAGCAGCCTGGCCAGCGCCGGTGTCAGCGTGTTTCTGCGCGGCCAGTTCTGGGATCAGGGCAGCGCCGGACAAAGCTTCATCAACAGCAACGGCGAGCACTTCGCCGATGGCGATGCCCGTGGCGCGCGCTTGCTGAATATCTGGTTGTAAATCCATGAAGCCCCAGCCGATGCGCCTCGGAGACCTGTCGGTGGGCTTCGTCCATAGCCTGGCCGACGCCGTGCGCAGCCATGGCCTCGACCCGCAGCCGCTGCTGGAACAATACGGACTGGATACCGCACGCCTGGCCGAGGCCGGGGCGCGGCTGTCGATTCCCCGTTACATGCGCCTGGGCCACGCGGCGATTCAACTGACCGGCGATCCGGCGCTGGGGCTGCGTATGGGCCAGCTCAGCCGCCTGAGCCAGGCCGGGCTGGCGGGCGTCACCGCCGCCCAGGCGCCGACCGTACGTGAAGCCGCACGCTGCCTGACCCGCTTCGAGGCCCTGTATGGCTCGAACTATCGCGGCCAGTCGAGCTTCCACGAAGACGCCGACGGCGCCTGGCTGCGCTTCTACTCCATCAGCCCCTATAACGCTTACAACCGCTTTGTGGTGGATTCGATCCTGGCCGGCTGGCTCCAGCAACTGGGCAGCCTCGGTTTACCGGTCAAGGCCGAACGCATCGAGATCGAGTTTGCCCAGACCGATTACCGCGAACGCTACACCAGCCTGGGGGATTGCCCGATCCAGTTCGGCGCCGAGCACAATCAGCTGCGCCTGAGCCAGGCCACCCTGGCCCAGCGCAATGTCGAGCACTGCCCCAGTACCTGGCGCCATCTGCTGCAACTGTGTGAACGGGAACTGGAGCAACTGACCCGTACCCGCAGCCTGCGTGAACGCATCACTCAGTTGCTGGGGCCTTTGCTCAATGGTGGCCGGGAACCCGACCTGGAAGAAGTGGCGGCACGCCTGAAGCTGCCAACCTGGACCTTGCGCCGCAAACTGGCCGAGGAAGGCACGCAGTTTCGCGCCATTCTCAACGACACCCGTCGCGACCTGGCCATGACCTACATTCGCGATACCGAACTGGCCTTCGGGGAAATTGCCTATCTGTTGGGGTTTGCCTCAGCCGAGGCGTTTCAACGCGCCTTCAAGCGCTGGAGCGGCCAGACACCGGGTGAGTTTCGTCGTAGCCACCGGCAGTCCGCCTAAAAAAAACGCCACCGGCGTTACAGCTCGGTGGCGTCTTCTGCGGGTTCCAGCGGGTCCAGTTCGAAAGCCTGGAATTCCAGCAGTTCTTCTTGGTAATCGTCCATGGCGGACTCCTTGTGTGTGGGGTGTAGGTAATCTGCTCGCTGAGAGGTCTTCTTACTGACCTTGGCCACCAGCATAAAGTGCCGGTGTGACAGAAAAAATACCGCGCGCAATCTGCGTCCCTTAAATGGAACGTAGCAGCTGGCAACGGATTTACCGTGGGCTGGCAAAGAAATTTTCAGAGAGGCTCGGCAACCGCGGGATCGACACCTGGGTCGATCTCGCAGCTATCTGCAGATGCTTACTGTGGCAGCGCCGGAATCGGCTCTGTCGGGGCCGGCAAGGTGCTGGCGGGAGGCGGGGTAACGATCTCGGTGGGCGGCGTCGGCTCGGCAGGTGCGCCCGGCGCAATGGGCGCCGCTTCCGCCGGTGGTGCCAGCGGTTGCGAGAGGTTCGATTCGGCTGGCACAACCGGAGGGGTGGCCGGGGCCGGCTCGGAGGTCGGTGCAACAGGCGCCGGTTGTGCCGTCACTGGCGCCGGGGCCGGCGCTGCGGCAGGCTCGGCGGGCTTGGGTTCGGGCACGCCCAGATCGGTCTTGGGTTTCTCGATGATGTGCGCGGCCTTTTTCGCTTCCTGCGGCAGGAACAGCTCCACCAGGGCGAAATAACGCTCGTAGAACTTCGCCGAGGAAACCGTCTCGCTGGCGACCTTGACCATCGAGTCGTCGGTCGAGCCGATCGGCATCGACACCGAACCCAGCACACCCACCCCCAGGCTTGCCGAGTTGTTGACCTTCTTCAGGGCATAACGGTCTTGCAGGGCGTTGGCGAACACCGTGGAACGGTGGCCGCTGTTGCCATCCTGGGCGCACACCACACTGAAGCTGATCTCCATGTGGGTTTCGCCGGTCTGCTGGAAGCTCTTGTGACCACTGACCAGCTTCGGATCGCTGCTGGTGATGATGTAGCCCTGGCTGAGCAAGGCGCGACGGGCGGCCTCGCAGGACGCCGTCTCATTCACCGGGTAATTGCGCGAAAAAGTGCCGGAATCATCGAAGTTTTCATGCTCGTAAATGGCGGTCTTCTGCGACGAACAACCGGCGACGGCCGCCAGCAGCAGCGTCAACCCGGCAGCACGCAGGTGAAATGATCTATGCATCGAAAATCCTGAGGAAAACGGTCCGGGGCGTATTGTGCAACAGTTCGAGGCCACAGGGCGCGCGGATTAGTGTCTTAAAAATCAATACAAGGTTACTGACCACGGTTTGCCGGAAAAAGTCGCGCGCACAGATGATCGATGAACACCCGCAGCTTGGCGGCGGTGTGCCGGCTCGCAGGCCAGAGCAGCCAGAAGGTGCCGCTGTGCTCCAGATGCTCATCGAGCACCTGCTGCAACTCGCCCCGTGCAACCGCCTCGCGCACCATGAAATCGGGCAGGCAGGCGATCCCCAGCCCACTACGCACGGCGTGGTCCACCGCTTCGATAGAGGTACTGACAAAACGCGTCGGCAACAGCGGCTCCGGGGCATCGACCGCTCGTCGCAGCGGCCAATGCTCGAATTTGCCGGTGTTATGGAAGGTATGCCGCAAGCACCCGTGATTAGCCAGGTCCGCGGGGGCCTGCGGAACGCCCCGCTCGCGAAAGTACCCAGGCGTGCCCACCAGCACCAGGCGGAACTGGCCCAGCGACCGGGCCATCAGCCGTGAGTCGCCGGGGCTGCCGGTCCGTATCACGGCATCGAAGCCCTCCTCCACGACATCCACTATGCGGTCCGTCAGTTCGATATCCAGTTCGATCTGCGGATAACGCTGCATGAACTCCACCAATACTGGCATCACCAGGCCGTGAACCTGCGGCAGGCTGACTCGCAACTTGCCCCGCGGGGCATTGGAAGACTTGCACAGATCGAATTCGGCCGCCTCGGCCTCGGCGACAATTCTGCGACAGCGCTCGAGAAAACTCGCGCCTTCGGCGGTCAGGGTGATGCTGCGGGTACTGCGATGGAACAGCCGGGTCTCCAGGCGCTCCTCGAGTCGCGCGATGCTCTTGCCGACAGCCGACGAGGATACCCCCAACAACCGCCCCGCCTCGGTGAAACTGCGGGTTTTCGCCACATGCAGGAAGACCGAGATATTGCTCAACCAGTCCATCGCCGACCTCACCATTACGGACACAAATGTCCGATAAGTTCGGAACCTTAGCCTATTTTTCTCTTTACCACAGCGCCCTACCCTCAGCCTCCCTACTTCCTGAAACCTGTAGCGAGCCTGACACCATGACCAAACCTCTTGGCACCGCCGACCTGCTGGACATCGAGTCCAGGCGTTGCGACCGACTTCCACTGGGTGGCCTGCTGGCGCTGGCGACCGCCGGCTTCATCACCATTCTTACCGAAGCCATGCCCGCGGGCCTGCTGCCGCAGATGAGCCAGGACCTGGCGGTGTCCCCGGCGCTGGTCGGCCAACTGGTCACCCTGTACGCCATTGGCTCACTGCTGGCGGCGATCCCGTTGGTGATCCTCACCCAAGGCTGGCGCCGCCGCCCTTTGCTGATGATCGCAATCGGCGGCTTTGCCCTGGTCAACAGTGTCACCGCGATCTCCACCAACTACAGCCTGACCCTGGTCGCCCGCTTGTTCGCCGGGGTATTTGCCGGGCTGCTCTGGGCCCTGCTGGCCGGCTATGCAAGCCGCATGGTCGCACCGCACCTGCAGGGGCGGGCCATCGCCGTGGCCATGCTTGGCGCACCACTGGCACTGTCCCTGGGGATCCCCGCGGGCACACTGCTCGGTACGCTGGTGGGCTGGCGGGTGAGCTTTGCCCTGATGACTCTGCTGACGCTGTTGTTGCTCGGCTGGGTGCGCTGGCAGGTGCCGGACTTTCCCGGCCAGCGCGCCGACAAACGCTTGCCGCTCACGGGCGTGTTCGCTTTGCCCGGAGTCAAGCCGGTGCTGTTCGTGACCTTCGCTTATGTCCTGGGCCACAACATCCTGTACACCTATATCGCACCGTTTCTGGAGCCGGCTGGCATCGGCGGGCAAATTGACCGGGTGCTGCTGACGTTCGGCCTGAGCGCACTGCTGAGCATCTGGACCGTCGGCCTGCTGATCGATCGCTGGTTGCGTCAACTGGTACTCGTCAGTTGCGTCCTGTTCGCTCTTTCGGCGCTGCTGCTGGCGTTCCAGGCCGATACGCCGATGGCGGTCTATGCCTCGATAGCCCTCTGGGGATTGTCGTTCGGAGGCCTGGCCACGTTGCTGCAAACCGCGCTGGCCAAGGCTGCCGGGAGCGCTGCCGATGCCGCGCAGTCGATGCTGGTGACCGCCTGGAACCTGGCGATCGCCGGGGGCGGGCTGGTGGGTGGCGTGCTGCTGGAAGGCCCGGGCGTATTGTCGTTTCCCTGGGTGATCATCGGCCTGTTGCTGGCTTGCCTGCTGGTGGCCGTGAACGCCCGACGCCATGGGTTTCCCGCCATACGCTGAAAACAAAAACCCCGGCGCGTTGGCCGGGGTCCCTGTTTGTCACTTCAGTCGGACATCAGAAGCGCTTGATGTCAGCCTGGTTTTCCAACTGCTTGCGGTACGCGGCGAAGTCTTGCTGACCCGCACGCGACGCGAGGAAGCGACGGTACTGAGCCTTCTCTTCATCGGTTGGAGCAGCGGCTTCGTTCACACCACTCAGTTGCAAGACCACCAGGCTGCCGTTCGGCAGCGTCACGCTGCTGAAGGTCGGCTTGTCCTTGGCCGCTGGCTTGGCCATGCGGAACAGGGTCTGCAGCACGATCGGCTCGACGCCTTCCTGGCCACGGGTCACCGCTTCGGAAACCTTCCAGCTCTGACCGTCGACAGGCGCCTTCAGCGCAGTCTTGCCTTCGCGCAAGCTGGCGATCAAGGCATCGGCCTTGGCCTTGGCGGCAGCACTGGCGTGCTCCTTGGCCAATTGCGCGCGGATGCTGCTGGCGACGCTTTCCAACGGCAGTTGCTCTGGCTTGCGGTGCTCTTTGGCGCGCAGGACCACTACGGTTTCCGGGTCCAGCTCGATAGCGGTGCTGTTGGCACCCTCATCCAGCACTTCAGGGCTGAAAGCAGCCTGAATCACGGCGCGGTTGGCGGCGATGCCCTCGCCCCCTTCACGCCCGAACGGTGCGGAAGTGTGTACGGTCAGTTTCAGCTCTTGAGCCGGCTGGGCCAGGTCCGAGGCTTCGAACGAGGAGTCTTCCAGCTGCTTGGTTGCCTCGACAAAACGTTGCTCGACCTGCTGGGTTTTCAGCTCGCGGGTCAGCTTGTCTTTCAGGCTGGCGAAACTTGGCACTTCAGGTGCCTCGACGCCCAGCAGCTTGATCAGGTGGAAGCCGAAACCGGTGCGTACCGGTGCCGATACCTGGTCCTTGTTCAAGGCGTACAGCGCTTCCTCGAAGGCCGGGTCATAGACGCCAGGGCCGGCATAACCGAGGTCGCCACCGTTGTTCGCCGAACCCGGATCCTGGGAGAACTCCTTGGCCAGCGCCTCGAAGCTTTCGCCCTTGGCCAGGCGCGCCTGGATCTCTTCGATCTTGGCCTTGGCCTGCGCTTCGTTCACCTTGTCGTTCACTTCGATCAGGATGTGCGCGGCACGACGCTGCTCGGACAGGTTGGCGGTTTCTTTCTGATACAGCGCCTGCAGCTCTTCGTCCTTGACGCTGACCTGATCGAAGAAGGAAGCCTTCTTCAACTCCAGATAGTCGATAACCACCTGATCCGGCGACATGAATTCCTTGGCGTGTTCGTCGTAGTAAGCCTTGACCTCATCGTCGGTCAGCTTGACTGCCGCAGGGTCGGCCTTGATGGTCAGGGAAGCGTAATCGCGGGTCTGCTTTTCCAGACGAGCGAATGCCAGCACCTGGGCATCGGTCACGAAACCGCTGCCAGCCAGACCGGCGCGTACCTGGCCGATCAGCATTTCCTGCGCCAGCATCTGACGGAACTGCATCCGGCTATAACCCAGCTGACGGATCACCTGGTCGAAACGCTCAGGGCTGAACTTGCCGTCCACCAGGAATTCCGGCGTTTGCAGGATCACTTGATCCAGAGCGGCGTCAGAGAAAGCGAACTTGGAGTTTTCCGCACCTTGCAGCAGCAGCTTGCGGTCGATCAGACCCTTGAGAGCCGCTTCACGCAGCAGCTTCTCGTCGAGCAAGGAAGCGTCGAAATCCTTGCCCAGTTGTTGCATGAGCTGGCGGCGTTGCATATCAACCGCCTGGCTCAGCTCATTCTGGGTGATTTCTTCGCCATTGACCTTGGCCGCGTCCTGACTGGTGGAAGTGGCTTGAAAAATGGCATCGAAACCGGTCAGCGCCATCAGTGCGACGATGACCCCGATAATGGTCTTGGCAATCCAGCCTTGTGAATTGTCCCTGATATTCTGCAGCATGCGTCCCCCAGAAACGGTTGTACTTCAAATTAAGCAACCGTGGAGCGTGGGTAGAGTCCGGATAGAAGAAAGGCGCATCCGAGGATGCGCCTTTCTCGTAACTGGCGGAGCGGACTGGGGTTCGAACCTTCGATCCCCGATGTGACAAACCGGATTTCTAACCGGCTGCCCTACCGCTCCGCTGCCAGGTCGGGAAAGACCCCGACCCGGGTAGGCAAAGGCTTGAAGGAGGCTTAGTTAACGGCTTCTTTCAGTGCTTTACCGGCTTTGAAACCTGGTTTTTTGGCTGCAGCGATTTCCAGCGTCTTACCGGTCTGTGGGTTACGACCAATGCGAGCAGGACGATCGGTAACAGAGAAAGTACCGAAACCAACCAGTACAACGGAGTCGCCAGCCTTAAGAGCGCCAGTGACGGATTCGATTACTGCATCCAGCGCACGGCCAGCAGCAGCTTTCGGGATATCAGCAGATGCAGCGATAGCATCAATCAGTTCCGACTTGTTCACTCTAAGTCCCCTTATATATCTATTTGAGTATGATTCTAAGTTTTTTGGTGAAAGCAAAAACCAGTGCTGAATGGCCTACAGACACTTAAGAGCCGCTTTATAACAAGGGCTCTAAAAAGCTGTCAAGGAAGCCCCCCAGGCTAATGCGTACTAATGCGTGCTAATTCTTTCCTTAGAGTCAGACTCGCGTTTTTCATCCTTTGCAACTATCTCTGGAGCCACATCCGGCAAGGGCTCCGGCGCGTATTGCAGCGCAATTTGGAGGACTTCGTCAATCCATTTAACTGGCTTAATTTGCAGATCCTGCTTGATATTGTCAGGAATTTCCTTCAAATCGCGCACATTCTCTTCTGGAATGATGACGGTCTTGATTCCACCACGATGTGCTGCAAGAAGTTTCTCTTTCAAACCACCGATCGCCAACACCTGACCACGCAGGGTGATTTCCCCGGTCATGGCCACATCAGCCCGCACCGGAATACCGGTCAGTGCAGAAACCAGAGCCGTGCACATGCCTACGCCAGCGCTAGGGCCGTCTTTCGGGGTCGCCCCTTCCGGCATATGGATATGGGTGTCGCGCTTCTCGTGGAAGTCCAAGGGGATTCCCAGGCTCTTCGCACGGCTACGCACCACCGTCAGTGCCGCGGTGATCGATTCGACCATCACGTCGCCCAGCGAACCGGTCTTGATCAACTGACCTTTGCCAGGTACCACGGCGGCTTCGATGGTCAGTAGCTCGCCACCGACCTGGGTCCAGGCCAGGCCCGTTACCTGACCGATCTGATCCTGTTGCTCGGCCAGGCCGTAGCGGAATTTGCGCACGCCGAGGAAGTGCTCCAGCAGGTCGGAAGTGACCTTCACCGAGAAGCGTTTTTCCAGCGCATGCTCCTTCACCGCCTTGCGGCAAACCTTGGCAATCTGGCGTTCCAGCCCACGTACACCGGCTTCGCGGGTGTAGTAGCGGATGATGTCGCGAATGGCTTCTTCGTCGAACTCCAGCTCGCCTTTCTTCAGGCCGTTGGCCTGGATCTGCTTCGGCGACAGGTATTTGACCGCGATGTTGATCTTCTCGTCCTCGGTGTAACCCGGCAGACGAATCACCTCCATCCGGTCCAGCAACGCTGGCGGAATATTCATCGAGTTGGAGGTGCAAAGGAACATCACATCGGAGAGGTCGTAATCGACTTCCAGATAGTGGTCGTTGAAGTTGTGGTTCTGCTCGGGATCGAGCACTTCGAGCAATGCCGAAGCCGGATCGCCGCGCATGTCGCTGCCCATCTTGTCGATTTCATCGAGCAGGAACAGCGGGTTGCGAACGCCCACTTTTGTCATCTTTTGAATCAATCTTCCCGGCATCGAACCAATATAGGTACGACGATGGCCGCGAATTTCCGCTTCATCGCGCACGCCGCCAAGGGCCATGCGTACGAATTTACGGTTAGTGGCGTGAGCAATCGACTCTGCCAGGGAGGTTTTACCGACCCCTGGAGGTCCGACCAGGCACAGTACCGGACCACGAATCTTCTTCACGCGCTTTTGCACGGCGAGGTATTCGAGAATCCGCTCTTTGACTTCTTCCAGGCCATAGTGATCGGCGTCAAGGATGTCTTCGGCACGCGCCAGGTCCAGACGAACCTTGCTTTGGGCCTTCCAGGGCACCTGAACCAGCCAGTCGATGTACGAACGCACCACTGTGGCTTCAGCCGACATCGGCGACATCTGCTTGAGCTTGTTCAGCTCGGCCTGGGCCTTGGCCAGGGCATCCTTTGGCAAGCCGGCGGCGTCGATGCGCTTTTTCAGCTCTTCGACTTCGTTGTGACCTTCGTCACCGTCGCCCAGCTCTTTCTGAATGGCCTTCATCTGCTCATTCAGGTAGTACTCGCGTTGGCTGCGCTCCATTTGCTTCTTCACGCGACCGCGAATGCGCTTCTCGACCTGCAACAGATCGATTTCCGCATCCAGCAACGCCAGCACGTGTTCGACACGCGCCGACAGGTCGATGATTTCGAGAATTTCCTGCTTCTGCTCGATTTTCAGCGCCATGTGGGCGGCCATGGTGTCTACCAGGCGGCTCGGCTCATCGATGCTGTTGAGGGACGACAGCACTTCGGCGGGGACTTTCTTGCCCAACTGCACGTACTGCTCGAACTGGGACAGCAGACTGCGGACAAAGACTTCCGACTCGCGCTCAGGAGCGTCCACCTCGTCAATCAGGGAGACTTCGGCACGGCAGTGCCCATCCACTTCGCTGAAACGCTCCACAGCGCCCCGCTGCTCGCCCTCGACCAGTACTTTGACGGTGCCGTCGGGCAACTTGAGCAATTGCAGAACAGTGGCAATGGTACCTACGCGATAGAGTGCATCTTCACCGGGATCATCATCAGCAGGATTTTTCTGAGCCAACAGAAGAATCTGCTTGTCGCCCGTCATCGCGGCCTCGAGGGCTTCGATAGACTTCTCGCGCCCCACGAACAGCGGGATAACCATGTGCGGATAAACCACGACATCACGCAATGGCAGGAGAGGCAATTCGATGGTTGTCTTCATGATTTCGCCTCTACGGCGGCCATAAGGCCGTAAACAGATGGAAGTAAGCTTGAAACCAAGATGGGGGCTGCCTCGAAAAAAAACAAGCTCAAAGACAGTACTTTAAAGGCAGTAAAAGCAAAGGGGCCCGAAGGCCCCTTCTGTCAAACCAGCAGTCCGGCGCTTAGGCGTCCGGGGCTGCCTTGGCAGTCGGCTCACTGTTTTCATAGATATACAGTGGCTTGGACTTACCCTCTATAACGCTTTCATCGATCACTACTTTACTCACCTCGGACTGCGAGGGGATCTCATACATAGTGTCGAGCAACACGCCTTCGAGAATCGAACGCAATCCGCGAGCACCGGTCTTGCGCTCAAGCGCACGCTTGGCGACCGACTTGAGGGCATCGGTACGGAACTCCAGATCGACGCCTTCCATCTCGAACAGCTTGGCATACTGCTTGGTCAAGGCGTTCTTCGGCTCGGTGAGGATCTGGATCAGCGCTGCTTCATCCAACTCGTCCAGGGTTGCCAGAACCGGCAGACGACCCACGAACTCCGGAATCAGGCCGAACTTGACCAGATCGTCCGGTTCGACTTCACGCAGGGATTCGCCGACCTTCTTGCCCTCTTCCTTGCTGCGCACTTCGGCATTGAAGCCGATGCCGCCGCGAGTCGAACGGTTCTGAATAACCTTTTCCAGACCCGAGAACGCACCACCGCAGATGAACAGGATGTTGCGCGTATCGACCTGCAGGAACTCTTGCTGCGGATGCTTGCGACCACCTTGAGGCGGAACGGAAGCCACAGTACCTTCGATCAATTTCAACAGGGCCTGCTGAACGCCTTCACCCGAAACGTCACGGGTAATCGAAGGATTGTCAGACTTGCGGGAAATCTTGTCGATTTCATCGATATAGACGATGCCCATTTGAGCTTTCTCTACATCGTAATCGCACTTCTGCAGCAGTTTCTGAATGATGTTCTCGACGTCCTCACCCACATAACCGGCTTCGGTCAGGGTGGTGGCGTCGGCAATGGTGAACGGTACATTCAACAGGCGTGCCAGGGTCTCTGCCAGCAGAGTCTTGCCCGAACCTGTAGGGCCGATCAGCAAGATGTTGCTCTTGCCCAGTTCGACCTCGTCATTCTTTTTGTCACGCTGGTTGAGGCGCTTGTAGTGGTTGTATACCGCTACTGCCAGAACCTTTTTCGCACGTTCCTGACCAATCACATACTGATCAAGGATGCCGCTGATTTCTTTAGGCGAAGGCAATTTATGCGCGCTGCTTTCGGCCTGTGCTTCCTGCACCTCCTCACGGATGATGTCATTGCACAGGTCGACGCACTCGTCGCAGATAAAGACCGAGGGGCCGGCAATCAATTTGCGTACTTCATGCTGGCTTTTGCCACAGAAGGAGCAATAAAGCAGTTTGCCGTTGTCCTCGCCGTTGCGGGTGTCAGTCATTCGATCGATCCAAATCCGATAGGCTTGCAACACAAGATGAAGGCAATTGCGGGCTTTTTCAAGCCCACAGGTAGCCGGTTAAACCAACCACCTACATTTGAGTTGCTTAGGCAGGCATTTGACGCTTGGTGATCACGGAGTCAATCAGGCCGTATTCAGCCGCACGCTCTGCGCTCATGAAGTTGTCGCGCTCGGTGTCGCGCTCGATGGTCTCGAGGCTCTGACCGGTGTGATGAGCCAGCAGCGAGTTCAGACGCGAACGGATGTGCAGGATTTCCTTGGCATGGATGTCGATATCCGACGCCTGCCCCTGGAAACCGCCCAATGGCTGGTGAATCATCATCCGCGAGTTAGGCAGGCAATGACGCTTGCCCGCTGCGCCACCGGCGAGCAGGAAGGCCCCCATGCTGCAGGCCTGGCCGATGCAGATGGTGGAAACGTCCGGCTTGATGAATTGCATGGTGTCGTAGATCGACATGCCTGCTGTCACCGAACCGCCTGGCGAGTTGATGTAGAGATGGATGTCCTTGTCCGGGTTTTCCGCTTCAAGGAAGAGCAATTGTGCCGCGACCAGGTTGGCCATGTAGTCTTCTACCGGGCCAATCAGGAAGATCACCCGCTCCTTGAGGAGGCGCGAGTAGATGTCATAGGCGCGTTCGCCACGGGCGGACTGCTCGATAACCATCGGGACCAGGCCGCCTGCGGCCTGGATGTCAGAGCTCTGCTGATAATAAGAATTGCGGGACATGTCCTGCAGTCACTCCCAAATAGTCATGTCTTGAATACGCATAAGCCAGCACGAAGGCTGGCTTATGGTGTGTATTTTCGAACGAGTAAAAAATCAGTCGGCTTGTGGTGCTTCTACCGGCTTGACCGCTTCTTCGTAAGAGACCGATTTGTCGGTCACGCTAGCTTTCTGCAGAACAGTATCCACAACTTGTTCTTCCAGCACAACCGAACGGACTTCGTTCAGTTGCTGCTCGTTCTTGTAGTACCAGGACACGACCTGCTCTGGCTCTTGGTAAGCAGAAGCCATTTCCTGAATCAGCTCACGCACGCGGGCTTCGTCAGGCTTGAGGTCGAATTGCTTGACCACTTCGGCCACGATCAGACCCAGTACAACGCGACGCTTGGCTTGCTCTTCGAACAGCTCGGCCGGCAGTTGATCAGGCTTGATGTTGCCACCGAACTGTTGAACGGCCTGAACGCGCAGACGGTTCACTTCGTTGTCCAGCAGAGCCTTAGGCACTTCGATCGGGTTGGCAGCCAGCAGGCCGTCCATTACCTGGTTCTTGACCTTGGACTTGATGGCCTGACGCAGTTCGCGCTCCATGTTCTTGCGAACTTCGGCGCGGAAACCTTCCAGACCGGCTTCTTTGATACCAAATTGAGCGAAGAACTCTTCGGTCAGCTCTGGCAGCTTAGGCTCGGAAACAGTGTTGACGGTGACAGTGAACTCGGCGGCTTTGCTAGCCAGGTCCAGGTTCTGGTAGTTCTCTGGGAAAGTCAGGTTCAGAACACGCTCTTCACCCGCTTTGGCGCCAACCAGGCCTTCTTCGAAGCCTGGGATCATGCGGCCGGAACCCAGCACCAGCTGAGTACCCTTGGCGGAACCGCCAGCGAACACTTCACCGTCGACCTTGCCGACGAAATCGATGTTCAGTTGATCTTCGTTCTGGGCGGCGCGGTCGGCCACTTCGAAGCGAATGTTCTGTTTGCGCAGGATTTCCAGCATGTTGTCCAGATCGGCATCAGCCACGTCAGCGCTCAGGCGCTCAACGGCGATGGACTCGAAACCGGCAACAGTGAACTCAGGGAACACTTCGAAGGTTGCAACGTATTCCAGATCCTTGCCCTTCTCCAGAACCTTTGGCTCAACCGAAGGAGCGCCAGCCGGGTTCAGCTTCTGCTCGACAACAGCTTCGTAGAAGGAAGCCTGGATCACGTCGCCCACAGCTTCTTGACGCGCATCAGCTTCATAACGCTGACGGATCACGCTCATTGGGACTTTGCCAGGACGGAAGCCTGGAATCTTGGCCTTTTGGGCAGTCTGCTGCAGACGCTTGTTGACCTGTGTCTCGATGCGCTCAGCCGGCACGGTGATGCTCATGCGGCGCTCAAGAGCAGAAGTATTTTCAACAGAAACTTGCATGGATATTCCTCGTTGCACAGACGTTAGCCGGCCGTTTCCGACCCCAGAATCAAGGGCATGCATTCTAGTGGGTCAAACTCAAGAAGTCACCCTACTGAAAACGGGTAAAAAAACAGCTGGCGATTTAAAGGCGGGGACCAACGGTTGAGCCGCGCCCTGAGAGCAAATACAGCGAATCAAACCAGGGCCTCTGCACCCGTGCTTCTATATATAGAAGGAACGGCGCGTCACACCCCGGATGACCGGACCAAACCACAGCCCGACCGGTAAACCTTCAGCATTCCTGCGACAAAAGGACGATTGTTTCGTCGCCTCCCCGGCCCACCACCTGCGACCTGCTGGAAATACAGACTTCTGAAACGAAAACGGCGCAGCCCTTTTCAGGTGCTGCGCCGTTATCTGCTATATAAATAGCTACTTAATTGGTGCGGACGAAGAGACTCGAACTCTTACACCTTGCGGCGCTGGAACCTAAATCCAGTGTGTCTACCAATTCCACCACGTCCGCGTATCAAGCTTTTAAAGCAAAGGCGCCAGACTATTAATCTGGCGCCTTTCGGAATATGGGGTGGACGATGGGGATCGAACCCACGACAACAGGAGTCACAATCCTGTGCTCTACCAACTGAGCTACGCCCACCATATTGCGTTGTTGCGCTACCTGTGCCAAAGCTGCCTAATGGCGCACCCGGCAGGACTCGAACCTGCGACCATCCGCTTAGAAGGCGGATGCTCTATCCAGCTGAGCTACGGGCGCCTTATTAATCTGTATTCTTTAATGATTACAAACTAAGTGCTTTCAGTCGTTACGAGTTAAACATCAACTCCGCCCGACCTTCTTAACCAGTGCTAGGCTGTGCCCGACAAGTGCGACGAATGTTATAGACGAGCCGTTAGGTCGTCAACTCTTTTTTGAAAAAAATTCATTTAATTAAAGGAGTTAGGGGAATTTGCAGACCAAGCGCCTTTGCCCTCACGTCCTGGCATGCGAGAATGCGTTCTCTTTTTCTCTCCCTCTCGATGGTTAATCACGCGTCATGACTGCACAACTAATCGACGGCAAAGCGATCGCCGCTAGCCTGCGCCAGCAGATCGCCAAACGTGTCGCCGAGCGTCGCCAGCAAGGCCTGCGTACTCCAGGCCTCGCGGTGATCCTGGTCGGCAGCGACCCGGCCTCTCAGGTTTATGTCTCGCACAAGCGTAAAGACTGCGAAGAGGTCGGCTTTCTTTCACAAGCCTATGACTTACCTTCTGACACCACTCAAGAAGCACTGGCCGGCCTGATCGACCGCCTCAACGATGACCCGAACATCGATGGCGTCCTGCTGCAACTGCCACTGCCCGAACACCTCGATGCCTCCAAGCTGCTGGAGCGCATCCGCCCGGATAAAGACGTGGATGGTTTCCATCCTTATAACGTCGGTCGCCTGGCCCAACGTATCCCTCTGCTGCGCCCATGCACGCCGAAAGGCATCATGACCCTGCTGGAAAGCACCGGTGCCGATCTGTACGGCATGGATGCGGTAGTAGTCGGTGCGTCTAACATCGTCGGGCGCCCGATGGCGATGGAGCTGCTGCTCGCCGGCTGCACCGTTACCGTTACCCACCGCTTCACCAAGGATCTGGCCGGCCACGTCGGGCGTGCCGACCTGGTGGTCGTGGCCGCCGGCAAGCCGGGCCTGGTCAAGGGTGAGTGGATCAAGGAAGGCGCCATCGTCATCGACGTCGGCATCAACCGCCAGGAAGACGGCAAGCTGGTGGGCGATGTGGTCTACGAGACCGCCCTGCCCCGCGCCGGCTGGATCACCCCGGTACCGGGCGGTGTTGGCCCGATGACTCGCGCCTGCCTGCTGGAAAACACCTTGTATGCGGCAGAAACGCTACACGACTGACGCTGGGAAATAGCCCGGATAAAAGAACCCCGCCACTGGCGGGGTTCTTTGTTTCTGCTCGCCGAAAGCCTGAAGCGAGTAGCCCCCGCTTGCAGTGACGATCAACTCATCAGAAAGGAGGGAGCCGAACTGATACAAAACTGATACAGGATGAAATTTAATTTACCTGAAGCCCTTTACCTACGGGCGTGTAGCTCTTTCCTGGCACATACTCATAAAATGTAACGTTTTTCTGAAAGCAGCCCGTTGCAGAACGGCATATCCACTTCATGAGTCCGCCCGCGTGAAAATCCGTCTTTCTATCCTGAGCCTATTTTTTGCATTTACAGGCACCTTTATCACGCAGAGCGCCGTCGCTCGCGAAACCACCGAAGCGCCGCGCGACCCCTCCCAACTGCACATCGCCTCCGGCAGCGCCATGCTGCTGGATCTGCAGACCAACAAGGTCATCTACTCCAGCAATCCCGACGTGGTCGTACCCATCGCTTCGGTGACCAAGCTGATGACCGGTCTGATCGTACTCGACGCCAAACAACCACTGGATGAGTACATTTCCGTGGACATCAGCAACACCCCGGAAATGAAAGGCGTGTTTTCCCGGGTCAAGCTCAAGAGTGAACTCCCGCGCAAAGAGATGCTGCTGATCGCCCTGATGTCGTCGGAAAACCGTGCCGCCGCCAGCCTCGCCCACCACTACCCGGGCGGGTACGCAGCCTTTATCGCCGCCATGAATGCCAAGGCCAAGGCACTAGGCATGACCAGCACGCACTATGTCGAGCCGACCGGCCTGTCGGTCCATAACGTGTCCACCGCCCGCGACCTGAGCAAACTGTTGCTGGCGGCACGCAAATACCCGCTGCTGAGCGAGCTGAGCACTACCAAGGAAAAGACCGTGGCGTTCCGCAAACCCAACTACACCCTGGGTTTTCGTAATACCGATCACCTGGTCAACAAGGCCAACTGGGACATCAAGCTGACCAAGACCGGCTTTACCGATGAAGCAGGCCACTGCCTGGTACTGGTGACCAGCATGAGCAACCGCCCGGTCGCCCTGGTCATTCTCGACGCCTTTGGCAAATACACACACTTCGCCGATGCCAGCCGCATCCGCCAGTGGCTGGAAACCGGTAAAAGCGGCTCGGTACCGAATGCCGCCTTGAGCTACAAGGCCGGCAAAAACCTGAAAAGCCGTCAGAGCGGCGTCGCCCAGACTGCCGAATAGAACCCGGCAGATACAAAAAAGGCTGCAGATCCGTCGATCGCAGCCAGTTCAAAGGACGGCGCCCAAGGGCGCCGTCAGCGTTTCTGCAACCTCAGTTGGCGCTCAACGCCTTGGTCGCCCGTGCCGCCGCGCTCTCCTGCCCGGCCCGGGCCAACTCATCGGCTGCCTTCAACCAACGCTGGCGATCGACCTGGGCTGGCACCTGGGTCGGCCCCTGAATCAACACCGCCCAGTATCCCGCATTGCTCCAGGCCGATTCGAACTTGGCAAAGTCCATCAACAGACGACGATTCATTCCCGCTCGCAGCAGCACCGTCTGTTTGTGCCGGTTATAGCCCGCTAGCACGGCATAGCGAGGTTCGGCCCAGAACGCCGAACCTTCGGTGTAACGCACCATCACCGGGTATCCGGCAGCAACCTGAGTCAGCAGCGCCGATAAATTGCCGTCCAGCGGATAGACCACCATCCCGTACTCACGCGCCAGGGTCAGCATGTTCTGCTGCAACTTCGCCTCGGCGCCTGGCAGATGCAGCGGCTTGTCCAGCAGACCTGGGGTGATCGCGATGCCTTGCTGGGACAGCATGCTGGCCAAGGTACCTGGGCCGCTCTGATAGGTTTCGCCGCGGAAAAACGGCACGCCGTTGAGTTCCACCCGCTCAGGCAGGCGCTGAATCTCCGGCTGCACGCTGCTGGCGCAACCGGCCAGCGTCAGGGCGCAAGCGCCCGCCAACAACAGTGTTCGAAATCGCAGAAACATCCGTTCCATCATGACTCTCTTGTGCAGACGCCAAGCCAGGAGCCCCGGCCGAAACGCTGATCATAGGGCGCCGCGATGCAGGGGTATAGCGTTAAGCCGCGGTAATTTGCGCCCCATAGAGCAAAGCGGTCGATGACACTCGACTATTGGTCAATGGCTTGAAACACATCCGCGACTAGACTGTCCATTGCGAAGAGTGTTTGCCCTGGACAGGGCAACAAGGAGGCATACATGAGCCTGACAACGACAATCCTGATGCTGATCGGCGGCTGGCTGGCCGTTGCCGCTGCCATGCTCTGGGGTGTCTTGCGGATCGTTCGCCGGCACCATCATCCGCGTTTGCCGACTCCCGCGGCGAAAACCGCAAAACCGTCCCGGCATCACGCCACCGCGCACTGACTGGCACTTTTTCTTCTGCCCAATAAAAAAACGGCGGCCTGTGTCCTTGAACACAGGCCGCCGTCGGTTGTTGCCGCGAATCAGGCTTCGACTTCCGCCTCCGCCGCCACCCGCTTCTGCCGGGCACGACGAGCCAGCATATTCAGCCCCTCGATGGCCGCCGAGAAGGCCATGGCCGCGTACACATAACCTTTTGGCACATGGGCACCGAAACCTTCGGCGATCAGGGTCATGCCGATCATGATCAGGAAGCCCAGGGCCAGCATGACCACCGTCGGGTTGTCATTGATGAACTTGGCCAGAGGCTCGGCCGCCAGCAACATCACCAGTACCGACACCACCACCGCAATGATCATGATCGGCAAGTGCTCGGTCATGCCGACCGCGGTGATGATGCTGTCAATGGAGAACACCATGTCCAGCATCAGGATCTGGCCGATCGCCGCGGCGAACCCCAAGGACACGCCAGCGGTCTCACTTTTGCTGTCCTGCGGTTCCGGGTCCATGCTGTGATGGATTTCCGTGGTGGCCTTCCACAGCAGGAACAGGCCGCCGGCAATCAGGATCATGTCCTTCCAGGAGAAGACCTGGCCGAAGACATCGATCACCGGCTCGGTCAGTTGCACGATGAAGGCGATGGTGCTGAGCAGTGCCAGACGCAGGATCAGGGCCATGCCGATACCGATCCGCCGGGCCTTGGCCCGGTGCTGCTCGGGCAGCTTGTTGGTCAGGATCGAAATGAAGATCAGGTTATCGATGCCGAGCACGATTTCCATGACCACCAGGGTTGCCAGGGCGACCCAGGCGGTGGGGCTGGCGGCGAGTTGTAAAAGGTATTCCATGGCTCAGTCCTGAGTCGGGGTATGGGGGAATCAGATTTCCTGGGACGACGAGGTGGCTTCTTTGGCCTCGTCAGCCGGCTTTTCCTGCTTGCTGATCAAGCCTTGGGTCGCGTCGCTGATCGCCTGTTCGGCGGCCTTGTGCGTGTCGTCGATCGCCTGCTTGGCGTTTTCCGCGGCCTTGCCCAACAGCTGCTGCGCGCTTTTTTCCGCCTGCTCGCAACCGACAAGGGTGATCAACGACAACGCCAGCAACGATGCGGCGATGGATTTATAGGTCATTGCGCTTTCCTCGTTAGAACAGACCGGGCCGAGATGATGACCCGTCAATAGCGAGGCATTCTATGGAGGCTGACACTTCAGGAAAATTCGTATTTTTAACAGCTATACTTCGATTTTTACGAATTAAAGCCAGCCATGCTCAACTATCGCCAACTGCACTACTTCTGGGTCGTCGCCAAGACCGGCAGCATCGTCCGGGCCTGCGAGCAACTGAACCTGACCCCGCAAACCATCAGCGGCCAGATCACCCTGCTCGAACAAACCTACGGCATCGAGTTGTTTCGCCGGGTCGGCCGGCAACTGGAGCTGACCGAAGCCGGGCGCCAGACCCTGCCCTACGCCGAGCAGATGTTCCAGCTCGGCGGCGAACTGGAAGCCATGCTCCAGGCCCAGCCCAACGAACAGCAGATCCTGTTTCGGGTCGGCGTGGCCGATGTGGTGCCCAAATCGATCGTCTACCGCCTGATCGCCCCGACCATGGAGCTGAACGAACCGATCCGCATCACCTGCCGCGAGGACAAACTCGAACGCCTGCTGGCCGACCTGGCCATCCAGCGCCTGGACCTGGTGATTTCCGACAGCCCCATGCCTTCGCACCTGGACATCAAGGGCTACAGCCAGAAACTCGGCGAATGCGGCATCAGTTTTTTCGCCACCGAAGAACTGGCCGAGCGCTATGGAACGAACTTTCCCCATAGCCTGCATGGCGCTCCGCTGCTGATCCCCGGGCAGGAAACCGTGGTGCGCAGCCGGCTGCTGCGCTGGCTGGCCGAGCAGCAGATACAGCCCAGGATCATCGGTGAGTTCGACGACAGCGCCTTGATGCAGGCATTCGGCCAATCAGGCAGCGGGATCTTTATCAGCCCCAGCGTGATCGCCGACGAAGTGCGGCGCCAATACGGCGTGCAACTGATCGGCCAGACCGATGCGGTCAGCGAGTCGTTCTTCGCCATTTCGGTCGAACGCAAGGTCAAGCACCCCGGCATCGTGGCGATCACCGAAGGCGCCCGCCGCGAGCTGTTCACCGCCATGGGCGCTTGAGGAGAGTCAGGCGCAGCTGGCCTGTGGCTTGAGGGTCATCAACAGCAGGGCCAGCAGGATCGACACCAGGATAAAACCGGCGGCAGCGAACCCCAGGCTGCCCAGCCCCAGGGTGTCGATCACCCGGCCGCCGACCATGGCGCCCAGGCCGATGCCCAGGTTGGCTCCGGCGATGTTCAGCGAAGCGGCAAACGCCGGTGCCTGGGGCGCAGCCTTGATCAGGCGGACATGGCTGACCAGAAACAGCGCCGCCTGGGTCACGCCCCAGATGCCCATGGCCGCGGCCAGGCCCAGCGGCGAGTGGATGCTCGGCACCAGCGCCACCATGCCGCCGATCATCAAGGCGCAGAAGCCCATGGAAGCCAGCAACGGATGGCGGTCCACCGCGCGGCCGCCCAGCGAGTTGCCGATCAGCCCCACCGCGCCGAAGCCCATCAGGCACCAACCGACCAGCGTGCCGTTGAAACCGGCCAGGCGCTCGAGGATATCCGCCAGGTAGGTGTAGGCGGTGAACATGCCGCTGAACACCAGGATCGACAGCAGCACATGCCCCTGCATCAAGGGGCTGCGCAGGATGCCGAACTGCGAGCGCAGGCTGGCCTGCTCGTTGTGCACGCGGGTCTGCGGCAGGTAGACATACAGCAGCAACGCCTTGGCAAAGGCCACCAGCGCCAGGATGCCGAACGCGGCGCGCCAGCCGAAGGCATCGGAAATCAGCGTACCCACCGGAATGCCGAACACCGTGGCGCAGACGATGCCGAAGCCGATCTTGGCGATGGCCCGCCCGGCGTAGTCGGGGCCGACGATGTCCACCGCGGTTTCGCTGGCCAAAGCCCAGAACACCGGCAAGCCCAGCGCCGGGATCAGCCGCGCCACCGCCATTACCCAGATATTCGGCGCCAGCGCCGCCAGGGTATTGGCCAGGCCGAACATCACCAGCACCGAAATGAACAGGCGCTTGCGCTGGAAACGGGCGAAATAGGCCGTCAGGAACGGCCCGAACGCCGCCACGGTGAAGGCGAACAAGGTCACCAGCAGGCCGGCCTGGGGCACGCTGACCGCAAGATCCCGGGCAATCGAAGGCAGCAGGCCGACAATGATGAACTCCGTCGTCAGCGCGGTAAAACCGGCAGCTGACAACAGCAGAATGGGCAACAGCATGGAAAACTCCGGAAACGACGACATCAGCGATGGCCTGGTGGCCCGCTGACTGGAGATGAGAAGAGGATGGCGAATCCTAACAGAATGTGTCCGCCCATGTCTGGGGCAGCGGCGAAAAAACCGCAGGCTACCCTGAAGGCTCAGGTGGCAGATCGTCACATCCGTGGGCGAACCCCGTGTGATAAAGTCCGCCCCCTGCCGCAACACCCCGTACCTTCAGCAACTCATCAGCACGGCGTCCCACGTCGACGCACGGCATATTAAAAAAATCAGAGATACCGCTATGACTGCTTCGCCCCCGTCGCTCCTGGAAAAACTCAAACGCACCAGCCTGGTCACGCAGATCGTCATTGGCCTGATCGCCGGTATCGCCCTGGCGCTGCTGGCCCCCGAACTGGCGAAATCCACCGCCTTTATCGGCAAGGTCTTTGTCTCGGCACTGAAAGCCGTCGCGCCGATCCTGGTATTCGTGTTGGTCATGGCCTCCATCGCCAACCACAAGCACGGCCAGGAAACCCATATCCGCCCGATCCTCTGGCTCTACCTGCTGGGCACTTTCGCCGCGGCGGTGGTGGCGGTGATCGCCAGCAGCCTGTTCCCCTCCTCCCTGGTGCTGAGCACCCATGATGTCGCCATCTCCGCCCCCGGCGGCATCAGCGAAGTCCTGCAAAGCCTGCTGCTGAGCGTGGTGGACAACCCGGTCAGCGCGCTGATGAACGCCAACTTCATCGGCATCCTGGCCTGGGCCATCGGCATGGGCGTGGCCATCCGCCATGCCGGCGTCACCACCCGCACCGTGCTGGACGACCTGTCCAACGGCGTGACCCTGATCGTCCGAGTGGTGATCCGCTTCGCCCCGCTGGGCATCTTCGGCCTGGTGGCCTCGACCCTGGCCACCTCCGGCTTCGGCGCCCTGCTCGGTTATATGCACCTGCTGGCGGTGCTGATCGGCTGCATGCTGTTCGTCGCGCTGGTGATGAACCCGCTGATCGTGTTCTGGAAAATCCGCCGCAACCCGTTCCCGCTGGTGCTCATGTGCCTGCGCGAAAGCGGCATCACCGCCTTCTTCACCCGCAGTTCGGCGGCCAACATTCCGGTCAACCTGGAGCTGAGCAAGCGCCTGGGCCTGCATGAAGACACCTATTCGGTGTCGATCCCGCTGGGCGCCACCATCAACATGGCCGGTGCCGCCATCACCATCACCGTGCTGAGCCTGGCGGCCGTGCATACCCTGGGTATCGCCGTCGACCTGCCCACCGCCGTGCTGCTCAGCGTGGTCGCCGCCATCTGTGCCTGTGGCGCTTCCGGCGTGGCCGGCGGTTCGCTGCTGTTGATTCCGCTGGCCTGCAGCCTGTTCGGCATCCCCAGCGAAATCGCCATGCAGGTGGTCGCCGTCGGCTTCATCATCGGCGTGCTGCAGGACTCGGCGGAAACCGCGCTGAACTCCTCCACCGATGTGCTCTTCACCGCCGCCGCATGCATGGCCCAGGAAGAGAAGGTCCGCCAGACCGCCTGATCCTGCACGAATAGCGCGCACTAAAAAGCCCGGCAAGGCTCGCACCTTGCCGGGCTTTTTTATGGGCTTGGCCCCCAACTACATCAGAAAGCGCCCATGTAGTCGCGCTTGCCGATTTCCACGCCATTGTGGCGCAGGATCGCGTAGGTGGTGGTGACGTGGAAGAAGAACTGCGGCAGGCCGTAGGTCAGCAGGTACGACTGGCCGCTGAAGCGCTTCTCTTTCGGGGTGCCCGGACGTGTGACGATCTCGATGCCTTCCTTGCCATCGATCTGCGCTGGCTGGATGCCGTCGATAAAGGCCAGGACCTTGGCCAGCAGCGCCTGCAGCTCGGCAAAGGTGGTTTCGGTGTCGTCGTATTTCGGCAGCTCGACTTCGGCCAGGCGAGCGGAAACGCCCTTGGCGAAATCGACGGCGATCTGCACCTGGCGGATCAGCGGGAACATGTCCGGGTACAGGCGCGCCTGGAGGAAGGCATTCGGGTCGATGTTCTTGGCGGTGGCGTGGGCTTCGGCCTTGTTCAGGACATCGCTCAGGGCGTTGAGCATTTGCTTGAAGACAGGAACGGAGGCGGCGTACAGGGAAATAGTCATGGTGATCTCGACAGGCTGACGGAAAAAAGCACAAACAAAGGTGGCGCGATTATAGACCTGCTTGGGTGCCGCCGGCGGCTTGTCTTTTATCCAGCAAGGATTAGGCTAGTCGCCTTCGACAGCATAGGGAACGCGCGATGAGCATCGAGCAAGAAACCTTGAGCGAGCAATTGCAACTGAGCAGCACCGAACTACGCATTCTCGGATCGCTGATCGAGAAGCAGGCCACCAGCCCGGAAACCTATCCGCTGACCCTCAATGCCCTGGTCATCGCCTGCAACCAGAAAACCAGCCGCGAACCGGTGATGAACCTCACCCAGGGCCAGGTCGGCCAGAGCCTGCGCGCCCTGGAAAACCGCGGCTTCGCCCGCTTGGTGATGGGCAGCCGCGCCGATCGTTGGGAGCATCGCCTGGACAAGGCGCTGGAGCTGGTACCGGCACAGGTGGCCCTGGCCGGACTGCTGTTTTTACGCGGTCCGCAGACCGTCAACGAACTGCTGACCCGCAGCGGCCGCATGCACGACTTCGAAGACAGCGAACAGGTGGTGCACCAACTGGAACGCCTGATCGCCCGTGGCCTGGCGCTGCTGATTCCGCGCCAGGCCGGCCAGCGCGAAGATCGCTACATGCATGCCCTGGGCGACCCGGCGGATATCGAAGCGATCCTCGCCGCCCGGCAGAACCCGGTGGAACGCGGCTCGGCCAGCGGCGTATCGGTGGAGCGCATCGAAGAGCTGGAAGCGCGCATCGCCGCCCTCGAAGAACGCCTGGCGAAACTCGAAGGCTGATCCCCGCTCCTGCGGCAGCGCCTTATAGCCGCTGCCTCAGGCTGCGATCGCCGACGCAGTCGGGGTAACGCCTCAGAAGACTTCCTGCTACTCCCCGTCCCAGTAATCCACCCCATCCGCATGCCGCGCCACCGCGACGAATCCCGAGGCGTTGCCCTCATCGTCGATCTTGAAGTCCTTCATCACCACATATTTGCCGGAGTCCGGGTATTCGCAGATGTCCGGCGCTTCCTGGGTGCTGACCGCCAGGTAGCGCAACTCGCCCTGGCTGGTGTTGATGATCTGGTGCGCGCTGTCCATATCGCCCGGCGGGCAGGCGATCACATCGCCGGCGCGGATGGCAAAACGCTCGGCGCCGAGGCGGATCTCGCCCTCGCCGGCGACTATGTAGAACATCTCTTCGTTGACGCGATGGTTATGGAAGGGGCTGGCACGCATCCCCGGGCCCAGAGCAATCAGCCGGTAGCCGAGCTTCTGGGCGCCCAGTTGCTGGCCGATGCGGGCGATGCGCTGGACATAACGGCCGGCGGTGTCGCCAGTGGGGCTCAGGGCTTCAGGCAGCGGCTGAAGGTCCGCCTGATCCAGATTGAGAATGGCAGGTGGCATACAGACCTCGATCACGGTGGCAGGGAACAGGGGCAAGTCTGAGCTTGCTGGCGACCAGTATAGGCAGAGCTTTGCGTCCCACCGACCTGCCCCGCTCCAACCACCGATCAGGCCCTGGCGAAGGCCACCGCCCGCTGGAATTGCTCGGTACTGGGGCGCACACCGGTGTACAGCACGAACTGCTCCAGGGCCTGGATGGCGATCACTTCCAGGCCGGTGATCACTTGCTTGCCCTCCATCCGGGCGCGCAGGATCAGCGGGGTTTCCGCCGGCACCGCCACCACGTCGAACACCGTGCGCGCGGCCTCGATCGCCTCGACCGGGAATGCCAACTGATCGGCCTCGGGACCGCCGCTCATGCCGATCGGGGTGACGTTGATCAGCATCTGCGGGCGCAATTCGCCCAGCTCCGCCTGCCAGGCATACCCCAGGGAGTCGGCGAGGGCCTGCCCGGCTTGGGCATTGCGGGCAACTATCAGGCCATCGCGGTAGCCACCATCGCGCAAGGCACTGGCCACCGCCTTGGCCATGCCGCCGCTGCCGCGCAGGGCAAAGCGGGTGTCCTTGGGAATCCGATGGTGTTCGAGCAACTGGGCGACGGCGATGTAATCGGTGTTGTAGGCCTTGAGGTGACCATTGGTGTTGACGATGGTGTTGATCGACTGGATGGCGCTGGCCGAGGCGTCCAGTTCGTCCACCAGGGCAATGCAGGCTTCCTTGAATGGCATGGACACGCCACAGCCGCGAATGCCCAGGGCGCGGATCCCGCCGACGGCGCCTGGCAGGTCCTGGCTGCTGAAGGCCTTGTAGTAGAAGTTCAAGCCCAGCTGTTCATACAAGTGATTGTGAAAGCGCAAGCCGAAATTCCCCGGACGCCCTGACAGCGACATACACAACTGGGTGTCTTTGTTGGGGTTCATCTGCATGTTGATCTCCTTGGAACGCACTTTCGGATAGACGGGATTAGTCAGTCATCGGGTTCTGCCCGATCATATCGACGTGCCTGAAAAACGGGCCTGCCGCCCACGGACGAGGGTCAATAAACCGGTACAGACCTTACACAAAATTTACCCGGCGGCTGTGCAGTTTTTCAGAAAAAAGCGGTCTTAGAAGTATCCCCGCGACAGTCCTCGCGTCTATTGCAGACCGAGCGCTGGGGTCGGAACCGAGGAATAGCCATGATGCGTAAAATCCCCAAGATAGCCTTGCTCATTGGTGCACTTGCTGTCGCCGGTCAAGCGTCCGCCCACGGTGGCGGTGGTTGGGGTGGCCCGGCGGTAGTCGGTGCGGTGGTCGGCGCCGCGGTAGTGGGTTCGGTGATCGCCAGCCACAGCCGCCCGGTCTACGTGCAACAGCCAGTCTACGTCCAGCCGCAGCCGGTCTATGCCGCGCCGCCACCGGTCTACTACCAGCCACAGCCGGTGTACGTGGAAGGCCCGCCGGTCTATTACCGCCCGGCCCCGGTGTACTACGGCCCACCTCGTGGCTACTACGGCCCGCCCCGCCATTACTACTATGGCCCCGGCCGCTGGTAAGCCAGGCGACCACACACCTACAGGCCCCGCCTTCGCCAGCGGGGCCTGTTGCGTTTAGCCAAACGTCTGAATAAATCTTGCAAAGGTCGTTGCTGGAACAGTTTTTGCGCTTCAATCCGGCAATAGTGTTGCCCAACGGCAGCCCGTGCAGGCGAGCCCACGACTGTCATATTTATGTCATGCCAGGTCCGCAAGATCGGATCTGTCCACAAAACAGCCCCATAACAACAAGGACGACTCCCATGCCGACACAGAACCCCCATCACTCCCCCACCCTGGGTACCGCGAGCAAGGTGTACAGCGCCCTGACCGAACTCAAGCACCTGGAAGGCCACCGCAGCGCCAAGTTCCTGGCCTTGCTGGCCGAGCACCTGGTGCGCAAGGGCCTGCTGCACGACCCGGAAGTGGTCTACATGCTCGATCAGGTCGTCGACTGATCGGGCTGGCGCTTTTTTCGCCGGTATCGATGTCCACTATCGAGCGCGGTGATTTTTCGTAGCACCTGCCGGTCCGTAAGGTAACTCCACAGATTGATGGAGGTACTTATGCCCAAGGTTCAGATCATGTCCGTTATCGGTAGCGCCGTTCCCACCTCGCTCAGGGAACTGGGGTTGCTGGCGTGTTGGTACCTGGTGCGCGACGGCGAGCCGGTCAGCGGCCCGCTCACTTCGCTGACCGCCGCCCAGGCCCTGTCGCAAAAGATCGAGCAGCGCGTCCTGCATGCCTAAGGCAACGGCAGCTGTGGCCGCGGCCGGGTATCGACGAACAGGCCCCAGCTGGAGATGAACAGCGCGGCGATCAATGGCCCGATGACAAAGCCGTTCAGGCCGAAGATCGCCAGGCCCCCCAGGGTTGAAATCAGAATCAGGTAATCCGGCATCCTGGTGTCCTTGCCCACCAGGATCGGGCGCAGCACGTTGTCCACCAGGCCGATCACGAACACCCCGTACAAGCCCAGCAGCACCCCTTGCCAGATCGCCCCGCTGAACAGGAAGTACAGGGCCACCGGGCCCCAGACGATCGCCGCGCCCACCGCCGGCAACAACGACAGCAGGGCCATCAGCACCGCCCACAGCAACGGGCTGGGAATCTCCAGAAACCAGAAGATCAACCCGCCCAGCAGCCCCTGGCTGATCGCCACCAGCACGTTACCCTTCACCGTGGCCCGCACCACCCGATTGAACTTGAGCTGCAGCCGGCGTTTCTGGTGCTCGGCCAACGGCACCGCGATGCGCACCTTGCGTACCAGTTCGGGGCCATCGCGCAAAAAGAAGAACAACAGGTACAGCATCACGAAAAAGCTCACCACGAACTTGAAGGTGCCCTGGCCGACGCTGAACGCCTGGGTGGCGAAGAACTGGCTGCCTTGCAGCGCATTCTTGACGATTTTCTCGCGCACGCTCTCCAGCTCACCCAGGCCGAAACGGTCCAGCAGTTGCTGGAAGTACGGCGGCAGGCTGTGCTTGAACCGGTCCAGGTGACCGGCGATGTCCAGCTTGCCGCTTTCGATGCTCTGGTAGAGGTTGGCGCCCTCCTGCACCAGCAAGGTGCTGATGATCGCCACCGGCAGAATGGCGATGACCAGGCAGATGCTCAGGGTGCACAGGGCGGTCAGGTTGCGTGGCCAACCGAACTTGAGTTGCAGGCGCCGTTGCAGCGGGTCGAACAGGATGCCGAGAATCACCGCCCAGAACACCGGGCCGTAAAAGGGCAGCAGAAGCCAGATAAAGGCGACGGTCACCAGGGTCAGCAGAAGCAACAGGCTTTTGTGTTGCATGAGGTGCTGGTTCATGTCCGCTCCCCGTCAATAAGGTCCAGGACGCCGCAAAGCGCTCCTACAGCGTTAGTCCGCCGGCGTTCGGCCAAGTGCCCTGTTTTATTCGTCGAGCATAGACCCAGATCAATGCCGCCAACCGGCCCTGGCCTTACCCTCGCGACCTTTTGCCATCGACAATCGCCATGACGCCCCTGACCCGCCCCGAACTGCTCGCCCCCGCCGGCACCCTGAAAAACATGCGCTACGCCTTCGCCTATGGCGCCGACGCGGTGTACGCCGGCCAACCGCGCTACAGCCTGCGGGTGCGCAACAACGAATTCGACCACGCCAACCTGGCCCTCGGCATTCGCGAGGCCCAAGCCCAGGGCAAGCGCTTCTACGTGGTGGTCAACATCGCCCCGCACAACGCCAAGCTCAAGACCTTCCTCAAGGACCTGGAGCCGGTGATCGCCATGGCCCCGGACGCGCTGATCATGTCCGACCCGGGGCTGATCATGCTGGTGCGCCGGCACTTCCCGCAGATGCCGATCCACCTGTCGGTGCAGGCCAATACGGTGAACTGGGCCAGCGTCGAGTTCTGGCAGCAACAGGGCCTGAGCCGGATCATCCTGTCCCGCGAGCTGTCCCTGGAAGAGATCGAGGAAATCCGCCAGCAAGTGCCGGCCATGGAGCTCGAGGTATTCGTCCACGGCGCGCTATGCATGGCCTATTCCGGGCGCTGCCTGCTGTCGGGCTACATGAACAAGCGCGATGCCAACCAGGGCACCTGCACCAATGCCTGCCGCTGGAAATACCAGGCCGAGTCAGCCACGGAGAATACCGTCGGCGAGATCGTCCGGCAGTTCCAGCCGGAACCGACCCTGGGCCTGGGCGCGCCGACCGACCAGGTGTTCCTGCTGCGCGAGGCCAATCGCCCGGACGAAGCGATGCCGGCCTTCGAGGACGAGCACGGCACCTACATCATGAACGCCAAGGATCTGCGCGCGGTGCAGCATGTCGAGCGCCTGAGGCGCATGGGCGTGCACTCATTGAAGATCGAGGGCCGCACCAAGTCGCACTTCTATTGCGCCCGCACCACCCAGGTCTATCGCCGGGCCATCGACGACGCGGTGGCCGGCCGCGAGTTCGACCGCAGCCTGATGAACGACCTGGAGTCCCTGGCCCAGCGTGGCTACACCGAAGGTTTCCTGCGCCGCCACGTGCATGACGAGTACCAGAACTACCAGAACGGCAGCTCGGTGTCGGAACGCCAGCAGTTCGTCGGCGAACTCACCGGCGAACGCCGCGACCGGCTGGCGGAAGTCAAGGTGAAGAACCGCTTTGCCCTGGGCGACCATATGGAACTGATGACCCCCAAGGGCAACTTCCACTTCGACCTGCACCAGTTGCACAACGTGCGCGGCGAGCCGATCGAGGTCGCACCGGGGGACGGACATACGGTGTACCTGCCGATCCCGGACGCCGTGGATCTGCGCTTTGCCTTGCTGATGCGCGATGTGACGGCGAACAGCGCGGTTTAATCCTGATTGAGGTGGCGTCGCTGATGACGCCATCGCGGGCAAGCCGGATCGCCGCCCGCTCGCTTCTACACCGCAATAACCCTGCCCCTGCATCACGTACGCCCCCTCCCCCAAATCCATCCCAACAGGCTGCGCCGACCGGTGCGGCCGGATATCCGCACGGGCCATTCTGACATTATTATTTTCACAATATTGATTTATGAAATAATACATGTCATTTATAGCCACACCAAAATCACCAGGACCGAATCACGCCAGAACGGACGGCTTGTACCCGTACCACCCCAACGCCCCTCCAAGGAGTCAACAATATGAACAAGACAGAACTTCTAGGTGCTCTGGCGCTGTGCGCCGCAAGCTTCCTGGCCCACGCCGATGAAGACCGCCTGCGTATCGGCATCGAAGCCGCCTACCCGCCCTTTTCCTTCAAGACGCCGGAGGGCAACGTCAGTGGTTTCGACTACGACATCGGCAACGCCTTGTGCGCAGAGATGAAGGTGAAATGCGAGTGGGTCATCCAGGAATTCGACGGCATGATCCCGTCGCTCAAGGTGCGCAAGATTGATGCCGTGCTGTCGTCGATGTCGATCACCGAGGACCGGATGAAGTCGGTCGACTTCAGCAAAAAGTACTACCACACGCCGGGCAAGTTCGCGATGAAGGCCGGCAATGTGATCAACGACCCGGTGCAGGACCTCAAGGGCAAGAAAGTCGGCGTGCAACGCTCCTCGACCTACGACCGTTTCGCCACCGAGCAACTGGCCAACGCCGGGATCGAGGTGGTTCGCTATGCCTCGCAGAACGAAGCCTTCCTCGACCTCGCCTCGGGCCGTCTGGACGCCACCCTCGCCGACATCGTCAACACCGACGAGAGCTTTATCAAGACCGCGGCAGGCAAGGGTTTCGCCCTGGTCGGGCCGGACATCAGCGACCCGAACTATTTCGGCAGGGGCGCCGGGATCGCCGTGCGCAAGGGCGATAGCGCCAATGCCGCGCGCCTCAATGCGGCCATCGACGCCATCCGCGCCAACGGCAAGTACCAGCAGGTAATGGCCCGTTACTTCGCATTCGATATCTACGGCGAATAAGCCTGACCCAGGGCCCTGGCGCCGGCCCGTTGCCGGTGCCGCGCCCGCCTTGCGCCTCGCGGCGCTCGCTTGAGGAACTTCATCATGCTCCACGGCTACGGATCGAGCATTCTCGATGGCGCCTGGCTGACCATCAACCTGGCGCTGACCTCCATGACCCTGGCCATTGCCCTGGGCCTGGTCGGCGCGGCCTTTCGCCTGTCGCCGCTGAAATGGCTGGCGATGCTGGGCGAAGGGTATACGACCCTGATTCGCGGGATTCCCGACCTGGTGTTGATTCTGCTGATCTTCTACGGCGGCCAGGATCTGGTGAACCGCCTTGCCCTGGCGCTCGGTTACACCCGCTATTTCGACATCAACCCGTTTATCGCCGGCGTCTGCACCATGGGCTTCATTTTTGGCGCCTATCTCTCGGAGACGTTTCGCGGCGCCTTCATGGCGATCCCCAAGGGCCAGGCCGAGGCCGGCGCGGCTTATGGCATGAGTGGCGCCCAAGTGTTCTGGCGGATTCTGGTGCCGCAGATGATTCGCTTCGCCATTCCCGGCTTCACCAACAACTGGCTGGTACTGACCAAGTCCACCGCGCTGATTTCGGTGATCGGCCTGCAGGACATGATGTTCAAGGCCAAGAACGCGGCGGACGCCACCCATGAACCCTTCACCTTCTTTCTCGCCGTGGCGGCGCTTTACCTGCTGCTGACCAGCCTGTCGTTGCTGGTCTTGCGTTATCTGGAAAAACACTACTCGGTCGGCCTCAAAGCCGCCGAACTGTGATTGGGAGCCCCCATGATTCTCGACTACCACCTGATCTGGGAGAACCTGCCGCTGTATTTCGGTGGCGTACTGGTGACCCTCAAAGTGCTGCTGATTTCCCTGGCCTGCGGCCTGCTGCTGGCGGTTCCGTTGGCGCTGATGCGGGTGTCCCGCTCGCCGCTGATCAACTTCCCGGCTTGGCTCTACACCTACGTGATCCGCGGCACGCCGATGCTGGTGCAGCTGTTCCTGATCTACTATGGCCTGGCCCAGTTCGAAGTGGTACGCCAGAGCCTGCTCTGGCCTTACCTCTCCAGCGCCACCTTCTGTGCCTGCCTGGCCTTCGCGCTCAACACCGGCGCCTATAGCGCCGAACTGCTGGCCGGCAGCCTGAAGGCCACGGCCCACGGCGAGATCGAGGCCGCCAGGGCCATGGGCATGTCGCGCCTGACCCTGTACCGGCGCATTCTCCTGCCCTCGGCCTTGCGCCGGGCGCTGCCGCAGTACAGCAACGAAGTGCTGATGATGCTGCAAACCACCAGCCTGGCCTCCATCGTCACCCTCGTCGACATCACCGGCGCCGCGCGCACCGTCAGTTCACGCTTCTACCTGCCGTTCGAGGCGTTCATCACCGCCGGGCTCATCTACCTGGTCCTGACTTTCATCCTGGTCCGCCTGTTCAAGCTCGCCGAGCGCCGCTGGCTGGCGTACCTGGCACCGCGCAAGCACTGAGGAGCTGTTATGGAACACATTCAATACCGCTTGCCCTGGAGCGCTTCGGGCACCGAACGCCAGCTGACGCTGTTTCGTTTCGGCAGCGGGCCGCGCAAGGCCTACATCCAGGCGTCCCTGCACGCCGACGAGCTACCGGGCATGCGGGTGGCCGTCGAACTCAAGCGGCGCCTGCTCGAACTGGAAGAACAAGGCCGCCTGACGGGGGTGATCGAGCTGGTGCCGATGGCCAACCCGATCGGCATCGCCCAGATGTTCCAGGCCACCCACCAAGGCCGCTTCGAGTTCGGCAGCGGCAAGAACTTCAATCGCGATTTCCCGGAGCTGACCGAGGCCGTGACGCCGTTGCTGGAAGGCCGGCTGGGCGACGACGCCAGCGCCAACATCGCGCTGATCCGCCGCGCCCTGCTCGATGCCCTGGCGGACATGCCGGCGCCAGACTCGGAACTCGACGGCCTGCGCCGCCTGTTGTTGCAGCATGCCTGCGATGCCGACGTGGTGCTGGACCTGCACTGCGACTTCGAGTCGGTGATGCTGCTGTACGCCATGCCGCAGAACTGGCCACACCTGCGCTCTCTGGCTGCGCGCCTGTACGCAGGGGTCGCCCTGCTGGCCGAGGCCGCGGGCGGCAGCGCCTTCGATGAAGCCTGCGCGATCCCCTGGCTACAGTTGGCCGAGCGCTTTCCGGCGGCCGATATTCCGCTGGCGTGCGTGGCCACTACCATCGAGTTGCGCGGCATGGCCGACACCGAGCGCGCGCCCTGCGCCGACAGCGCCCAGGCCATTCTCGGCTACCTCGCCGACCAGGGCCTGATCAGCGGCGGCTGGCCGACACCGCCACCGTGCCTCTGCGAAGCGACGCCCTTCGCCGGCGCGCAGTACGCCTATGCGCCGCACCCGGGGGTGGTGAGTTTTCTGCAACCCCTGGGGGCCCGGGTCAAGGTCGGCGACCCGCTGTTCGAGGTCATCGACCCGCTGACCGATCACCACAGCCTGGTGCGCGCCGAGACCAACGGCATCCTTTATGCCCGCGAGCGCCTGCGTTTTGCCCAACCCGGTCTGTGGCTGGCCAAGGTGGCCGGCAATACCCCCATCCGCCAGGGTCGCCTGCTCAGCGACTGACTCCAGAGAATCGCAACCATGTACAAACTTGAAATTCAGGACCTGCACAAAAGCTACGGCGCGCACCAGGTGCTCAAGGGTGTGTCCCTGCAGGCGAAAGCCGGCGACGTGATCAGCCTCATCGGCTCCAGCGGTTCCGGCAAAAGCACCTTCCTGCGCTGCATCAACCTGCTGGAGCAGCCCAGCGCAGGCAGCATCGTGCTCAATGGCGAACCCCTCGAACTGCGCGCCAGTAAACTCGGCAGCCTCAAGGCGGCCGACCCCAGGCAGTTGCAACGCATGCGTTCGCGGCTGTCGATGGTGTTCCAGCACTTCAACCTGTGGTCGCACATGAGCGCCCTGGAAAACGTCATGGAAGCACCGGTGCATGTGCTGGGCCTGAGCAAGCAGGAGGCCCGGGAAAAGGCCGGGCACTACCTGGACAAGGTCGGCGTGGCGCACCGTATGGACGCCTGGCCGGCCCATATGTCGGGCGGCGAGCAGCAGCGCGTGGCGATTGCCCGGGCGCTGGCCATGGAGCCGGAAGTGATGCTGTTCGACGAGCCGACTTCGGCACTCGACCCGGAACTGGTCGGCGACGTGCTCAAGGTGATGCAGGACCTCGCCCAGGAAGGCCGGACCATGGTCGTGGTGACCCACGAAATGGGTTTTGCCCGCGAGGTTTCGAACCAGTTGGTATTCCTCCACCAGGGCCTGGTCGAAGAACGCGGCGAGCCGCGCGAAGTGCTGGCCAGGCCCCAGTCCGAACGCCTGCGGCAGTTCCTCGCCGGCAGCCTGAAATAACCCGACGCGGCGCCCCCTGGCCTGGCGCTGCACGCCAGGGGGCGGCTTCGGATACACTCCGCCAACCTTGTGCCCCTCCTCCCATCCTCAGGACATGTTGAGCCGGATATGCCGACCCCACTGAAAGACACCACGGTCTATGCCGCGCCGGTGATGCGCAAACTGGCACAAATCGTTGCCGACCTGCCGCCGTCGCTGCGCAAGGTCGCGGACTTTATCCTGCGCCATCCGTTGAAGGCCGCGACGCTGACCATCGAAGAGATGGCCCACGCAACCTCGACCTCGCCGGCGGCGGTCAACCGGCTGGCCAAGACCCTCGACCTCGGCGGCTACACCGGCATGAAGGCCGAGCTGGTGACGACGCTGCAGCAAATGGTCTCGCCGGTCGACAAGCTGCGCAACGAACTGGCCCATCGTCCCGGTGGCGCCTTCGGCCTGCACGAACAGATCCAGAGCGCCAGCAGCAACCTCGCCATGGCGGCGACCAACAATCATGCCCAGACCTTCGACGCCTTCGTCACCAGCCTGGTCCAGGCGCGCAAGATCTACATCCTGGGCTTTGGCAACAGCGTCTACTTCGCCGGCCTCGCCGCCTCGACCCTGATGCCCTTCTGTGCCGACGCCACCGCCATCAGCATGGAGGGCGGCAACGAAAATGCCGCCTACCGCCTGGCCGCGATCACCGATCAGGACGTATTACTGGCCATCTCCCTGCCGCGCTACTCCCTCGATACCCTGCAACTCGCCCGTTTCGCCAACGAACGCGGCGCCTCAGTGCTGGCCATCACCGATTCGCCCGCCTCGCCGCTGGCCAGCATTGCCGAACATGTGCTGTTCGCCCCCGCCGACCATCCGGTGATGACCAGCTCCAACATCGCGGTGCTGGCCCTGATCGAAGGCTTGGTGGCCGGGGTGATGGCGCGCAACAAGGAAGCGGTCAAGCTGGCGACCGAGCTGACCGAAAGCGTGATGTCCTACCTGCATATCCCGGGCAGCGGCAAACCGCGCAAGCCGTGAGGCGGTTTTTATCGGGGTACAGGGGCTGGCTCGATGTAAATGCCTGACAGCCCCTGTAGCCGCTGCCGCAGGCTGCGATCGGCTCCAAAGGAGCCGTGCTCTTGAGGGCCTCGGAAGGTCCTGCGGGTCGAGCGCGACCCCGGCCTATCGCAGCCTGCGGCAGCGGCTACAAGAGAGCCTCCAGCGTCAGATACGGAACTGCCCCACCAGCTTGCCCAGGCGCTGGCCGAGGTCGGCCAGGCTGCGTGAGGTCTGGGCGCCGAGCTGGGTTTCGTCGGCGACGCTGTCCACCGCCACCGCGATCTGGTGCACGCTGCGGTTGATCTCTTCGGCCACCGCGGTCTGTTCTTCCGCGGCACTGGCGATCTGCGCGTTCATCGAGTTGATGGTGCCGATCAGTTGCGCCATGGCATCCAGCGAAGCCCCCGCCTCGTTGGCCTGGTGCGAAGTGCCGTCGCCGGCATCGCTGGAGCGGCGCATGGCCTCCACGGCAGTGCGCGTGCCCTGTTGCAGGCGGTCGATCATGCCCTGGATTTCCTGGGTGCTCTGCTGGGTGCGGCTGGCCAGCGCCCTGACCTCGTCGGCCACCACCGCGAAGCCACGCCCGGCCTCACCGGCCCGCGCCGCTTCGATGGCGGCGTTGAGGGCCAGCAGGTTGGTCTGCTCGGCGATGGAACGGATCACGTCGAGCACGCTGACAATCGACGCCACGTCCTTCTGCAGGCTGTCCAGGGAGGTGCCGCTGCTGCGGATATCGCTGACCAGCGCGTGAATCTGCTGGATGCTGCCATCCACCACGCGCTTGGCCGCCTGGCCTTCCTCGTCGGTCTGCTGCGCCGCCACGGCCGCACCCTGGGCACTGCGCGCCACTTCCTGGGCCGCCGACGACATTTGATTGATCGCCGTGGCCACCTGATCGGTCTCGTGACGCTGGCGCTCCATGGCCTGCTCGGAGCGCTGGGCCTGTTCGGACACCTGGGTCACCAGGCCGGTGAGTTGGCCGGTCATCTCGGTGATCTGCCGCACCAGGCCGTGGATCTTGTCGACGAAACGGTTGAAGGAACTGGCCAGGTCGCCCAGCTCGTCCTGGCTGGTGATGGCCAGGCGGCGGGTCAGGTCGCCTTCGCCGGCGGCGATATCGTCGAGGTTGAGCTTCATCAGGTTCAGCGGCCGCAGGATGGTGTTGGCTACCAGCAGGCCGATGGCGGCGATCACCAGCAGCACCACCACGGCGATGCCGATGATGCTCAGGACCATGCCCCGCATGCGCTGGTTGACGCTGGCCTCGACCTCGGCCACCTGGGCGTCGATGCCGTCCAGGTTCACCGAGGAGCCGACAATCAGGTCCCACTTGGGCAGGTATTCGGTGTAGCCCAGCTTCGGCACCAGCACGTCGCTGCCCGGCTGGGTCGAGCTGTACTGCACATAATGCGTGCCGTCCTTGCCGACCTTGACCAGCTCGCGGTTGACGTACACGCCGTTGGGGTCGCGGTTGTCCTTGAAGCTCTTGCCGACGCCGTCCGGGCTGTTGCCCTTGAACAGGCGCACCGTCTCGGAGTCGTAGCCGAAGAAGTAACCGTCCTTGCCGTAGGTGATGTTCGACAGCAGCTTCACCACTTGGGCGCGGGCCGCGGTATCGCCGGGCGCCGCCGCATCGTAGAGCGGCTTGACGGTGCTCAGGGCCACCTCCACATAGCTTTGCAGCGTGGTCTTGGCCTCGCCGAGCAGGCGCTGCCGGGTCTCGTCCACCTCGTTCTGCGCCTGCTCCTTGAGCATGACGACCGTGCTCAGGCTGATCACCAGCGCAAACAACAGGACCGGGAGGACCGCGAGGGACAGGACTTTGCCCTTCAGACTTAAGCGCATAGGAGGTTCACTCTTGATGTTGTTGGCGTGATACAGCCTTAACGGCACACCGGAACAAAAGTTGAGCCCCGCAGGACGATGCGCTGAATCTGCGGACGCGCAGCGCCCTTGAGATCTTTCGCGAGCAAGCTTCGCTCCTACAGATATCTGATGCTTCTGTAGGAGCGAAGCTTGCTCGCGAAAGGAACAACGCGGTGCAACTGAACCCCCGCGGGCTCAGAGCACCATGGCGGCCACCCAGCCGAACGCCAGCAGCGGCAGGTTGTAGTGCAGGAAGGTCGGGACCACGGTGTCCCAGATGTGGTGGTGCTGGCCGTCGATGTTCAGGCCGGAGGTCGGGCCCAGGGTCGAGTCCGAGGCCGGCGAGCCGGCGTCGCCCAATGCGCCGGCGGTGCCGACGATGCAGACGATGGCCAGCGGGCTGAAGCCCAGCTGCACGCACAGCGGCACGAAGATGGTCGCCAGGATCGGCACGGTGGAGAACGACGAGCCGATGCCCATGGTCACCAGCAGCCCCACCAGCAGCATCAGCAAGGCACCCACGCCCTTGCTGTGGCCGATCCAGCTGGCCGAGGACTCCACCAGGCTTTTCACCTCGCCGGTGGCCTTCATCACTTCGGCGAAACCGGCGGCGGCGATCATGATGAAGCCGATCATCGCCATCATCTTCATGCCTTCGGTGAACAGGTCGTCGGTCTCGCGCCAGCGCACGATGCCCGACACCGAGAAGATCAGGAAGCCGGACAGCGCGCCGATAATCATCGAGTCCAGCAACAGCTGGATGACAAAGGCCGCAACAATCGCCAGGCCCGCCACCAACAGCGTGCGCGGGTTGTATTGCACCGTTACCTGCTCGACTTTCTCGATCAGTTCCAGGTCATACACGCGCTTCTTGCGGTAGCTGACAAAGGCCAGCAGCAGGCCGAAGACCATGCCCAGCGCCGGAATGCCCATGGCGTGGGTGACATTGATGTTGCTGATGTCCACACCGCTGCGGGCGACGTTGGCCAGCAGGATCTCGTTGAGGAAGATGTTGCCGAACCCCACCGGCAGGAACATGTACGGGGTGATCAGGCCGAAGGTGATGACGCAGGCGATCAACCGTCGGTCCAGCTGCAGTTTGCTCAGCACATACAACAGCGGCGGCACCAGCAGCGGGATGAAGGCGATATGGATCGGCAGGATGTTCTGCGAGGCGATCGCCACCACCCACAACAGGCCGATCAGCAGCCATTTGACGTTGCCGACGCCGTTGGCGTCCTGGCGGTCCACCAGCAGCAGGATCTTGTCCGCCAGGGCGTGGGCCAGGCCGGACTTGGCGATCGCCACCGCAAAGGCGCCGAGCAAGGCGTAAGACAGGGCCACCGTCGCCCCGCCGCCGAGGCCGTTATTGAAAGCCTTGAGCGTCGCCTCGATGCCCAGGCCACCGGTCAGCCCTCCCACCAGCGCGCCTACGATCAGCGCGATCACCACATGCACGCGGGACAGGCTGAGGACCAGCATGACGCCAACCGCGGCAATTACTGCATTAATCATCGTTACCTCATGGCACTGCGGCGGGAAAACGCCGCAAAAGGAATGAGTCCGGCCAGAGGGCAACCATTGCCGACGCCGGATTGAAAAAGGAGGGTCTTATTAGAGGGCGCGCACTTTGCAGCAGCGGGCAACGCTTGTCAAAACCGGCGGGCATTCGCTGCCCGACCGACTACCGCCTGCGCCGGCAGCTCCGCCATCACTTGTAGCCGCTGGCGCAGCCTGCGATCGGCCGCGCAGCGGACGCCGGGCTGAGGATCGAGTCTTCCAGGCCAGTCGCATTGCGTGCCTTTGCGAGTGCTGCGCACTCGATCGCAGCCTGCGGCAGCGGCTACAGGGAGCGGCATTCGAACGAGCGTTTAAAGAAGGCCGTTCTTCAGCCGATACGCTGCAAAGTCTCAAATAAATATCGAATAAGGACGTCTCCATGTCGCTCAGACAACTTTCCATCCAGTGGAAAATCACCCTGCTCGCCGGCCTCTGCCTGGCCGCTGTAGTGACCCTGCTGGTGGGGCTTTCGCTGTACCGCATGGAGCACAGCTCCGCCCTGGTGAAAGCCTCGAGCATGGAGATGCTCAACGAAGCCGCCCAGGCCCGCATCGAGGCCCAGGGCGAGGTCCAGGCGCTGGGCATCCGCCAGCAATTCATGGACGCCTATCAATACGGCCACGGCTTCTCGCGCCAGGTGCTGTTCCTGCGCGAGCAGGCCGAGAAGCGCTTCCTCGATGCCTTCGACCTGCGCGAGGACCTGACCCGCCAGGTGAAGTCGGCGCTGCAGGCCAACCCCGACCTGCTCGGCCTGTCGCTGGTGTTCGAAGCCAACGCGCTGGACGGCAAGGACGAACTCTTCAGCGACCAGAGCGAACTGGGCAGCAACGACAAGGGCCGCTTCGCCCTCTACTGGTCGCAGCCGACCCCGGGCAAGCTGACCTCCATGGCGCTGCCGGAAAGCGACATGAGCGACACCACCACCGGCCCCAGCGGCCAGCCGGCCAACGCCTGGTTCACCTGCCCGCGTAGCACCCTCAAGCCTTGTGTGATCGAGCCTTACTTCTATGTGATCGATGGCCAGAACGTGCTGATGACCAGCATCGTGTTCCCGCTGCTGGTGAACGGCAAAGTCATCGCCTCGCTGTCGGTGGACATCAACCTCAACAGCCTGCAATCGGTCAGCCAGCAAGCGAGCAAAGAGCTCTACGACGGCCAGACCATGGTCAGCATCATCAGCCCGGTCGGCCTGCTCGCCGGCTACAGCGCCGACGCCAGCAAGCTCAGCCAGCGCCTGGACCAACTGGACAAAACCAACGGTGGCGAACTGATCCGCCTGCTGTCGGCCAGCACCCAGACCCAGAGCCTGCACAACGACAACGCCCTGAAAGTACTCGCGCCCTTCACCCCGATTCCCGGCGGCAAGCCCTGGGGCGTGCTGCTGCAAGTGCCGGAGCGGGTCCTGGTGGGCCCGGCCGAAGCCCTGAAGAACCAGCTGGACCAGAGCAATAAAGCCGGCACCCTGGTCGAACTGGGCCTGGGCCTGCTGGCCGCGGTGCTCGGCCTGCTGCTGGTGTGGTTGATGGCGCGCAGCGTGACCCGGCCGATCCTCGGCGTGGCGCACATGCTGGAAGACATCGCCAGCGGCGAAGGCGACCTGACCCGGCGCCTGGCCTACGACAAGAAAGACGAACTGGGCCAGCTGGCCGGCTGGTTCAACCGCTTCCTCGACAAGCTGCAACCGATCATCGCCGAGGTGAAACGCTCGGTGCAGGACGCTCGCGGCACCGCCGACCAGTCCTCGGCCATCGCCACCCAGACCAGCGCCGGCATGGAGCAGCAGTATCGCCAGGTCGACCAGGTGGCCACCGCTTCCCATGAGATGAGCGCCACCGCCCAGGACGTCGCCCGCAGCGCGGCCCAGGCCGCGCAGGCCGCCCGCGATGCCGACCAGGCCACGCGCCAGGGCCTGAGCGTGATCGACCGCACCACCGCGAGCATCGATCACCTGGCGGCCGATATGAGCACCGCCATGACCCAGGTCGAAGGCCTGGCCGCCAACAGTGAAAAGATTGGCTCGGTGCTGGAAGTGATTCGCGCCATCGCCGAGCAGACCAACCTGCTGGCCCTCAACGCCGCCATCGAGGCCGCCCGCGCCGGCGAGGCCGGGCGTGGTTTCGCGGTGGTCGCCGACGAAGTGCGCAACCTCGCCCGGCGCACCCAGGAATCGGTGGAGGAAACCCGCCAGGTCATAGAGCAGCTGCAAAGCGGCACCCAGGAAGTAGTCGGCTCGATGGGCAACAGCCATCGCCAGGCCCAGGGCAGCGTCGAGCAGGTCGGCCAGGCGGTCACCGCCCTGCGGCAGATCGGCGACGCGGTGACGGTGATCAGCGACATGAACCTGCAGATTGCCAGTGCCGCCGAAGAGCAAAGCGCGGTGGCCGAGGAGATCAACAACAACGTGGCGACCATTCGCGACGTCACCGAATCGCTGTCGGAGCAGGCCAACGAATCGGCGCGGGTCAGCCAGTCGCTGAACAGCCTGGCCAACCAGCAGCAGAGCCTGATGGACCAGTTCCGGGTCTGACGCCCCTCATCGCGAGCAAGCTCGCTCCTACAGGGACGGCGCCGTCAGTGTAGGAGCGAGCTTGCTCGCGATAGCGACCCACCTGTCATCGCCAGGCTCGGGGGCAACCGCTACTGGCGCCCAGGCAACTCGATCAACACCCGCAGGCCGCCCTGCGGGCTTTCCAGCAAGCGCAGCACCCCACCCCAGCTCTCGACGATATCGCGCACGATGCCCAGGCCCAGGCCGTGGCCGTCGGTCTGTTCGTCCAGGCGCGTGCCACGGCTGAACACCTGGCTGCGCTGTTCCTCGGGAATCCCCGGCCCGTCGTCGTCCACCGCCAGGCCATAACCCTCGACGGTCTGCCACACGCTCAGCGCCACTTCGGCATCGGCCCACTTGCAGGCGTTGTCCAGCAGGTTGCCCAGCAGTTCCAGCAGGTCTTCCCGGTCCCAGGGCAGTTGCAGGCCGGGGGCCGCCTGATAGCTCAGGTCCAGGTGCTCGCCATGGATCATGCTCAGGGTCGCCAGCAGCCCCGGCAGCTCGGCGTCGCAATCGAACAGCGCGCCGGGCAAGGCATCGCCGGCCAGGCGCGCGCGGTTCAACTCGCGGTTGAGCCGCTGCTGCACCTGCTCCAGCTGCTCCTCGAGCAACTGGCGCAGCTCCGGGTGCGCCTGCAACTTGGGGTTGGACGCCAGGCTCAGCAGCACCGCCAGCGGGGTCTTCAGCGCGTGCCCGAGGTTGCCCAGGGCATTGCGCGAACGCTTCAGGCTGTCTTCGGTATGGGCCAGCAAATGGTTGATCTGCGCCACCAGCGGTTCCAGCTCCAGCGGCACCTGCTCGTCCAGTTGCGAACGCTGGCCGCGCTGCAATTGGGCGATCTGCTCGCGGGCCTGCTCCAGCGGGCGCAAGGCGCGGCGCACGGTGACCCGCTGCAGGAGCAGGATCAGCAGCAGGCCGGCCAGGCCCAAGCCCAGGCCCACCTGCTGCATGCGCAGGAAGCTCTCGCGCACCGGGGTGTAGTCCTGGGCCACGCTGATGGAAATCGATTGCCCGAGGCGCCGGTAGTCGGTGCGCAGCACCAGCAGGCGTTGGCCTTCCGGTCCCAGCTGCAGGTTGCTGTGCAGGCCGGTCTGTGCCAGTGCAGGCAGGTCCTGGTCCCACAGCGAGCGGGAGCGCCAGTGCACGTCATCGAAGTCGATGCGAAAGTAATGCCCGGAAAACGGCCGCTGATAAGCCGGCGACAACCGCCGCTCGTCCAGCTGCAAACCCTGGGGGCCCCGGACCAGCGCCACCAACAGGCTTTCGCTGTCGTTGCGCAAGCCGGCTTCCAGGTAGCGTTGCAAGCCCATCTCGAACAGCCACAGGCTGGTCTGCGCCAGCACCAGGCCGACAATCACCATCACACTGATCAGGCCCAGGCTCAGGCGGCGCTGGATCGACCTCACTGGGCGTTCCCGCCGAACAGGTAGCCCTGGCCGCGGCGGGTTTCGATCACGCTGCGCCCGAGCTTGCGCCGCAGGTGGTTGACGTGGACTTCCAGCACGTTGGAATCGCGCTCGGTCTCACCGTCATAGAGGTGTTCGGCCAAATGGCTTTTCGAAAGGATCTGCTCCGGGTGCAGCATGAAGTAGCGCAACAGGCGGAACTCGGCGGCGGTCAGCTGGATGTCCACGCCGTCGCGCAGCACACACTGGCGGCCTTCATCGAGGTGCAGCCCGGCGGCCTGCAGCGTCGGCTGGTTGGCCTGGCCGTGGGAGCGGCGCAGCAGCGCCTGGATGCGCAGGTGCAATTCTTCCGGGTGGAAGGGTTTGGTCAGGTAGTCGTCGGCACCGGCCTTCAGGCCTTCGATGCGCTCGGCCCAGGACCCGCGGGCGGTGAGGATCAGCACCGGGGTCGCCAGGCCGCCGGCGCGCCATTTGGCCAGCACTTCCAGGCCCGGCACCCCCGGCAGGCCGAGGTCGAGCACGATCAGGTCGTAGGGCTCGCTGGCGCCCTGGTACAGCGCGTCACGGCCATCGGCCAGCCAGTCCACGGCGTAACCCTGGCGGTTGAGCCCGGCCAGCAGTTCGTCGGCCAGGGAGACGTGGTCTTCCACCAGGAGCAGGCGCATCAGTCATCTTCCTTGTCTTTCAGTAAGCGGCCGGTGGTGGCCTCCAGGTCCAGCTCGCGGACCACGCCCTCGGCGGTCAGCAGCTCGACTTCATAGATGTAGACGTCGTGTTTTTCTTCCAGCTCGGCTTCCAGCAGCTTGGCCCCGGGATAACGGTCCAGGGCCTGCTGCAGCAATTGTTCCAGCGGCAGGATCACCCCTTGCTGGCGCAGGCGCAGGGCTTCGTCCTGGTCCAGGTCGCGGGCCAGCGCCACCGAGCAAAAAGCCAGAAGCGCCAGGGCCACCCTGCTGCCGGCGCGTAGATTCACCTTCATTACGTATCCTGATGATCCTTGAGCACCTGGCCGCTCACTGCGTCCAATTCCAGGTCCCACTCAACCCCTTGAGGGTCGCGCATCTCGATCTGGTAGATGTACTTGCCGTACTCCTCTTCCAGCTCGGTTTCGGTGATGGTCGCGCCCGGGTGCTTGGCCAATGCCGTGGCATTGAGTTTTTCAAAGGACACAATGGTACCAGCGTCGCGCAGTCTCAGGGCCTCATCGGGCCCCAGGTCGCGGGCATGGGCCAGGCTGGCGGTCATGCCGATGAGGGTCGCGGTGAACAGGGCAGTCAGGGTTTTCATGGGGTGTCTCCGAATTTCTCGTTATGTGTTGCTACGGGGCTCACGATAGCCGGTCGAACTTAATTGAAACTGAATGGCCATCATCGACGCCGCGCAGGTTTCATTCGGCGCCGCGGGCCCGAGCTTTTATACTCGGCTGTCGCTCGAGATTGAGGCCGGTATGACCGCTATCCACATCAAGTTCCCCGCCCTGACCCTCAAGGCCGGCCCACGCGCCCTGGCGCGCATTCGCGCCAACGGCCTGAGCGCGGCCGAGGTCGGCACCCTGCCCGGCGCCGCCGGCGGGCCGAAAGCCCTGGGCATCCAGGGGCTGGACCTGGCGCTGTTCGGCGAATGGCTGCCAGCGGCGCCACGGGAACGTTCGCTGATTGGCGCCTCGGTGGGTTCCTGGCGCTTCGCCAGCGCCTGCCTGCCGGACGCCGCCGAAGGCATCCGCCGCCTGGGCCAGCTGTACAACGCCCAGAGCTTTGCCAAGGACGTGACCATGGCGCAGATCAGCCAGAGCTCGCAGCGCATGCTGCACGAGCTGCTCGACGGCCGCGACGCGAGCATTCTCGACAACCCGCACTACCGGCTGAACATCATGGTGGTGAAAAGCCACGGCCTGCTCGCCGACGACCATCGCGGGCGGCTGGGCCTGGGGCTGTCCTCGGTGATCGCCGACAACCTGCGTGGTCGCGCGCGCCTGGCGCGGCACTTCGAACGCCTGGTGCTGCATGACCCACGCCTGGCGCCGCCGCTGCATGCCCTCGACGACTTCCCCTCGCGCTTCGTGCCGCTGGACACCGGCAACCTGCGCCAGGCCCTGCTGGCCTCGGGTTCGATCCCGATGGTCATGCAAGGCGTGCGCGACCTGCCCGGGGCCGGGGCCGGCACCTTCCGCGACGGCGGCCTGCTGGACTACCACCTCGACCTGCCCTACAGCGGCGACGATATCGTGCTCTACCCGCACTTCACCGACCGGGTGATTCCCGGCTGGTTCGACAAGACCCTGCCCTGGCGCCGCGGCAACCCGGGCCGTTTGCAGGACGTATTGCTGCTGGCACCGTCGAAGGAATACCTGGCGCGCCTGCCCTACGGCAAACTGCCGGACCGCAACGACTTCAAGCGTTTCATGGGCGACGACACCAGCCGCCAGAAATACTGGCGCAGCGCGATGGACGAAAGCCGGCGCCTGGGCGACGAGTTCCTTGAGCTGGCCGGTAGCGGTCGTCTCGGCGAACAGCTATTGACCCTTTAGTCAGTGTTTTCCCGCAACCGTATAACCAAGCTGGTAAACTCGCCGCCTGCCTTACATCGCCCGCGGCGATAGCCACCTGACCGAGCTGACCGACACTGTGGAAATCTTCAAAGAATTTACCTTCGAATCCGCCCACCGCCTGCCCCATGTGCCTGCAGGCCACAAGTGCGGGCGCCTGCACGGCCACTCGTTCAAGGTGGCCATCCATCTGAGCGGCGACCTCGATCCGCACACCGGCTGGATTCGTGATTTCTCCGAGATCAAGGAGATCTTCAAGCCGCTCTACGAGCGCCTGGACCACAACTACCTGAACGACATCCCCGGCCTGGAAAACCCCACCAGCGAAGTGCTGGCCAAGTGGATCTGGAACGAGCTCAAACCCCTGCTGCCGGAGCTGAGTGCGATCCGCATTCACGAGACCTGCACCAGCGGCTGCATCTATCGCGGCGAGTAACGCCCCAACCTACCCTTGTAGGAGCAGCCGGTCGACGCTCGATTGCTCGCGATGAGGTCCTCGAAGACGGCATCGCCCTTGCGGATTTATCGCGAGCAAGCTCGCTCCTACAGATAACCCGTCGTTTTGGCTTATGCTCTTGCCTCTTGTGCCCAGAGGAAGATCGCCATGACCGACTGGCTGCTGGATCGGCAATATCGTTTCAAGGGGCAAACGGTGCGCTACGCCATTCACGGCGACGGCCCGCCTCTGGTATTGGTGCACGGCACGCCGTTTTCTTCCTACGTCTGGCACCGCATCGCCCCGCACTTCAGCGCCAGCCACCGGGTGCACTATTTCGACCTGCTGGGCTACGGCCAATCGGAACAGGCCGCCGGCCAGGATGTGTCCCTCGGCGTGCAGAACCAGCTGCTGGCCGAACTGCTGGAGCACTGGGGCCTGGAGCGCCCGGACGTGGTGGCCCACGACTTCGGCGGCGCCACCGCCCTGCGCGCCCACCTGCTCAACGGCAAGGACTACCGCAGCCTGACCCTGCTCGACCCGGTGGCGCTGTCGCCCTGGGGCTCGCCGTTCGTGCAGCACGTGCGCCAGCATGAACAGGCCTTCAGCGGGGTGCCGGACTATATCCAGCGCGCCATAGTGCCGGCCTACATTCGTGGGGCGATCCAGCGCGAGATCCCCGACCGGGAACTGGCGCCCTACGTCCAGCCCTGGCTCGGCGCCAGCGGCCAGGCCGCCTTCTACCGGCAGATCGCGCAAATGGACGAGCGCTATACCGCGGAGGTGGCCGGGCTCTATCCGAGCATTCGCTGCCCGACCCAGATCCTCTGGGGCGAGGACGATCAGTGGATCCCCATCGAACGCGGGCGCCAGTTGCACCGGCTGATCCCCGGCTCACGGTTCCAGGCGGTGCCCAACGCCGGCCACCTGCTGCAGGAAGACGCACCGGAAGCCATCATCGCCGCGCTGCTGCGCTTTCTGCCCCAGGCCGGGAGCCAGGCATGAGCCCACGCATCTACCTCGCCGGCTTCGACCTGTTTCGCCGCGATGCCATCGCCCGCGGCGAATACCTCAAGCACCTGTGCCAGGCCCAGGGCCTGCAAGGCCTCTACCCCTTCGACCAGCAGGTGCCGGCCCAGCCGACGCCGGAGCAGACCGCGCAGCTGATCTGCCAGCAGAACATGCAGCTAATCCGCGACTGCGACGCGGTGCTGGCCAACCTCAACGACTTTCGCGGCCTGGAGCCGGACTCCGGCACCGCCTTCGAGGTGGGCATGGCCATCGCCCTGGGCAAACCGGTGTGGGCCTGGTTCGAGGCGCCCGCGACCCTGCGCGAACAGGTGCCCCATGACGCCGACGGCCGCGACGCCGAAGGTTTCCTGGTGGAGGACTTCCACCTGCCGCGCAACCTGATGCTGGCCTGCACCTGGGCCGGCCACAGCGGCAGCGCCGAAGAAGCCCTGCCGCGCCTGGCCGCCTACCTCGCCCAGCAACCACCGGCACGCCCCCTGTAGGAGCCAGCTTGCTGGCGATAAGGCCTCTGAGCATTGCTTCGGCCTTGAAGACTCATCGCGAGCAAGCTCGCTCCTACAGTGACGGATTCAGCCCCGGCGATTACCTGAGGACACGCACCATGGAAAACACCTGGCTCACCCACGCCAAACGCTTGCAGGCCCTGGCCTCCACCGGGCTGCATTTTTGCAAGGACCCGTTCGATCGCGAGCGTTACCAGGAAGTCGCCGACATTGCCCACAGCATGCTCGCGCAACTGGCCGACGTGCCCCTGGAACGCATCGCCGGCCTGGTGTCGGACTTCGCCAAACGCTACTCGACACCCCTGGTGGATGTGCGCGGCGCCTTGATCGAAGACCAGCGCATCCTCCTGGTCCGCGAACAGACCGACGGCCGCTGGGCCATGCCCGGCGGGTATGCCGACATCGGCCTGTCGGCCGCCGAAAACATCGTCAAGGAGATCCACGAAGAGTCCGGGCTCAGCGTCTCGGCCCGCGCCCTCTACAGCGTCCGGCACAAGGCCAAGGGCCCCTTCACCCCCGACACCCGGGACTTCTACAAGCTGTATTTTCTCTGCGAGCGCAGCCCCCCGGTGGCCGGCTCGGAAGTCAGCGACGCCGGGTTCTTCGCCCTCGACGCCCTGCCCGAACTGTCCCGCGGCCGCACCGTGGAAAGCGATATCGAAGCCGCCTTTGCCTTCCACCGCGGCGAAACCCGCCTGACCCTGTTCGATTGATCGGGTGTCCGTGATCCAATTTGTCTCACCGGCGCACCGCTTTCGCGCCTGAGCCGGCCAATCGGCCGCGCCGGAAAGCAAAAATCCCCTGCTTGTCTATAAATCTCCTGCAGGTTGCACAGCGCCAGCCGAACGCCCCTGACCCTGGGGGCGTTGGCACGGCGACTGCAGCAGATGCCTGCGTCGCTTACGCACCAGGCCACGCCTGGGCCAATCAGGGGAAGGCACATGACGCAGAACGATCCAGGCAACGACTACCCGCTCAGCGAAGTGCCGATGCACGCGCGCAAGGGCCTGGCCTCCACGGCCATGGTGCTGCTGGGCTTCACCTTTTTCACCGCCACCATGTTCGCCGGCGGCAAGCTCGGCGTGGCCTTCAGCTTTGGCCAGATGCTCGGGGTGATCGTCCTCGGCAACCTGCTGCTGGGCCTGTACGCGGCGGGCCTGGGCTATATCGCCTTCAAGAGCGGGCTGAACTCGGTGCTGATGGGACGCTTCTGTTTCGGCGAGGTGGGCAGCAAGCTCAGCGACCTGATCCTCGGGTTCACCCAGATCGGCTGGTACGCCTGGGGCACCGCCACCGCCGCGGTGGTGCTAGGCAAGTATTTCGAGCTGGGCCAGGACACCGTGCTGGGGCTGATGGTGCTGTTCGGCCTGGTGTTCTGCGTCACCGCCTACATCGGTTATCGCGGGCTGGAAATCCTCTCCTGGATCGCGGTGCCGGCCATGGCCCTGCTGCTGTTGCTGTCGATGTGGGTGGCCACGGTCAAGGTCGGCGGCCTCGAGGGGTTGCTGGCCGTGGTGCCGAGCGCCAGCCTCGACCTGTCCACGGCCATCACCCTGGTGTTCGGCACCTTCGTCAGCGGCGCCACCCAGGCCACCAACTGGACGCGTTTTTCCCGCTCGGCCAGGGTCGCGGTGCTGGCCAGCCTGATCGGCTTCTTCATCGGCAATGGCCTGATGGTGCTGATCGGGGCCTATGGCGCCATCGTCTACCAGCAGCCGGACGTGGTCGAAGTGCTGCTGTTGCAGGGCTTCGCCATGGCCGCCATGGCCATGCTCCTGCTGAATATCTGGAGCACCCAGGACAACACCATCTACAACTTCGCCGTCGCCGGCTGCAACCTGCTGCGCACCGGCCGGCGCAAGACCGTGACCCTGGCCGGCGCGGTGATCGGCACTCTGCTGGCGCTGCTGGGCATGTACGACATGCTGGTGCCCTACCTGATTCTGCTGGGCACGGTGATCCCGCCGATTGGCGGGGTGATCATGGCCGACTTCTTCTATCGCTATCGCGGCCAGTACCCGCGCCTGGCCGACAGCAAATTGCCGGCGTTCAACTGGGCCGGCCTGGGCGCCTATGCCATCGGCACCGTGGCGGCCTTCGGCTCGCCCTGGGTCGCTCCACTGGTAGGCATCGCAGCCGCCGCCCTGAGCTACATGCTGCTGAGCAGCCTGCTCGGCGCACGCGCCACCACCGCCGCGGACATCCAGGCATGAGCCCGGGCCACGCGACGTTGCGGCCGCCGGCCCGAGCGCCGTACCCTGACCGCCAGGATTGAAAAAGGAATCGCTCCGATGCTCATCATCAACGCCCGCCTGCGCAACCGCGAAGGCCTGCACGAACTGCACCTGGAGAACGGTCGCATCGCCAGCATCGCCCGGCAGACCGAAGCCCCGACCCTGGGCCCCGACGACCTCGACGCCGGCGGCAACCTGGTGGTGCCGCCCTTCGTCGAGCCGCACATTCACCTGGACGCCACCCTCACCGCGGGCGAGCCGCGCTGGAACATGAGCGGCACCCTGTTCGAAGGCATCGAATGCTGGGGCGAGCGCAAGGTCACCATCACCCAGGAGGACACCAAGGCCCGCGCCCGGAAAACCCTGCGCGCCCTCGCCGCCCACGGCATCCAGCACGTGCGTACCCATGTCGATGTCACCGACCCGGAGCTGACCGCGCTCAAGGCCATGCTCGAAGTGCGCGAGCAAAGCGCGCACCTGGTCGACATGCAGATCGTCGCCTTCCCCCAGGAAGGCATCGAAAGCTACCGCAACGGCCGCGAACTGATGGAAGAGGCGATCCGCCTGGGCGCCGATGTGGTGGGCGGTATCCCGCACTTCGAGTACACCCGCGACCAGGGCGTCAGCTCGGTGAAGTTCCTCATGGACCTGGCCGAACGCACCGGCTGCCTGGTGGACGTGCATTGCGACGAGACCGACGACCCGCATTCGCGTTTTCTCGAAGTGCTGGCCGAGGAAGCTCGCAGCCGCGACATGGGTTCGCGGGTGACCGCCAGCCACACCACCGCCATGGGCTCCTACGACAACGCCTACTGCGCCAAGCTGTTCCGCCTGCTCGGCCACTCGGGCATCAGCTTCGTTTCCTGCCCCACCGAAAGCATCCACCTGCAGGGGCGCTTCGACAGCTTCCCGAAACGCCGCGGCGTGACCCGGGTCAACGAGCTGCTGGAAGCCGGGATGAACGTGTGTTTCGGCCAGGACTCGATCGTCGACCCCTGGTACCCCCTGGGTAACGGCAACATCCTGCGGGTGCTGGAAGCCGGCCTGCACATCTGCCACATGCTCGGCTACCGCAACCTGCAGAGCGCCCTCGACCTGGTCACCGACAACAGCGCCAAGGCCCTGGCCCTGGGCGAGCGTTACGGCCTGGAGGAAGGCCGGCCGGCCAACCTGCTGATCCTGTCGGCCGACAGCGACTACGAAATGATCCGCAGCCAAGGCCTGCCGCTGTACTCGATCCGCGACGGCAAGGTGCTGATGAAACGGCAGATGGCCCAAGTCGAGCTGCCGGGCGACGCAGGTTTTGTGTAACGACCGCTGACATCATCGCGGGCAAGCCTCGCGCCTACAGAAGCAGGTTGCATATTCCTCTGTAGGAGCGAGGCTTGCCCGCGAAGGCGGCATCTGACTCAACACTTTTTCGAATCAGGGTTTACGACTGGACTCGTACTTTTCCAGAATGATCCGGACAGGCTTTTCAAGCGAAGAGAACGCATTCGGGCATAGCTTCTTGGCTGCCAAATACGCCTCAAAACAATGATCCGAGGCGGAACCTTTTATCTGCGTATAAGCACCATCGGCCAGTGTCGCCCCGGCACCTAGATGCTGTGCCTTGGACAGCTCTGTCGCCGCCTCCCGTATATCCTTGGCCCCTTGAGTAGAACAGGCTGAGATCCCCCTATCACGCAACCGCTGCATCTCTGCATATTCACTGGTGCATTCAACGTCTCGGTTTGCAAAAGCCAGGGCCAACTGCTGATTGGCTTTCGATCGGTCAAGATCAAAAGCAGGTTTTTCGTTAACGACGGCAAGAATGCCCAACAACAGCAAAAGACCACCGCCCAACTTGACCCACACGGACTCTCTGGACCCGGAGAACCCCAAGAGCACGCAGAAGCCAGCCAGAAAACCTGCTTCAAGCGCCACCGCAGCGGAAAACCAGGCACTATCGCAAGCATTAAGAACAGCAATCACACATCCGGCCAATATCGCCAATGCGGCAATAATTACTCTGAGCGTCACAAATACTCCGAAGATCAGCACAAAAGACGAGATGCCTTTCACAACACACTAATCGGCACACAATCGCCACCCTTGAGTTGTTATCCCAAGCATCATCGTGCCTGAACCTCTACAGACGCTCTTCAAGCTCTCCGAAAAGTCCTGCGGACTATTGCGCAGCCTGCAACAGCGGCTACGGAATCAGGCGCGCCGTCCCGAACAGGCTCACCCGCACCAGCTCCCCACCCCGCTCCTCCAGGCGCAGCGGCGCGGTGCCGCCGGGCATCACCACCGCGACTTCGCCGGCCTTGACCCAACCGACCCGCCACGCCGCGCTGGCCACCGCGCTGGCGCTGGTGCCGGAGGATGCGGTGGGGCCTTCGCCGCGTTCGAACACCCGCGCGGCGATGCGCTGCGGGCCCTCCAGCCACGCCCATTGCAGGTTCACCCCGACCGGGCAGGGTTCACCGCTGCCGGTGGGCAAGGCGTAGGCGATGCGGGTCAGGGCCTCGGCCAGGGGCGCTTCGCTCATCTGCCGGTTGCCCGGCAAGGCGCTGGCATCGCTGACCAGGGTCACGCAATGGGGGTTGCCGATACGCACGAACTGGCTACGGCACCATTGCGGGTGCAACCGCGCCAGCCCGCGCACCCGGCTCAGGTCGACGCAGCTCGAACCGTCATGCTCGACCCCGTGTTGCGCACCCACGGCGTGCGGGCCGAACGCCGGTTGCCCGAGGTCCAGCCAGAAACCGGACACCCCGGCCACCTGCGCCGGCTCGACCAGGGTCGCCAGCGGCGACACCCCGTCCGGCTTGTCGTGATGCACCCGCAGCTGCGCAGGCCCCTGGGCCGGCAGCAGCCCTTGCTCGGTCAAGGCCTGGGAAAAGATGGTCAGACCGTTGCCGCTGCGCTCGGCCAAGGTGCCGTCGGTGTTGACGATCAGCAGGTCGAACGGCGGCGCGTCCTGGAACGGCCCGACCAGCAAACCGTCGCTGCGATGGGCCTTGGCCCCTTCCGGCCGGGTGCCGGAGGGCCAACTGCACAGGGCTTCGATGGCCTGCTCGCTCCAATTGGCCCGGGCCAGCGCCGCCTCGGCCGCGCTGGCCGGCAAGGCGATCCCCAACCGGCGTACCGCCTCGGGCGCCACCACGCCGTAAAGATTGCCGCGGGCATCGTAGAAAGCAGTCATTGCAGGGCTCCAAAAGCAGACGGGCCGCTGACATTACTGTGAATGCAGCGGCCCGGCCAAGCTTCTCCTGCCTGGCTCAGCGCACCAGGCACGGCTGCTTGTTGTCGAAGCGCCAGCCCGGGATCAGGAACTGCATGGCCACGCTGTCGTCCCGCGCCCCCAGGCCCCGGCTGTTGTACAGCTCATGGGCGCGGGCCAGCGCGTCCAGGTCCAGTTCGACGCCCAGCCCCGGCGTCTGCGGCACCGCCACGCAGCCCTCGACGATCTGCAGCGGATTGCGGGTCAGGTGCTGGCCGTCCTGCCAGATCCAGTGGGTGTCGATGGCGGTGATCTCGCCCGGCGCCGCGGCCGCCACATGGGTGAACATGGCCAGGGAAATGTCGAAGTGGTTGTTGGAATGCGAGCCCCAGGTCAGGCCCCATTCATGGCACATCTGCGCCACCCGCACCGAACCCTGCATCGTCCAGAAATGCGGATCGGCCAGGGGAATGTCCACCGCTTGCAACTGGATCGCGTGGCCCATTTCCCGCCAGTCGGTGGCGATCATGTTGGTCGCGGTGGGCAGCCCGGTGGCGCGGCGGAATTCGGCCATCACCTCGCGCCCGGAATAACCGTTTTCCGCGCCGCAGGGGTCTTCGGCATAGGCCAGCACCCGGTGTTGATCGCGACACAGGGCGATTGCCTGTTTCAGCGACCAGGCACCGTTGGGGTCGAGGGTGATGCGCGCCTTGGGAAAGCATTCGGCCAGGGCGGTGACAGCCTCCATTTCCTCTTCGCCGCGCAGCACGCCGCCCTTGAGCTTGAAGTCGTTGAAGCCATACCGCGCCTTGGCCGCCTCGGCCAGGCGCACGATGCTCTCGGCGTTCAGGGCCGGTTCATGGCGCAGGCGCAGCCAGGCATCGTCGGCCTCGGCTTCGTTGCGGTAGGCCAGGTCGGTCTGGTGCCGGTCGCCGATGTAGAACAGGTAGCCGAGCATCTTCACCGACTCGCGTTGCTGGCCTTCGCCGAGCAGCGCCGCCACCGGCACCCCGAGGAACTGGCCGAGCAGGTCGAGCAGCGCCGCTTCCAGCGCGGTCACCGCATGGATGGCGATGCGCAGGTCGAAAGTCTGCTGGCCCCGCCCGCCGGCATCGCGCTCGGCAAAACGTTGGCGCACCCGGTTGAGCAGCTTCTGGTAATGGCCGATGGACTGGCCGACCAGCAGTTCCCGGGCCTCCTCGAGGGTCGCGCGAATCCGCTCGCCCCCCGGCACTTCACCGACCCCGGTGTTACCGGCGCTGTCGGTAAGGATCACGATATTGCGGGTGAAAAACGGGCCGTGGGCGCCGCTGAGGTTGAGCAGCATGCTGTCATGCCCGGCCACCGGCACCACTTGCAGTCGGGTGACAAGCGGTGTCTGGCCAGGGTGATGATGGGTGGATTCAAAAGTCATGGGTCGGTTCCTGTCGGCAAAGGTCAGTGGGTTTTGTCCAGCAGCGGGCGGGTTTCGCCCAAGGGCGCCGGCGCGACATGGGCCTTGGGCCGGGTGCGGGCGAAAAACACGATGATCGCGGCGATGATCGAGGTCGCCGCCAGGCCGTACAGGCCACCCTGGATCGACCCGGTGCGCTGCTCCAGCAGGCCGAAGGTGGCCGGGGCGACGAAGCCGCCGAGGTTGCCGATGGAGTTGATCAGGGCGATCACCGCGGCGGCGATGCGGGCATCCAGGTAGGCCTGGGGAATCGGCCAGAACAGCGCGGATGCCGACTTGAAGCCGATAGCGGCGAAGCACACGGCGACGAAGGCGAACACCGGCCCGCCGGTGGTGGACAGAAACATCCCCGCGGCCGCCACCAGCAAGGTGCTGGCGACCCAGGCCTGCTGGAACTTCCATTTGCCGGACGCCGCGGCGAAGGCGTACATGGCGATGATCGAGATCAGCCAGGGAATGGAATTGAAGAACCCCACCTGCAGGTCGCTGAGGTCGCCCATCTTCTTGATGATGCTCGGCAGCCAGAAGGTCGCGGCGTAGATGGTCAGCTGGATGCAGAAGTAGATCAGGCAGAACAGCAGGATCTGCCGGTCCTTGAGCAGGGTCCAGAGCGACGGCTTGACCGGCATCGCCGCTTCGCGCTCGCGCTGTTCGCTGTCGATCGCCCGCACCAGCGCCTCCTGCTCGCCGGGGCTCAGCCACTTGGCGTCGCGGGGCGTGGAGTCGAGCCAGAACCAGACAAAACCGCAGAGCAGCACCGAGGCCATGCCCTCGACGATGAACATCCACTGCCAGCCGTGCCAGCCCAGGCCCTCGATCTGCAACAGCGCTCCGGACAGCGGGCCGGAGACCAGTGAAGCCACGGCCGAACCGCTTAGGAAAATGGCGATCGCCTTGCCCCGCTCCACGCCGGGCAGCCAGCGGGTGAAGTAGTAGATCACCCCGGGGAAGAACCCGGCCTCGGCCACCCCCAGCAGGAAGCGCAGCACATAGAACTGGGTTTCGTTCTGCACGAAGGCCATGGCCGTGGCCACCAGCCCCCAGGTGAACATGATGCGGGTCAGCCAGATCCGCGCGCCGACCCGCTGCAACAGCATGTTGGACGGCACTTCGAACAGCGCGTAACCGATGAAGAACAGCCCGGCGCCAAAACCGTAGGCCGCGGCACCGATGCCCAGGTCATGTTCCAGGTGGGTGCGGACGAAGCCGATGTTGACCCGGTCGATGTAGTTGACGATGAACATGATGACGAACAGCGGCAGCACATGGCGCTTGACCTTCGCCACGGCGATGGCCAGCAGGGAATCGTCGCCGGCCGGATTGAGGGTGGTATTCACGATGCCTCTCCCACTTGTTTGTTGTTGTGTGCGGGTGACTGGGCGAGCGCCCTAGTTGACAGTCATCATACAAGTAGAAAAATAACGTCACAAGCGCAGACTCGTCGCAGAAGTCGGTACTCGAGGCTTTGTTGATCGAAGAGAATGTTGAGAAATAAACTCAACCAATTGATTCAATTCATATAAATAAAAAATACAGGCACAGAAATATTTTTCAGGCTGCACTCGCGCTGAGAACCTGCACTGAACCCTGAAGTGACTTATCCGATAACTTGTCATACATGTCAGACAAGTTGCGCCCTGCCCGGCCACTTCGGTGATAAGCTTTTTGCTTCCTCCCCGCGCGACCTTGCCATGAGCACCGAATCCGATATCGCCCCGGGCCGCCGTCGCCCTTCCACCAACCTGGCCCATGACCTGGTCAGCGACCTGACCCAACAGATCATGCGCGGCCTGCTCAAGCCCGGTGACAAGCTGCCGTCGGAAAGCACCATCGTCCGCGCCCATGGCGTCAGCCGCACCGTGGTGCGCGAAGCCATCTCCAAACTGCAGGCCGCCGGCTGGGTGGAAACCCACCATGGCGTCGGCAGCTTCGTGCTGGAACGCCAGGACACTCACGGCCTGCGCTTGAACGTCGATACCGCCCTGAGCGTGCGCGACATCCTCGAATTGCGCCTGGGCCTGGAAACCCAGGCGGTGGCTCTCGCCGCCCGCCGGCGCAGCGCCGAGCAACTGGCGCAGATGCGCCAGGCGCTGGACGACTACCAGCAACTGCTGGCCAACAACGACAGTTGCGTGGAGGCCGACCAGCGTTTCCACCTGCTGATCGCCGAAGCCACCGGCAACCCCTATTTCGTGCAGATCCTGCAATCGTTGGGCAACGCCCTGATCCCCCGGACCCGGGTGCGCGACGCCGAGCGCGGCGATGTCGACCTGGCGCAACTGGCGACCCTGGCCAACCAGGAACATGAAACCCTCTACGCCGCCATCCGCCGCCAGGACCCGGATGCCGCGCGGGCGGCGATGTGGACCCACCTGAGCAACAGCCGGGAGCGGTTTTCGGCGGGGTGAGGGCATGCGCCCGCGTCTATCGGGGTAGCGGCGCTCAGCCTGTTCCGTGCCGGGCGAAATAGCGCCCCGGCGTCACCCCGAACTGACGTCGGAACATGGCGATAAAGGCGCTGACATTGTCGTAGCCCAGGTCCAGCGCCACCCGGGTCACCGCATCGCCCACCGCCAGGCGCTCTAGGGCCCGCAGCAATCGCGCGCGCTGCCGCCACTGGCTGAAGGCAAAGCCGGTCTCGGCGACAAAACGCCGGGCCAGGGTTCGTGGCGAGATCCCCGCCCACTGCGCCCAGGCCTCCAGGCCGCGGCTATCCGCCAGGTCGTCGGCCAGCGCCTGGCAGATCCGCCGCAACCGCGGGTCCACAGGCAATGGCAGGCCAAACGGTTCCACCGGCAGGCTGCCCAGTTCATCGAGGATCACCCGGGCGATGCGTAATTGCGACTCATCCAGCGCGCCTTGTGGCCAGCTCGCCGCACGCATCACCGCCTCCCGCAACAGCCCGGAGGTGGCAATGATCCGTGGTTGCTCCGGCAGTTCATGGCAGGCCTCGGGCTCGACATAGATGCTCCAGCCGTCGAACGGGCCATGGGAACGCAGGGCGTGTTCGCAGCGGGGCGGCACCCACACCGCATGGGTCGCCGGCACCACCCACTGGCTGTCGGCCGCCGTCACCGACAACAGGCCGCGCCGGGCGCCGAGCAGTTGGCCGCGGGCATGACTGTGGGCGGCGGTCTGCCGTTCGATCGGGCTGTGTTGCCACGCCGCGACCAGCAGCGGGCCGCTCTCGGCTTGAGCGAGCAAGGGGGAAACCAAAGGTTGGGACATTGGCTGTTTCACGTTATTCAACGGCAAGAACCAGGCAGTTTAGCCAATCCCCAGGCCGCAGACTGAACGCTCATTCACACGAGGATCGATCCATGCGCGCCGAAGACCTGTTGCCCGATCAACTCAACCATGGCGACTTCAATGGCACCCAGGTACGCAAGGGTACGGTGGGGGCCTTCCTGATCAATGCCCGGCTGTGGAGCGACCCGGGCACCTCGGCGCAGCAGCGCCGCGTGGCCGAAGAAGATCTGCTGGCCGCCCTGCCGGCGCTCAGGGCCCTGGGGCTGTTCGAGCTGGTGCAAGTGCGCGACCCGGCCCTGCGGGCGTTATGCGAGCAAGACTAACGCCGACAGCCCCTGTAGCCGCTGCCGAGCCCGCGAGGCTGCGACAGACCCGCAGGGTCTCCAGCGCCCGCAAGATCCCCGCGAGCGTGCCGCTCGATCGCAGCCTGCGGCAGCGGCTACATCGGGGCTGAGCGGAATGTCGAGGGTGTCCCCCCTCCTGTAGCCGCTGCCGAGCCCCGCGAGGCTGCGACAGACCCGCAGGGTCTCGGCGCCCGCAAGATCCCCGCGAGCGTGCCGCTCGATCGCAGCCTGCGGCAGCGGCTACACAAACATCGGGCTGACCGGACGGCAGGCGTTTAGCGAATCGGCAAGGCAATCGGCCGAATCGGCGCGGCATCGGCACCGCGCAACTTCAATGACGCACCGATAAAGGCGAACTGGTACACCCGGTCCCGCGACAGGCCTTCGAGGTTGACCAGCTCCAGGATCGGCGCGCCCTGCATCGCCAGCAGGTAGGTATGCAACGGCAAGTAATTGCCTTCCACCTCCGACGGGAAGGTCTCGAAACTCAGGTTATCGGCGCCCACCACCATCGCACCGCCCTCCTCCACCAGGAACTTCGCCGCGTCCAGGCTCATGCCCGGCGGGTTGGCCATATAGGCCTGGGCCTTTTCGTAGTCGCGCATGCGCCCGGTGCGGATCAGCACCACGTCGCCCTTTTCCAGGCTGACCTTCTGCGCCTTCAGCGCCTGTTGCAGGTCGGCGCGGGTCACCCGGTAATTGTCCGCCAGCATGTCCACGCCCTTGGCCGCGGCGACGTCGATCAGCACCCCGCGGGCAACGATCGGCGGCAGTTTTTCCGCGCCGGTGACGTTCCAGCCACGGTCGCCCAGGTGCTGGTCGGCGCGAAAGCCGTTCCAGATCTTGCCGTCCAGGCCGAAGTGGTTGAGCGCATCGATATGGGTGCCCATGTGGGCATACATCGACACCGCCGAGCCGGTGTAGCTGACATGCCGGTTCATCGGTTCGCCGACCTGCATCGGGTCGGCGATCACATTGCCGTGGGGGGTGTGGGTCATCCACATCTGGTACGGCGGATCGCCCGCCGCCTGCCAGCTGGGCATGCCGACGAAATACTCGACTGCCAGGTCGTAGGCCTGGCTGCCGCTGACCCGGGCCATGATCGCCGCCCGCGACTGCTCGGTGATCAGGTTCAGGCGGCCGATCTCATCTTTCGGCCCCCAGGGGCTGACGCCGACTTCGGCCTGGGGCGCGGCGCCGCACAGCGCACTGAACAGCGACAAGGCGGCCAGGCCGGGGATGACAGGCAACAAACGGGAAACAGCCATGACGACACTCCTGTGAAATGAAGTGTCCATGGTATGGATTAACAATTCGGCGATAATCAGCCGTTTCGTTAAGACATATTCAACCCAGGAGAAACAATATGGATGTGCTGGCAGCCATGCGCACCTTTCGCCGCGTGGTGGAGCGCGCCAGCTTCAGCCTCGCGGCCAACGACCTGGGGCAATCCACCGCCGCGGTCAGCAAGCAGGTGCGCCAGCTGGAGGAACACCTGGGCAGCCTGTTGCTGCTGCGCACCACGCGTCGCATGAGCCTGTCGGACGCCGGCCAGGCCTACTTCAGCGAGTGCTGCCACCTGCTCGACGAACTGACGGCCCTGGAATGCGCGACCCGCGCCGGCACCCGCGAGCCCGGCGGCCGCTTGCGGGTCAACGCGCCGCTGTCGTTCGGCCTCAAGGTGCTGTCGCCGATCCTGGCCGACTTCATGCGGCGCTACCCGCAATTTCACATCGACCTGACCCTCGACGACCGCCTGCTGGATGTGGTGAGCGAAGGCTTCGACGTGTCGCTGCGGATACGCCGACAGTTGAGCGACTCGTCGCTGATCGCCCGGCGCCTGGGGGAAATCGAACAGGTGATCTGCGCCGCCCCGGTCTACCTGCAGGCCAAGGGCAGCCCACAGACGGTCGATGAGCTGCGCGAGCACAGCTGCCTGGCCTATCGCCTGGCCGAACACCCCGGCCACTGGCAGCTGGAAGGCCCGCAAGGCAGCAGCCGCCTGGAACTGCCGGTGCGTTTTGCCGTGGACAACAGCCTGATGCTCAGCGACATGCTCCAGGCCGGGCTGGGCATTGGCGCCCTGCCCTCGTTCATCGCCCAGCCGTTGCTCGACAGCGGCCAGTTGCAGCGGGTCCTGCCCTGCTATTCCATGCCGCGCCGGACGATCTACGCGGTGTATGCCAGCAATCGCCATGTGTCGCAGAAGATCCGCTTCTTCGTCGACTTCCTGGCCCAGGCCCTCGGCCCGCTCCAGGAAGCCGATCAGGCAAGGCCTCAGGCGGACTGATCCTGGGCCACCAGCCAATCGATCAGCCAGGACGCCGCCGGCCCCGGTGGTGTGTCGAGGCGGTAGATGGCGTCGAAGCCATAAGGCAGGCCCTGGCCGCCCGGCAGATCGAGTTGCACCAGGCGCCCACCGGCCAGGTCCTCCTCGACCATCGGCGCCGGCATGTTGCCCCAGCCGATGCCTTCCCTGAGCAGCATATGCTTGGAGCCCAGGTCCGCCAGGCGCCAGCTGTGGGTGCCGACCACGCCGAAATCCTGATTGCGCGTCAGCTCGGAACGGTCTGACAGCACCAACTGCACATGCTCGCGACCAGCCCCCGGCAGGTTGACCGATGCTTGCGCCAGCGGGTGTTCCGGGGCGGCGACCGGGATCAACCGGACGAACCCCACCTGCACCCGCTCGATACCGGGAATATTGCGGTTCACCATGCCGCTGACACCCACCGCGGCGCGCCCCGCCAGCACCATCTCGGCCACCGCGCCCAGGGCCTCCATGTGCAGGTGCAGCTGCACCGTGGGGAACTCGCGGCGGAAGTTTTTCAGCGCATCGACGATGCGCGCCGCCGGGAACATCACGTCGATCACCAGGTGAACCTCTGCTTCCAGGCCTTGCAGCAGCCCCTTGACCTTGGCCCGCAGGCCGTCGATGCCGTTATAGATGCTCCGCGCCTCGGCCAGCACCGTGCGCCCGGCCTCGGTGAGCTGGGGTTTGCGGGTGGTCTTGCGGTCGAACAGGCTGACCCCCAGTTGCAGCTCCAGGTTGGCCATGGAATAGCTGATCACCGAGGTGGCGCGATGCAGCTTGCGCGCCGCGCCGGCAAAGCTGCCGACCTCGACGATGGTGAGGAAGATGCGCAATTGATCGAGGGTGGGCGTACCGGGGTTGCTGGACATGGGGCTGTTCTCGCAAAGGCTACGTTCTAAAAAATCGAACCTGACACTCGAAATTATTCGGCTATTACGTTCATAACGCCAGTGGCAAACTTCTCTCCATCGCGGCGCACCAAGGTGGTGAGGCCGAACCCACCGAGAGAATCCAGCATGTCCACACTGACCAACAGCCTGTCCACTACCTCGAACAGCAACGCCAGCATCAGCCTGATCGGGCGCGTCCTGCTCAGCGCCATTTTCATCCTTTCCGGTTTCTCGAAAATCGCCGCGCCGGCCGCGATGGTCGGCTACATCCAATCGGTCGGCCTGCCCTTCCCGCAACTGGCCCTGGGCATCGCCATCGCCGTGGAACTGGGTGGCGGCCTGCTGCTGATCGCCGGCTACCGCACCCGCCTGGTCGCCCTGGGCCTGGCCGTGTTCAGCGTGGCCACCGCCCTGGCCTTCCACAACAACCTGGGCGATCAGAACCAGTTCATCCACTTCTTCAAGAACATCGCCATGGCCGGCGGCCTGCTGCAAGTGGTGGCCTTCGGCGCCGGTCGCTTCAGCCTGGATGCCCGTCGCCAGGGCTGATCGGCCTCCCCACGACAACACGGCGCCCAAGGGCGCCGCGTTGTCGTTTTGTTTCGTGACAAGAGCCCCTTGCCCACCTTAAGACATACAAGCGAGCTTGCTCGCGATAAAAATCCCGCATGCACCGCCATGTCTTTCAGCCTGGCGGCTGATCGCGAGCAAGCTCGCTCCTACAGGGAATTAAGGTGTTTCAAGGGGTGGTCGGCACATCCAGCCCGACCTTGACCCGGCTCATGGCCACCAGGGTCTTGAAGCGCTTGACGTTGTTGTTCTCGAAGAACAGCTCACGAGTCAATTCGTTGTACTGGGCCATGTTGCGCACGGCGAAGATCAGCACAAAATCGCACTCGCCCGCCACGTAGTAGCACTGCTGCACCTGCGGGCAGGCCTGGAAGCTGCGCTTGAGCGCATCGAGCTGATCGATGCGTTCGCTCTCCACCTCCACCTCGACAATGATGCTCAGCTCATAGCCCAACGCCTCGGGGGCGATGACCGCGCTGTAGCGTTCGATCACCCCTTCATCGCTCAGGCGCTTGAGGCGCCGGTTGACCGCCGCGGTGGACAGGTTCACCCGCAACCCCAACTCGCTTTGCGGGGTGCGCGCATCGCGTTGCAGTTCGGCGAGCAGTTTCAGGTCGTAGGCATCCAGGCTGGTGGTCATGCGGGCAATCCATGGGCGGGCAATCAATGGTGGGCAATCAATGGAATGAAATTGTGCAAAGGCTGGCGATTATGCGAAACAAATTCGCCAGCCACGCAATATTATTTCCAGGGCTGCGAGCCGGGGCCTGGCCAGTGGCGCGCTGGGCTCGTCGATGGCTGGCCCGGCCTGGCGCTTCCTGCAACCTTCGAACGATTGCCTGGTCACACTCCCCGACGCGCTCACCGCCGGCGCCATGTGCCAGCTGGCCACCGGCAGCGCCCGGGACATTCCCCTGCTGGCCGGCGAATCCGCTGCCGCGGGCCTCGCGGGACTGAGCCTGATGTGCAAGGATGGCGCGCGGCGCAAAGTCGCGCACCTCGACGCCCACTCGCGCGTCCTGCTTATCCACACCGAAGGCGCCATGTCGCCGGCGGTGTATCAACAACGGGTCGGTGAAACGGCCGGCCCGGTCCTCCAGCGGCAACCGCCGATTGCCCGACAGGCGCCTGGAGCTGACCGCCAAGGATTTTTATGACAGCCCTCAACACCCACACCTCAGAGCAACAGATCAGCCCCGGCCGCCTGGAACAGATGGCCACGCGCATCGCCTTTTTCATCGCCGGTTTCGGCATCGCCGCCTGGGCGCCGCTGGTGCCCTACGCCAAGGCCCGGGCCGGGCTCGATGAAGGCACCCTGGGCCTGTTGCTGCTGTGCCTGGGCGTGGGTTCGATCCTGGCGATGCCGATCGCCGGGGTGCTTGCCGGGCGCTTCGGTTGCCGGCGGGTGATGGCCGCCGGCAGCCTGCTGATCTGCCTGGCCCTGCCGTTGCTGGCCACGGTGAGCACGGTGCCGCTGCTGATCGCCGGGCTGTTCATGTTCGGCGCCGGGCTGGGCACGGTGGATTCCACGGTGAACCTGCAGGCGGTGATCGTCGAACGGGCCAGCGGCCGGCCGATGATGTCGGGCTTCCATGGTCTGTTCAGCCTCGGCGGCATCGTCGGCGCGGCCGGGGTCAGCGCCATGCTCGGCCTGGGCCTGTCGCCGCTGGGCGCGACCCTGGTGGTGGTGGCCTTGCTGGTCGTCGCCCTGCTCAAGGCGGCGCCGCACATGTTGCCGTACGGCAGCCGGAGTTCGGGCCCGGCCTTTGCCGTGCCCCACGGCGTGGTGCTGTTCATTGGCTGCCTGTGCTTCGTGGTGTTCCTCGCCGAAGGCGCGGTGCTGGACTGGAGCGCGGTGTTCCTCAGCGCCGAGCGCCAGGTGGATGCCGCCTATGCCGGCCTGGGTTACGCGGCCTTCGCCCTGACCATGACCGTCGGCCGCCTGACCGGCGATGCCATCGTGCACAAGCTGGGGGCCACGCGGGTGATCGTCATGGGCGGCTCGGTGGCCGCCGCGGGCCTGCTGCTGGCGACCCTGGCACCGGCCTGGGAAGCCGCGCTGGTGGGTTACGCGCTGGTGGGCGTCGGCTGCTCGAACATCGTGCCGGTGCTGTACACCGCGGTGGGCAAACAGACCGTCATGCCCGAAGCCATCGCCGTGCCGGCCATCACCACCCTGGGTTACGCCGGCATCCTCGCCGGCCCGGCGCTGATCGGCTTTATCGCCCACGGCAGCAGCCTGAGCATCGCCTTCGGCCTTATCGCGGTGATGCTGATCGGCGTGGCGGCCAGTGGGAAAGTGTTGAAGGTGTGAGCCCTTTCGCGGGCCATCGAGCGCCCACTGTGTTTTCAAGATTGCAGGAAGGCCCTGCGGGCCTTTGCGCAGCCTGCGGCAGCGGCTACACAAGCATCGGGGCTGACCGGAATATCGAGGGTGCCCCCCATCCCTGTAGCCGCTGCCGAGCCCGCGAGGCTGCGATAGACCCGCAGGGTCTCCAGCGCCCGCAAGATCCCCGCGAGCGTGCCGCTCGATCGCAGCCTGCGGCAGCGGCTACACAAACATCGGGCCTGACCGGAATATCGAGGATGTCCCCCATCCCTGTAGCCGCTGCCGAGCCCGCGAGGCTGCGATAGACCCGCAGGGTCTCCAGCGCCCGCAAGATCCCCGCGAGCGTGCCGCTCGATCGCAGCCTGCGGCAGCGGCTACAGGGATTTGCGCCGGGCATAAAAAATCGCGGGCAATCCTCGGGAGGCTTGCCCGCGATGGGCGCGACACGGTCGGTCAGAAGCCGACGCTGGCCTGGACGAAGAAGGTCCGTGGCGCGCCGACGTACATGCCGGCGTTGTTGTCGCTGGAGCGGGTGAAGTACTGCTTGTCGAAGACGTTCTTCACCCCGGCGCCGAGCTTGAGGTTCGACAGCTGCGAGCCGAAGTCATACCCCCCGCGCACGTTCCAGGTGACATAGCCCGGTATGTCACCGTACTGGCCGTCGGCGGTACCTTCGGTGATGTAGTTGTTGTTGAAGCTGCCGTCGGTGTTGACCATGCTGCCCGGCGAACGCTGCTTGGACTGGGCGAAAGCATCGAGGTTGTAGGTCCAGCGGTTGATGTCGTAGCGCAGGCCGAGGGTCGCCACCTGGCGCGAGTAGAACGGCAGGTCGCGGTCCTTGAACGCCGAACCGCCCTCTTCATAAGTGGCACGGGTGTAGGTGAAACCGGCGTTGGCGGTCAGGCCGTCGAGGCGCGGGTCCAGCGCGGCCAGGTCGTAGTGCACCGATGCCTCGATCCCTTGGTGCTTGGTCGCGCCGAGGTTGGTCCAGCCGACATCGTTGCTGATGTATTGCAGCTCGTCCGAGAAGTCGATGTAGAACGCCGTCAGCTCGCCGCCCCACACTTCATCGTTGTAGCGCGTACCGATCTCGTAGGTCTTGGCCTTCTCCGGGTTCAGGCCGCTGGCGGTCTGGTCGCCGACGCCGCCCTGGCCCAGCTGGAAGTACTGCAGGCTGCCGAACGACGTCTCGTAGTTGGCGAACAGCTTCCACGCATCGGAGAGGTGGTACATCACGCTCAGCGCCGGCAGCGGCTCGTTGCTGTTGATCTCCCGGCGCTTCTCCTCGACCCGCGCGCCATTGGTGCCGAGCACCGGGCGGTCGTGCCATTCGGTGCGGATGTTCTCGAAACGGATGCCCGGGGTGACGGTCCAGTTGCCGACGTCGATCTTGTCGTCGATATAGAAAGCCGTGGCCTCGGTGCCGCCGGTGCGGTCCTGGTACACATGGCCGTCGGACCCCGGGCGCACCACCGGCTGGTTGTTGACCAGGGCCAGGCGGCTGGCCTCTTCGTGCATGCCTTCTTTCAGGTAGCGCATGCCGACGCTGGCTTCCTGGGTGGTCGGGCCAAGGTCGAACACATGGGACACCCGCGGCTCGATACCGAAGGTGTAGTAGGTGCGCGGATAGGACACCAGGGTCTTCTGGTCGCGAGCGGCGATGGTGCTGCCACGGAAGCTGTCGGAGTAGTAGGTCAGCACTTCGAACTGGGTGCGATCGTCGATCTGCCGCAGGTACTTGAACGACACATCCTTGCGGCGGCCGCTGAAGTTGTCCCAGTCGCGGTCCGACTGATAGGGGTCGGCGTCGTACTGCTTCTGGGTCAGCCCGCCGGGCATGTCGGCCTTGGCGTCGTAGTAGTGGAAGTTGAGGCTGAAATCGTCCTGGTCGGTGGGCGCCCAATGGGTCTTGAGGATCACGTCGTCGATGTCGTTGCCGTTGTTGCTGGCGCGATAACCGTTGCCGTTGACCCCCGAGTACAGCAGCGCCGCGCCGATGCCGTTGTCCGCGGTGCCGCCGAGGAACGCCGTGTCGATATGCTTCCAGCCGCCGCGCTGGGAGGTTTCCAGGGTGGTGCCGATTTCCCCGGTGGCTTTTTCCGGGATGGCCCGGGTCACGAAGTTGATCACCCCGCCGACGTTCTGCGGCCCATAGCGCACGGAACCGGCGCCGCGCACCACGTCGATGCTGTCGAGGTTGCCCGAGGAGATCGGCGCCATCGACAACTGTGGCTGGCCATAAGGCGCGAAGGCCGCCGGCACGCCGTCGATCAGCACGGTGGAGCGCGGCGACAGGCGCGAGGTCAAGCCGCGCACGCCGACGTTGAGGGAAATATCGCTGCCGCCGGTGCCGTTGGCGTCCTGCACCTGCACCCCGGGCACCCGGCGCAGCACGTCGCCGACGTTCATCGCGCCCTGCTCGACCATGGCTTCGCGGCGGATCACCGTGCGCGCGCCGGGGTGGTTCTGCACCACCGCCTCGTTGGCGTCGCCCAGCCAGTCGCCGACCACGCTGATGCTGGTGGCGCCCAGCTCCAGGGCGCCCGCCGCGGCCGACGGCGCCGGGCTCAGGGTCACCGAGCCGGCATCGATCTGATATTGCAGGCCGCTGCCTTGCAGCAACTGGCGCAACGCCTGCTCCGGCGACAGGTTGCCGTCCACCGCCGGGGCCTGTTTGCCGGCCACCAGCTCGGGGCTGAAGAACACCTGCAGCGAGGTTTGCAGCCCCAGCTGGCTCAGCGCCTCGCCCAGGGGCTGGGCCTGGATATGAATGGCGCTCGGCGCCTGCTCGGCATGAGCCTGGGGCAGCGCGACACTGACCGCCAGGGCCAGGGCCAAGGCCAGCGGCAGCCAGCGGGTGGAAGGCAGGGACGGATTGTTGTTATTCAGATCGTGGCGTTTCAAATTCGAGCAGTCCTGTTGATCGCAAGAAGATGCGGCTGTTAATGCAAACCAGTTGCAGTTGGACAAGAAGACGAAGAGCTCGAAAAAAACCTGAATCTATCGCGCAATTATTTCCTGGCTGCCGTCGGCATGGGTCTTCACCGCCACCGGCAGGATGCTCGGCAAGGCCTTGAGCAACGCGTCGGTGTCGTCAGCCTTGAACACGCTGGTCAGGCGCAGCCGGCCCACTGCCTCGTTGCCGACTCGCAGCGGCTGCTGGCGATAACGCGACACTTCGGCGGCCACGTCGCTGAGGCTGGCGTTGTTGAACACCAGCTTGCCGCTGCGCCATGCCGTCAACGCTTGCGAGTCGACCGCATAAGCCGCGGCCACCCGCCCCCGAGCATCGACCGCGGTGCCCAGGCCCGCGGTCAGGCTGACGAACTCGCCGTCGGCAGCCTCGCGGCCCTGGACCTTCACCGTGCCCTGCTCCACCGCCACCCGGGTCTGCGTGGCATCGCGGCGCACGTCGAAACGCGTGCCGGTGACCGTGACCTTGCCCGGGCCTGCCGCCACCACAAAGGGCCGACTGCTGTCGTGCTCGACGCTGAACATCGCCTCGCCCTCGCTCAGCTCGACGCTGCGCTGGCCTCTTTCAAAGCGCACCAGCAAGCGGCTGCGGCTGTTGAGGTCGACCTGGGAACCGTCGGGCAAGGCCACATGCCGGCGCTCGCCCAAGGCCGTGGCGAACTCGGCGCTGTAGATGCCGGAGCGGCCCAGGCCGCTGAACAGCCCCAGGCCCAGCGCCGCCGCCAGCACACTGGCGGCCACCGCGTAACGCAGCAGCGGGCGGCGCTTGAGGGAAGCGACGGGGGTTGCGCACAGCGCCTGCAAACGCTCTTTGGGCACCAGGTCGGTGGCCGCCCACAGCGATTGCAGCAGTTGGAATTCGTCCCGATGCGCGTCGTGCTGCGCCAGCCAGGCGTCGAAACGCTGCCGCTCCTCGGCGGCGATCGCCGGTTCTTGCAGGCGCACAAACCACAGCGCCGCCTCGTCGCGAACCGTCGCCTGCCCGCACGCGCACTCACGAATCTGCGTCATGGAACATCCTGCTGGGCTGGGGGTGAAAAAGTCATGGCATTCATCACTGCGGCCCGTCCACACGCTCGCGCAGATGCCGCAGGGTGCGGATCATATACTTTTCCACCATGTTTTTTGACAGCCCCAGGCGCTCGGCAATCTCGGCCTGGGTCAGCCCTTCGAGCTTCTGCCAGACGAACACCTTGCGGCAGTTCAACGGCAACTCGCCAAGGGCCCGTTCGATGGAGTCGGCCAGCTGGATCGCATGCATGAAATGCTCCGGGTCGCCGCTGGGTGACGCAACTGGATACACCGCCTCCGCCTCCATGGCGCCGCGCCGGTCCTCGCGACGGTAAGCATCCACCGCAATATTGCGCGCCGTCTGGTGCAGATACGCCCGCGGCTGCTGCACCGCCGCCGCATCTGACTCCAGCACCCGGACAAAGGTGTCGTGGGCCAGGTCCTCGGCCCGCGAACGGTTCTTCAGCCGACGCGTCCAGGTCCCGATCAACTCTTCGTAGTGCTCGAAAAAGCCTGGTCGGCGAGGCAGCTTGGGGGTCATTGCGGTGTGCTGAGGGTGGGGAGGCGTGAATAGTAATGCTTCTTATTAAAGGCGGCAATTGGTTCGGATGGAAGGATAGCCGGTGACGGAGCGCGACCTGACTACACCCGGCCAGCAGAATACGGTCAGCAGATAATCAACAAAAGCCCGTACCCCATTACGTCGGAGTTATAGCTGCCAGTGCTGCCGAGAACCTTTATGCGCCAGGCCGATACCTGAATGTTTAATATCAGTGAAAAGTGCTGGAGCAGGCACGGTGGGTAAACCCGGAACGAGCTCACGGAATCAAGCACTGTTCTTTGGGCGGAGCAATAAAGATTGCCCCCCATAAAAACCTGAAATAGACATTAGTATCCACAAGCACTCAGAACAAGTCTGTAGGAGTAATCCCACCCCAACTTTGTAGAGTGCACTAAAAATATTGAGTACAATGCCAGACCTGCTATTCCAGACAACAACCGCAACACAATTAACCTACAGGTCAATTGCTTAATCCCTAGCTGTATGCAGAAGCGCAAAGATCAATAAAGGGGTGGATAGATGTGCCGAATCATGATTATCGATTCACATCCAGTTATCAGATATGCCGTTCGCACAAGACTTGAAAGTCTGGGACACGAAATTGTCGCTGAATCAGGAACCGGGCTAGAGGCTCTTACAGTACATCGAGAGTTGCACCCTGACCTGGTAATCCTGGAGCTCAATACTCGAAAAATTGGCGGATTGGACTTGATTCGCAGAATGCGAATACACCATAACAGTCTCAAGATATTGATTTTCAGTTCTCAGAATGCGGAATATTTTGCAGGGCGCTGCCTACAAGCAGGAGCTGTCGGCTTTGTGAGTAAAGACGATGATTTGGAAGAACTGGACAGGGGTGTGAAGGCTGCCCTCTCTGGGCGCAGTTATTTTCCTGTCGGTGCCGAGGGATTGCTCGCAACCAAGCCCTCGGAGAATGAGGCTTTGCACCAGTTATCTGAACGCGAGTTGACAGTATTGCAATATTTGGCACAAGGACTGACGAATCAAGGTGTAGCCAACCTGTTGTCCATCAGTTTTAAAACCGTCAGCACGTACAAGACCCGGCTGATGCAGAAGCTTAACGTAACCTCATTGATTGAAGTTATCGAAGTTTACAATCGAAACAGCTTTGCTCACGGAGAAAACAACACACGCAAGATTCGCCCCGCCCTGCATGAAACATTGAAAGCCGAGAATGAGCTTTACATATCCCACTCCATCGTCAGCTCCATGCTCTTGCAGATACATGCATGCGACACGGAAGGACGTTTAATATTTTGCAACCAAGCGTTCTGTGACTTTATCGACAAGAGCGAAGCCGAAATATATGGCAAGCAGATCGCTGATCTAGGTTGGCCACCATTTGATGAAATAGAAAATTTCAAAACCCAATACTTTCTTATGATTCGTCAGATCAAGACTAACAACGACAATCTAGTGCTGCATATTGGTGGACGACGCATGATTGTCCAGTACTGGACTACACCCATTCATGATCATAACGGAGACCTGATAGGGATGATCTGTGGGGCATTGGATATGACTGACCGTGGGCAAATATAGTGGATGCCTCTTCAATCATTGCAAATAAGGCATTCGCTCGTGTTTTTCCAGAGAGCAACCAGCACCTGAAAAACACCAGGTCTTCACAGATAAAAACTAGCTGACCGATAATCTTCAGCCAAAATCTCGTTCTCCCAGGACTCAGAAAGAGCACCTTCAACAAAGTCGGTGCTCTTGTTTCTTGCTCCTCAGGGCCTGTAAAGACCCCAAGAAGCCCAAGAAACATTGAAGAGCTCATGAGAACTTGATGATTATGGGCACCCGCTAAGATGGCCGAAACCTAGTTGCAGGTTTAGTTCCCTCCCCAACGTAAACGGCTACTTTTTCGTACTGCCTACTGAATTGACTCAATACAGAAAGACATGATTTGCACATGGGAAGCTGAGAGTGTAAGTAGATTGCTCCTCTTGCATTAGTATCCGGAAATACTCTTTGGAATTTTTCAAGCAGCTTCACCTCGGTGTCGTAATCCCGAGAATGTCCAACGGCAAAGGTTCTGAACCTGCGTCTTACCGGTGGGCTGACTGTCCCCAACCTCTTGACCTGACCACTTACACTGGCAAAAGTACCTAGCTGCCCCTCAACGTCGTAGTCCATAAAAGCGATATTTCTTCCAGGCTCGGCATTAAACCTGCCCCTTATGAACTCAACTTCTTCGGACGGTGGATATCTTTTATTATCCAATGGCAACCTAGTTGGATACTCATCATTACCACCACCCCGTAAGCGTAATGGTGAATTGCGTTCAGCTGCCATCTCCCTTCCGGCAGCTGTGGCCCCTCGGCCACTAAGCCCCTGCTCCTTGATTCGCCCCAACCGCCCAGAGAGCCCGCGTAGACCTTTCTGTACTTTGGCCGCCCCTGCCCCCATCCCGAACACTGCCGAACCCACACCCAGCCCCAACGATGCCCACTTCAGTTTCTGGGACACTTCCGGATTACTTTGTTTTGTTGCTTCAGAGGCTATTCCTGTTGCCGCTGAGGCGGCTCCTGCGGCGATGGCGAATCCACTTTCAACATTTGCAGTCACGGCAGCCGCTGCGGTAAGGCTGTCAGCCATGGCGGCTTTCATCCCCCATCGAATGGCCAATGTCGTCGCCTTCCTTAGTAGCCAGGTAATCGGGCCATGCCCGCTGGGGTCACTCAGGTTAATAGGGTCGCTGTCACAGTAGACGTAGGGATTAACCCCTCCGATGCCGAACGGACTTTCACTGTCTGGGCAGGTAAAACGCCGTAATGCCGGGCTGTACGCCCGGTAGCCGTTCCCCAGGTGCGTCACCCCGGAGAACGGATCTGCGCGCTCCCCGTTAAAACCCGACAAGGACGCTGCCGAGCCGGTCCGTGGGGCCGTGGCCCCGAATGGTGAATACGCAAAGGTTGAGATGACACCGCCACTCGAGGACAGCACCAGGCTGCCACGGTTGTCACTACCGGTTAATTGCAAGTTCATATTAAACCTCCTGCGGAAGTTCCCTACGTCTTGAAAGGGCTTCGGGGGTTAAAAGACATTCCATTCATTACCATTGCCTTTACGCCAGTTGGTTATGTACCTATTGGGTATAGAGGTTAGAAAGGAAACCTCAGGCGAGTCGGACTGAAGAGGTTGCTGTATAGCCACAAGTTCTGACCCAGAGTACGTTTCTCCACTCATCATCAAGTGCGGAAATAATCTGCCTGACCTCAATGGGTTGGCTCCAGCGCCTAAGATATCGGGGCCAAACTTATGAACATTGAAATTAGGTATTTTAATTTTATATATATAGCCACTGGAATAACCGCCGCATTGCTCGTCAACAGCCGTTGAAACGAAATCTGGATTTTTGAAAGCGACATGGTCTCGAGCAACACCGTCAGGCGACGATCTTAATTTGTCATAATATTCTTGCCGAACACCTGAAGCACTTTTACCGCTTTTGGGAGTGAATCCCCCTGCACTTCTTATTGTACCTGGTGAGCGAGAGTCGCCACGATAGAGAACTGTCTCATCATTACCACCACCCCGTAAGCGTAATGGTGAATTGCGTTCAGCTGCCATCTCCCTTCCGGCAGCTGTGGCCCCTCGGCCACTAAGCCCCTGCTCCTTGATTCGCCCCAACCGCCCAGAGAGCCCGCGTAGACCTTTCTGTACTTTGGCCGCCCCTGCCCCCATCCCGAACACTGCCGAACCCACACCCAGCCCCAACGATGCCCACTTCAGTTTCTGGGACACTTCCGGATTACTTTGTTTTGTTGCTTCAGAGGCTATTCCTGTTGCCGCTGAGGCGGCTCCTGCGGCGATGGCGAATCCACTTTCAACATTTGCAGTCACGGCAGCCGCTGCGGTAAGGCTGTCAGCCATGGCGGCTTTCATCCCCCATCGAATGGCCAATGTCGTCGCCTTCCTTAGTAGCCAGGTAATCGGGCCATGCCCGCTGGGGTCACTCAGGTTAATAGGGTCGCTGTCACAGTAGACGTAGGGATTAACCCCTCCGATGCCGAACGGACTTTCACTGTCTGGGCAGGTAAAACGCCGTAATGCCGGGCTGTACGCCCGGTAGCCGTTCCCCAGGTGCGTCACCCCGGAGAACGGATCTGCGCGCTCCCCGTTAAAACCCGACAAGGACGCTGCCGAGCCGGTCCGTGGGGCCGTGGCCCCGAATGGTGAATACGCAAAGGTTGAGATGACACCGCCACTCGAGGACAGCACCAGGCTGCCACGGTTGTCACTACCGGTTAATTGCAAGTTCATATCGAAACTCCGGTGATATAGGCGTCCCGTCTTCTGAAATGCTCTCGGAGACGCCAATTACGGTTTATTGCAGTGGCTCATCGCTGACCGCAGCATGTCCGGTGGCCCCGGGGATAAAGCGACTGTGTTGGTTTTGCTCCAGGTGCACCTCATTCACCAGATGGCTACCCTGGTAATAAAGTTGTCGCGTTTCGTTGCCATTGAGGGACTGCATGACCAACTGATCAAAACCGTCATACCCGTATTGGCTCATGCCATCTTCGCCACTGATGCTGGATAACCGGCCTGCGGCGTCATAGGTCAGCACCCGTCCGGTTTCATCCACCGTCATGCGTCCGTTGGCGTCGTATTTAAGGTCAACCCTGAGCGGATAATGGCTTGTCAGCGTATGAGTGACTGCTGTCAACTGAGTCGGATCGTCGGCGTTGGTGAACTCATAACTGGCAGTATCAATGCTGCCGTCCGCCAACGTGGTGACGCATGTTTTTATATTGCTATAAACATCCAGGGTGAATTTCTGCTCGGCGATGGGTTTACCGTAGGCATCCACCGGCGGCACGCTGCCGCTGCATGTGTATTGAGTCAGCCGGTTGCGGTTGTCATAGGAGAAAAGCTCGTGCCGTAGGGAAGTGCTAGTGCTGCCCTGTAACACCGTTCGGCACTCCAATTGATGGTTCTTTCGATAAGCCTGCTTGATGGTCAGGGTTTCGCCTGTCGATGGGACAATATCGCGCTGGACCTCCCGACTGAAATCGTCCCATGACAGAACAGTTTTCAAGGTGTCCCCTGCGCTATTGGCTGTGACGATTTGGGTGCTCAGGCGGCCGGCATCGTCATAGGTCAGCGCAACAGTGACTTGGGGGTCTACCAGGGTCTGAGGGCGGCCGTATGCATCATAGGTAATAGTCTGTGTGTTACCCCTGATGTCACAGTAACTCAGCGGTAGCCCCTGCAGTGACCAGGCATATCCCACCTCGCGGGCGAGGCCACTGATTGGTGTGAACTGCTGATCGTTGAGCTGTCCGGAGGCAGACCACGTCCGCGATTCGCTCTGACTTCCACTCTCGCTGGCAGACAAGAGTCGCCCGGTTGCTTTTTCATAGCTGAAACTTTGTGCCAGCGCCCCACCTGCCACCGTGCTGAGGGCGTTGCCGAGCTGGGGAATATAGCTGTAGGTCAGTGTTTGTCCTGCTGCATCGGTGGTTGTGGTCGGGACTTGATTGACCCCACTGTAGACACTGGCCAGAGTTCGTCCACCACAGGAACTCCCTGTCAGGCGTCCCAGCCCGTCAAATGTTTGTTGTCCCATCGTCACCGTTTTTTGAGTCAACGGATCGGTCACCGTGATCGTTATCGGCAACTCGCTGGTTGAAAATGGCGCGTAGGTTCGAGTCACCGTCGACTGGTCTGGCAGGGTCTGGGTCATCAGCCTGTCAAATTCATCGTATGAATACAGGGTGATATTCCCTAGTTCATCTGTTTGTTTACGTAGCCGTTGCAGACCATCGAACTCGCTGAAGGACTGGGAGTACTGAGCCTGAGTGCTATCCAAGTTGCTTACGGCGATCGGGAGTCCCTGCACGTTAAAATCAGTACGTTGTGAGCCTAACGTCAGATTTCCAGAAATAACCTGCAAGTTCGTTACTGACTGGTGGTTAACTGGATCAAATAGCTGACATGCACTCTGTCCCGATGTGTACTGCGCCAAATACTGTTGCCCCCAGTCGTCGAATAGCGCGCTGGTACTAATAGCGACAGTTCTGCTTGCATCTGAAGTGTCGAGGTAATCCGTTGCTACTTGTTCGTACGGTCGCCCCCAGCCGTCGTAATTTACAGTCGAGATAGTGAACTGGCACTCAACAATACCATTGTCGACATCATTGCTTTTGCGTGTGATCGGGCGTCCCATGCCATCAACATGTTCCTCCCAGGCATTACCTTTCTCATCAGTATGGATGGTGTAAATCGCCGAAGCGATACCATCGCTACCGACATTCAGGGAATAAGTCTGTTTATAGCTCACCTCATAGTCTGTACCAGCATTATGTGTCCAAGAGGACAGGCGACCAAGGTCGTCGTAGGTAAAATCTTTTTTGTTACCCAATTCGTCAGTATGGGACCGTAGCTGATCGGTAAAACGCGAGTTACTGCGAGAGCTACTCAGACACAGATTATCGTGAGTGGTTAACGTAGTGCTTTGGATCAGAGTGTCGTTCTGCAGCAGATAGCCGATGTCTATTGTCTGTACATAGTCATCACCAGCGGTGCTGGGCATGCTGAGCAATACCTTTTTAACCTTGCCATAGTCCGGCGAAGTCGTATCAGTCTGATATGACAGCAATTGGCGATGCAATGTCTTTTCAAGAGTGCTGGCAGAGGCTAGTTGCATGAAGGTCTCTTGCGCAGGGAGCACAGCAAAACCTAGTGGACTATCATTGATTGTGGTAGCGCTCGTATAACGATAACGAACTGCTCTTGTTGGAACATCGTAGTACCCAGACAGTAGTGGCGGATACGTAGTCTGAGCTTTTATCCAACGAACAAAACCATTTGGGTCAGCCGGACATCCTGTCGATTCGTCTGCATTGTTAATTTCCCCGGCAGCCGCATAGTACTCCCAAGTTGTCACAGCCTGGTCCGGACTAGTTTGTTTGATCAAGTTACCATCGACGTCATACTCAAACAAAGTGGTTTCATTGCGAGAATCCCCCCCAGCGGGCAATGAAGTGTCTGTCCAAGTTTCGACTTGCTTAACGGGATATTGAAACTGCGCGGGCTGTTCGTCAAAACTGGCATACCCTTGCGCATAGTAGCTCATCTCGGTGACATGGCGGGTACTACCTTGGTTCGCCTCGGTGGAGAGCAGCAGATGATAACTATCATAGGTGTACTTAGTAACGAGGTCGCTACCGCCGTCGACGGCTAGCTGCGTAACAGTAGTCTGATATTGGTAATCCGCATCCAAAACCCCGTATAAATTATCACTATCGGGAGACCAAGAGGCACCTAGTTTCCCGCCATACCCCAGGTAATTTGGGAAGTATCCTTTGGTGGGGGCATAGGTTGTCACTATAGGACTCTGCCCCTGGCCTGGGTTGACTGTAAGCGATGTTACAGCTGGAAGCGGCGGTAAGTTGGCTTCATCGGGAAACGCCATAATGCAGTCGGTCAGCCCGTTATTATAGATGGCTTCTTTTGTCAGCCCTGTCGGCGTCTGAGTCTTGAATAGTGTGTACAGGCCACTGACCCCTACTTCCTTATAAAAATAACGCCAACTGGCATTGGTAGGAAGTGCAGTGCTGGTGATTTGAGTAAGGTACCCATTGCCGGTATAGCATACGAGAGAATAGGACTCAGAGGTTTCTGGCCAAAACGTGATGGTGAGATACTTGTATTTATTATCGTAGACCGCAGAATATAATGTGTCAGTGCTATCTGTAATCCTAGCCAGATAGGATCGACCAAAATTATCGTACCCCCAATCCAGTGTCAGGATATTTCCGAGAGGTGAGTAAATCTTTACCGGCCGGCAACTGCCTCCACCAATATCCCGCAAGTCCGTAACATTGCCGTTCCGACTGATGACGCGGTAGTTTTTTGCATCCAGTTTCTGGGCAACAAAGGTCTTGATCTTTTGTTGTTTTATTTCAAAATAAGTGTCGGCGGTTCCCGTATTCTCAAGAACCTTGAATACTTCTCCAGTATCCAGACTTAGTGTCGAACTGTTTTTATCATACGTCGTGAACGAAAACACAACCCCAATACCGAGTAGAAAATCGTCAGTGGAAGAGGTTGGTGAATAGGTCATCATCAGGTCTAACTCAGGCCCCATACCGTTATTTCCGGTGACCTTGCCCAACGACTGCTGGAAGCCGAAAAGGCGGGTACGGGGATCGACATCATTAGATGTTGCGCTGATGAAATTAGGGGTTTGAGTGTAATAGCTTGAGTTCATCTGATCGGAGCCCCATTAAGGTCAAGCACCCTGCCTTTAGAGAGGCAGGGTGCTTTTATCTTTGTTGATTAAGCTACGGAGTTTATTTTTGGCGTATTGTCGTCATTGAAACCAACGATGACACTCAACTTATTTCCATAATTATCGAGAAATGGAACTGTATATGTATCCTGCCCAAAAGTTGAAACATTGTCCGATGTATGTTCATACTCGATATTCGCCCACGCCATGACAAAGCTGTAAGGCTGCAAGCTATTGACGCCCTTTGATGTAATAGTCCCTCCCTCATACAAGAGACCGCCCTCGTCCCACATGTAAAGCTTGGCGATGACTTGGTCGTTTTGAATGCTACTGTTATTATTGATATCAGCATTGTCGGCTGTATTTTTCCGATCCATCGACCAGAATACAAGCTGCTTGAAATAGTTCCACATCGTCTTGTCTTTAAACTCACTCATACGGCATGGAGCAAAGTAGATATCTTTTGCCGTGTGATAATTCTCAATATCATCAATATGAGAGAAATAAAATGATGAGCCGTGGTCAGCGACGGTGTCTATATACACTCTATACAAGCGGGAAGAAAGTGAAGCATAGTCTTGACGCCCATTATTTGAATAATTATATGAATAAGTAACGTTATCAAACTTCAACCTGTGTGAATTGCTGCCGGAGTCGTTCGGGGCTGCATAGGTTTTATTTGGAACAAGGTTTACATTGAAGAATGCAGATAGCGAACCACTCGTGGAATTCGATTGATATATGAATGGCTCACCACTGGATCTGTCCCCTTGTAGCTTAATAGCGAGCTTATACTTGCTGCCAGCAGCTCCAGATGTGGCTTTTATCTGGTAGGCTATGGTGTTGCCATAGTCGCTTTCAAGGTTATCTTTATTGTTGGAGAGAGAAGCACCGTCGTAGTAGTAGAGGCAGTACTCACCAGAGTTACCCGTCTCAATAGACAGACCGTTCACTGGAGTGGCATCATCGTAGTTTATCCAAGTGAGAGCATCTATAACATCTTTATCACTGGGTCCTGGCTGGGTCTCATCCTTAAGATTGAAAAGGACTTTGAAGGAGAGTGGTAGTTGATGGTTTCCGTTAGTAAACACCGTACCGGATGTTGATGTCCCATTGTTAGCGTCGATAGCTACATCTGCGATTGAGGTTACATTATCCCAAACAGTCATATTTATTCCTCGCTCATCAAAAATTATTTTCACATTGCCAATGTCGAGTGCGAAGTATTGAGTCGCAGTCGATACCTGCATTAATTTCAATGCTACACGCACTGAAAGTGTGATCATGAACTGCACAACAGCCTCCCCTGCTTAGGTTATGAACTGTTCTGCATGGCACTCTCCGTTTTCGATGCTTACCTCTCAGGACAATAGAAACTGACAATCAGCCGAACAAGAAACGCTCATGATTCATTTTTACAGAGGCGTCTCCATACAACTTCTCTGTAGGCATCAGACTATTTCGAGTGCAGAACATTGGTCTGTAGGAGGGACTCTTGAGATGTGGTAGGAGGAATCCCACAGGGGTTACGCCTTGTGCCTGACACCTGAAATGCTTGATATATTTGCGCCGCTCGACTTCAACTAACAGTCGTGACCAGCAGAGATTAGAGATCTCTGGGTTCGCAGCTTGACCAAGTGCACATGAGCTAAGAAAAGGAGGAAATAGTGAGTCGAGTAAAAGCCCTGCAGCCTACTTCGTTGATAGAGCACAAGAAGCGCCAAGCACAAGGATATAGATAGATTGATCCCGCCCCGCTATAAACTCACCCCCAGAGACTTTACTTTTGACATTGCAAGACTCCCTGAAAAATCACGGGAAGAGTTCATGATTCGCTGGTCAAGATGGAGGGCTATAACAACTTATCCCCTGAGGCGCGGAAGGACCTGGAAAGTCCGTTGATCTACACGGCTAAACTCTGGTGCGGAGTTCTCCTGGCCGGCGAACTGGGTGCGCATCTGGTACGGGGACAGACTGGTTGTCTGGCTACCCGGCATTCAAGGCGAAACCATGAGTCAATGCGATCGTCGCTCATAGTGGATTCCGCGCTAAAACTGAGCAAACACTCGATTAACAAGATAAAGGCAGAGTAGCCCCGCCCCGGAAATACACGCACGTACCCATTAGGTTACTGAAGCGACCTCCGCTCATTCACCTGATGCTCTGCAACCTGTCCCAACCTTCCTCAACACATCAGACAAAACAGACTTATCCCTTGCCGTTAGCCCTACCAAAAAATAAGAAATGTCTGATTTATCCCCCCGCCGCAAAACCCGCACGCTTCGCCTCCGCAAACCTGCCCAGAACCTGACCGCCCTCCCCGCGGTCCAGCCCCTTACCGGAGCACGTTGCCGCTTCCAGGCGCTGTCGCGCTTCGCGTCTGGACGAGAACAGCGCCACGTCACTCAGCCACAGGACCCAAGCCGCCATGACCTTTATCCTCAACGGCCACCCGCGTTCACTGGACCATCTGCCTCCCGGCACGCCGCTGCTGTACGCCCTGCGCAACGACTTCGGCCTCAATGGCCCCAAGTACGGCTGCGGCCTGGGCCAATGCGGCGCCTGCACGGTGCTGGTGGACGGCATCGCCGCCCGCTCCTGCACCCTGCCGCTGTCCAGCGTGCAAGGCAAACACGTCACCACCCTGGAAGGCCTGGTGCAGGAAGAGCGCCCGCACCCGGTGCAACAGGCGTTCATCGATGAGCAGGCCGCGCAATGCGGCTACTGCAGCAACGGCATGATCATGACCCTGGTGGCGCTGTTCGAGCGCGAACCCGAGGCCGACGAGCAGCGGATCAAAAACGAACTGGCCTACAACCTCTGCCGCTGCGGCGCGCACTTCGAGATCCTGCGGGCCGCCACCCGGGCGCGCCAGCTGCTGGCAGGACGGAGGTCGGCATGAACCAGCTGCCGCTGACCCGTCGCCGCCTGCTCCAGGCCGGCGGCCTGATCATGATCAGCACCCTGCTGCCCAAACCCCTGCTGGCCACGGCCGAGATTCTTAACTCGAGCGCATTGCCAGCGGACCCGACGCCGGACCATGTCGACAGCTTTATCGCCCTGGACGCCGACGGCCACGTCACCGCGTTCTGCGGTCATGTCGATCTCGGCACCGGGGTACGCACCGCGCTGGCACAGATCGTCGCCGACGAACTGGATGTCGACTTCGAGCAAGTGCGGATGATCCTCGGCGACACCGCCAGCACCCCGGACCAGGGCCCGACCATCGCCAGCGCGACCCTCCAGGTCAGCGCCCTGCCCCTGCGCCAGGCCGCCGCCCAGTTGCGCCAGTGGCTGCTGGAAGGCGCAGCGGAAATCCTCGACCAACCGATTGCCGGGTTGCGGGTCGAGCGCGGGCAGATCTACGCCAGTGCGCGCCCCAAACGGCGCCTGAGCTACGCCGAACTGGCCCGCGGGCAGGACCTGCACCTGCCCCTGGACCCGCGCGTCAAACTCAAGGCGGTCGGCGCCGGTCGCTATGTCGGCCAGTCCACCCCGCGCGTGGACATCCCGGCCAAGGTCACCGGCCAGCTGACCTATGTCCACGACCTGCGCCTGGACGGCATGCTCCACGGCCGCGTGGTACGCCCGCCCTACCCCGGCGCCGACGCCAGCGCGCCCTTGGGCCACGCACTGATCGCGGTGGACGCAGCGTCCATCGCGCACTTGCCGGGCATCGTCAGACTGGTGGTGATCGGTGACTTTGTCGGCATCGTCACCGAGCGCGAGGAGCAGGCCATCGACGCCATGCGCCAGCTCAAGGTCCAGTGGAAACCCTGGGACGCGCTGCCCGACCTGCGGCCGGACATCCTGCGTGAAACGCTCCAGGCCCACCCCAAGCAGGACCGCGTGCTGCGTGACGATCCCGGCATCGACAGCAGCCTGGGCACGCTCAACAGCCCGCTCGATGTCGACTATGTCTGGCCCTACCACCTGCATGCCTCCATCGGCCCCGCCTGCGCGGTGGCGATGATCGACGCCGAGCGCGCCGAGGTCTGGACCGGCAGCCAGAACCCCCATGACCTGCGCAAGGACATCGCCCTGCTGCTGGGGCGCGCGCCGCAACAGGTGCAGGTCAACCGCATGGAGGCCTCGGGCTGTTACGGACGCAACTGCGCCGACGACGTGGCCGCCGACGCCGCCCTGCTCTCCCAGGCGGTCGGGCGCCCGGTGCGGGTGCAACTGATGCGCGAACAGGAAGCCGGCTGGGAACCCAAGGGCACCGCGCAGCTGATGCAGGTCCGCGGTGGCCTGGACGGCAAACGCGAAGTGGCCGCCTACGAATTGAAAACCTGCTACCCCTCGAACAACGCCCGCACCCTGGCGCTGTTGCTCACCGGCACCGTCGCCAACCGTCCCGACATCCAGCAGATGGGCGACCGCACGGCGATCCCGCAATACCGCTTCCCGCAGATGCGCATCGTCTGCCAGGACGCCGCGCCGATCGTTCGCGCCTCGTGGATGCGCGGGGTCTCCGCGCTGCCCAATGTCTTCGCCCACGAATCCTGGATCGACGAGCTGGCCTACATCGCCCAGCAGGACCCGATCGCCTTCCGCCTGCGCTACCTGGACGACCCGCGCGCCCTGGCGCTGATCGAGGCGCTGAAAAAACAGGCCGACTGGCAGGACGGCAGCGCCCACCGCTACCCGGCGCCGGCCTCGCAGGAATGGGCCAAGGGCCGGGGTTTTGCCTATGCCCGGTATTTCCACAGCAAGTTCCCCGGCTTCGGCGCCGCCTGGGCCGCGTGGGTCTGCGACATCAGCGTCAACCGGCGCACCGGGCAGATTCGCCTGGACAAGATCTTCGTCAGCCACGACTGCGGGCGCATGGTCAACCCGGCCGGCGTGCGTCACCAGGTGCACGGCAATATCGTCCAGTCGTGCAGCCGGGTGCTCAAGGAATACGTCAGCTTCGACCGCTCCGGCAGCACCTCCCTGGAATGGGGCGGCTATCCGATCCTGCGCTTCGACGAATTGCCCGAGGTCGATGTGCAGCTGCTGGACCGCCCGGAAGAACCGTCCATGGGCGCCGGCGAATCGGCCTCGGTACCCAGCGCGGCGGCCATCGCCAACGCGATTTTCGACGCGGTCGGCGTGCGCCTGCGACAAGTGCCCTTTACCCCGGAGCGGGTGTTGCAAGCCTTGCAGCGAGCTCCCGAGACTGACCGCCCTGGCCAGGAGGCCCGCCCATGAGCAAATTCAAGAGCATCGCCGGCTGGAGCCTGACCGCCTTGAGCCTGGTTGCCACCGCAGGCGCCTTTCTCAGCTGGCAGCCTGCCATCGCGCCGCTGGACAATCACGACACCCAGTACTTCAGCCATGAGCAAGTCGCCCGGGGCGAGCAACTGGCGGCCGTGGGCGATTGCGCGGTCTGCCATACCGCACCGGGCGGGGCACGCAACGCGGGCGGCCTGGCCATGCGCATCCCGTTCGGCACCCTGTACAGCACCAACATCACCCCCGATCCCGAGACGGGGATCGGCAGCTGGTCCTATCCGGCCTTCGAGCGCGCCATGCGCCACGGCATCGACCGCAGCGGGCGCTACCTGTACCCGGCGTTCCCCTACACCGCCTTCACCAAGACCCGCGACGAAGACCTCAAGGCGCTCTACGCCTACCTGATGAGCCAGCCGCCGGTCCGCCACCAGCCACCCCCGACCGACCTGCATTTCCCCTTCAATATCCGCCCGGGCATCCTCGCCTGGAACTGGCTCTACCTCAGGCCCGGCGCCATGGCCGACGACCCCGGGCGCAGCGCCCAGTGGAACCGTGGCGCCTACCTGAGCGAGGGCCTGGGGCATTGCAGCGCCTGCCACTCGCCCCGCGACCCGCTGTTCGGCGAACGCGGCGGTGCCCTCCACCTCAGCGGCGGCATCGCCGAAGACTGGAGCGCCCATGCCCTGGTCGGCGGCAATGCCCCGCTGGCCTGGACCGAACAGGACCTGCTGGACTTCCTGCGCCACGGCTACAGCCCGCGCCATGGCGTCGCCGCCGGCCCGATGGCGCCGGTGATCCACGAAGGCCTGGCGCAACTGCCGGACGCCGACCTGCAGGCCATCGCCCATTACCTGTCCAGCCTGCAGCCGGCCAGCACCCCGCAAGCCAGCGCCACCACCCTGAACCACCAGGCCGAGCAACGCACCGAGCCCCTAAGCTCCCCCGGCGCCCGCCTGTTCTCGGGGGCCTGCATGGCCTGCCACGCCCAGGAAAAAGGCCCGACCCTGACCGGCGTGCGCCCTTCCCTGGCCCTCAACAGCAACCTCTACGCCGACAGCCCCGACAACGCGATCCGCGTGATCCTCGAAGGCATCGCCCAGCCGGCCAACCCAGCGCTGGGCTACATGCCGGCCTTTCGCTACAGCCTCGACGACCAGCAGATCGCCGACCTGCTGGGCTTCCTGCGCCAGGACCTGGCAGGCCAGGCGCCGTGGCAAGGCGTGAAACAACGCGTCGGCCACATCCGCGCCAGCCTGCCACCCGGCTGATCCGTTCCCGCCCATGAAAAAGCCCCGCGAATGCGGGGCTTTTTATCGTTTGCGTTGGGCGCGCAACGCAGGCGGCGCGACAGGTCGATCGGGCACCGCTCAGAACAGGATCAGAAGGTCACGCTGGCGCTCAGGCGTGCGGTGCGTGGCTCGCCGACGTTGACCTGCAGCTGGCTGCCGGTGGACGACGGGTAGTACTGCTTGTCGAACAGGTTGTCGACGTTGAACTGCAGACTGGTCTGGTAGCCGAACAGCGGCGATTCCCAGCGCACGAAGGCATCGGCCACGGTGTAGCTGCTGAGCCAGAAGTCGTTGGCGTTGTTGGCCGCGCGCTCGCCGACATAACGCGCGCCGCCGCCCGCGTGCCAGGCGCCGAATTCCGCGGGTACGTTCAGGTGATGACTGAGGTACAGGCTGGCGGTGTGCTTGGGCGCGTTGGCCAGGCGGTGGCCTTCGTTGCTCGGGTCGTCGAGGATCTCGGTGTGGTTGTAGGCGTAGGTGCCGATCAGGTCCCAACGCTCGGCGACGCGCCCGGTGACGTCCAGTTCCACGCCCTGGGAGCCGACCTTGCCGGCGGCTTCCGAAAGGCTCACGCCATTGACCGTGGTGGTGGTCACCACGTTCTTCTTCTCGATGTCATACAGCGCCAGGTTGATGTTCAGGCCCGGCAGCGGATCGTACTTGGCCCCCACCTCGTAGCTGCGGCCCTCTTCCGGATCGAAGGTCTTACCGGTGTCGTCGACATCGGTGTTGGGTTTGAACGAACGGCTGTAGTTGCCGTACAGCGACAGGCTGTCGGTGGCCTTGAACACCAGGCCGAGGAACGGCACGAAGGTGTCGCCGTTGCTGTCGCGGTTGACCTTGTAGCTCTTGCCCAGGCCCTGGTCGCTGTACTGGTCGTAGTGCTGCTGGCGACCGCCGAAGACCAGGATCCACTGTTCACTTAAATGCCAGTTGTCCTTGAAGTACAGCGAGCTCGAAGTCAGCTGGTTGCGCAGGTTGCTCTGGGCGGTGCTGACCAGGCTCGGCTCGGCCAGATTGCCGTAGACCGGCGCGGTGATGTTGAAACCGCCCTGGGCGGTGTTGCGGTAGGTCTTGCCGCGGTACTGGTCGGAGTGCTCGCTGTCGACGCCCACCAGCAGGTCGTGGCGCTGGCCGAACAGCTCCTGCTGGCCGATGAAGTCCCAGCTGGCGTAGCGGGTTTCGTCGTCGTAGTGGGCGCCGTTGGCGGCCCGGCGCAGGGTGTTGCCGGTCAGGCTGTTGGGCTGGGCGATCGACAGGCTGTAGCGGTCGTTGTTCCAGCCGTAGGTGACGCGGGTTTTCCAGGCGTCGCTCAACTGGTACTCGAAGCGCGCGCTGGCCACTTCGCGAATGCCCACGCTTTTCGCCCAGCGTTCGTCCAGGCGCTTGTCGTAGTCGATGTCCGCCGGGTGCCCGTTGGTGAACACGGTGCCGCGGTCGAAGGGGCTGGAGTAGTCGTTGTATTCGTAGTTCAGGGTCAGGCTGGCGCGCTCGCCAGTCCAAGTCAGCGACGGCGCCACCAGGGTGTGCTCGTTGACTCCGTAGTTGCGCCAGTAGTCCTCATGGCCGCGCTCGGCGATCAGGCGGTAGGCCAGGCTGGTATCGCCCAGCGGCCCGGTGGTGTCCAGGGCCATGCTGCCGCCACCCTCGCTGTAGGCCGAGCCGCTGAGGGTGGTGCTCTGGGAATACTGCGGCTGCTTGCTGATGATGTTCACCAGGCCGCCGGGTTCCAGGGCGCCGTAGAGCATCGACGCCGGGCCCTTGAGCACTTCGACCCGCTCGGTGGTGGCGCTGAAGTTCTGCCCCAGGTTGGAACGCACGCCATCGCGCAGGATCGAGCCGTCGTCGTTGGTGCCGAAACCGCGCTTGACCAGCGAGTCCCGGGAGCCGCCCAGGGTATTGCCCTGGCTGACGCCGCTGACGAACTTCATGGCGTCGTTCAGCGAGCGCACCTGATAGTCGGCCAGGGTCTGCTGGGTCACCACGTTGATCGACTGCGCCTCCTCCTTGATCGGCACATTGCTTTTGCTCGCCGTGCTGGCTTGCGAGGTGGTGTAGCCGGTGTCCTGGCTGAGGCGATCGGCCTGGATATCGGTGGTCGGCAGTTCGACCGCCTCCTGGGCACACAGCGGGCTGGCGACCAGACAGCAGGACAGTGTCGGTAACAGGCGTTTGATCAGGGTTTTACGGCGGGCACGCGGACAGGATGACTTCAAGGTGTGCACTCAAGGGAGGGAAGGACATGAATAGCAATGATTATCATTGTAATCAGCGCCTAATTCTCAGTAAATCCCCTACCCCACGGGAGTTGGCGCTTTTTTAATCCTTCTCCCGAGCAACGGCGGGACTGATGGCCAGTCGGCCTGTCACTGCGCCACGGCCTGGGTCAGGTGATCGATCAGGGCCCGCGCCGCTGCCGACAGCTGGCGGTGCGGCGGGTAGATCACCGAGAACGGCCGCGAACGTCCGCCCGCCTGCGGCAGCAGTTCCACCAGGCGGCCGCTGGCGATCCGCTCGCGAACGATGAACTCGTAGGTCTGACAGATACCCATGCCGTGTTCGGCCAGGGACACGATGCCCAGCACATCGTCGGCCACCTGGATATTCGCCTGGGGCGTCCACTCCAGGTCCCGCCCCTGCTCGCGCAGCAGCCAGGCACCGACCCGGCCGCTGCTGGGCATGATGAACGGCAGGCAGGCATGGGCCGCCAGGTCCTCCAGGCGCCGGGGCGTGCCGGCGCGGCGCAGGTAGTCGGGGGACGCCACCAGGCACAGCGGCGCGTCCTCCAGCTTGCGCCCGACCAGGCCGCTGTCGGGCAGTGGCCCGAGGCGGATCGCCAGGTCGTAACCCTCGGCCACCAGGTCGACATTGCGGTTGCTGATGCTCAGCTCGATGCGCACCTGCGGGTAGTGCCGGGCAAAGCCGCCGAGCAGCGCCGGCAGCCGGTAATGGCCATAGGTGGTCGGCACGCTCAGGCGCACTCGCCCGTTCAGCTCGCCGTCCTGGCCCTGGATGCTGCGCTCCGCGCCGTCGATCAGCTCGAACGCCGCCCGCGACTGTTCCAGGTACAACAGGCCGGCTTCGGTCAGGCTCAGGCGTCTGGTGGTACGCCGTAGCAACTGCACGCCCAGGCGCGCCTCCAGCCGGGAAATCGCCCGGCTGACCACTGAAGGCGTGGTGCCCAAGGCCACCGCGCCGGCGCTCAACGAGCCCTTTTCCACCACGCTGACGAACACCTCGACGTCAGCCAGATAATCGAATCGACGGCTCACCTTTATCTCCAGGGAACAAGTGATTTCCAGTGGCGCGAGTTTATCGCCCACAAAGGCATGAATACAGTGAATCACCCGTCGGCCACCGCCGGCTCCCTGACCTCACACCCTGGAAACCCACATGCGCCCACTCAGTACCCTCGCTCTTGCCATGAGCATCACCGCCGCCACCTTCAACGCCCAGGCCGCAAACGTCCTGGTGGTGCTCTCGGACGCCGACCACCTCGACCTCAAGGACGGCAAGGTGTTTGCCACCGGCTTCTACCTCAACGAACTGATGCAGCCGGTCAAACAGCTGCTCGACGCCGGCCACTCGGTGACCTTCGCCACCCCGCAGGGCAAGGCCCCGACCCTGGACCGCTCGTCCACCGACAAGATGTATTTCAACAACGATGTCGCCGCGCTGCAGGCGCACCAGGCGCTGCTCGACCAGTTGAAAATCACCTCCCCCGGCGAATCGCCGGTGATCAGCCTGGCCCGGGTCGAGCAGATCGGCTACGAGCATTTTGATGCGTTGTATGTGCCCGGCGGCCACGCGCCGATGCAGGACCTGCTGCACAGCCCCGAGCTGGGCCGGCTGCTGAGCAATTTCCATCAGAACAACAAAACCACCGCCCTGGTCTGCCACGGCCCGATCGCCCTGCTGTCGACCCTGCCCCAGGCGCAGGACTTCACCCGGCAACTGGCCAGCGGCGGCAAGGCCAGCGCCCCGGGCTGGATCTACGCCGGCTACCGGTTCACGGTGATCAGCAACCAGGAAGAGGAATTGGCCAAGGGCCTGCTGGGCGGCGGCGCCATGCGCTTCTACCCGCAAACCGCCCTGGAACAGGCCGGCGGCCTGTACCGCAGCAACCGCTCGCCATGGAGCGAGAACGTGGTGATCGACCGCGAGCTGGTGACCGGGCAGAACCCGGGCTCGGCCCAGGGCGTGGCCAAGGTGTTGCTGGAACGCTTGCAGGAGCGCGCCGGCAAAGGCGCGTAAAGGCCGGTGGATCCGACGAGCCGGCATGCCGCCAGCCGTCTGCCAGCGCGCTGGTTGTCTACGCTCAAATGGCTAGCCTGAAAGGAATCCCGTACTCGCCAGGAGCTGCCCATGAGCAAGACGCCAGATGCCGTTGCCACTGCCCGCCGAAGCAACATGGCCAAAGCCCTGCAACGCTGGAACCAGCAGGCCGGAGCACGCAGCGAATCGCAGTCGCGCATCCGCGAACTGGGCCCGGGCGCCGGCGACTCACCGCAACAATTGGCCAAGTGGATCGCCCGCGAGAACGCCCGTGCCCTGTTGACCCGGGCCGGGCTGGAACGCCGGATCGGCACCTGGGACCCAACCTTCTACGCCCCCAGCGAGGCCGCCCGCCAGGCGGCAAGGCCGGTGGCGCGGTTGGTCAATGCGCCACGCCCGGGCACGGTGGTCGAGGGTTTCGCTACCGGTTTCCTGGTCTCGCCCAGCCTGTTGCTGACCAACCAGCATGTGTTTCCCCGGTATGTGGATGCCGTGGATTGCGCCGCCAACTTTCTCTACGAAAGGCAGGAGCGCGGCATCAACGAAGGCACCTACTTCAACCTGCAGCCGGACCAGTTCTACTTCGCCGACGAGGCGCTGGACTTCTGCCTGGTGGCCATCTCCACGCAGGGCTCACGCGGCGAGGCGCTGTCGGACTACGGCTGCATCCGCCTGATCGAAGCCACCGGCAAGACCCTGCGTGGCCGGCCGATGAACATCATCCAGCACCCCGATGGCGGCCCGCGCCAGTACGCCACCACCCACAACCGGCTGCTGGACATCCTCGACCAGGGCTTCCTGCATTACGAAACCGACACCGCCGAAGGCGCTTCCGGCTCCCCGGTGTTCAGCGACAACTGGGAGCTGATCGCCTTGCACCACTGCGGCATCCCCAGGACCGACGAAGCCGGCAACATCCTCAAGACCGACCACAGCATCTGGAACCCCGAAGGGGACGAGGAAAGCACGGTGGACTGGGTGGCCAACGAGGGCACCCGGGTCAGCAGCATCATTGGCGCGCTCAAGGCCCTGCAACTGAGTGGCAGGCCGGCCGAGCTGCTGGCCCAGCTCATGGAGCTGACCCCCGACCCGCTAGCCGTGCTCAGCACCAACGAAACCCTGCCCGCGGCGCCACACCGCCCAGGAGCGCCCGATATGTCGCAGAACATCTTTCATATCTCCGGCCCCACCACCATCAGCATCGTCAGCCACGCCGCGGACAGCCCGGCCAGCGTCATGCCCATCCTCAACCTGGCGCCTGCCGAGCCGGTGCCTGCCGCGCCGGCTCCGGCAGCCGCGGCGCTGGAAAAGACCCTGACCTTCGACCTCGACTACGCCGCCCGCAAAGGCTACGACCCGGATTTTCTTGGGGTGCCCGTCCCGCCGCCCGCTATCGAGGGCATGCGGCTGGCCCAGCTCTACCGGGTCGGCGACTACCGCGAACACCTCGCCTCGGCCCGCAACGTACCGCCAGTGCCGCTTGCCGGCCTGGATGACGAGGCGCCGCTGGCCCTGCCCTACCACCACTATTCGCTGGTGATGAACAAGGATTACCGCATGCCGATGTGGACCGCCTGCAATGTCGACTACCGGCCCGAGGTCCGTGGCGATACCCGCGCGCGCAAGAAGTACGGTGGCGAAAGCTGGCGCCTCGACCGCCGGGTGCCGAGCCGCTACCAGCTCACCAACGGCGATATCTATGGGCCGGCCGGCAACTTCGATCGTGGCCATATCGTGCGCCGCGAAGACAGCTGCTGGGGGCAGCCGGGGCTCGATACCGAGTACGCCAACGCCGACACCTACCACTGGACCAACTGCACGCCGCAGCACGAGCTGTTCAACCAGGAATCGCCCGACGGTGCCGAATACCGCAATCGCAAAGGGGTCTGGGGTTACTTCGAAAACGAGCTGGCCGAGCAGATCGAAACGGGCGGCGGCCAGGCGATCATCTTCGCCGGCCCGGTACTGGACCAGACCTCCTGCGTGGAACAGGACTTCGGCAAGGGCCCGGTGCGCTACCCGACCCGCTTCTGGAAAATCGTCATAGTGCCCAAGGACGAATCGCGCACCCCGGAACTGCTGGCCTACGGATTCCTGTTCGATCAGAGCGAGGTCATCAAGGAGTTCGGCCTCAACGTCAAGGAAGCCGTCCAGGACCTGGCCAACACCTTCCAGAAGCAGAAGGTGCCGCTCACGGCCATCTGCCTGCTCACGGGGATTTCCCTGACGCCGTCGATCATGGCCGCCGACCAGTACAAGCAGCCTGACCGCCCGGTACCAGGAGTCTTGCGGCTGAAACCTGGCAGGTGAAACCGGGCGGCTTCAGCCCTGCCCCAGGCGCTCGCGGACCAGGGCCTGGGCGTTGCGGGTCATCTGGTCGAGGTGGCGGTCACGCTGTTTTTCGGCATCGAGCATTGCCCGCTTGCCATGCTTTTGCAGCAGGTAGCTGTGGATCTGCCGTACCTCCAGCGAGCGATAGATCGGCGCCGTGTCCAGCAGGCCCATCAAACCGTCGGTAGCGTGATCGCGGGTATTCATCAGCACCTGCGGGCCACGCACGCCCAGCACCTGGAAACCCAGCGCTTCGAACCAGGCCACCTTGCCCACCGCGCAGGTCAGTTCGGCATGGGGGTAGCGCTCGCGCATCCGTGCCAGCAGCGCCCGCGCGATCCCCTGCCGGCGATGGCTGGCACGCACCGCCATATAGGCCACGCCGCACGCCTCGGGATCGTCCTTGACCGGCAGGTACAGCACAAAACCCAGCACCTGCTGCGGGTCGTCCTCGTCAGTGGCCACCAGCAGTTCCACAGCGATGCCCCGGGAGCCGTCCAGGGCCTGCAGATACAGATGCACCTCAAAGCCGATGGCGTACTGGTAGATGTTGTACAGCAGGTTGCTGGGCGGGATCGCTACCGCGCTGATGTCGGTCAGGTAGTCGACCACCATTTGCAGGATCTGGCTGTTGACGGCTTCCGGGCACGGGGTCTGGAAGTGGCTGATGATCGGCATTGCGCGGTGGGCTCCAAAGGTTGAGGCACGCCTGGGACAGCAGGCGTCGGCGGCGGGCCGGCATGATACTCCGCCCGCGTATTTGACGCAGTCCCTGTAGGAGCGAGCTTGCTCGCGATGCGGCGTGTCAGCACGGACGCTATCGCGAGCAAGCTCGCTCCTACAGATGGCCTGGGTAAACCGGGCTAACGGGCGCTGTCGCCTCGTGGTTTGTAGAACAGGAACTTGCCGGTCTCGGCGGTCTTGCGGTATTGCCTGGCCCAATCGGGCCGCACGCGCCGGTCATGGAAATACAGGGCGCCGTGGGTGCGGTCCGCGAGTTGCTGGTTGAGCGCCTTGCGCGCGATTTCCTTGGCCGCGATGTAGGGCTCATCTTCCTTCACCTGATCCGCACGCCCGTCGCACCACCAGGAAAACTGACAGGCGCGCTGCTCCGACCCCTGCTTGACCACCGCGCACACCGTATCGGGAAACCCCTCATGGCCGAGCCGGTTGAGCACCACGCTGGCCACGGCTTCCATGTCGGCGGCGGCCCCGCCCTTGGCTTCCCAGTAGATGGACCGCGCCAGGCAAGTAATGGCGTCGTCCAGCGGCGCGGCGCCCGCCGGGTCCACCGCCTGGGCCTCGGGAGGGGTAATGGTTTCGCTGCGTGGCGCCGGCTGCTGGTCCGCGGCTTTCTGCTCCAGGACCTGGGCCTTGTCCTGCGCCACTTCGGGGTCCGCTGTTTCAGCCTCGGCCATCGCCAGCCCTCCGCACAGGAGGATCAGAAAACCGCCGGCAATCGCTGTCGGACGCATGCTCGTACCTTCGCCAAAAGCCCGATCCGGGCACGGGAAAGCCGCCGCCAGCCTGCCGGCCGGCAGCGACTGGACTTGAGTGTAGTTCGCCGCCGTCCACCCGTAACCTGCACCGCGCCGGCAACGGCAAGGACGGATAACGGCGCCGGTTTTCGGCAAAAAGACCTTGCGCCGAACGGGGCAAAATCGCGCATCATGGGCGCAATTCGCTCAAGGGAGACCTCCATGCGCTGCCTGTCCTCCGTTCTGCCGCTGACCCTGTTGTCGCTGAGCATGGCCTTCGCCACCGCTGCCGTGGCGAGCGACGAGACGCAACTGGTGACATCGATCAATAGCTACCGCAGCCAGGTCCAGCGCTGCGCCGGCCAGGTGTCCCAGGAACTGCCGCCGCTGGCCGCCGACCCGCGCCTGGTGCTGCCGGCCAACAGCATCGGCAACCTGCAGCAGGCCCTGGCCAGCAGTGCCTACCCGATGGTCAATGTGCAGGCCATCAGCCTGTCCGGACCGCGCAATGCCCAGGCGGCCATGAAGGCGGTGCAGGAAAGTTTCTGCCAGGTGGTGCTGGACCCGCAGTTCGTCGATATCGGTGTCAGCCGCACCGGCCAGGAATGGCGCATCGTCCTCGCCCGGCCACTGCTGACCGCACGCCTCGGCGACTGGCAGGCCGAGGGCCAGAAGCTCCTGGAAAGCCTCAACAGCGCCCGCGCGCAACCGCGCCAGTGCGGCAACCAGATCTTCGCCGCCGCCACCCCGCTGGCCTGGAACGCCACCCTGGCCAGCGCGGCCCAGGACCATACCCGGGACATGGCCAATCACAACTTCTTCGATCACAAGGACCGCGACGGTCGCACCCCCGGCGACCGTGCCGAACTGGCGGGTTATGCCGGCCAGCAGATCGGCGAGAACATCGCCGCCGGCCAGGACAGCGTGCGCAAGGTGGTCGATGGCTGGCTGGCCAGCCCGGGCCATTGCGCCAACCTGATGAACCCGCAGTATCGCGAGCTGGGCGCGTCCTATGCGGTCGATCCGAAAAGCGATGCCGGCATCTACTGGACCGCGATGTTCGGCACGCCTTGACGGCCTGACCGACCTTGCCCCGGGGCGCCGTCAGCGGCGCCCCGCCCCCTCATCGGCCAATCCCGCGACGCCCCCTCCGGGCAACTAAACTGACTCATCTACCGACCAGCAATCGCTTGCTCCGGGCGTCCCGGAACCCACGCGCAGCCTCGCCTGCCGCCACGGGTTCGACGCCCAGGCCCGATGGCCAGCCTCATCTGCCTGAACGGTAGGCACGCACCCCGTCCCCCGCGGGAGGCGTGCGTCAGTTCTTCAGAACACGGGCCGGCCCTGCCAGGCCCGCTCATTCGGCAGCGCCGGGACATGGCCTCCCCGCGCACGCCGCGTATCTCCATCCGGCCACTGCCGGGCCGTCGGCGGCAGTGCCCCTCACAGCGGAGGACCAGGCCATGGACGAAGCCAAGCTCAACGATTTCATGGGCAAGCTGGTGTCAGACATGGGCGGCGCGGCGATGCTCGCCAATATGATTGTCGGCGAAGAACTGGGCCTGTACCGGGCCATGGCCGACAGTCGCTTCGTCAGCCCCGAGGTGCTGGCCGCCAAGACCGGCTGCAACGCGCGGCTGCTGCGCGAATGGCTGAGCGCCCATGCCGCGTCCGGCTACATGGAACACCAGGGCGGCCAGTTCCGCCTGCCGGAAGAACAAGCCCTGGCGCTAGCCATCGAGGACTCGCCGGTGTACGTGGCCGGTGGCGCCGTGGTGGTCTCTGCGCTGTTTCACGACAAGGACAAACTGCTGGCGGCGATGCGCGGCGACGGCGCCCTGGCCTGGGGTGATCACCACCCCTGCATGTTCAGCGGCACCGAGCGCTTCTTCCGCCCCGGCTATCGGGCGCACCTGGTGGCCGAGTGGCTGCCGGCCCTGGACGGCGCGGTGGAAAAACTCCAGGCCGGGGCCAAGGTGGCCGACATCGGCTGCGGCCATGGCGCCTCGACGGTGATCATGGCCCAGGCCTTCCCCGCCTCGCGGTTTTTCGGCTTCGACTACCACCAGCCCTCCATCGCCACCGCGACGCAACGCGCCGAGGAAGCCGGGGTGACCGGCCGCGTGCAGTTCTCCCAGGCCAGCGCCAAGACCTACCCCGGCAACGACTACGACCTGATCTGCTTCTTCGACTGCCTGCACGACATGGGCGACCCGGTGGGCGCCGCGCAACATGCCTTCCAGGCGCTGAAAGACGACGGCAGCGTGCTGCTGGTCGAGCCGTTCGCCAACGATAAACTGGACCAGAACATCACCCCGGTCGGCCGGCTGTTCTATGCCGCCTCGACCTTTATCTGCACGCCCAACTCGCTGTCCCAGGAAGTCGGCCTGGGGCTCGGTGCCCAGGCCGGCGAAGCGCGCCTGCGCCAGGTCTTCAGCGAAGCCGGCTTCAGCCAGTTCCGCCGGGCCGCAGAGACGCCGTTCAACCTGATTCTCGAGGCACGTAAATAAAGGAGAATCGTGCAAGTAACAGGGTCATGTCGGCGTCGTGCCCTGAAAACGCAAAACGGCACCCGGGAAACCCCGGGTGCCGTGCTTCTGTACCGCAATGGATAGCGCCTTACGCCGCCGGCAGATCCACCAGCACCACCGCCTGTTGCCCTACGCACAACAGCCAGCCGCCATGATGGGCCACATACTCCCGGGCCTCGTCCGGCGACGAGAACCAGCAGTTGAGATGGCCCGCCTGGCGGTAGACCAGTTCAAAATGCTGCAACTGCTCGGGCGCCAGCTCGTCGAGAACCTGGCGGTAGGTCTCCCAACTGGCAAAACCGGCCTCGCTGGCCAGGGTGCGCAACAGATGTTTGCGCTGCACCTTGTCGCGCTGCCGATACAGCTCAGGCAACGACAGGCCAGGCAAACTGTTGCTCGCCAGCAAGCGCCGCAGGATCGGCAAGGCGCCGGCCAGCGAACCGCTGGTCGCAGTGCGATGCAGGCGTTTGGCTTCGCGCAGTACCAGGCTGGCGGCCTGACTGGCGGGTGAACGGGGAACGGATTTCTGGATAGGCATACCAACTCCAAGAGAATCGGCCTGCTCGCTATTGGCCCGGAGGGGGTATGCAAGCGTGGTGCTTGCGGGAATTGAAGGTGCTTGCGCTTTCGCGAGGTGGGCGCCCAGGAAGCCCGGCCGCCATACTAACCAATCCATCCCGGGCTGCCCATCCCTGCTTCAGGTCTTCCAGCCCGGCTGTTTCTCCAGCAGGAAATCGATAAAGGCGCGCAGGCGCAACGGCACGTGCCGGTTGTGGGGATACAGCAGGCTGAAGGGCCGCGAACGGCCGCCGTAAGGCTGCAGCACCTCCACCAGGGAACCCTCGGCCAGCTCGCGCTCGACCATGAAACGGTAGGTCTGGAACAGGCCGGCGCCGTGCCTGGCCAAGATCACGCCCCCCTGTAGGTCTTCCGAACACACGTAGGCCCCCTCGGCGAGCACTTCGCAGGGGCCATCGGCGCCGTTGAACAGCCAGGCGATGCGCCGGCCGCTGCTGGGCAGCTCGAACTGGATGCACTCGTGCTGCGCCAGGTCGTCGAGGCGCTGCGGGGTACCGGCCCGCGCCAGGTAATCCGGGGCGGCGAACACCACCAGTTCGGCGTCCTCCAGCAACCGTGCGACCAACCCGGAATCCGGCTGCGCGCGCACCCGGATCGCCATGTCGTAGCCCCCTTCGACGAAATCGATATTGCGGTTGCTCAGGTTGACCTCCACCCGCATCTGCGGGTAGCGCCGGCGAAACTCCGGCAGCAGCGGCAGGATCCGCAGATGGCCGTAGGTGGTCGGCAGGCTGATGCGCAAGGTGCCGGAAGGCGCCAGCTGCTGCCCGGTCAACTGGCGCTCGGCTTCGAGCATCTGGTTCAGCGCGCTGCGGCATTGCTGGTGATAGTCACGCCCGCCGTCGGTCAGGCGGATGCTGCGGGTGGTGCGCACGAACAGGCGGACGCCGAGCCGCTCTTCCAGACGCGACACCGAGCGGCTGACCGCCGCCGGCGTGACCCCGGCCGCCAGCGCCGCGCCGGTAAAGCTGCCGATCTCCGCCGCCATGCAGAACAGCTCGATGCTGCCCAGCAGCACGTCGTCGAATTGTCGACTCATTGATTACACCACGTATCAAGTGAAGTACCTGAAGCGCTGTTTATCAGCATTCTGCACACAAATATAGTTCTGCCCAACAGCGCTGGAACCCCTCTCACCGCAAACAGGACTATCCCCATGAGCCACACCCTGAACCACAACAGCACCGTCATCATCACCGGCGCCTCCAGCGGCATCGGCCTCGGCCTGGCCCAGGCCTACCTGGCCCGCGGCTACAACGTGGTCGGCAATGCCCGCTCGGCACAGCGGCTGGTCGCGGCGGCCGAAACCCTGGGCCACAGCGAGCGTTTTCTCGGGGTCGAAGGCGACATTGCCGACCCGGCCACCGCCACGCAGCTGGTCGAACGCGCCATCGACCGCTTCGGCCAGGTCGATGTGCTGGTCAACAACGCCGGCTTCTTCCTGCCCAAGGCGTTTATCGACTACAGCCCCGAGGAGCTGGAAAGCCTGCTGCAGACCAACCTCAAGGGCGTGGTCTACGCCTCCCAGGCCGCCGCGCGGCACATGATCGAACGGCGCCGGGGCCACATCATCAACATCAGCGCCAGCGTCGCGCTGCAACCGAACCTGGCGGTCCCGGCGGCGTTGCCGGTGCTGATCAAGGGCGGTGTGAACCAGATGACCCGCGCCCTGGCCCTGGAGCTGTCGCCGTTCAACATCCAGGTCAACGCGGTGGCCCCGGGGATCATCGACACGCCGATGCACGACCCAGCGCACCGTGCCTTCCTCGACGGCCTGCAACCGGCCGGACGGGTCGGACGCATCGAGGAAATCGCCGACGCGGTGCTCTACCTGTCCGGCGCCGGCTTCACCACCGGCGTGGTGCTGCCGGTGGACGGCGGCATGAGCAGCGGCAAATGGTAAACCCGGTGGGAGGCCCGCGTGCCTCCCGTCCCTTGCACCCCCCAATCTTTTCCTCAGGAGTAATGCCATGCCTTTCGTCAACGTCCGCATCACCCGTGACGGCGTGACCCGCGAACAGAAAGCCCAGGTGATCCGCGAGATCACCGAAACCCTGCAACGGGTGCTGAACAAGGCCCCGGAACTGACCCACATCGTCATAGAGGAAGTCGACACTGATAACTGGGGCTACGCCGGCATGACCACCACCGAATACCGCCAGCGAACGGCGCAATGAAAAAAGGGCGGGCCAGCATCGGGTCCGCCCTTTGTTCCTGTTCGGCCTGCCCCGCCCGTTTATCCGCGAGGTGCAGGCACGCTACCCCGACCAGGGGTTTCACTGGATGCTGGCGCGTGCTTCGGCCCGGCAGTTGCTGCATACGCCACTGCGGCCGTTGCCGATGTTTCGCTGGTGACGCCTCAGGCATTGAGCAGCATCGTGAACCCGCCATAAATCATGCGCTGGCCGTCGAACGGCATCGGGCAGACGTCGGGCTTGAGCCGCGGGTCTTCCATGGCTCTTTGCATGCCCGCGTCGCGGATTTCACGGGACGGCCAGATGATCCAGCTGAACACCACCGTCTCGTCCGCCTTGAGCTTGACCGCCATGGGGAACGAGGTCAGCTTGCCCTCGGGCACGTCGTCGCCCCAGCAATCGACCACGCTCAAGGCGCCGAACTCCTTGAACACCTTCGCCGCGACCTGCGCATGCTGCTTGAAGGCCTCGCGGTTGGCGGTGGGTACCGCCAGTACACAACCATCGACATAAGACATGAGCCTGCTCCTGCTGATTGGGGTTGAACATCGGATCCCGACCTTGCTGTCGGTCACTCTGGGAACTGGTCGATCCGCATCGCCGACAATCGACCAGTCGGCGCGAAAAAACCTGAATCGACCGACCGACGGGCTTCATGGCTCCGGCTGCCAACCGGTTTGCGGGGCACTCAGGCCCGGCGTCGCGGGCGGATGCACAGTGCCCGGTACCGTCTCCAGCGGGGGCTCCGGTACCGCGCTTTGGCCCAGTTCGCCCTCGATATGCCCGGCCAGGTAATACACCCCGGCCATCACCCCGTTGCCGGTGTTGTTCAACAGCTTGAACCAGGCCTGGTCGAACGCCTTGCCCAGGCTCTGGCGAATCTGCGCCTCGGTCTCGGCCCGGTCGCTCTCATGGGCAATCGCGCGAAACCCCGCGGCGCCCAGGGAGATCACCGCGCCGGCGACCTTGCCGGCCACTGCCGACGCGGCGCCGGCAATGCCACGGCCGGCCATCTGCGCTTCGAATTTTTCGCTGGCCTGCCTGGCCACCGAGACAATCCCGGCCTCGGACGACACCTCGCCGGTGCCCGCCGGCGCACTATGGATCTGCTGGTACAGCGCCGAGTAGGCCGGCAGCGTAGTCAGGGGCTTGGCATGCAACACCTGATACAACGACGCATCGCGCGCCGGCGGCGGCCCCAGGCGAATCGCCTGGATGCCATTGAGCCGTTGATCGAGTTGCCTGGCCGGCAACCGATAACGCTGGGCGATAACCTGCACCTGCTTGTCCAGCAGCTCGATATAGAACTCCGTGGCCTGGTTGAGAATCGCATCCGGGTCGATCTCCACCGCCACCGGTGCCAGCACCTGCTCCTGATACTGTTCCTTGAGGTACTCCGCCAGCCGCGTCGCCGCCGCGTCCTGCTCGTCGCCGGCGGTGAGGCTGTACCAACTGACTTTCATGGCCATCCACTCCTGGGTCCAGTAACTGCTGAACCAGGGGATGAAGGTTTCCTCGGTAACGGCATAGACCCGCACCCGCCAGTGCTCCATGGAGCCGCGGGCAAAGACCTTGACCTGGATCACCGCCTGCTGCGAAGCCTCGGCGATCTCCCGGTCCACCTGGCGCCAGGTGCTGGCCGGCACCACCACCGGCGCCACCACCTCGCGGACACGCTGGGTCGCGGCGCATCCGGCCAGCACCAGCAGCATCACGACGATCAGCGCACGCAGGTACAAGATGGCAACCCTCGCACAGCGTCGACCACGGCCACCCGCTCACGACGGGGCAGGCTTCAACCGGATACCACACGACCATGCCTGGATTGAGTATAGGTGCTGGGGGTTTGCGCCCCAGGCTCGAGAAGGGGTTCGCGACGGCGTATCCGACCAGCCGCTTACCCGCGATGGCGTCCGGCCTGATACACCGCGGCGCCTCGATCGCCGGCAAGCCTGGCTCCTACAGAAGCAGGTCAGTCGTGGTCAGCGTGGACCGCCACCGCCGGGACCTGCGCCAAAACCGCCATGCGGGCCGCCGCCACCGCCGCCATGCCCGCCACCGCCGCCACCCGGCGGGAAGAACATCCAGCAGCCCGACAGGGACGACAACAAGGCGATCACTACCGCCACTTTTGCAACTCGACTCAATATCATCGCTTCACTCTCTTTCAGGACGAGAACCACAAGTTTCTCGTCGTTTCAGACAGTGCCCGCGCGACATTGAGCACCGCGCAAAGGTAAAGAATGGGTAAGGGTTGTATCGAAAAACCCACAGGTTTCCAGTGACTTGCGCACTCATTTCGGTAGCAGCGAACGGCAACCCCGCAGCCCCTGGCCGGGCCGGAGGTGATTGGCCTGTGCAAGGTTTTCGATACATGGCCAGTGCCGCGGCACTGTCAATTACGCGCCTGTACCTCCCCCGCCGCCGGTAACCCCTGCGGACGACGCAGGGTCAGCACACCACGGGCCACCAGGCCAAACAGCAGCCCCCAGAAGGCCGCCGACAAACCGAACAGCAACATGCCCGACGCCGTCACCAGGAAGGTGATCAACGCCGCCTCGCGATCCCGCGACACAGCCATGGTGCTGCCCATGGCGGCGAACAGGGCAAGCCCGGCCAGGGCCGCCTGGAAGATGATCACCAGCGGCCCGGCATAGGAAATCAGCGTGGCGATAAACCCGGCCACCAGCGCCGACAATGAAAAATCCTCGATCAACGGCTGCATGCAGGCTCCGAAGCCCTGAGGCATGGCATGACAGAACCACCGGTGCCGGCACCTGGGCGCCCGCGCCGGTCATGGCCCCAGCTACAGGGACGGCGCGCTGGCCTGGCTGACCGGCAGCGCCTTGGCGGGCCGCGGGTACACGAAACACATCGCCAGCGCCGCCACCGCCCCCGGAATGGCAAAGGCCATGAAGTTATAGTGCAGCGGCAGCTCGATGCTCACCAAGGCACCGCCCAGCAGCGGCCCGACAATGGCCCCGCTGCGGCCGATACCCGAGGCCCAGCCAATGCCGGTGGAGCGGATCGTCACCGGATAGAACTGGGCGACACAGGCGAAGGCCAGGATCTGCGTGCCGATGGTGGTGGCCCCGGCAATCGCGATCAGGGCGTACAGCAACCCGTGCGGGCTCTTGAAGCCGAGCAGGCTGATAGACACCGCAGCCACGATAAAAAACGCCACCAGGACCTTTTGCAGCTTCAGGCGATCGCCGATCCAGCCGCCGCCCACGGCGCCGAAAATCGCCCCGAGGTTCAGCACCAGCAGGAACATCAGGCTCGAGCCCAGGCTGTAACCGGCGCTGGCCATCAGCTTGGGCAGCCAGGAGTTGAGCGCGTAGACCATCAGCAGGCAGCAGAAGAACACCACCCAGAGCATCAGGGTGCCCAGCGCCCGGCCTTCGCGGAACAGCTGCACCACCGGTGCGCCGGCGGTCTTGAGGTTGGCCTTGACGAACGAGTCGCCGGGTTGCGCGACGAAGCCCGGCTCGACCCATTGCAGCACCTGGCGCGCTTCGTCGTCCCGGCCCTGGCGCAGCAGGAAGCCCAGGGATTCGGGCAGGAATCTGAGAATCAGCGGCAACAGCAACAACGGGATCGCCGCCACATAGAACACCGCCTGCCAGCCGAAATTCGGCAGCAGCACGATGCCCAGGCCGGCGGACAGCGTGCCGCCCACCGAGTAGCCGCTGAGCATGATCGCCACCAGGGTGCTGCGGATTTTCTTCGGCGCGTATTCGTTCATCAGCGCCACCACGTTGGGCATCACCCCGCCGATGCCGAGGCCGGCGATAAAGCGGCAGATGCCGAACTGGGTGGGCGTGGTGGTGAAGCCGTTGAGCAGGGTGAAACCGCTGAACAGCACCACACAGATGGCGATGACTTTCTTGCAGCCGATGCGCTCCGACAGCGTGCCGAAAAACAGCGCGCCGAACATCATGCCGAACAGCGCATAACTGCCCAGCGCCCCGGCCTGCAGCGGGCTCAGGCCCCACTCCTGCATCAGCACCGGCAGCACTACGCCGTAGATCACCAGGTCGTAGCCGTCGAAGATGATGATCAGCGCGCACCAGAACAGCACGCGCCAGTGGAAGGCATTGAAGCGTGCCCCGTCGATCAATTGATTGCTGTCTATGTTTCGCATGGCATCTGACTCTTGTTGTTGTTTTATGAGAAACCGGATGTGCGTTTGCGCAGTCCTGTAGGAGCGAGGCTTGCCCGCGATTGGAGCGCTGCGGTGTGCCAGGCCGGACGCCATCGCGGGCAAGCCTCGCTCCTACGGTCAGGGTGCGATTTTCAATGACGCCTGATACTTCAGCCCTGGTCGCCACCGCCTACCGGCATGACCAGGCCGGTGATGTAGGACGCCTCGTCGGAGGCCAGGAACAGGATCGCCGCGGCCTGCTCGTCGATGGTGCCGTAGCGTTTCATCAGGGTGCTGTCGACGGTCTGGTCGACGATCTGCCGGTACCAGACCTGTTCCTCGGCGCTCTGCTCGGCGCTGTTGCGCGGAATGCGCCGTGGCGGCGCTTCGGTGCCGCCGGGGGCGGTGGCGTTGACCCGCACCCCGCGCCCGGCGGTCTCGAACGCCAGGCAGGCGGTCAGGGCATTCACCCCGCCCTTGGCCGCGCCATAGGGCACGCGGTTGATGCTGCGGGTGGCGATGGACGACACATTGACGATGGCGCCGCTGCCCTGCTCCAGCATGTACGGCAGCGCCGCGTGGCAGCACCACAAGGTGGGGAACAGCGAACGACGCACTTCGGCTTCGATCTGCTGCTCTGCATAGTGCTCGAACGGCTTGGCCCAAATGGTGCCGCCGACGTTGTTGACCAGCACGTCGATGCGCCCGAAACGCTCGACGGCCGCGGCCATCGCCCGGCTGCATTCGGCGTACTGCTCAAGGTCGGCGGTCAACGCCAGCACCTCGAACCTGGGGGCCAGCTCGGCCTGCAACTCGAACACCAGCTCGGAGCGATCCACCAGCACCAGCCGCGCACCCTCCGCGGCCAGGCGCTCGGCGACCCGCCGGCCAATGCCCTGCGCCGCCCCGGTGACCAGGGCGACTTTTTCCTTGAATCTGCTCATCTCAAAACCTCATGCCAATGTACCGACGCCCCCCCTTCATCTGTAGGAGCGAGGCTTGCCCGCGATCAGCCGACAGGCTGAAAGGTCAGCGTTGCCCCACTATCGCCATCGCGGGCAAGCCTCGCTCCTACATAGGGCGCGGGGGCTGTCAGGCCGCGCTGGCGGCGAATTTTTCGTAGTAGAAATTGGCCGGGGCGATGCCCTGCTCGCGAATGAACTGGCTCACCGCCTCGACCATCGGCGGCGGGCCGCACAGGTACACATCCACATCACCGTCGTTCAGGTGCCTGGGCTCGATATGCTGGGTGACGTAGCCCTTGAGCGGGTGGCGACTCTCGGGGTTGGCCACGCAGGCGCTGAAGCTGAAGTTGGGGATGCGCGCGGCGAAGGCTTCCAGGCGATCCATTTCCACCAGGTCGAAATCGTTGGTCACCCCGTAGATCAGGTGCAGCGGATGCTCGCTGCCCTGCTCGGCGATTTTCTCCAGCATCGCGGTGAACGGCGCCAGCCCGGTGCCCCCGGCCAGCAGCAACAGCGGCCGGCGAATATCGCGCAGGTAGAAGCTGCCCAGGGGCCCGGCCAGGCTCATGGGGTCACCGGCTTTCGCCAGGCCGGTGAGGAAGCTGCTCATCAGGCCGCCCGGCACGTTGCGGATCAGGAAGCTGACCTCGCCGTCGCGCTGCAGCGAGCTGAAGGAATAGGCCCGGGTCTGCTCGCTGCCGGGCACGCCGAGGTTGACGTATTGCCCCGGCAGAAACGCCAGCTTGCTCAGGGCCTCGCCCTTGATCGACAGGGCGATGGTGCTGTCGGATAGCTGGCGCACCGCGCTGATGGTGGCGTCGAAGGTGGCCTGGGCGGTGCGGCAAACCTGCGACGAAGCCGGCACCCGCACCACGCAGTCGCTCAAGACGCGCATCTGGCAGGTCAGCACGAAGCCCTGCTCGGCTTCAGCCGCGGTCAGCGCATCGTCGATGTATTCCTCGCCCAGGTCATAGCGCCCGGCTTCGGCGAAACACTTGCAGGTGCCGCAGGCGCCGTCGCGACAGTCCAGGGGGATATTGATGCCCTGGCGGTAGGCGGCATCGGCCACGGTTTCGCCGGCGTTGGCGGCGACGAAGCGGGTCACCCCGTCTTCGAAATTGAGTGCGATGTGATGAGTCATGGCGGTCGCCTCAGAGGTGGTAGACATCGACGACCTGACGAACGTAATCGTTCTTCAGGATGACCTTCTTGGCCAGGATCCGCGGGGTCTCGCCGCGCACATCGAGGGTGTAGAAGCTGGTGCCGAAGTAGCTGTCGACGGTCTTGTAGCGAAAGCTCAGGGTGTGCCAGTTGAAGCGCACCTTGCACAGGCCGTCGGCCTGCTCCAGCAGCTCGATGTTGCTCAGGTTGTGTGAGGTGCGGGTGTCGGGAATGCTCGCGCTGGAGCGCTCGGTCTTGATCCGGAACACCCGGTCTTCCAGGCCGCAGCGGCTGCCGTACCAGATCAGCGAGATTTCCCGCTGCGGGTCTTCGGTGAGTTCGTCGTTGTCGTCCCAGGACGGCATCCAGAAGGTCGCGTCGGCGGCATAGAGTTCCAGCCAGCTGTCCCAGTCCTTGTCGTCCAGGTAGCGCGCTTCGCGGTAGAGAAAATCGCGCACGGTGTCATGGGAAATGCTCATCACACAGCCTCCACGGCAATGGTTCGCGCGGCTTCGGCGGCCACCGCCTCGAGCATGGTTTGCTGCCAGTACTTGTGCTGCATCACGAACAGGCCTTCGTCTTCGGTACGCACGCCGCTGAGGATCGGTTGCAGGTCAATTTCCCGGGCCGCGTCGTCCGCGCCCTCGACCCAGTGTTCGGCACCGCGGGACATGTCGTTCCAGGCGCTGTTGCAGCCCTGATAGCCCATCTGGCAGGAACGGAATTCCTCCAGGTCGTCCGGGGTGGCCATGCCGCTGACGTTGAAGAAGTCCTCGTACTGGCGGATGCGCATTGCGCGGGCTTCGTCGCTTTCGCCCCTGGGCGCGATGCAGTAGATGGTGATCTCGGTGCGGTCCACCGAGATCGGCCGGGCGATGCGGATCTGCGAGCTGAACTGGTCCATCAGGTAGACGTTGGGGTACAGGCACAGGTTGCGCGAGTTCTCGATCATCCAGTCGGCGCGGGCCTGGCCGAAGTCCCGGGCCAGCTCATCGCGACGCTCGTAGAGCGGGCGATCCTCGGGGTTGGACCAGCGGGTCCAGAGCAGCATGTGGCCCTTGTCGAAGGAATAGAAACCGCCGCCCTGCTTGGCCCAGCTGCCGGCGCTCATGGTCTTGATCTCTTCCCCGGCTTCGCGCTGCTTGCGCTGGCTCTGGGTGGCCGCGTAGTTCCAGTGCACGGAGCTTACGTGGTAGCCGTCGGCGCCGTTTTCCGCGGTGAGCTTCCAGTTGCCTTCGTAGATGTAGCTCGAGGAACCGCGCAGCACTTCCAGGCCGTCGGCGGACTGGTCGACGATCATGTCGATGATCTTCGCCGACTCGCCCAGGTGCTCCACCAGGGGCAGTACGTCGGGGTTGAGACTGCCGAACAGGAAGCCGCGATAGGACTCGAAGCGCGCGACCCTGGTCAGGTCGTGGGAACCTTCGCAGTTGAAGCTCGACGGGTAGCCCGCGGCGGCCGGGTCCTTGACCTTGAGCAGCTTGCCGGAGTTGTTGAAGGTCCAGCCGTGGAACGAGCAGGTGTAGGACGACTTGTTGCCGGTCTTGTGCCGGCAGAGCATGGCGCCACGGTGGCTGCAGGCATTGAGGAAGGCATTGAGTTCGCCGTCCTTGTTGCGCGCGATGAACACCGACTGCCGGCCCATGGTGGTGGTGTAGTAGTCGTTGTTGTTGGGGATCTGGCTCTCGTGGGCGAGGTACAGCCAGTTGCCCTCGAAGATGTGCTGCATTTCCAGGTCGAACAGCCGGGGGTCGGTGAACATCTCCCGCTTGCAGCGGTAGACGCCCCGGTCACGGTCTTCTTCAAGCAGGGAGTGAAGGTATTCGGGTCGCAGGGTCATGGCCGCCGCCTCCATTGTTTTTATTCAGGCAAGGCTCATGCTAGGGCGGGGTGTGCGGGGGCAATATCCGTTGCGTGCAGACCACTATCCGTTTTCTGCAGAGTTTTGTAGGGCAAGTCCTACATCCGTATGAAGAATCAGGAATGACGCGGCGGGCACGGCTTCTGTAGGAGCGAAGCTTGCTCGCGATGACGTCGGATCAGACACCAACGCGTCGTTCCCGATCGCCGGCAATCGAGCGCCACCGGCCGCTCCTACAGAAACACAATCTGGATCAAGGCCGGCGTCTGAGGGTGTCGGACGGCAGTTCGCCGAACTGTTTGCGGTAGCTTTCCGAGAAGCGTCCCAGGTGCAGGAAACCGAAGTCCATGGCCAGTTCGGTGATGTTGCGCACGTTGCAGCCGGGGTCGCGCAGGCAGGCGTGGATCCGCTCGAGTTTCTTCTGGCGGATGTAGCGCATGGGCGTGGTGCGGGCGTTGCGCTCGAACAGCGCATACAGCGAACGCAGGCTCATCTGCGCCTGTTGCGCCAGCTCTTCGCAGCCGATGTCCTGCTTGAGGTTGCGCTCGATGTAGTCGGCGATGGCCTCGAAGGTCGCCGACGACGAGCCCAGGCCCACCCGCCGGATGTTGGTCTTCATCAGGCTGAGCATCTTGCTCGCGACGATCTGCGCGTAATGCTCCTGCACCCGGGGGATGCATTCGGCGGCTTCGGCTTCGCGGCAGACCACGTTCAGCAGGTTGATAAAACCTTCCAGCTCATCCAGCTGGTAGCGGTTGCCCACAAAGCGCACGCCCTGCCCCGGATACAGCCAGCGCTGCTCATCGCACACCGACTCCAGCAGGCGGGTGGGCACCTTGATAATGAATTTCTCGCAATCGTCGGAGTAGGTCAGGTCCACCGGATCGTCAGGGTTGATCAGCAGTAGCTCGCCGGGGGCGAAGTAATGCTCCTGGCGATGGCCGCGCCACAGGCAGTGGCCGCGTAGCAACACTTGCAGGTGGTAGATGGTTTCCAGCGCCGGCGAGGTGACGCGCACGCTGCCGCCGTAGCTGATCGAGCACAGGTCGAGGCTGGCGAACTGCCGATGATTGAGGCTGGCCTGGGGGCTGCCGGCCTTGGGCAAACGGATGCAGTGGCTGCCCACATGCTGGTTGACATAGCCGGACACAGCGTAGGGATCGGCCTGGGCGAATACCCGGCTGCGCTCACTCAACAGATGGGTTTCCATAAGCGGGTCACTCCCCGTTTTTGTTATTGGGATTGTTATTGCCGGGCGGTGATCGTTCGCCACCGCTGGCCCATCACGCAAGACTTCGACCACGGCTCACAACGGCAAAAACCACGGGATCACTCACGTTATCCCGTGGCCCCGAATCGGGATCTGCCGCGCTGTCAGTCCTCCAGCGCTCGCACCCGCTCCAGGCGTTGCTGCTCCTCGGGCTGGGCCGACGACTGCAGGGTGAAGTCGAAGTCGATCTCGGCGAAACGCCCGCTGACCCCGTATTGCGCCGCACGCTGCTGATCGTCGCTGAAGGTGATCTTGGCGATCAGTTCGTCACGGGTGGCGTAGGCGAAATCGTCGTGCAGGTATTCGTCGCCATCGAGGTTGATCTGGGTGGTCAGGTGACGGTGGTCATCGGCCGAGATGAAGAAGTGGATATGCGCCGGACGCTGGCCGTGGCGGCCCAACTGGTCGAGCAACTGCTGGGTCGGACCGTCCGGTGGGCAGCCGTAGCCCGAAGGCACGATGCTGCGAAAACGGTAGCGGCCTTCGGCATCGGTGACGATGCGCCGACGCAGGTTGAACTCGGACTGGGTGGTGTCGAAGTAGGAATAGGTGCCGCCGGTGTTGGCGTGCCAGACATCGACAATGGCCCCGGCCAGCGGTTCGCCGGCGGTGTTGCGCACCTGGCCCTGCATGAACAGCACCACGCCCGGATCGACGCCATCGTCGAGGCGCGCTTCACCCTGGCTCAGCGGCGCGCCGGCCACGTACAGCGGGCCTTCGATGGTGCGCGGGGTGCCGCCGGTCTTGCCGGCCTGTTCGTCGGCGGCGTCCATCAGCAGGTCCAGGTAGTGCTCCAGGCCCAGGCCGGCCACCAGCAGCCCGGCTTCCTGGCGCGCGCCGAGCACGTTGAGGTAGTTGACCGCCTTCCAGAACTCTTCCGGGGTCACATCGAGGTCCTCGATGATGTTCACCGTGTCACGCAGGATGCGGTACACCAGGGCCTTGGTGCGTGGGTTGCCCTGATCGTTGAACTGGCCGCTGACTTCTTCGAGAAATTTCTGGGCGCTGGCAGTGTGGGAAATTCGGACGTTCATGGTTATTCCTCATCTTGTATTTATTAGAGTGTGGAGCAGGCTGGCGCGGGCTCAGCGGTCATCCGCACGAATGGACGAAGGATGCCTGCACAGCGCGTTCACTTCGATAGCCATGTACGGGTACAGCGGCAGTTGCATCAGCAGGTCGTGCAGTTCCTGCACGCTGTCGACGTCGAACACGCTGTAGTTGGCATACAGGCCGGCGATGCGCCACAGATGCCGCCACTTGCCCTGCTCTTGCAGGCGCTGGGCCAGGGCCTTTTCGTCGGCCTTGAGCTGGGCGGCGCGCTCGGGGTTCATGTCGACCGGCAGGTTCACGGTCATTTTGACGTGGAACAGCATGGTGCTCTCCTTAAGACGTGATGAATGGCAGTTCAGGCTTGGTCGCGGCGGAAGAACGCCAGGCGCTCCTCGTCCAGGCTCAGGCCGAGGCCCGGCGCCCGGGATACGTGCAGCTGGAAATCGCGGTACAGCGGCGGCTCGGCGAGGATGTCCTCGGTCAGCAGCAGCGGGCCGAACAGTTCGGTGTCCCAGCTCAAGGTATTGAGGGTCAGGAAGGCATGGGCCGACGCCAGGGTGCCGATGCCGCCTTCGAGCATGGTGCCGCCGTACAGGCCGATGCCCGCCGCCTCAGCGATCGCCGCGGTGCGCAGTACCGCGCGCGGGCCGCCGTTCTTGGCGATCTTCAGGGCGAACACCGAGGCCGCGCCTTCGCGGGCCAGGTTGAAGGCGTCTTCCACGCATTCGATGGATTCGTCGGCCATGATCGGCGCCGGGCTGATGGCGTTCAGGCGCACCATGCCGGCGCGGTTGTTGCGCGAGATCGGCTGTTCGATCAGGTCGATGCCGTTGCCGCCCAGCACCCGGCAGGCACGCACCGCCACCGCTTCGTCCCAGGCCTGGTTGACGTCGACCCGCACGCTGGCGCGGTCGCCCAGGGCCTTCTTGATCGCGATCACATGGGCCAGGTCGCGGTCCACCTCGCCGGCGCCGATCTTCAGCTTGAAGATGCGGTGGCGGCGCAGGTCGAGCATCTTTTCCGCTTCGGCGATGTCCTTGGCGGTGTCGCCGCTGGCCAGGGTCCAGGCCACTGGCAAGGCGTCGCGCACCCGGCCGCCGAGCAGTTCGCTGACCGGCAGCCCCAGGCGTTTGCCCTGGGCGTCGAGCAAGGCGCTTTCGATGCCGGATTTGGCGAAGGTGTTGCCGCGAATGCTGCGCTCCAGGCGCTGCATGGCGGCATTGATATTGGCGCCGTCCTGGCCGAGCAGCAGCGGCGTGAAGAAGCGGTCGATATTGGTCTTGATGCTGTCCGGGCTTTCATTGCCATAGGCCAGGCCGCCGATGGTGGTGGCTTCGCCCAGGCCTTCGATGCCGTCGGCGCAGCGCAGGCGGATCAGCACCAGGGTCTGGTTCTGCATGGTGTGCATCGCCAGCTTGTGCGGGCGGATGGTGGGCAGATCGACAATGATCGTTTCGATCGATTCAATGACACTTGAAAGCATTTCCATACCCATCAGGTTCTTGAAGTTATGGAACCGATTCTCGTACGGCTTTTTCCGGGGTTCCAATATAGAATTGGTCTGGCTCGATACCTTGAAGGTATCCAACCTTTGCCCGCGGAGGCCTTATGGAACTGCGTCATCTGCGTTACTTCCAGGTGCTGGGCCAGACCCTCAACTTCACCAAGGCCGCCGAGCGCCTGCACATCGCCCAGCCGCCCCTGAGCCGGCAGATCCAGCAACTGGAAGAAGAACTCGGGGTGTTGTTGCTGGAGCGCGGCCGGCCGTTGCGCCTGACCGAAGCCGGGCGCTTTTTCTATGAGCATTCCAGCGTGCTGCTGGAGCAACTGGCCAAGGTCTGCGACAACACCCGGCGCATCGGCCACGGCGAAAAGACCTGGCTCGGCATCGGCTTTGCCCCCTCGACCCTGTACGGCCTGCTGCCGGAACTGATCCGCCGCCTGCGCAGCCACGAGACCCTGGCCCTGGAACTGGGGCTGTCGGAAATGACCACCCTGCAACAGGTGGAAGCGCTCAAGGCCGGGCGCATCGATATCGGCTTCGGGCGGATCCGCATCGACGACCCGGCCATCGTGCAGAAGGTGCAGACCGAGGATCGCCTGGTGGCCGCCCTGCCCGCCGGCCATCCGCTGATCGGCCAGCCGGTGAGCCTCGCGCAACTGGCCGACGAGCCTTTCGTGCTCTACCCCGGCAACCCGCGCCCGAGCTACGCCGACCATGTGATCGCGCTGTTCAACACCCACGGCCTGAACATCCGCATCGTGCAGTGGACCAACGAACTGCAGACCGCCATCGGCCTGGTGGGCGCCGGCATCGGCATCACCCTGGTGCCGGCCTCGGTGCAATTGCTGCACCGCGACGACATCGGCTTCAGCCCGCTGCTGGAAGCCAACGCCACCTCGCCGATCATCATCAGCCGGCGGGTCGGCGATGTGTCGGCGGGGCTCAGCCACTGCTTGCGCATGATCGACGAACTGCGCGCCGAACACCCCGACGCCTGACTCCTCGCGCGCAGCCGACTCGCGGTTGCGCCCACCTCCCCTTACCGCAAAAAAGCGCACCTGCAGAAAAGGGATACAGGTCTGCAGGCAATGGATAGCACCCGCCCCACACCCGCCCCTAGCCTGCCGGGCAGTGAACTGCTTTCCATAACAATAAGAGTAAAAGCAATGAAACCTGCAAAGACCCTCGCCGCGCTGGGCACCAGCGCGGTGTGCCTGAGCGCGCCCCAGCCGCTGGTGGCCGCAGAAGGCGGTTTTATCAAGGACGCCACCGCCACCCTCCAGGCCCGCAACTACTTCTTCAGCCGCGACTATTCGGATATCCGCGGCACCGAGCAGTCCATGGCCCAGGAATGGGCCCAGGGTTTTATCCTCAACCTCAAGTCCGGCTACACCCCCGGCACCCTAGGCCTGGGCCTGGATGCCATCGGCACCCTGGGGCTCAAGCTCGACAGCGGCAAAGGCCGGGTCAACAGCGGCCTGCTGCCGGTACAGGAGGATGGCGAAGCCGCCGACAACTACAGCCGCCTCGGCCTGGCACTGAAACTGCGGCTGGCGAAAAGCGAGCTGCGCATCGGCGAACTGCAACCCAACCTGCCAGTGCTGAGCTTCAGCGATATCCGCCTGTTGCCGCCGTCCTACCAGGGCGCGAGCATCGTCTCCAACGACATCGACGGCCTGACCCTGCAAGGCGGCCGCCTGCGCTCCACCAGCCTGCGCAACGAATCCGGCGACGGCAAACTGCAAGCCATGCTCGGCCACGTACCGAAACGCGCAGTCAGCAGCGACGCCTTCAACTACGCCGGCGCCGACTACGCCTTCAACGACAAACGCAGCAGCGTCAGCGCCTGGTACGGCCAGCTGGAAGACATCTACCACCAGCGCTTCCTCGGCCTGAAACACAGCCAGCCGCTGGGCAACTGGATACTCGGCGCCAACCTCGGCTACTACGACAGCGAAGAAGACGGCAAACAGCTGCTCGGCGCCATCGACAACCAGGCCTTCTTCTCCCTGCTATCGGCCAAGCGCGGTGGCCACACCCTCTACATCGGCTACCAGGGCATGTTCGGCGACAGCGCCTTTCCCCGGGTCTTCGCCAACATCACCCCGCTGGGCAACGAAGTGCCCACCTACGAGTTCGCCTACACCGACGAACGCTCCTGGCAACTGCGCTACGACTACGACTTCGCCGCCAGCGGCCTGCCCGGCCTGACCACCACCCTGCGTTACATCCGCGGCGACAACGTCGACACCGGCAAAGGCTTTGAGGGCAAGGACTGGGAGCGCGACCTGGATATCGGTTACGTGATCCAGTCCGGCCCGTTGGGCGGGCTGGGAATCAAGGTGCGCAATGTGCTGGCGCGCTCGAATTATCGGACCGATATCAATGAGAACCGGTTGTTGCTGAGTTATAGCTGGAAGTTGTTTTAAGTCAGGGTGGCGAGCGCGATATGGGATATCGCGCTCGGCCAGTTCTTTACCCATCATTGTGTAATGTACGGGTCCTGCGTCTTGATAAAATCGTCGAACGCCTTGGAGTTATAGATATCGAGGCAGGCATAGAACACGACTTTCTTATCCGTATATTTGCTACTGGCTTGGGTTTTCTCATACATGGAAAATACAAAATTCGTCGTTGCATCATAAGGATTATGCAGAGTCTCCAGGGTATCTTCATTCTGAAGAATGGTGTGCATACCACTCCCCATGAAGGAATAGGCGCCAATAGCCGACTCTATATCGCTCTTCACATCGGACTCATTTTTGAACTGATTAACGATGCAATAGCCAAGGCCGTAATTCTTCAACGACTGCCGGGCCGCTGTAATATCGCCCCCAGCATAGGCAACACTCCCCATGTTGCCGGCAATCAACAGCCATACCGCTAAAATCCGTTTCATCCTTTCAGTTCCTAATAGTTGCTCTTCCAGTGATGCCGAGAATCATGTGCAATCCAAAGTAGTAGCTACCTCATGAATTATTAATTCCAGTTAAAAGTCGATCAGAATAATTCAAAGGCCATCAGAGACATCGCCTTAACTGGTATCTGCTACCAGCAAACTCTTGGTATAACGCTGTACCCAAGCGGCGATGGAGCCTGAGGCGGGTCCGATACGCCTTAACAGCTAGCAAAAACCTGGAATATTACTTCAAAAATAAGGACGCTCCCCATGATCGACTTCAACAACAAAGGCTTCTTCAAGCTCAAGCAAAACGACGAATACGCCGAGCGGGTCAGCGACCTGTTGCTGGAAGGCGAGCAGGTGATCGACGCCTATAAGGCCATGCGCGACGGCGTGGTGTTTACCAACAAGCGCATTATCGCGGTCAACGTTCAGGGCATCACCGGCAGCAAAAAGGATTTCACCTCCCTGCCCTACAAAAACATCGTCGCTTACTCGGTGGAAACCTCCGGCACCTTCGACCTGGACTCCGAGCTGGAGATCTACTTTTCATCGCTGGGCCAGGTGAAGTTCGAGTTCACTGGCAAGACTTCGATGGTCGAAATCTCGAAGCACATTTCCAGGCACCTGCTGGGCTAAGGCGCTCCGTTATCAATCGGCGCTCAGCCCCCACAGCACCTCCAGCACATGCTGGGTCGAGCGTTCCACCTCGCCGTCCCGATGGGCAATGCCCAGCTGGCGCCACAGCGGCGGCTGCAACGGGCGCATGGCGATCCGGGTGTCGGGCAGCGGCGTGGCGGCTTCGTGGGGCAGCAAGGTGGCGCCATAACCGGCGGCCACCAGGCTCTTGATCGCGTCGTTGTAGTTGAGCTGGATGCGCGCCGTGGGCTGCTGGCCGCCCAGTGCGAACCACTCCGAAGTCAGGCGCGACAGCCGGGTGCTGTGGTCGTTGAGGATCAGCGGCTGGGCGGCCAGCCATTGCGGTGTCACCGGATCGGGGCATTGCCAGCGGGCCGGCAGGAAAGCCATGACCGGGTCCTTGCGCCAGGGCTCGATGCGCAAACCCTTGACCGGGGTTTGCGGCAAGGCCACCAGGCCGATATCCAGCGAACCTTCGGCGAGCTTCTTCAAGCTCTCCTGGGAGGTCAGCACCGCCACCTGCAGGTCGATGCCCGGATGGCGCTGGCCGAGGGTTTCCAGGGCCTGGGGCAGCAACTGAGCAATGGCCCCGGTGGACGCCCCCAGGCGCACCCGCCCGGCCAGGCCCAGCACCTGGCGCTGCACATCCTCCAGCGCCTGCTCGGCATCGGCCAACAGCCGCCGCGCCCGTTCCACCAGGGTTTCGCCAATGGCCGACGGCTGCACCCGACCCCGGGTGCGCGACAACAGCGAGCCGCCCACCCGCGCCTCCAGGTCGGCGATATGCAGGCTGACCGTAGGCGGCGCCAGGTTCAGCGCGCGGGCCGCTTCGGCAAAGGACCCCAGGTCGACAATCGCCACCAGGGTGCGCAACCGGTCGAGGCTGATCTCACGCATGGTCTGCTCCAGATTCAGAAAAACTGAAGCTTAGTGTTATTAAATTCAACTTTCTCTATTTCAGCTTCAGCCGGAAGATTTGCCCAATCTATTCCCGCTTGCGAGCACACAGCATGAGCACACCCCTCGTATTTATCGACGGCGACCAGGGCACCACCGGGTTGCAGATCCACCAGCGCCTGCAAGGCCGCAGCGACCTGCACCTGCTGACCCTCGCCGCCGACCAGCGCAAAGACCCGCAACGTCGCGCCGAAGCCATCAATGCCTGCGACATCGCCCTGCTCTGCCTGCCCGACGATGCCGCCCGCGACGCCGTCGCCAGCATCCGCAACCCGGCGGTGCGGGTGATCGACGCCAGCTCGGCGCACCGCACCCACCCCCACTGGACCTACGGCTTCGCCCAGATGCATCCGCAACAGGCACAGCGCATCGCCACCTCCAAGCGCGTAAGCAACCCCGGCTGCTACCCCACCGGCGCCATCGGCCTGCTGCACCCCGTGCTGCAAGCCGGACTGCTGCCGAAGGACTACCCGATCAGCATCAACGCCATCTCCGGTTACTCCGGTGGCGGCCGCGCTGCGGTCGAAGCCCACGAAAGCCCGAATGCTTCCCAAGCCGCCCCTTTCCAGGTCTATGGCCTGGGCCTGGCCCACAAGCATGTGCCGGAAATCCAGCAACACAGTGGCCTGAGCGAACGGCCGCTGTTCGTCCCGGCCTACGGTGCCTTTCGCCAGGGCATTGTGCTGACCATTCCTCTACAGCTGCGCCTACTTGCTCCGGGGGTGGATGCCGCACGCATTCATGCCTGCCTGGAACAGCACTACGTCGGCAGCGGTTGTGTGCAGGTGATGTCGCTTCGGCAGGCACAAGAACTCACGGGGCTTGATCCGCGGGCGCTGAACGATACCGACGCGATGCGCTTGATGGTGTTCGAGGGTGAGGGGCAGGTGTTGTTGGCGGCGGTGTTCGACAATCTGGGTAAAGGCGCGGCGGGGGCGGCGGTGGAGAATCTGGATTTGATGCTGGCCGCGCTGGGCTGAAGGGACTGCCTGCGCATTGCAACGGGTCAGATACAGCCTGGCTGGGTGCAACCCTTTGGCAACTGAGAGAAAGCCCCACCCGACCGGGCAGGGCTTTCAACGTGCTGGCGATCCTCCTGAGGCCCCGCCGAAAAGGCTAGCGAACCCAGCGCCGCCCTGGCCTCCCGGCGCGACGCTCAAGCCTTCGCCTTGGTCATTTGTCGTCCCTCTTCGTCGCCGACGGCGAAGGGTATTCGCTGCTCTCTTCGGCGTTGGGCGCTTCGGGCAGGCTTCCCGGGGTGAACATATGGGTCTGCAAGTCACTGGCATCGATGCCGGCGACGCCGTGTACCCCACGGGTCAGGCTGACAGCCTGCTCACACTGTTTATGGGTGTTGAGCCGACCGCTCAAGGTAACCATGCCGGCATGGGTTTTGACATGGATAGGCAAACCACGGGTCGATTCGGCAAAGGTCAGTGCCGACCTCACCTTGGTGGTGACCCATGCATCGTGAACGGCCATTTCCAGACCATGGGAGTAATGCTGGAAGGAATGAAGTTTCATGGCGGGTCCCTCTCGTGTCATCAGTTGGGCGTCCCGTCCCATTGGTTGGACTGCCCTCTGCCGGGCGGGTGAGCTTGCGGGGTAACCGATGGGCGCAGCGGTACTCGCCGGGCAGATGGGGTGCTTGTTAATTATAGTTCGGCGGTTGGCGGGGCTTGGTGCGCGGGGGTTCTGGTCACCCCAGCAGGGACCGGAGTGTGGCCGTTCTTGGTTTGAAGTCCCCTTGCTATCTAACAAGCGTACCTGCAACGACAACGACTAATGCAAACCGAGGAGGTGCTGAATCAAGCTCAGCCTTAAATAGTGGCTTTTGGCCTATTCTGTTGAAAAAGTCGGACTTGAGTTTTAGCGGCAAAATGCAGGCGTTCAGAATTGAAATCTGCATTGCTTTTGGGGACTCAGGCTTCATATCTACCGCACCCATACAGCTGTTTTTCAGCCCCATTTTGGCGAATGCCGAGCCATAGCGGCTTTTTCAACAGAGTCGGCCAAAAACAGTCGGTCGTGACAGGTGAAAAACACCCCAAAGCAGCCGCTGATGCTAGGGCAGAAAGAAGTCCAACCAAGAGAATGACAGCTACTCGAGACTATTTTTTGTCTGATCCCAGAATTGACCGATAGCATACGGCAGGCCGTAGAACGTGAAACACTGTAGCCTGATCGAAATTCCTTCAACTCCACTCCACAACAAGGGCGCAATGGATGGCTGACCGATTCCTCCTCTATATCGACATCTTGGGTTTTACCGAAATGGTTCGCAAAGACCCAAGGAAAGTGGCGCGAGTTTATTCAATCCTCGATTCGCTAAATGTTCACAGACATAACAGTTTCAAGACAATTGTCTTTTCCGATACAGTATTAGTTTACAATGTCACATCACCTACTAATGACGAAGAAAGGCGATATTTGGTTTGGTATTTGACGGAGTTCGCAGAAGACCTACATGACCGGCTGATCGGTCAGGACATCTACTTTAGGGCCGCTTTGGTTGCCGGAGATTTTTTCCATTACGAACTCAATCACGTCGAGTGCTTTTTTGGAAGTGCTTTGATCACAGCTTATCTGGCAGAGAAGGATATCCCGTCTCTGGGGCTATTCATGGACAAGGAGTGCGCTAAGTACAACCAGTTCTTCCGTCTTGATCAGTTTAATTCCGACTTTTCTTTCGTTTACCTCAATCGGCAACTGGAGATGCTCAATATGCATACCTTCGGCCATTTTCCCACTGTGTTCGATCTCCCAGTCGGCGATATAGCTCCTGACGTCTACGGACAGATTAAATTCCTCCAACATATCCATGAACAAATGCGCTCACACCCTTCGCCTCAAGTGAGAGTTAAGTTTCTTGCTGCTTGGGACTTCCATAAGAAGCGCTACCCCCAGATGTTGCGCGTCCTTGAAGACAACGAGTTCAGAGCTGATTCATTGGGGGCTTCAGGAGATTGGGTGACGATGGATAAAGTGCATGAAGATAATGTCGCTTACTTCAAACGAATCGGTAGTGGAACAGTACTTTCCATGTCCATTACGGGAGCTGCGAGAAAAAAATCAAAATCACCTACTGGAAGACTCGTAAAAACTTCAACCCCAACAGTCACCAAATCCAAACCTCGAAAACCAACACTAAACGAAACCGTGGTTCAATCACCATCGAAGCTGAAGAAGCCTACCCCAAGCAAGCCTTGACGAATCTGATGATTAAATTGCCGCAGTCATAAATAACGTGAATCGACCGATTGAATCCACAGCCGAAAGCTACCTCCCCGACAATAAAAAACGCCACTTATCACCCAACAATAAGCGGCGTTTTCATGATTCACGCTATAAAGCTTTAACTCAAAATCCCCCCGTCCCCCACCCCCAAACAAACATCATCAATCACCGCCTTCCCCATCTCTGCCAGAAAGTGCGAAGCCCAGGCATAGCGCTCGCCCTGTTCTTCCATGGCCGCGTCCAATGCGAGTTTCTTGGCGTAGTACAGCAGGGTCGAAGCGTGTTCCAGGGCTTGTTGCAAGGGCACGTCGGCGTTGACGCGGAATAGGCTTTGTTCAGGATCTGCGCAATTACCGAAGGTGACGACGCCCAGGGTTTTGATGGGGGTTGGCATGCTCATAAGGCACCTCCTGCAACCGCCAGGAAGTAGGTGTTATTGAGCAGACGAAGCCGAAACGAAAGACAGAGAAATACAGACAGATTGCGGGCGTACATGGTTGAACCTCCCATATCAAAAGAGAGCTGCCATGTTCGTTCTCAGGCGAATGGGTGGCAGCTGTGCGCAGGCTGAGAAACCGGAGATACAGGAACCCGGCAGACCCGAAGGTCTCCCACGCACAGCCGCCATGACACGAGAAGACGGGCACAAAAATGCGCCTGCAATCGTGGGCGGGCGCTTGTGCGCCTGCATCTTACCGGGTTCTCAGGCCCGATCGCTGATTTTGCAGCGACAGGGACAGACTAGTTTTTTGGGTGGTGGCGAACAACCTTAAAACCGTCGCTGTTTATGTCCATCTCTCCAGCAGCAGATCCCCACTTACGCCACCCGAAACGTCAAGCAATCTGTACTCGCCGAACGGTTACTACGCCCTCGCCTTGGGCAAACAAAAACACCACCCTCTACCTGACTAACTCTCAGCATCGCCTTTCGGTCCGCTGGCAATCAGGCTGGCGCCACAGGCGGTTTTCATTCCATGGAGCGCCACGGGAACACCGCCGACATCCAGCAAGGCACTGCCCTCGGCAATAGGAAACACACCTTTGCATAGAGGGCAGGTGACCTTGTGCCCGACCCCGGCCATGGGTTTGCCGTTCAGGTCGGTCTGGTTGAACGCTTCGATCACGGTTCCACCGTGACTGGTGGAATCGCCGAGTCGGATGATGTCCATGTCTGCTCCTTTTCCGTTGTACTCACAAACACTCCTCCCTCCTTGCGCCCTCCGAAGGATAAATATTCAGGAGCCTGCTGTATTACCGTCACGCGAAGACACCGGGCGCAGGCGGACGGAGCCGATGATGGTGTCCCAGAACGCCAGCGCTTCTTTGTCTGATTTGAATGGCGGCGCTGGCAGCCTGCCGTTGCTGTCGGGGCTACGTTGAAGTACACCAAGCGCGGCTGAAATGTTTGGCTCGGTAATCGAGTCATCTTTGCCTTGAGCTTCCCAGGCGAACGTATAGATGCGTTGCCCCTTGTCAGTACTGGCCAACAGGTATTCGTCGGCAGGAACCGCGCCGCCACGCTCCTTTTTGCGCAGGGTCTCGATCCCCAGCACCGTCCTGGCGGCATCTGCGAGGAAACCACTCACCCGATCCAGCAGACGGTTCTCTTCTGCTCCGGTGCTGGAGGTGAATTCGAAGTGGGCGCCGGGGTGATCCGGGAAAGTCACGCCGATATCGAAACGTTCGCTCTGGAAGTGGTTGCCTGCGATATAGCCACGATCAATGCAAAAACCCGGCTCGGTGGGAATTTCACTGGGTTCGCGAGAGCGAAGATCGCGTACCAGGTTCTTCGCGACCTCAATGCCACGAGGCTCGCGATCTGGCTCCATCTCAATCCTCCAGTAATAAGGCTGCCACACAGGTTCTGAAACAGCATAGGCGTACAGGTAATACGACTCGATACTGGCATCGGAAGCCCAAGACAGGATCCCGGTTGAGCCTTTGCCCAGATCATACCGGCGCACAAACATGCTTCCCTTCGTATCATGCTGCTGCCGTTTAAGCTCCTGCTCGTGCTGATCGATCCTGGACGTGAATGCAGCGAGATCGTCCCTTAGTGGCTCAATAACCTGCCCACGCAAGTAATACCCCGCTCTGACTTCCGCTTGGGGTGGCAAATCGATCAGGAATCTGCCCAAGCAATGGGTGATCCATCCGGTCTTGTCCATGGAAGAGTTCCGAGAAGAGGAAAATGATGTGCAACTGGTGATACTGGTCAAGGCGACCATGCCAAGAACAGTGAAGAGCTGACGCAGGCGCATCATGAACCTCCTGCCCAGTCAGCATGCTGGGCAATCTTGATAACGCCATAGAGAGTGGCCCATTGGGCACGTTTGTCGTTGTAGCTGTTTTGATGATCGTAGCCTTTGTCGGTGTTGTACTGCCCGACGCCCTTGCCGCCCTGGCGGAAGCTGGCCTTGATGCCGGCTTTGCCAGGGGCCAGTCCAGAGTCGGTCGGAACGGTCCCGTCCCCACCGCTGCCGGATGATTCCTGCGTCACGGCAAACCGCAACGGACCTTCGACAACAGCAGGCAGGCCACGGCGGAACCAGCCGTTGTAACTGCCGTTCTCATCATCCTTGACGGCAGCAACCTATTTGTAAAAATGCACGAGGGTCAACTCCGCACTCACACCACTTGCATGTTCTCGATGCCTGATCTGATGGGCCTGTGGCCGCCACATCAGGCGTCCAAATCAGGCTTGCCACCATACCCAAAGAGACGAAGGTATAGGGGTAGGAATTATCCAAAATTGCCGTAAGGAAAACCTGATCCTGATCAGATCAAATGCACTTGAGTAGTCAGAGAAAGGACAGGTCATCGACACCTATCAAGAGATAGATATCCCCGTCCTGTCCCAATGAGCCCAGGCAATCTCCACCCCGCGAACAGTCACCGCTACCTTCCCCTCGGACAAAAAAACGCCTCCACACTGGGAGGCGTTAGCAACTTTCAAAAACACCGAATGGTTTATGAGGCGCCTACGTCCGGCCTGGTGCCCCCGACCTGAACCATCGGGTCGAGAGCCCTGTTTCCAGACCTCAAGACGCTTCCCCTCACCGCAGATCAAACCGATCCAGATTCATCACCTTGACCCAGGCCGCGACAAAGTCCTGCACGAACTGCCCCTGCCCATCTGCGCTGGCATAGACCTCGGCCAATGCCCGCAACTGGGCGTTGGAGCCGAAGACCAGGTCGACGCGGGTGCCGGTCCATTTGACCTGGCCGGTCTTGCGGTCGCGGGCTTCGAACTCTTGCTGGGCGTCGGAGACAGGTTTCCATTCCACGCCCATGTCCAGCAGGTTGACGAAGAAGTCGTTGGTCAGCGCGCCCGGCCGTGTGGTGAAGACGCCGTGTGGGGTGTGGCCGACGTTGATGTCGAGCACGCGCAGGCCGCCGATCAGCACCGTCATTTGGGGGGCGGTGAGGGTCAGCAGTTGCGCCTTGTCGATCAGCAGCGCTTCGGCCGGTACCGCGTAGCGGGTCTTGAGGTAGTTGCGAAAGCCATCGGCGATGGGTTCGAGGTAGCCGAACGACTCGACGTCCGTCTGCTCCTGGCTAGCGTCCATGCGCCCTGGGGAGAACGGCACGCTGATGTCGAGGCCGGCGCTTTTCGCGGCCTGTTCGATGCCGGCGCTACCGCCGAGCACGATCAGGTCGGCCAGGGAGACTTTCTTGCCACCCGATTGCGCACTGTTGAAGTCCTTCTGGACCCCTTCGAGGGTCGCCAGCACCTTGGCCAGTTGCTCGGGCTGGTTGGCCGGCCAGTCCTTTTGCGGGGCCAGGCGCAGGCGCCCGCCGTTGGCGCCGCCGCGTTTGTCGGAGCCACGGAAGCTGGAAGCCGCCGCCCAGGCGGTGGACACCAGTTGCGACACCGACAGGCCCGAGGCCAGCAATTTGGCCTTGAGTGCGGCGATATCGCTGTCGTTGACCAGGGCATGGTCCACCGAGGGGATCGGGTCTTGCCACAGCAGTTCTTCGTGGGGCAGTTCCGGGCCGAGGTAACGCGAGAGCGGGCCCATGTCGCGGTGGATCAGCTTGAACCAGGCGCGGGCGAAGGCGTCGGCCAGCTGATCGGGGTTCGCCAGGAAGCGTCGCGAGATCGGCTCGTAGATCGGGTCGAAGCGCAGCGACAGGTCGGTGGTCAGCATGGTCGGGTTGCGCCGCTTGGAGGGGTCGTGGGCATCGGGGATGATGCCGGCGCCGGCGCCACCTTTGGGCGTCCACTGGTGCGCGCCCGCCGGGCTCTTGGTCAGTTCCCACTCGAAGCCGAACAGGTTTTCCAGGTAGTTGTTGCTCCAGCGGGTGGGCGTGGTGGTCCAGGTCACTTCCAGGCCGCTGGTGATGGTGTCGGCGCCCTTGCCGCTGCCGAAGGTGCTCTTCCAGCCCAGGCCCTGCAGTTCCAGGCCGGCGGCTTCGGGTTCGGCGCCGACATTGTCGGCGGGGCCGGCGCCGTGGGTCTTGCCGAAGGCGTGGCCGCCGGCGATCAGGGCCACGGTTTCTTCGTCGTTCATCGCCATGCGGGCGAAGGTTTCGCGGATATCCACCCCGGCCGCCACCGGGTCCGGGTTGCCCTCGGGGCCTTCGGGGTTCACATAGATCAGGCCCATCTGCACCGCGGCCAGGGGGTTTTCCAGGTTGCGCCCCTGGTCGGTGCGGCTTTCTTCATTGCCAGGCTCGGCCACCAGTTGGCCCTCGCCGGGTTCTTGCATGGCGGCTTTATCCGGTTTGCCGTAGCGGGTGTCGCCGCCCAGCCATTTGTTTTCCGAGCCCCAGTAGACGTCTTCATCCGGTTCCCAGGCGTCCGGGCGACCGCCGGAAAAACCGAAGGTCTTGAAGCCCATGGATTCCAGGGCGACGTTGCCGGTAAGCACGATCAGGTCGGCCCAGGAGATGTTGCGGCCGTACTTCTGCTTGATCGGCCACAGCAGCCGGCGCGCCTTATCGAGACTGACGTTGTCCGGCCAGCTGTTGAGCGGGGCGAAACGCTGCTGGCCGGAACCGGCGCCGCCACGGCCGTCACCGACGCGGTAGGTCCCGGCGCTGTGCCAGGCCATGCGGATGAACAGCGGCCCATAGTGGCCGAAGTCGGCGGGCCACCAGTCCTGGGAGTCGGTCATCAGCGCATGCAGGTCTTGTTTCAGGGCCTGGAAATCCAGGCGCTTGAAGGCTTCGGCATAGTTGAAGTCCTCGCCCATGGGGTCGGACAGGGACGAGTGCTGGTGCAGGATCTTCAGGTTCAGTTGGTTCGGCCACCAGTCGCGGTTGGTTACCCCACCGCCGGCGGCGTGGTTGAACGGGCATTTCGATTCGTTTGCCATGAGGAGCTACCTTTGGTCGTATTCATCCAGCTATCCGCCCCGGATGGGCACGAAATAGCGACAGGCGAAAGCAATGACATAGGTTGCGGGGCTCACAGTTCGCTCAACTGATGGGTGTGGCCACAGGGCATGTTGCAGAGCGGCAAGCGAGTTGCCAGGACGGTGGCCCACGGTAAGCCCAGTACGCTTCTGACTCGTTCTTCGTTATCTCTTGATCAGGTCTCATCCGGCCGGCTCGCGCCAGCGCTGAATTAAGGCTAGACCCTCTGTGGCGGATCGCTAATAGCCGGACTATTGGTTGTTGATAGGGACAAACTTTTACCCGGGGCCCAAGGCCGAAGCCAATGATAGGGACAGCCCCGCGGGGCTCTGACGGCTTTTGCGACTGATGCCCCGCCCTTTTCGTCCGCCCGACGCGTACAGAGCACGGGAGAAGACCATGAACCAGCGCCCGCGTTGCACGGCCATCCACGAAGCCGGCCACGCCCTGGCCTTCTGGTGGAACGGTCAGCCGATCGCCCGCATTACCGTGCGCACCAGGGCCGAAGCCGACGCGGGTCCGATGCTCGATCGGCGGGGCAACCCGCGCTATGTAGAGGGGTTGGTGGAAGCCGATTACCTGGTCCCGCGCCCGGCCTTCGACGCCCCGGGGATCGCCGAATACCTGCCGTCGATGGTCGAGGCCATCGAACGCGACCTGCTGCATTGCTTTGCCGGCCCGGTGGCCGAAGCGATCTACCGCCACGGCCGATCCGACAGGCTGATAAGAGGCAGCGGCCGCGGCGACCTGAGCCGCGCTCATGAGCTGATCAGCCTGCTGCCACCGCGCAAGCTGCTCGACGCCGAATCCCGGGCCCTGGCCCGCGCCAGTTGCCTGGTGCATCGCTACTGGCCGGCGGTCGGCGCGGTGGCGGACCTGCTGCAAGAGCGCGGCATGGTCGAGGGGGAAGCCATCACGGCGCTGTTGTGCGCGATCAACGGCGAGTCGCCGACGCCCCTCGGTAACGATCTTGCGAGCCTCGACCCGTGACGGCGTGGCGTTGAACCGCGCCGGCTTGCGCGATCCGTGAAGTCAGCCAGACTGTCTGCCAATCGCCCGCCTGGCCCGGGCGGTTTTCATCGCCATTGCCACACCGAGATCACCATGTCGCAGTACCCAGGCGTCGACGCCGAAGGTTTTATCCAGTCCCTGCCCGACCAGCCGTTGCAACCAGCGTTCAGCCACCTGGTGGATGAGTTGCGTGCGATGCTCTCGCGGCGTTTTCCGGCGCTGCTCGATGGCCTGTACCTCTACGGCAGCGTGGCCCGTGGCGACGCGCGGCCGGGCACCTCCGACCTGGATGTGACCCTGGTCCTGGCCTGGGCGCCGAGCCCCGCGGAGCGCCAGCGGCTGGAGCAGACGCGGCAGGCGCTGGAGGCGCGGCACCCGGAAGTGTCAAAGATCGATTTCGACATTGGCGTGCTCAGCGAGGTGCTGGCGCCCGACAATCGTTACCGCTGGGGTTTCTGGCTCAAGCATCAGTGCCGCTGCATCTGGGGCAATGACCTGGGGCTGCGCTTCGAACCCTTCCGTCCGAGCCGGACCATCGCCCTGGCACTGAATGGCGACTTCTCCCAAGTGCTGGAAGGCTACGCTCAGCAGCTGGAACAAAGCCGCGAACCGTTGCAGCAGCAACGCCTGCAACGGGCCGCGGCGCGCAAGGCGCTGCGCTCGGCCAACCTGCTGCGCGGCGAGCAGGAACGCGGCTGGCCGACCACCCTGGAGGAGCATGCGCAGCTGCTGACCGCGGCCGAGCCTGGGATGGCCGAGTACGCCGCGTTCTTCCTCAAGCAGGCCTATGTTTCCCAGGGTTCGGTGAGTGAATTCGTGCAGCGGTTGCGGGCCTACAGCGCGTTGCTGGCAGGGGAAAGCGTGGGGTGACTCCTGGCCGCCCTCTCCGCTCATGGCGCTGGCGTCGCTCAGGGGAACCTGATTCCGACCCGATGATGGCATTTTGACAACCTTCGACTAGGTTCACTTGAGCAGCCAGCGGGGCACCCTCACCGACCTCCATCGGCTGCATTGCCACGCCTTCCGTATCCGGTCACGGAGACCTTCGATATGCGCATCACCCTTCTGTTGAGCCTCGCCCTCCTGTCAGCCTGTTCCACCCCACACAACAGCGCGATCAAACTGCAAACCACACAAGCTCTCGACACCCAATTACTGAGCAAAGCCCGAACGGCCCCATCGCAGGCCTCAGCACAAAAGTGCGCGAATGCGTTCGATACCGAGGGTATTGAAGACGGCTATTTCAAAGTCCGGGAGCGCTGGAAACTCCTCGACTGCCTGTACAGCGATGCCAAGCCCAGAAAACTCGTGGTGCTGCTCGACGGCACGGAAAACACCAAGGAGGACAACACCAATATCTGGCGCATGTACAACCAGGCGCTCGAGCAGGCCAGGAACGGGGCCAGGGTCATTCCCTATTACGACAAGGGCGTGGCCACCAGCATTACTACTCCCTTCGGTGCCCTGTTCGGCAGCGGGGTCAGCCTGAATATCCGCCAGGCCTACCGCTTTCTGATCGAAGCGTACCGACCTGGTGACGAGATCTATATCTTCGGTTTCAGCCGCGGCGCCTTCACCGCTCGTTCGTTGAACGGTTTTATCGAAGTCGCCGGCCTGCCCAGCAACCTGAAAGCCGATAGCCGCGACGACAGTTTCCTGTGGGGCTGGACCGGCCATATGCACGATGTGGTCGAAGACATGTACGACATCTACAAGTCGAGAAACGATGGCGTGCCTGGGTTCGACGACAAGCTGCGCAAGCTTCTGGCGCAGTACCGGCACGACAACGGCATCAGGGTCTATGGCGACACCCCCGACAAGAGCGCTGAAAAAGTCGTGGTCAAAGTCATCGGGGTATTCGACACCGTACCGGCGGTGGGCACCAATCTGAAGGAAGAGCCCGATGAACACCGCCTGGAGCTGTATGCCGAGCGCGGTTACCACGCCATGTCCCTGGACGAACAGAGGGCCTCGTTCCGCCTGCTGCGCTTCGGCCTGCAGCAATCGAAATCACAGGTACTGGAAGAGGTATGGTTCGCCGGCGCGCATGCCGATGTGGGGGGCGGTTACCTGAATGCACCGGACACCGCCAAGTGCGGTGAAAGCCCGTATGCCAAGGGCGGCCAGGGGCTGGAGACCATCCCGCTGCGCTGGATGCTGAAGAACCTCGAGAGCGACGGCCTATTCGCCAACAGCACGAGCTGGCCGGCCGAGTGCATCGGCGGTCCGCTGCATGATGAATTTCACGATGCCAAATACGTGATCAGTTCCGCCTACAAGGAAGCCGGGCTGATTCGCCGCAAACCGGTGGAACGAGACAAGGTCCATGCCAGTGTGTTTCTGAGAATGGACATCCCCCAATTGAAGGCGCCTCATCCCTTGCGCGAACCCGAGGCCCGCTACGACCCGATCAACCTGGGTTACGCCAGGCGCGAGCGCTGCCAGAACGACGACCTGGAGCGCAACTACACCATTGTCGGCACCTACAAAGCCAACTGCACAACCACCAACGGCACCGTCAGGAAAGGCGCAAACAACGACGCGGTGAACGTCGAGAGTGCCCAATAAAACCACCGGACCAGGAACGGCCCGCGATTGTCCCACGCAATCGCAGCCGCTCCCCGCCACGCCTCTGTAGGAGCGAGGCTTGCCCGCGATGACGGACTCTGGTTCGACGCAAGAAGCGGGTTGTATGTAATGGCTCTATCGCGGGCAAGCCTCGCTCCTACAGAAGATGTTTGCGGTCGGCTGACGCTGCCTGCGGGCTAAACCGTCGAATCCACTGCCTGCCGCCCACGCAGTTGGCTGGCCAGCGCAACAGACAACGCCATGACCACCAGCCCCGCGGCCAGGGCGAAGGTGAAGCCCATACCACTGCCGACGGCCTCGGCGCTTGCCGTGCTCAGGTCCCCTGTCACCGCGGCGAACACCGCGCCCATCAGCGAGGCGCCGGTGATCAGCCCGAGGTTGCGCGACAGGTTGAGCAGGCCGGAAATCACTCCGCGCTGTTCGGCGCCCACCTCGCTCATCACCGCGGTGTTGTTGGCGGTCTGAAACGTTGCATAGCCCAGGGTGATGACAACGATGGGCGCCAGGTAGCCGCCAATGCCCAGGCTCGCCGGCAGCAACGCCAGCATCAGGCAACCGAGGACCATGGCGCCGAGACCGGCGAGGATCATCGGCCGCACGCCCAAACGATCGGCGATGCGCCCGGCCGGCACGCCGCTCAGCGCGGTGACACAGGGGCCGAGCGACATCGCCAGGCCCACCGCAAAGGTTTCCAGCCCGAGCCCGTGGGCCAGGTAGAAAGGCCCGACCACCAGCGTTGCCATCATCACCGTCGAGACCAGCGCACTCATGGCCAGGCTGCCGCTCAAGGCCGCATCGCGAAACAGCGCCAGGCGTATCAGCGGCGCGGCCACCCGCGCTTCCACCCAGACAAACAGGCTGGCCGCCATCAGCGCCGCCAACAGCAGCCCGGCGTTGAGCAGGCCGAAATGGCCGCGGCCCAGGGTCATGGCCAGCCCGTAGGCCAGCAGCGTGAGGGCCAGCAGCAAGGTGCCCAGCGGATCGAACGCGCCTCGTTCAAGGGCCCGCGCGTGACCTGCGGCCGGCAGATACCGATAAGCCAGCACCCAGGTCAGCCCGCCCAACGGCACGCAGGCCAGGAACAACGCCTGCCAGCCGGACCCGGCGATCAATCCCCCGCCCAGGGACGGGCCGAGGGCGGTGCCGATCGCCGACATCGTGCCCAGCAGGCCCATGGCGCTGCCGGTGCGGGCCTTGCTGACCGTCTCGCCAACCAGGGCCAGGGTCAGCGCCATCATGATCGCCGCGCCGACGCCCTGCAGTGCCCGGGCGCCGATCAGCATCCCCAGCGTCGGGGCGGCGGCGCAGAGCATCGAGGCCAGGGTGAACAGCAGGATCCCCACCAGCAGCAGGCGCCGCCGTCCCAACAGGTCGCCGAGCCGGCCGACACTGACGATCAGCGCGGTCATCGCCAGCAGGTAGGCAAGGACCACCCACTGCACCTGCTGGAAGCTCGCCCCGAACGCCTGCACCAGGGTCGGTAAGCCCACATTGGCGATGCTGGTGCCCAGCGATGCCAGCAACATCGACAACGACAGGCTGGCCAGCGCCCAGCCGACTGACACAACGTCCGGTTCTGTTCCGCTACTGACTGGCTTCACTCTGCACTCCCGCTCTGACCCGCGCGAAATGGCGCTGTCGCCAATCTAGCCCGCGGTCTAACATGGCGGAAGACGCAGCCTTTGCAGGTTATTCGTGCGCCTGACGCCATCTCACTTTTGTGCCAGACAGGACCGCCGCCATGTCCACACCCGATCTCAATCTGCTGATCACCCTCGACGTGCTGCTCGCCGAAGGCAGTGTGGCGCGCGCCGCCCAGCGCCTGCGGCTAAGCCCGTCGGCGATGAGCCGGGCCCTGGCGCGCCTGCGCGAAACCACCGGCGATCCGCTGCTGGTGCGCGCCGGCCGCGGCCTGGTGCCGACCCCGCGCGCCCTGGAACTGCGCGAGCGGGTCGGCCACCTGGTGCAGGACGCCGAAGCCATGTTGCGCCCCGTCGAACGGCTCGACCTGCAGCGCCTGGTGCGCACCTTCACCCTGCGCAGCAGCGACGGTTTCGTCGAGAACTTCGGCCCGGCCCTGGTCGCCCGCCTGCGCGCCGAAGCCCCTGGGGTGCGCCTGCATTTCATGCAGAAAACCAGCAAGGACAGCACGCCCCTGCGCGACGGCACGGTCGACCTCGACACCGGCGTGGTGGACGCCAACGCCAGCCCGGAAATCCATACCCGCGCGCTGTTCCGCGATCGTTTTATCGGCGTGGTGCGCAACGGCCATCCGCTGAGCCGCGGGCCGATCAGCGCCGCCCGTTACGCCGCCGGCGAGCATGTGCTGGTATCGCGCCAGGGCCCAGGTCGCGGGCTGGTGGACGATGCGTTGCAGGCGGCGGGCCTGACGCGCGATATCGCCACTGTCGTTGGCGGTTTCTCCGCCGCCCTGGCCCTGGTCCGCGCTTCGGACCTGATCGCCGCCGTCCCCGAGCGCCACACCCACAACCTGCGCAGCGGCCTGCACAGCTTCGCCCTGCCGCTGGCCACGCCGGAAATCACCGTGTCCATGCTCTGGCATCCACGCATGAACAGCGACCCGGCGCATCGCTGGTTGCGCGAGTGCGTGCGGGAGGTGTGTGGAAAGTGAGGTAAAAAACACAGGGACGGAAGATCCAAGGCCGTCATCGGGCGCTTTGCGCCATGCTCACCATGGGCGTGCAGGAAGGATCGCGGTAAAAAGCGCTTCAACGATTTCACTACCACTGGAATGACTCTTGTGAACAAGAAAATAGCCACGACGGCTGCCACTCCTGTCAGCCTGGTCGACTTGCTCCGCGGCACCCGGACTATCGACCCCCTGCGACAGTCCATCGGCATGAAGTGGTCGAGCTTCGAACGTTATGGCGCGGCCTTCCAGCCGGTATTCGATGGTGCCAAGGCAATCACCCTGAGCAGAGCGGATGTGTTCAGTGCATTCCAGCAGGATCCCCATCTGGGGGCCCTGAGCGCTATCGCCTGGGGCTTCCCGCGTGGCGGGCTGCCGGGCGGCAGAACGCTTCAACACGCACTGAACGCTCTCCCGTTCATCCTCGAGCAGATTGGCCAAGGCGCCACCTTGAACGACGAGCTATACGAGCAAGTCAACTCACTGCCCAACGTCAAGAACGGCATCACCACCAAGTTGCTGCACTTTGGCGGTATCACGACCAGCGAAGGCCATAGGGCACAGATATACGACTCGAGAATACATAAGTACCTCACTCGGACAAGGCCTCAGGAATATGCGTCCCTGACAGCGAAAATGGCCACTTACCGATACGTTCCAACGCCCTCTCAATACCTTGAATACCTGCGAATCACTGAGCAGGTGGCACTTGAGGTCGGGTACAGCGACCCGTCTCGAGTAGAAATCTTCATGTTCAGCAATGCACCTGAGACACGCAAAGCCCGGCACGGAGCCGAGCCCTGATTCGCGGTGCCTTTCACAGTGGTTCGCGAATCACCGCCCTGGCACATTTGCGCTAATCGACCACCCTCCCCCAGCTCCACGGTTTTGCGGCGCGAAGGAAGCGGCCAGGGCTCGCCGAACCGCCCTGTCACGCCTCGGGCATGACCGCCGGCGCAGAATGCTGGCGCAGCGCCCGCAAGCTGCCGCGCAGTTCGGCCGGGCGCACCGGCTTGGACAGGATGGCGATATTGCGGTCGTGCAACGCGGCCTGGATCTTCTCCACCTCATGCCCGGTGAGGATCAGCGCCGGCACCGCCCAGCCGCGCTGCCGGCGCAGGCTGTCGATGCACTCGATGCCCGTGGCGTGGTTGCCCAGGTCATAGTCGGCGACGATGACGTCGCAGTCGCTGACCAGATCCTTACCGCAAAGCTCGGCCTGGACCACGCAGCCCCAGCGCTCGAGCAGGGCCGAGGTGGCCAGCAGCACGTTGCGATCATCCTCCACCAGGCACACTTTCAAGCCGGTCAGCAGCCCCGCCTGCCGCGCCTCGTCGAGGCTGGCGGCTTGCAACTGCGGTGGCGCCAGGGGCAACCCGTACAGGCTCACCGCCGTGCCGTGGCCCAGCCGCGAACGGATCGCCACCTCGAGCCCCATCAACTGCCCCAGGCGCTTGACGATGGACAGGCCCAGGCCCACGCCTTCGACGTCCTTGTCCCGTAGCTCGCGCACGCGATAGAACTCCTCGAACAGGTTCGGCAGGTGTTCCTCGGCAATCCCCCGGCCCTGGTCATAGATGACGATGGCCAGCCCCGCGCCCCGCTGGCGCACGCCAATCAGCACCGGTCGCCGCGCCGCGTACTTGAAGCAGTTGGACAGCACGTTCTGGACCATAGTGGTGAGCAGCGCCGGGTCCGCCCGGACCCAGTGCGAACAGGGGCGCAGGCGCAGCTCGACCCCGGCCCAGCGTGCGGCTTCGGCGTTCTGCCGCATCTGGTCGGCGAGGAATTCGCCCAGGTGCAGGGTCTGGAAACTGGGTTGCACCCGCCCGTTGTCGAGAGTGTAGAGGTCGAGAATCGAGCGGAACAATTGCGAGACGTTGAGCAGCGAGCGGTCGATGTTATCCACCAGGCGCCGCTCTTCGTCGCCCAGGCGCGCCTCGCGCAGGCAGGCGGTGAACAGGCCGATGGAGTGGATCGGCTGGCGCAGGTCGTGGCTGGCCTGGGCGAGAAAACGCGACTTTTCCAGGTTGGCGGCAATCGCCTCTTCCGAAGCCTTGCGCGTGCGCTCCAGCAAGATATGGGCGTAGACCGGGATCACCGTGCTGGTGATCAGCAGCATCAGCACCATGAAGGGTTGCGCCTGCCACAGCGGCGTCAGGCGATAGACCACCAACAGCGCCATTAGCGCCAGGGCCGTGGCAATCGCCAGGTAGCGCGAGCCATAGCGCATGCCGTTGCCCAGGTTGACCCAGACCATCACCGCGTACAGCGGCAACGCCGCCTCCCCGCCGACCACCAGGCCGAACGAGGTGCCGGTGTAATCGTGGATCATGCTCAGGATCCTTCGCGCCGGATAATGCCCGGGCCAGTGCACGATGGCCTGGCGCAGGACGATCGACAGCAGCAGGAACAGGACGATATAGATCACGATCGGCAGGTAGGTATCGACCCGCTGCCCGGGCAGGAAACCCAGCACGCCGATATAGGCCACGGCACAGGAACCGACAATAATGCGCAGGTTGGCCTGGTCGAGCTCGGTGTTTTTCTCGAATTTCATGGGGAACATCCTTGTGCGCCAGTCGTCGTACTCGACACGAACCACAGGCAGTTGCCTGGCCCGCTGCTAAAGTAGCTGCCTCAAGGAAAGCTCGACCCAAGGAGAGTCACCCCATGGCATGCCGGATTATCATAGCCGACGATCACCCGCTGTTTCGCGAGGGCATGTTGCGCACGGTCCAGCGCCTGCTGCCGGATGCACTGATCGAACAGGCCGGCGACCTGGACAGGGTACTCGCCCTGACCCGGGCCGGTGACGAACTGGACACGCTGATCCTCGACCTGCGTTTTCCAGGCCTGACCTGCGTCAGCCAGCTGGCCGAACTGCGCAAGCAATTGCCGCGCACCACCCTGATCGTGGTGTCGATGGTCGATGACCAGACGCTGATCGGCGAGGTCATGGCCGCCGGCGTCGACGGCTTTATCGGCAAGAACATCGCCCCGGACGAGATCGGCCAGGCGGTCCTGGCCATTCGCCAAGGCGAAGTGCTGGTCAAGTTCGCCCCTTCCGGCCTGCTGCCGCTGGGCACCGGCGCCACCCTGACCGCGCGCCAGCACGAGGTGCTGCGCCTGATCGCCCAGGGCAAGACCAACAAGGAAATCGCCCGCGAACTGGAGATCTCGCCCTTCACCGTGCGCATCCATGTGTCGTCGCTGCTGCGCATCCTCAACGTGCCGTCGCGGGCCGCGGCGGCGGTGAAATACTCAGGGGGGCTGTAGCCCGGCTCGTCGCCTGCCAGCGCGTGGCCGCCAGGGTCGGCCGATAATAGGTGGGTTTCCCTGCTGGCACGTCGTGCGCCCCACCCTTCACCGAGGAACCGGAACATGCCGCTGACCCTGTATTTCCATCCCCTGTCGTCGTTCTGCCACAAGGTGCTGATCGCCCTGTACGAACACGGCATCGCCTTTGAAAAACGCATCATCGACCTGGCCAACGACGCCGACCGGGCCGAGCTGCAAAGCCTGTGGCCGCTGGGCAAGTTCCCGGTCATCCGCGATCACGCCCGGCAGCGCGATGTGCCGGAATCGAGTGTGATCATCGAGTACCTGGACCGGTTTTATCGGGGCCGGCAGCCATTGATTCCGGATGATTGGGACAGCGCGCTGGAGGTCCGGCTGTGGGACCGTTTTTTCGATTGCCATGTCCAGGGGCCGATGCAGCGGATAGTCGCCGATCGCCTGTATGGCACCAATGGGGACCTGAGCCGGGAACGCGCAGCCCTGCTGAGCGCATACACCATGCTCGAACGGCGCCTGGCCTCGAGGATCTGGGTGGCCAGCCCGGACTTCAGCCTGGCCGATTGCGCCGCCGCCCCGGCCTTGTTCTATGCCAGCACGCTGGTGGCCTTTGCCGATGACCATCGCCATTTGCGCGCCTATTTCGAGCGGCTGATACAGCGCCCCTCGTTCCAGCGGGTCATCGACGAAGCCCGTCCCTACTTTGTCCACTACCCGTTTGCCGAGGCCATTGCGCCGCGCTTTCGCTAGCCGCCGAACCAGAGCTGAGGTGATGGGAATATTCCGGGCACACAAAAGCGGGCCGCTTGAGCATCCGGATGGAGCCGAGGCCGTGCCTTGGGGGGAGCGTTTGATAAATAGAGGGAGGGATGAGAGATGGCAGGGGCGGCTGGATTCGAACCAACGCATGGCAGGATCAAAACCTGCTGCCTTACCGCTTGGCGACGCCCCTATCTCTGCTGTTGCTTACTTTCACTGCAAGCCCCGTGGGGGCCTCTGCAAGAACGCGCGGAAATTTATCAACTTTTTCGTCGTCTGTGAAGTCAAAGATGCATAAATTTGTTTTTAAAACAGCTACTTACTTTTTGGGGCCTGAGTGAGGTAAAAACCGCCGATGCCCGGCAACCGCTATACGGCGGGCGCCAGTCGCCGATCAGCCGCCAACAACGACGGCGAAACCTTTAACGATTCCCCGCCGGCAACTTGGTGCAAAATACCCCGCTCAGGTTGTAGCCCAGCCCCAGTCGCGTCGTGCCGCGCAACGAGAACCGATATGAACACCCATTGTGAGATAAGCGATGTGCCCAAGCCGCCCCAACCCCAGCGCCAGTGTGATGGCAACTTTCACTACATCACCCCTCAGCAGCCGGCGGTAACAGCATGATCGAAGTCACCGAGGTTTCCATTGCCCAACTGCGCGCCGCGCTCGAAGCTGGCCAGACCACGGCGGTCGAACTGGTCCAGGCCTATCTCGCCAGGATCGATGCCTATGACGGCCCCGATACGCCTACCGCCCTCAATGCGGTAGTGGTACGCAACCCCGACGCGCTCAAGGAAGCCCAGGCCTCCGACGCCCGCCGGGCCAAGGGTGAAACCCTGGGTCCGCTCGATGGCATTCCCTACACCGCCAAGGACAGCTATCTGGTCAAGGGCCTCACCGCGGCTTCCGGCAGCCCCGCCTTCGCCAGGCTGATCGCCTATCGCGACGCGTTCACCATCGAACGGCTGCGCGCCGCCGGGGCGATCTGCCTGGGCAAGACCAATATGCCGCCCATGGCCAACGGCGGCATGCAGCGCGGAGTCTATGGCCGCGCGGAAAGCCCGTACAACGCCGCCTACCTCACCGCACCCTTCGCCTCGGGCTCGTCGAACGGCGCGGGTACCGCCACCGCCGCCAGCTTCGCCGCCTTTGGCCTGGCAGAGGAAACCTGGTCCAGCGGCCGGGGACCTGCCTCGAACAACGGCTTGTGTGCCTATACCCCGTCGCGCGGGGTGATCTCGGTGCGCGGCAACTGGCCGCTGACCCCGACCATGGACGTGGTGGTGCCCTATGCCCGGACCATGGCCGACCTGCTCGAAGTGCTCGATGTGGTGGTCGCCGAGGACCCGGACACCCGTGGCGATCTGTGGCGCCTGCAACCCTGGGTGCCGATTCCCAGCGTGGCCTCGGTGCGCCCGGCGTCCTATCAGGAACTGGCCGCCAGCAGCAGCGCCCTGGCCGGCAAGCGCTTCGGCGTGCCGCGCATGTACATCAACGCCGACCCCGAGGCGGGCACCAGCGAGGCGCCGGGGATCGGTGGCCCGACCGGGCAACGCATCGACACCCGCCCTTCGGCGATCGGCCTCTGGCAGCAGGCGCGCCAGGCGCTCGAAGCCGCCGGCGCCGAGGTGCTCGAAGTCGATTTCCCCCTGGTGTCCAATTGCGAGGGCGATCGCCCCGGCGCGCCGACGGTGTTCAACCGCGGCCTGGTGTCCAAAGAGTTCCTGCACCATGAGTTGTGGGACCTGACCGCCTGGGCCTTCGATGACTTCCTGCAAGCCAACGGCGACCCGCAGCTCAATCGCCTGGTGGACGTCGACGGCCCGCTGATTTTCCCTCACGACCCGGGCACCCTGCCCAATCGCGAAGGCGACCTCGCCGCCGGCATGGACGAGTACGTGAAGATGGCCGAGCGCGGCATCACCCCCTGGGACCAGATCCCCACCGTGCCCGACGGCCTGCGCGGCCTGGAGAAAACCCGCAAGCTCGACCTCGAGGACTGGATGGACCGTCTCGGCCTTGATGCGGTGATCTTCCCCACCGTGGCCGACGTCGGCCCGGCCAATGCCGATGTCGACCCGGCGTCCGCGGACATTGCCTGGAGCAATGGCGTCTGGGTGGCCAACGGTAACCTCGCCATCCGCCACCTGGGCGTGCCCACGGTCACCGTGCCGATGGGCGTCATGCCGGACATCGGCATGCCCATCGGCCTGACCTTCGCCGGCCGCGCCTACGACGATTCGAACCTGCTGCGCCTGGCGGCGGCCTACGAGTCCACCGGCAGCAAACGCCTGATTCCGCCGCGCACTCCGGCGTTGCTGGCGGGCAAGTAATCGGCGGGTAAACAAGCAAGGGCGGGTTGGAGCATGACCAGTTCCAATCCCACCCGCTAACAGCGCGCTTGAACACCGAGCCCCATCCGTGGCCTGTTCCAAGGCAGCGCCGCGCCTCTGCTTCCTTCAGCTACTTGCGTGGCTGGGTGGTCGAGAAGATATAGCGTGCAAAACGCCATTGGCCATCGCTTTCTCGATGCAACAGGAAAACCTCCTGATTGCCTTCACTGCTGGCAGGCTGATCCCCCTTCAGCAACTTCACCGTACCGTTGGAACGGGTCCGGGCGAACGCCCAGTCCCGTGACAGCGGCTGGATTTCATCGATGGTGAAACGCACGTCGAGCCTGAGCAGGTCGAAGATCTGCCGATACGCCGCGCGTATCGCGTCACTTCCCACGGCCGGCGGGCTGTTCTGCGGCATAAACACCGCGTCGCCGGCATACAGGATCATGACGTGGTCAAGGTCAGATGCATTCAACGCCGTTTCATAGCGCTTGAGCTGTTGGGTGACCGCCGCCGTCACGCTTGCCTCGGCGGCTGGCTGGGCAGCCTGGGCCGCCAGGGGCAGCAACAGGCTGGCAAGCACCAATGTGATCAATCGAATACCCATGATGTTCTCCTTGAGATCAAAGCACGACGACGAGCTTGCCCAGTGCGCGATCGCTTTCTATCAGGCGATGCGCCTCGCGGACTTCGTCAAAGGCAAAGGTTCGGGTATGGATGGACGGTATGCGCTGGGCGGCGAGTTCCTTGGCCAGCCACGGCAGCGGAGTGTCCTGCAGGGGTAGGGCCGGCGCACCGAACAAGCCGCTCGGGAAGAAGTTCAGACGCACGCCCGCGGGCAGGTCCTGCATCAGGTGGAACTGCTCCAGAATCGGCGCGCCGCCGAGCAGCCCGATCACGCTCACCGCACCGAAGGGGCGCAGGGTCTTGAGGGTATCTCGCAGTGTGGGCGCGCCAACGACTTCCAGGGCCGCATCGACCCCAGCAGACGCGATTTCGCGGATGCGCGGGGCGATATCGCCGTTGTCGACCACCACCACGTCGGCCCCTGCCTGGTAAAGGCGCTGGCTGTTTTCCGGGTTGCGGGTGGTGGCGATGACTTTTAATCCACGAGCCTTGGCATAGGTGATGGCGGCCAGGCCAACCGATGAGGTGCCTCCGCGAACCAGCAAGGTCTGGCCCTTCTGGATGCCCAGGCTCTTGTCCAGCGCACCCCATACCGTGAGGTAGGCCTCCGGCAGCGTAGCCAGTTGTTCCCAGGACAAAGAAGTGTCATCCAGCGCAATCACGTTGCTGCGTAGCACCGTCACCTGCTCGGCGTAGCTGCCATTGCGGGTGAACTGCATGCCGCCCATGGCCGTGACCACCCGCTGGCCCGTGCGCAACAGACCCGAGGGGTCCTGGATGACTTCACCTACCGCCTCGATGCCCGGCACCCGAGGTGCGCTGATGGCGCCCATCTTGCCAGCGCGCAGATAGGTTTCGGCGCGGTTGAGACCAAAGGCGCGGACGCGGATCTGGACTTCGTCGGCCGTCGGCTCGGGGGACGGGATATCCCGCAATTGCAGGACTTGCGGGCCACCGGTCTGTTCGATCACATAAGCTTTCATGCTGGAATTCCTCAAGTACGCTGTGGGTCGGAGCGATTGCCGTCAAGGCAGTGGCGTCACTATCCTTCAAGCGAAACTGGAAGATAATCCACACAACAGATAGGCTTCCTCTCATAAACGAGAGGATCAGCCATGGACTTCAACGCCGTCCGGATGTTTGTCAGCGTGGCGCAGGCCGGCAGCCTTTCCGCCGCCGCCGAGCGCCTGGAGATTCCCCTGCCCACCTTGAGCCGACGCATTCGCGAGCTCGAACAGCAGTTGAAAGTGCAACTGCTCGAACGCTCGGTACGGGGCACCAAGCTCACCGACTCGGGGGCGCGCCTGTACGAACACGCCAGCCGCGGTATCGAGGCGCTGATCGAAGGGGAACAGGCGGTGATCAGCGATCAGGCCCTGTTGAAAGGCCGCTTGCGGCTGTCGTTGCCGCCCTCGTTCGAACCCTGGTGGGATGTGCTGTCGGCATTCCAGCGCCGCTACCCGCAGGTCGAGGTCAGCGTCCATACCACGGAGCGACGCATCGACCTCATCGAAGACGGCGTGGATGTGGCATTACGGGTCGGCGCGATTACCCATGAGACCATGGTCGCCCGCCGCCTGCTGAGCTATCGCCACCTGCTGGTAGCCAGCCCGGCGTTGCTTGAGCGGCTGGGCCCGCCCCGCAGCGTCGAGGCGCTGAATGCTTACCCCTGCGGAGTCTGGAGCCAGGGCAGCCCGGGGACCTGGCAGTTGGGAGAGGTGGCCTTCAAGCCCAGGGCCATGCTCGCCACCAACGACTATGCGCACCTGCGCAGCCGGGCGCTGGCCGGTGACCTGGTGACGGAACTGCCGCCCTTCCTCGCGGCGCGTGCCATCCGCGAAGGCCGGCTGCTGGCGCTGCTGCCCGACCATCCCTTGCCCGAGCAGCAAATCAATCTGCTCTACCCGTCCCACCGTCACCCCTCGGCCATCGTGCGGGCGTACCTGGACTTCTCCCAGGGGTACATGGGCTACCTGACAGACGTGTCGTCCACTCAGCAGTGATTCGCTCCTGAAGGGCCCAGGCACGAGCCGAATCGATCAACCCTCCTCCAGCCGCTCCCGCAGGAACTCGATAAAGCGCTGGGCCTTCGCCGGCAGCAGGCGGGTTCGGTAAAGACGTAGAGCGGAATGGGACGCCAGAGCCGCATGAAGCGGTTCCGGCGAGCTTCGTTCACTGATGATCCTGGCGAAGGAAACGCCAGGCCGTCAGATAAAGATCGTGCCCTTCAGGTACAGCGCGCCCTGGCCGCTGATCAGCACCCGGCCGTTATCCAGCACCTCGCACCACAGCTGGCCCTTGCGCGCCCCGCCCTGCTCCGCGCTCAGCCGGGTTTTGCCCAGGCGCTGGGCCCAGTACGGCACAAGGGAGGTGTGGGCCGAGCCGGTAACCGGATCTTCGTTGACCCCGACACTCGGGCCGAACCAGCGGGAGACGAAATCGAATTGCTGGCCCGGCGCGGTGACGGCGATGCCGCGCACATCGAACTTGGCCAGGGCGGCGAAGTCGGGCTTGAGGCCGGCGATGATTCCTTCATCCTCGACCACCAGCAAATAGTCGTCGGTACGGTACAGGGCTTCTGCGCGCGGCAGGCCGAGGGCTTGCAGCAGGCTCGGCGCAATCTCCACGGCCGCCGGCTGCTTGGCCGGGAAGTCCATGGACAGGCGCTCGCCATCCCGGCGTACGCGCAACTCGCCGCTACGGGTGCTGAAGCGCAGCAGTTCGCTGGGCTCGTTCAACTGTTCGAAGAGCACCCAGGCCGCCGCCAGGGTGGCGTGGCCACAGAGGTCAACTTCCACGGTAGGGGTGAACCAGCGCAACTCGAACAGCTCGCCGTTGCGCACGAAGTAGGCGGTTTCCGAGAGGTTGTTCTCTTCGGCGATCCGTTGCAGCGTGGCATCGGGCAACCAGGCGTCCAGCGGGCAGACCGCCGCCGGGTTGCCGCCGAAAGGCGTGGAAGAAAAAGCGTCCACCTGAAAGATGTCGAGCTGCATCGGGTTCACTCCTGTTGACTGGCTTGGTCTGTGGCCCGGATCTGGTCCAGGTAGTTGTAGATGGTGTAGCGGGTGACGCCCAGGGCCGCGGCGGCCTTCTCGATGCCACCCTTGACGATGAACAGCCCGCGGTCCTGCATCTGGCGCACGGCTTCGAGCTTCTGGGTTTTCTTCATCAAGGCCCGGCCGCCGGGACAGGCTTGTTGAATGATTTCCGCCATCAGATGTTCCATATCCTGAGGCTCGTCGTGGCGCGGTTCGGGGGCCGGGCCCAGGCCCAGCAACTCGCCCAGGCAGGCATGGGCGGCGGCGATGCCGCTGAGGTCGGCGTTGGTGCACAGAGTGGCGAAGGGCTGGCCGCTGCTGTCGCGATACACCACCGTCGAGCTGCGCAACGGGCGACCGTCGGGCGCGGTGGTCGGATAGTTCTCCACCAGCACCGGTTCGCTGCTGGAGCGATCCTCCATGGCCCGGCGCACGGCGATAAACCCCAGGTCTTCGCGCGGCCCGGCCAGCACCGGGCTGCCGACCCGGCGACCGCTGACATGGCCATTGGCGATGGCGACGATGGAGGCCTCGGGCCGGCTCAGGTCATGCAGGACGATTTCGGTGTGCCGGCCCACCACGCTGCCGAGCATGCTCAGGGTGCTGTGCAGCACCTTGAACACCAGTTGGCGTTCGGCGGCACACTCGGGGGAAAAACGGCTGTCGGGGGTTTTCATGGCGGTTTCGCGGAAAAAGAATTCGGCGAAAATATCAACACCAAGTTGAATATTCAACTTAATGTTGAATAAAGCTATTCAACCTTCCTGCACGGTCCCCAACAGCCATTCCTTGAACGCCAGCATCGCCGGGCTTTGCGCCCGGGACTGCAAGCGGGTCAGCCAATAGCTGCCGGTGGTGATGCCCACCGCGAACGGCTGGACGATGCTGCCGGTGTGCAACTGCCGGGAGAACATCAGCGGCGGCGCCAGGGCCACGCCTATACCCTGCTGCGCGGCTTCCATCATGCCCAGGGACGAGTCGAAGACGATGCTGCGCGCAGGCAGGGTGCTGGCCGGCAAGCCGGCGGCGCTGAACCATTCCGGCCATTCGTCGGTGCGGTAGGAGCGCAGCAGGGTCTGGCCGAGCAGGTCGGCGGGGCTACGCAACTGCCGAGCCAGTTCCGGCACGCAGAGCACCGACAGCGGTGCTTCCAATAGCTGGACAGCATCGGTGCCGTGCCAGGCGCCGTTGCCGAAACGGATGGCGTAGTCCAGGCCTTCGGCGGCGACGTCGACCCGGTTGTTGTGGGTCGACAGGCGCAGGTCGATAAACGGGTGGCGGGCCTGGAAGTCCTCCAGGCGCGGCAACAACCAGCCGACGGCAAAGGTGCCGACCGCGCCGACGCTGAGCATTTCGCGGTAGTGCCCGCCTTCGAAGCGGCCGAGGGTTTCGGCGATGCGGTCGAAACACTCGCACAGCACCGGCAGCAGGGTTTCGCCCTCGCTGGTCAGCATCAGCCCGCGGGGCAAGCGCTTGAACAGGGTCACGTTGAGCTGGACCTCAAGGCTTTTCACCTGATGACTGACCGCCGCCTGGGTCACGCACAGCTCGATGGCCGCGCGGGTAAAACTCAAATGCCGCGCCGAGGCCTCGAAAGCGCGCAGGGCATTCAGCGGCAGATGGGGTCGGATCATGACCACTCCCTAGTTTTTCTAATGGCTCCTGCGAAATATCGTCGTTTGCCGATCCTTCGCCGACCGCCTACATTGAGCCGGCTCGCAGCGCCCTGTTCCCTGACTGCAAGGGCAGGCGCTGGCAAAAGCCGCTCGGAGTGTAGCGGCCATCACCCTGCAAAATCATGGAATGCCAGCCCATCATGCACAACAAAAACCTAGCCCTATCCGGATTTTTCACCATTTCCCTGCTGCTCTCCGGCGCCAGCGCCTGCCTGGCCGCCAGCCAGCCGGACAGCGCGCTCAAACCCCTGGTCGACGCGGCGATCCGCCCGTTGATGCAACAACAGGACATCGCCGGGATGGCGGTGGCCATCACTCTCAAGGGCCAGCCCCATTACTTTAACTACGGCCTGGCCTCCAAAGAAGGGAAAAAGGCCGTCGACGCCGACACGCTGTTCGAGGTCGGGTCGGTGAGCAAGCTCTTCACCGCGACCCTGGGGGCCTATGCCCAGGCCAGCGGCAAGCTGTCCCTGAACGACCCGGCCAGCCGCTACCTGCCGGCGTTGAAAGGCAGCGCCTTCGAGCACATCAGCCTGTTGCAACTGGGGACCTACAGCGCCGGCGGCCTGCCGTTGCAGTTCCCGGAACAATGGGACAGCCAGGACAAGATGCTCGGCTACTACCAGGGCTGGAAACCGGCCTTTGCCCCCGGCGCCCAGCGCCTGTACTCGAACCCGAGTATCGGCCTGTTCGGCTACCTGGCCGCGCAAAGCCTGGGGCAGCCCTTCGAGCAATTGATGGAGCAGCGGCTGTTCCCGCAGTTGGGCCTGCAGCACAGCTATGTCCAGGTACCGAAATCACAGATGGACAATTACGCCCAGGGCTACGGCAAGGACGGCAAGCCGGTGCGGGTCAGCCCCGGCGCCCTGGATGCCGAGGCCTACGGGGTCAAGACCAGCGCCGCCGACCTGCTGCGTTTCGTCCAGGCCAACCTCAAGCCCGAGTCGCTGGCGCAACCCTGGCCGCAGGCCATCGCCCTCACCCACACCGGCTATTACCAGGTCGAGGGCATGACCCAGGGCCTGGGCTGGGAGCTCTACCCCTACCCGCTCAGCCTGGACGCCCTGCTGGCCGGCAACTCGTCGCAGATGGCCTTCGAACCGCACCCGACCCGCTGGTTCACCCCGCCCCAGGCACCGCGGGCCGATACCCTGCTGAACAAGACCGGTTCCACCGGCGGTTTCGGCGCCTATGTGCTGTTCGTGCCCGGCAAGGACATCGGCCTGGTGCTGCTGGCGAACAAGAACTACCCCAACGCCGAACGGGTCAAGGTCGCCCATGCCCTGCTCAAGGCACTGGATGACGCGCAACCCTGAGAACAACAGCGACCGGATCGGTTAACGGGCCGGTCGCTGGAGTGGCCAGGAGCGCGTCGCAGCCATGACAACGCGCTCCACGACGATGATCGGCGCTGGATAAAAGCCGCGGAACGCGCCATCCTCCGCGTCTTTTTTCCGCGCAGCCCCTGGGGCTGCACGTTTTTCCAAGGAAACCCTCCATGCACAACCAGCCGCTCAGCCCCGCCGAGTTCGAATTCATCGAAGACACCCTGCTCAAGTATGGCGACGACCACTCCGTGCTCAACCTGGCCGAGCTGGACGGTTTTTGCACCGCCCTGGTGTCCGGCCCGGCCCAGGTGGACATCGCCGAATGGTTCCCGGCCATCTGGGGCGGGCAGAACCCGGACTGGCAGGACCCCGAGGAGTGCAAGCGCTTCATCGAACTGAGCGTGCGCCATCTGAACGCCCTCGCCACGGCGCTGGCGAATGACTCGGCGAGTTTTCAGCCGCGTTTCGAACAGACCGAGCATCAGGACCAGCCGCTGACGCTGGCGGAAGAATGGTGTTTCGGCTACATCCGCGCCATGGCTGTGAGCAACTGGCCCGAGCTGCCCGCCGAACAGGCCGCCCAACTGCAAGCCATCATCACCTGCGCCGAACAGGACAACTTCGAACTGCCGGCCGACCTCGATCTGGCTCAGCATCGCCAGACCGTGGCCAGCGTCGAACAGGCCGCCCGTGGGCTGCACGATTACTGGTTGGCGCAACGCTGAGAGAGGCCTGGGGGTGGGTCCATCACGGCCCGCCCCAAGTGTGCGCACTCAAACCGCAAAAACACAAAAGCCTCCCGCAGGAGGCTCTTGGCTCGACCCGCCAGCGCGGGGTCAGAACGCCAGTTTGTAGCCGATGGAAAACAGCATGAGCGCCAGGAACGGCCGCAGCAGTTCGTCCGAGACGCGGCCGGTCATGTGGCTGCCGAGCCAGATCCCCGGCAGCGAGCCCATCAGCAGAAAGCCCAGCAGTTGCCAGTCCATGTTGCCCATGCTCGCGTGCCCCAGGCCGGCGACCAGGGTCAGCGGCACGGCGTGGGCGATTTCAGTGCCGACCAGGCGCTTGGTGGCCAGGAAGGGGTAAAGGATGAACAGCGCCACGGTGCCCAGGGCGCCGGCGCCGATGGAGGTCAGGGCGACCATGGTGCCCAGGACCACGCCGGTGACCACCGTCAGGCCGTTGAGGCTGGAGTCCTTCAGGTGGTAGTGATCGCCGGCGTGCTTCTGGGCAAACGCCAGGAGCTTTTTCTTGAACAGGATCGCCAGGGCGGTGAGCAGCAGCACAAAACCCAAGGCCTGCTTGATCACGCTGTTCAGCGCTTGCGGGTCGGTGTGCAGGCTCTTGAGGAACCACAGGGTGGCCAGCACCGCGGGCACGCTGCCCAGGGTCAGCCAGCCGGTGATCTTCCAGTCGATGTTGCGGTTTTTCTGATGGACCAGCACACCGCCGGACTTGGTGATGGCAGCGTACAGCAGGTCGGTGCCGACAGCGGTCGCCGGGTTGATACCAAACCACAACAGGATCGGGGTCATCAGCGAACCCCCTCCCACCCCCGTCATCCCCACGATGAAACCCACCAACAGGCCCGCGATTACAAAACCAAAATTACCCACATCCATCAATAAGCCCTACGCATCAACCGCGGCCAGGTAAAAAACTGGCGGCAGCATAGCGCTAATGCTTATGTCCATTTATATAAATAAAATCTAACGTTATAACTCTTTGCCTTTTTGCCATGTATTCAGCGCATACAACCCGCGGATTGCATGCATCCATCACATGTCGAAATTGGCTCGGAAACGGCCGGGGAAAGCCTTCGAAACCGCGCGCCCTTTGCAGGTCACTTTGCTAGCGGAATCCGCTTCACCGCTTCAATCCAGTCCGGATTCAAACGCTTCTGCTCGGTGTCCATGCCCAGGGCTTGCATCCGCTCCTTGTGCCGGTCGATCTCATGCACCGCCTGGCTCAAAGCACTGGAGTTGGCATCCAGCTGGTGCATCTGGGTCAGGCCCAGGTGGTAGAAGCGCAGCAGTTTTATCGCTGTCGGGTCCTGGGCCTCGACGCCCGCGGTGACGTGGTGCATGACGTTGGTCACGCTCATCAGGCTGCGCTTGAGCTGCCAGCCGTAGACCGCTGCGGCCATCCACGGCTGCGACCAGAAGCGCACGCGCATCAGCACCATGCTCAGCACCAGCCCGGCCAGCACGCCGGCGACATTGAGCTTGAAGTTATCGCCGCCCGGCGTGCCGAACAGCAGCACCGCGGCGCTGGACAGCAGCATGGCCAGGGACAGGAAAATCAGGGCAATGAACAAGGTACTGCGGCGGGTCTGCTGGCGAAAAAGCTCGGGGTTCTGCGGCTGGATCTCGAACATGGCGACGGTGCGCTCGCATGATGGACAGGCCGGCATTATCACCCTGCCCGCCCCCGGAGATGGCGAATAAATCCACGCTGCGACAATCCACCTCGGCCACCGGGGCGTGCCGTCGGAGCCAAGCAGAGATTGGGCGGGATGCGGATCGAGCATGCCGGGCGTCGAATGGCATGCCCGACGCGGACAAATGGACCGGCCCCTGGCGGAGCCGGTCCTCGTGGCTCAGGCCACCTGGCCCTTGGCCTGTTGCTCCAGGTGCAGTTGCAGCTCGGGGTCGATCCGCAGCGCCGCCGCCAGCTCGTCCAGGTAACTGCGCTCGGCGTCCTGCTGATCGTCCACCAGCATCACGCTGGCCAGGTACATTTCCGCCGCCATGCCCGGCTCGCCCGCGGCCGACTGGGCCACGTCGGCGGCGTCCAGGGGACGTGCGACTTCGTCGTCGAGCCATTGCTGCAATTGCGGGTCATCGGTGTGACGGCCGATCTCGGCGCTGATCAGTTGTTTTTCCTGCTCGTCGATGCGGCCATCGGCCTTGGCCGCGGCGATCAGGGCACGGAGGATCGCATGGCTGTGTTCTTCGACTTCCGGGCCGGCCAGCTGGTCGACGGTACGCAACGCCTGTTGCGGCGCCGCCGATTGCTGCTGGCGCTGCCAGGCCTGATAAGCCTGGAACGCCATCATCCCCAGGGAAGCCAGCGCCGCGTAGTTCGCGCCACCGCCGGAACGGCCCTGCGGGGCTCCACCGGAAGCCGCGCCGCCCAACCCGGAACCGCCCAGCAAGCCGCCCAGCAGACCACCCAGCCCGCCGGCCGGCGCTCCGCCGCCGCTGCTACCGCCCAGCAGACCACCGAGCAAGCCACCCAGGCCTCCCAGGCCATCCTGCGGTGCCGAGGCCCCGCCACCCTGCTGCGTCATCGAAGCCTGGCCGGCGCGCAGCAACTGTTCAAGCAAATCACTGGTGTTCATGGCATCGCTCTCTTCGGGCAGTTATTCAGATTGCCAACAATAGTCTTCGCCACGCATTGCGCCAACTGCTTCCGCTTGGGCCCTGATCCCTTCTCGCCAGACGCCGCGCTGGCGGCCCACTCCATCCGCCAGCCGACGGCCAGTGAGCCCGGGAATCAGGCCTGGGGCATTTTGCGGAAACCCACCGCCAGGCGGTTCCAGCTGTTGATGGTGGCGATGGCCAGGCTCAGGTCGACCTGTTCGCTGGGGCTGAACTGGCTGCTCAGCAGCTCGTAGTCGGCATCCGGCGCGTGGGTTTCGCTGACCCGGGTCAGGGACTCGGTCCAGGCCAGGGCGGCCCGTTCGCGGTCGGTGAAGAACGGCGCTTCGCGCCAGACCGAGACCGCGTACAAGCGGCGCTCGGTTTCCCCGCTCTTGCGCGCGTCGGCGGTGTGCATGTCGACGCAGAAGGCACAGCCGTTGATCTGCGAGGCGCGCAGCTTCACCAACTCGATCAGCGACTTTTCCAGGGGCAGTTTCGATACCGCGGTTTCCAGCGCGATCATGGCTTTGAGGGCGTCTGGCGAAGCGGTGTAGAAGTCAATACGCGGTTGCATGGTGTGGCTCCAGATCAAATGAATGTGGCGCTACGTTAAGCCTGGGCCCGGTCCCTACCAATAACCAATTCCGGCTAAGACCAGGTGACCAATGTCCCCCCCTCTTGCGTAGGAGCGCAGCTTGCGCGCGATCCGCGCAGCGGCCATTCACCGATGACGCTATCGCGCGCAAGCTGCGCGCCTGCAGGGGGCGTGCATGGACGCTCAGGCGCGCCGGCGCAGCCACTGCATAAAGCCTTTTTTCACCGCCGGCCGCGGGCTTTCCTGGGTCAGGGTCTGGGCAATGTGCTGGCGGAAATCCAGGAGGTTTTTCATCGCGTCGCTGATGTCGCGCCGCGCATCCAGGCACGGCTTGAGGTATTCGTTTTCGATGCGGTACAGGGTGCAGAAGGTCTTGGCCGAGAAGTCCGCCGCGGTCGCCTGATCGGCGACCCCCGCCTCGCCTATCACTTCGCCCGGCCCCATGCGCCCGGCCTCGAAGGGCTTGCCATCGCGGATCAGGCTGACCGAGACCACCCCCGATTCGATGATCAGCAGGTGATCGCTCACCTCGCCCGCCGGCAGGATGGTCTCGCCGGCGCGGAAGGTTTGCAGGGTCATGTTCTGGCTGAAGGTTTCCTTCTCTTCCTGGCGCAGGGTGGAGAAGATGCTCGAGCTGTCCAGCAGCGCCCGCGGGCGCGACAGGTGGGCCGCCACGCTGCTTTCACCGCTGGACAACAGACTGACGCCGGACGCCTGCAAGTGCCGGAAGGCCAGGTCGAACAGCTGGTTGCGCACTTCGCGCTTCTGGCCCATGGAGGCCACGAAACCGCTGATCTCGTACTCCACCCCGGCGTTGCCCGAGCTTTTCAGGGCCACGCTGGGGGCCGGCTTGGGGAGCAGGAAACGGCAACCGAGCATGGCCCGTTCCAGCGCCTCGATCACCGTTTGCGGCCGCGCATGGGGGCTGACCTGGAGGCTGATGGAAAGCCCGTGCATATCGGCGGGACGGCTGAAGTTGATGATCTTGGCCTTGGCCGCCAGAGAATTGGGGATCACCGCCATGCTGCCCTGGGAGGTCTGCAGCCGGGTGGCGCGCCAGTCGATGTCGGTGACCCGGCCTTCGGTGCCGTCGATGGAGATCCAGTCATCGAGCTGATACGGCTTGGTGGTGTTCAGCACGATGCCGGAGAACACGTCGCTGAGGGTGCTTTGCAGCGCCAGGCCGACAATGATCGCCACCGCGCCGGAGGTGGCCAGCACGCCCTTGACCGGCAGCTCCAGCACATAGGCCATGGCGGCGATGATGGCGATCAGGAAAATCACCGCCCCCATCAAGTCCTGCAACAGCCGCCCGGTATGCCCGACCCGCTGCATCATCAGGGTGCCGAGCAACACCGTCAGGGTCCGCGCGCCGAACAGCCACCAACCGATCTGCAACCCGGTGGCGGCCAGGTGCAGCGGCACGTCCTCCGGCCAGGGCGCCGCCTGCATCGGGTTCAGGCCCTGGTTGAACAGCAGCACGCTGTACAGGGTGAAGATCAGCACCCGCACCAGCAGCTTCCAGTAACCGCCCCGCGCGCCGATCAGGCGCCACAGCAGCATGTCCAGCAGGATCAGGACCAGCGCGGCGAACAGCGGGTGGTCGGCGAACAGGTTCGGCATCAAGCAACTCCAGCACGGTCAGAGGCGCGACAATCTCACACAAGCGACCTTGCAGGTATAGCCGCAGAAACAAAAACAGGGGCCTCATGGGAAGCCCCTGCCTGCAACGATGTCGCTCACTCTGTAGCCGCTGCAGCCTGCGAGGCTGCGAGCGACCCCGCAGGGGGCGCAGGATCTTGAGATCGCTTAAGGACCTTCGGTCCTATCGCAGCCTGCGGCAGCGGCTACAGGGGTTGTGACCTACCGATCGGCGCTAACCCTGTAGCCGCTGCCGAGCTTGCGAGGCTGCGATCGACTGCGCAGCAGGCGCAGGGTCTTGAAACCGCTGGAGGACCTTCGGTCCTATCGCAGCCTGCGGCAGCGGCTACCGGGAATGGCGACACCTCCGATAGCCCGGTCGTGCTCGCTGCCTTGTGTAGCCGCCGCTGGCAGGTCACTTGCCCTGGGTCAAAGTGGTGTAGCTGGTGATCAGGTTGCGGTAGTCCGGGATGTGGTTGGAGAACAAGGTGCCCAGGCCCTCGATGTCGTTGCGCCAGTCGCGGTGCAGCTCGCAGGCCAGGCCGAACCAGGTCATCAACTGGGCGCCGGCGGTGGACATGCGGTTCCATGCAGAATCGCGAGTCAGGGCATTGAAGGTGCCGGAGGCGTCGGTGACCACGAACACCTCGAAGCCTTCTTCCAGGGCCGACAGCGCCGGGAAGGCCACGCAAACCTCGGTCACCACGCCGGCGATGATCAGTTGCTTCTTGCCGGTGGCCTTGATCGCCTTGACGAAGTCTTCGTTGTCCCAGGCGTTGATCTGCCCGGGCCGGGCGATATACGGCGCGTCCGGGAACAGCGCCTTGAGCTCGGGCACCAGCGGGCCGTTGGGGCCGGTTTCGAAGCTGGTGGTGAGGATGGTCGGCAACTTGAAGTACTTGGCCAGGTCGGCCAGGGCCAGCACGTTGTTCTTGAACTTGTCCGGGTCGATGTCGCGCACCAGGGACAGCAGGCCGGCCTGGTGATCCACCAGCAGCACGGCGGCGTTGTCTTTGTCGAGACGCTTGTAGGCGGTAGTCATGGGGTAGTCCTCGCTTCTTGTCGATACCGACTGGACGTCGGCGTGGGGGTGCAGCTTCAGCGCTGGGAGTCCAGCACTTCGTGCTCGTTCGCCACTTGCTGGGCCTTGAGGTAGCTCTCGATCAGCAACTGGTAATGCGGCATGGCCTGGGCGTAGACCGCGGCCCACTGCTCGGCGTCCGGGCGGTTCCACGAACCCTGCAGCTCGGAAAGCGTCGCCATGATATCGATCGGCACCACCCCGGCCTGGGCCAGGCGGGCGATGGTCAGGTCAGTGGCCAGCCGCGAATGGTTGCCCGAGGCATCGACCACCGCGAACACCTTGTAGCCTTCATGCACCGCGGCGATCGACGGAAACGCCAGGCAAACGCTGGTCAGGGTGCCGGCGATCACCAGGGTTTTCTTGCCGGTGGCTTCTACCGCCGCCCGGAACTGGGGATTGTCCCAGGCGTTGATTTCGCCTTTGCGCGCCACGTACTGGGCATGGGGCGCCTCCTGGTGGATTTCCGGGATCAGCGGGCCGTTGGGGCCCTGGGGCACCGAGGCGGTGGTGATCACCGGCATCTTCAGCAAGGTCGCAGCTTTCGCCAGAGCGATGGCATTGGCCCGCAATTGCGGCACGTCCATGTCCTTGACGATCTGGAACAGCCCGCTCTGGTGGTCGATCAGCAGCATCGCTGCGTCGTTGGGGTCGATGGTCGGCTTGGCGCCATTGAAGTTGGCAGCATTGAAGTTGTTCATGTGCAGTTCCTCTTTCGTCTAGGGCATTTATTGAAGGCAACAGCCATCCCTGGCCCTGAACCGGCCGACACGTCCTGTGCAAGTCGGTAAGCGGGAGTCAGCCAGGCATCTGGCCGAAACGACCGGACTGGAAGTCGACGAAAGCCTGGTGGATCTCGGCCTCGCTGTTCATCACGAACGGACCATGACCGACGATGGGCTCGTCGATCGGTTCGCCGCTGAGCAGCAGCACCACCGCGTCGTTGTTGGCCTCCAGGCTGAGCTGGTCGCCGTCGCGTTCGAACAGCACCAGCTGGCCTTCACGCACTACTTCCTGGCCATTGACCTGGAGCGTGCCGCGCAGCAGCACCAGGGCGGTGTTGCGCCCCTCGTGCAGGTCGAGGGTCAGGGGCTTGCCGGCATTCAGGCGGATGTCCCAGACGTCGATGGGCGTGAAGGTGCGGGCCGGGCCCTTGACACCGTCGTACTCGCCGGCGATCAACCGCAGGGTGCCTGCCTTGTCCTTCAGGGCGATGGCCGGGATGTCGCCATCGAGGATGGTCTGGTAACCGGGCGCGGCCATCTTGTCCCGCGCCGGCAGGTTGACCCACAGCTGGACCATGTCCAGGGTGCCGCCGGACCGGGCGAACGCTGCGGAGTGAAACTCCTCATGGAGAATCCCCGAGGCCGCGGTCATCCATTGCACGTCGCCAGGGCCGATCTTGCCGCCGCTGCCGGTGGAGTCGCGGTGCTCCACCTCGCCCTTGTAGACGATGGTCACGGTTTCGAAGCCGCGGTGGGGGTGCTGACCAACGCCACGGCGCTGCTGGGTCGGGGTGAATTCAGCCGGGCCGGCGTGGTCGAGCAGCAGGAACGGGCTGATGTGCTTGCCCAGGTTGTCGTAGGAAAACAGCGTGCGCACCGGGAAGCCGTCGCCCACCCAATGGGCCCGTGGGCTGGTGTAGATACCGATGATGTTTTTCATGGGGGTGCCTCCGAAATGGGTGAGTTATTTCGTTGGATACACCTTAAAACCCATACCTTTGATGCACTAGACTGCAAAAATCACTCTTAGCGTTCTATCTGGAGAACGGTGGTGGAAGACCTCAATACCCTCTATTACTTCACCCAGGTCGTCGAACACCGTGGTTTCGCCGCTGCCGGACGCGCCCTGGACATGCCCAAGTCCAAGCTCAGCCGGCGCATTGCCCAGCTCGAGGAACGCCTCGGCGTGCGCCTGATTCACCGCACCAGCCGCCACTGCTCGCTCACCGAGATCGGCCATGAGTACTACCAGCGCTGCCTGGCCATGCGCGTGGAAGCGGAAAGCGCCGCGGAAGTCATCGAGCGCAACCGTTCCGAGCCCCAGGGCCTGGTGCGCATCAGTTGCCCGACCGCGCTGCTCAACTCCTGGGTCGGGCCGATGCTGACCCGCTACATGCTCAAGTACCCGCTGGTGGAGCTGTTCATCGAGAGCACCAACCGCCGGGTCGACCTGATCCACGAAGGTTTCGACATCGCCCTGCGGGTGCGCTTCCCGCCATTGGAAAGCAGCGACCTGGTGATGAAGGTGCTGGGCAACAGCACCCAGTGCCTGGTCGGCCACCCGGACTTTCTTACGCGCCTGTCGAGCCCCGCCTCGCCCGCCGACCTCAGCGGCCTGCCGAGCCTGCATTGGGGCGCGGCGCAACGCGAATACCAGTGGGAGCTGTTCGGCCCCGACGAGACGCTCGCGCAGATTCGCCACAAGCCGCGGATGGTCACCGACGACCTGATTGCCCTGCGCCAGGCGGCGCTGGCGGGAATCGGCATCGTCCACCTGCCCAGCGTGGTGGTGCGCGACGATATGGCCGCCGGACGCCTGGTGCAGCTGGTACCGGACTGGGCGCCCAAGTGCGGGATCGTCCATGCGATCTTCCCGTCGCGCCGTGGCCTGCTGCCGTCGGTGCGCACCCTGATCGACTTTCTCGGCGAGGAGTTCAGCCGCAGCGATATCACCTGAGGATGCGCGCAAGGTGAAGCCTGGCCGAATCTTCCGACCTGTGGCGTTTTTGACACTGGCCGAAATAATATTTCGAACATAATATTTTTCTCGTCATCTTGTTCCACCCAGCGAGGAAACGCCCATGCAAAGCCCATCACGCGAGGCCACCCTGGCCCAGTGGATTGCCCAGGAACAGGCCATGCGCGCGCGCCTGGCCGGGCCGGGCAGCCTGTCCCTGGCCGAGGTCAGCGCCCTCTCGCCCGCCGAGTTCTTCGACGGCATCGGCAACGGCGAATTGCCCTCGCCGCCCATCGGCACGTTGCTGGATTTCATCCCCATCGAATGGTCCGCCGGGCACTTCGTGTTCCAGGGCACCCCGGATGCCCGCCATTACAACCCGCTGGGCAGCGTGCACGGCGGTTATGCCGCAACCCTGCTGGACTCCTGCATGGGTTGCGCGATCCACACCCGCCTGAACAAGGGCCAGGGCTACACCACCCTGGACCTGCGCATCAGCTATGTGCGGGCCCTGACCGGCAGCAGCGGGCCGATCCGCGCCGAAGGCAAGATCGTCCACCTGGGCCGCTCCACCGCCCTGGCCGAAGGGCGGATCTACGACGTCGATGGCCGCCTGTACGCCACCGGCTCCACCACCTGCATGATTCTTGAAGCGCGTGGCTGAAACCGCCTCTGCGTCTGTAGAAGCAGGCTCGTTCGCGAAAAAACGACGGCTTGCGCTCAGCGGTGGCCGGAAGGAGGTCTCGCGAGCAAGCTCGCGCCTACCAGGGATCGTGCCTGCCCGCGCATTCGTGATTCGCGGTAAAGATTGCTTTGCCTGTCCGGCGGTTTTTCTCAAGGGTGCGGATCGGGATACTCGTGGCCTTTCCACTGCCATCTGGAGTCATCCATGTCTGTACCTGCTTTCGGCCTCGGCACCTTTCGCCTGCAAGGCCAGGTGGTCATCGACTCGGTCAGCACCGCGCTCGAACTGGGCTACCGGGCGATCGACACCGCACAGATCTACGAGAACGAAGCCGAGGTCGGCCAGGCCATCGCCGACAGCGGCATCCCCCGCGACGAGCTGTTCGTCACCAGCAAGATCTGGGTCGCCCATTTCGCCCGCGACAAGCTGATCCCCAGCCTCAAGGACAGCCTGCGCAAGCTGCGGACCGACTACCTGGACCTGACCCTGATCCACTGGCCGTCACCGGACAACCAGGTACCGGTCGAAGAGTTCATGGCGGCGCTGCTGGAGGCCAGGCAACTGGGGTTGACCCGGCAGATCGGTGTTTCCAACTTCACCATCGACCTGATGCGGCAGGCCATCGCCGCGGTCGGTGCCGAGCACATCGCCACTAATCAGATCGAACTGCATCCTTACCTGCAGAACCGCAAGGTCGTGGAGTTCGCGCAAAACCAGGGGATTCACATCACCTCGTACATGACGCTGGCCTACGGTGAAGTGCTCGAGGACCCGGTCATCCAGCAGATCGCCCAGCAGCATCGGGCAACGCCGGCCCAAGTGACCCTGGCCTGGGCCATGCAATCGGGTCATGCGGTGATTCCCTCCTCGACCAGGCGCGCGAACCTGGAAAGCAACCTCAAGGCCTGTGCCCTGAGCCTGAGCGAGGCAGACATGCAACGCATCGCCAGTCTGGAGCGCGGTCATCGTCTGACCAGCCCCGCCGGCATTGCACCGGCGTGGGACTGAGGCCTTAACGCACCACGGCATTCAACCGAATGCCATCGGGGGCGATCTCTTCCTCATTGGAACTGCTGGGAAACTTTCCGGCCGCCGGGATCTTGCTCCGGTGGCCGGTGTCGATGGCCGCCATCAAGCGGCCGATGGTCTCGTGGTCCGGCAGCGGCAGGCTGCTGATATACAGCTTGCGCTGCGGACCGAGTGGAATCGAAGGCACGCCGAGAAGCTCGGAGTCATAGACCAGCACATGACGGATCTGCGGGTTATCCATGCAGAACGCCACGATATCGAGCCGGGCCTGCAACCCCAGCGAAGCGTTGATGATCAGCAGGTCCATTGGCTCACTGCCATATTCCACGACGTTCAACACCTCGACGAGTCGATACATCGGTGCAATCCGGTAATAGCCCAGCTGGTTCAGCACCCGCTCGATCTTCATTCGATGAAAATGCTGTTCATCGGCGATCAGGATTCGTAACGTTTTATTCGGCATTTGTTCGCGACCATGAAAAAAGTCTGAGATGACAGGCTCCAAGCCTATGAATAAAGGCTAGGGGAGCAGCCGATAGTTTTCTCTAAGGGTTTTCTGAAAAGCCCTACTCCGAATTACTAAAATGCGGCTTTCCCCTACTTTTCGAGCCCGAAATGCTCGTTTCCCTGGTATTTCCGCCCACACCGGCGGCACTCATCGGCTATCCATGGGCGGCCATGAATCCTGCTTTTTGCCCGCTCCGGATGGAGACAAAAGACCCCGCCCGGCCCCGGTAGCGGCCATCGGAGAACCGCTGGCCAGGTGGTGATTCCACCTCCAGTAGCGCGACGCAAGCCCTGTTCCCAGCAACTGCGGAGGGCTATTCAGCATTCAGAAGGTTCGGTCTTTGCCCGAGGAGGCGGGAGGATTGATATGGGCAATGAAGCGCTGGAGGATCTCTTGCGTGGCGCCCTGCACCCAGAGAATCTCCTGTAGCGCAGAGGCACCGAGGACCACCGGCAATGCCTGTTCGGTGCGACCGCCATAGATCATGGCATGGCGGATCTGCGGGTTGCCCTGGCAGAACGCGCCGGCGTCCACCCCGGCGGCGAACGCCAGCTCGCCGCTGAGCAGCAACAGATCGAAGTTCTCGAAGGGGTCGCAGGAATAGTGAGTCAGGGTCACCAGTTCGCGGAAAGACTCCACCGCCGCGACGCGGAAATACCCCAGGCCATTCAACAAACGCTCGATGCGCCCACACTGCTCCCGGGACGCATCGGCAATCAATATTCTCAAGCGCTTGTTGGGCATCGGCGTGGCAACTATCGGTTGAACACAGAGGCTCGACAGACTATCCGATGGCCCCTGGCCGACTCTTTAAGACAATTCCCAAAAATTACCGCGCACAAGACATTTCTCCCAGGAAAGCCCCCTGCACGGGCGCTTTATTCGGTGGTGCTGGGGCTCCAGAACGCCTGCTCCACCAGGGCCGAGGTGGACAGGCGCGCCACCAGGGCGTCGAGCTCGTCGCCGTCCACCGAAGTGGTGGCCAGGGTGGCTTCGATCTCCACGTCGTCGTTGCCGAAGGCATGGACATCGATGTCGCTGGCCGGGTAGTTGCTGCGTTCCAGTTCCGCTTCGAGCAGGGCGAACACGGCCTTCTGCTTGGAGCGATGGGCGATGACATAGACGATGTTGGTGACCTCGGCGGAGATCACATCCAGCGGCTGGCGGTTGATGTTGTTGACGATCGGTCGCAGCAGGGTGTTGGCCGCCAGCACGAACAAAGTGCCAAGAAAGGCTTCGAGAATCAGGTCGGCGCCGGCGCAGGCGCCCACCGCCGCCGAGGCCCAGAGGGTGGCCGCGGTGTTCAGGCCACGGACATTGCCCTCCTCGCGCATGATCACCCCGGCGCCGAGAAAACCGATGCCGGACACCACATAGGCCACCACCCGCACCGCGCCCTCGGCGCCGCCGAGGCGGTTGGCCATGTCGACGAAAATCGCCGCGCCCACCGCCACCAGCACGTTGGTGCGCAGGCCGGCGGTGCGTTGCCGGTACTGGCGCTCGAAGCCGATCAGGCCACCGAGGATAAAGGCCGCGCTGAGGCTGACCAGGGTGTCCACCAGGGAGGTCAGGTTGATGTTCTGGAGTGCTTGCATGAAGGGAGTCCTTGAGTACGCGGCGGTCGGCTGCCGTTAAGGATAGGTGCACTTGGCAGGAGCGAACGAGCAGTCGGCATTCCAACTGCCGGCGACCAGGCCGGGCCGGGGCTGCCGGCCATTTTGCGGCGCCGCTGTTACCAAGAGATGTTGGCCCGCCCAGCCCCGGATCGCCGCACCAGCAGCCGGATGGCTCGACAATGTAGCCGCTGCCGCAGGCTGCGATCGGCCGGCACGGCCGCGACGCCGGTGCTATCGCTGAAGGCCCTGCGACCAGCGTGGCCCGGACCATCGCAGCCTGCGGCAGCGGCTATAGGATTTGGTGCGGCGTTGCGCTTATTGCCAGCCGAACCGACGGATATAAAAGCCCTTCACCGCCTGGGTCAGCGCCATGTACGCCAGCAGGATCACCGGCAGGAACACGAAGTACAGCGACGGCAGCGCCTGCAGCTTGAAGTAGTGCGCCAGCGGGCCCATGGGCAGGAAGATGCCGATGGCCATGATCAACCCGGTCATCACCAGCAGCGGCATGGCTGCGCGGCTTTTCAGGAACGGGATCTTCGGCGTGCGGATCATGTGCACGATCAGAGTCTGGGTCAGCAGCCCGACCACGAACCAGCCGGACTGGAACAGGGTCTGGTGGTCCGGGGTATTGGCGTCGAACACGTACCACATCAGGGCAAAGGTACTGATGTCGAAGATCGAACTGATCGGCCCGAAAAACAGCATGAAACGCCCGACGTCCACCGGCTGCCAGCGCTGCGGACGGGCCAGCATTTCCTCGTCGACGTTGTCGAACGGAATGGCGATCTGGGAAATGTCGTACAGCAGGTTCTGTACCAGCAGGTGCATCGGCAGCATCGGCAGGAACGGAATGAAGGCGCTGGCCACCAGCACCGAGAACACGTTGCCGAAGTTCGAGCTGGCGGTCATCTTGATGTACTTGAGCATGTTGGCGAAGGTCCGCCGCCCTTCCAGCACGCCCTCCTCCAGCACCATCAGGCTTTTCTCCAGGAGGATGATGTCCGCCGCTTCCTTGGCGATGTCCACGGCGCTGTCCACCGAGATGCCGATATCCGCGGTGCGCAGCGCCGGCGCGTCGTTGATGCCGTCGCCCATGAAGCCGACCACATGGCCGTTGCCCTTGAGCAGACGGACGATGCGTTCCTTGTGCGAGGGCGTGAGCCGGGCGAAGACATTGGTGGTTTCCACGGCCTTGGCCAGCTGCGTGTCGCTCATGCGCTCGATGTCGTTGCCCAGCAGCAGGCCCTGTTGTTCCAGGCCGACTTCGCGGCAGATCTTCGCCGTCACCAGTTCGTTGTCGCCGGTCAGCACCTTCACCGCCACGCCATGGGCGGCCAGGGCCTCAAGGGCCGGCGCGGTGCTTTCCTTGGGCGGGTCGAGGAACGCCACGTAACCGATCAGGGTCAGCCCCTGCTCGTCCGCCAGGCTGTAGCTGTCGCGGCCCCGGGGCATTGGCCGGGCGGCCACGGCCACCACCCGCAGGCCTTCGCCATTGAATTGGGCGGTGACCTGGCGGATCCGCGCCAGCAGCTCGTCGCTGAGCATTTCCTCGGCGGCGCCATGGCGCACCCGGGTGCACACCGCCAGCACCTCCTCCACCGCGCCCTTGCAGATCAGCAGATGCGCACGCTCCTTCTCGGCCACCACCACCGACATGCGCCGCCGGTTGAAGTCGAAGGGAATCTCGTCGACCTTCTGGAACGCCGTGCCGACCCTCAGCTCGCGGTGCACTTCGACGTGCTCCAGCACCGCCACGTCCAGCAGGTTCTTCAGGCCGGTCTGGTAGTAGCTGTTCAGGTAGGCCATTTCCAGCACGTCGTCGGACTCCTCGCCCCAGACATCCACATGCCGGGCGAGGAAGATCTTGTCCTGGGTCAGGGTGCCGGTCTTGTCGGTGCACAGCACGTCCATGGCGCCGAAGTTCTGGATCGCGTCCAGGCGCTTGACGATGACCTTCTTGCGCGACAGGAACACCGCGCCCTTGGCCAGGGTCGAGGTGACGATCATCGGCAGCATTTCCGGGGTCAGGCCCACGGCGATCGACAGCGCGAACAGCAGCGCCTCCATCCAGTCGCCCTTGGTGAAGCCGTTGATGAACAGCACCAGCGGCGCCATGACGAACATGAAGCGGATCAGCAGCCAGCTGACCTTGTTCACCCCGTTCTGGAACGAAGTCGGCGCCCGGTCGGTGGCCCCGACCCGCTGCGCCAGGGCGCCGAAATAGGTGGCGTTGCCGGTGGCCAGGACCAGCGCGGTGGCCGCGCCGGACACCACGTTGGTGCCCATGAACAGGATGTTGTCCAGCTCCAGCGGGTTGAGGATGGCAGCGTCCTGCTGGCGCGGGAATTTCTCCACCGGCATCGATTCGCCGGTCATCGCCGCCTGGCTGACGAACAGGTCCTTGGCGCTGAGCACCCGGCAATCGGCGGGGATCATGTCGCCGGCCGAGAGCTGGATCAGGTCGCCCGGCACCAGTTGCCGGATCGGCAGTTCCAGGCGTTGCAGGCCCTGGCTGGCCACCGCCGCGCCATGCAGCCGGGCGAACACCGACGGCGCGGCGTCGACCACGTTGCGCCGCAGCACCGTGGCGGTGTTGCTGACCATTGCCTTGAGGGCATCGGCGGCCTTGTTCGACTTGGCCTCCTGCCAGAAGCGCAGCAGCGTGGAGAGCACCACCATGGAAAAAATCACCGTGGCCGCCTTCATGTCTTCGGTCAGCCAGGAGATCACCGCCAGCAGGGTCAGCAGCAAGTTGAAGGGGTTCTTGTAGCAATGCCACAGGTGCGTCCACCACGGCAGCGGCTGCTCGTGCTCGACCTCGTTGAGGCCATGCTGCTCGCGCAGGGCCTGGGCCTCGGCCTCGCTCAGGCCATCGGTGTGGCTGCCGAGGCGTTGCAGCAGGTCCGTGGCATTGTCGTTGGCCGCGGCCACCAGGGTGTGCGCGAGGCTCGGCGGCAGGTCGCGGCTGACGCTGGCGTCGCTGAAGCTCTCCAGCAAGGCCAGGCGGCGAAAGTGCCGGGCGAAGTGCCGGGTCCGCAGGAAGCCGGCAAAAAACTCTTTGAGCAGGGTGAGGTTCATGGTGTGTCCCCTAACGGTCGGCGCCGGGAAACTCACAGCCAGGTCTGGTTCGCCGGCCGCGCAAACAGGCGCAGCCGTAGCGCGGCGATGCGCCAGGCATCACCCACTGTTGCAGTGTCGATGAGAAGGACATCGGGAACGGGCCCTGAAGGCCACGATCAGGAAGCCGCCGCTCGCTGTCATGGCGAGACAACGGCACACAAGGCGGGCGCGTTATCTTGCCGGGAAGGTGCCGGTTAGCGAAACCGGCCGACTACTGTCACTCGAACAAGTACCCACTGTGGGTCTCCGCTTGATGGAAAACGCGCGCAGCTTACGCCGCGGTTTTTGCAGAGTAAATCGACGGCAAGGCGCTGGCGGGGGAATCGAAAAGTTCTTCAGCGATGGTTCAGGAAGGGGCTACGGACAGGCCCCAAAGGCAGGAAATGCGGGGACGTCATGCCCCCTGTCGTGGGCACGCTCGCGCCTACAACGATAACGCGATCCTGTAGGAGCGAGCTTGCTCGCGAGGCGTCGGAGTAGTCGACGGAGCGTGCAAGCCGGGCCATTTTTTTCGCGAGCAAGCTCGCTCCTACAAAGTTACCCGGGCAATCAGCTGGCGGTGGCCAGCAGCAGGTCGCGCACCGAACGGCTGTGGCGGCCTTTGTCGTGCTCGTACAGAGAGGCGGCGATTTCCTCGGCGCGGATCGGCAGCACCGACAGCAAGGTGTCGCTCAGGCCGTGGCTGGCCTGGCTGAAGCCCTGGGTGTAGATGCCGGCCTTGCAGCGCTCGTCGGTGATGAGCCGGTAGTTGCGGTCCACTTCGAAGTCGCCCAGGTAGGCTTCCAGCGGCGCCAGCAACGCACGGTGAGTCTGGCGCTCGTAGCCGGTGGCCAGGATCACCGCGTCGTAGTGGCGGGTGCTCAGCTCGCCGGTGGAGGTGTTGCGCAGCACCAGTTCGACGCCCTGGGCGGTGGCGGTAGCTTTTTCCACGGTGGTCAGGGTGCGGAAGGCATGCCGCGCGATGCCGGAGACTTTCTGCCGGTAGAGAATCCCGTAGATGCGTTCGATCAGGTCGACATCCACCACCGAGTAGTTGGTGTTCTGGTACTCGTGGACCAGGCGCTCGCGCTCGCCGCTCGGCTGCTGGAACACCAGGTCGGTGAAAGCCGGCGAGAACACTTCGTTGACGAACGGGCTGTCGTCCGCCGGTTTCAGCGCCGAACCGCGCATCAGCATGTCCACCTGCACCGAAGGGAAGCTGTCGTTGAGGTCGATAAAGGCCTCGGCGGCGCTCTGCCCGCCACCGATGATCGCCACGTTCATCGGCTGGCCGCTGGCACACGGCTGGCTGGCCATGCGCTCCAGGTAGTGCGCGTGGTGGAACACCCGGCCGTCGTCCTTGAGCGCCTTGAAGGTGTCCGGGATCAGTGGCGTGCCGCCAGGGCTGACCACCACCGAACGGCTGGTACGGACGAATTCCTGGCCCTGGCTATCGCGGGAAATCACCCGCAGTGCCTCAACCTGCTGGTTGTGCAGCACCGGTTCGATGGCCAGCACTTCTTCGCCGTAGCGGCTCTGCTCCTGGAAGTGCCCGGCGACCCAGCGCAGGTAATCGTTGAACTCCATGCGGCACGGATAGAAGGTGCCCAGGTTGATGAAGTCCACCAGGCGGCCGTGGTGCTTGAGGTAGTTGACGAAGGAATACGGGCTGGTCGGGTTGCGCAGGGTCACCAGGTCCTTGAGAAAGGAAATCTGCAGGTCGCTCTGGGCCACCAGCGTGTTGCCGTGCCAGCGGTAGTCGGCCTGCTTGTCGAGAAACAGCGCGTCCAGCGGACCCTGAATCTGGCCACGTTCTTCCAGCGCGATAGCCAGCGCCAGGTTCGAGGGGCCGAAACCGATACCGATCAGATCGTGAACGATGGTCGATGCAATTGCCTGTGTCATTTCCAGTGTCCTCTGGATAAATCCCTCAACGCGGGGAGAAATCGACGGTGACCTGATCGGCCCATGGCGAGGCAGCAGGTCGTCTGTTGAGTAGGAACGAGGACAGTGAAAAAAAATTTAACAAAGAAGGATCAATGGGCGTCCCACTGCCGGACCCGCACCCGGCAATGTTTCATCGCATTGACGATGTGCTTCTCCACCAGGCTGCGGGAAATCCCCAGGCGCTCGGCGATCTCGGGGTGGGACAGGCCTTCGAGCTTGCGCAGCAGGAAACTTTCCCGGCACAGCGCCGGCAGCTCCGCCAGCGCCCGTTGCAGCATGTCCAGGCGCTGGCCGTGGTCGATGCAGGTGTGTGGCGAGGGGCTGAAAAAGCGCTCTTCGTTGTCGAGCACATCCAGGGATTCGACCTGGCGCAAGGCATTGCGCCGATGGCCGTCGATCACCAGGTTCAGCGCCGTGCGGTAGAGGAAGGCCCGCGGTTGCTCGATCGGCGTGTCGCTGGAACGCTCCAGCACCCGCACATAAGCGTCATGCACCACATCTTCGGCCACCTGCAGGTTGCCCAGCTTGGCGTTGAGGAAACACACCAGCTCGCGATAGTAGTTTTCCAACATGACTCCCGACCGCGATACGCGGCTTTTGTCCTTGAGCACAACTGGCACTCCGCCCCTGGGCAGGCGATTCGATGATGGCAGTTTAGAAGTGGCGTAATTTATAGTAATTCTCATATAGATTTAAAGTGCTGTGTCGATTCGCCGGTTTTATTTTCGTCGCCTAACCTGTAACCCCGCACCTGTAACGCCATGTGTCATGACTTAAATTCCCTCCGGCGCTTCTCGTCTACCTGACAGCTCCCCGTATCTGTCGCTCTGGCGGCAGCCTCCAGCCCTGCCCACCCCCCGGGCCAGGCCGGACGACGGGCCGACTTCCATTGGCCGGAACCCTGCATGAAACGTCCCCGTCATACCCGACGCGCCCTGCTTGTCACCCTGTGTCTGATTCCTGTCGTTGCCTTCGCCACCTGGCAGTTCCTGCCGCCGGGGCGCGACCAGCTCGCCACCGTACAAGTCAGTCGCGGCACCATCGAAAGCAGCGTGACCGCCCTGGGCACCCTGCAACCGCGGCGTTACGTGGATGTCGGCGCCCAGGCGTCCGGGCAGATCCGCAAGATCCATGTCGAGGCCGGCGACCCGGTCAAGGAAGGCCAACTGCTGGTGGAGATCGACCCCGCCACCCAGCAGGCCAAGCTCGATGCCAGCCGTTTCTCCATCGAGAACCTGCAGGCCCAGCTGCAAGAGCAGCGGGCACAGAACGAACTGGCCCGGCAGAAGTACCAGCGCCAGCAGAACCTCGCCGCCGGCGGCGCGACCCGCGACGAAGACGTGCAGACCGCCCGCGCCGAACTCAAGGCCACCCAGGCGCGGATCGACATGATCCAGGCGCAGATCCGCCAGGCCCAGGCCAGCCTGCGCAGCGACCAGGCCGAGCTGGGCTATACGCGGATCTACGCGCCGATGTCCGGCACCGTGGTCGCGGTGGACGCCCGTGAAGGCCAGACCCTCAACGCCCAGCAACAGACGCCGTTGATCCTGCGCATCGCCCGGCTGTCGCCGATGACCGTCTGGGCCGAGGTCTCCGAAGCCGATATCGGCCACGTCAAGCCGGGCATGACCGCCTACTTCACCACCTTGAGCGGCGGCGCCCGGCGCTGGACCAGCACCGTGCGGCAGATCCTGCCGATCCCGCCCAAGCCGCTGAACGAAAGCAGTCAGGGCAGCGGCAGCCCCAACAGTTCGAGCAAGAGCGGCAGCGGCCGGGTGGTGCTCTACACCGTGCTGCTGGATGTGGATAACGCCGACAACGCGCTGATGGCCGAGATGACCACCCAGGTGTTTTTTGTCGCCGAGCGCGCGCAGGACGTTCTCACCGCGCCGATCGCCGCCCTGCAGGGCAGCACCGAGAGCGGCGTCCAGCTGGCCCGGGTGGTGGCGAAAAACGGCTCGATCGAGGAGCGCAAGGTACGGGTCGGCATCAGCGACCGCTTGCGCATCCAGGTCCTGGACGGCCTCGCCGAAGGCGATCACTTGCTGATCGGTCCCGCGCAAAGCAGCGGAGGCTGAATGCAAACCCCGCTGATCGACCTCAAGGGCATCCGCAAATCCTATGGCGGCGGCGACACGCCGCAAGTGGACGTGCTGCGTGGCATCGACCTGTCGATCCACGCCGGCGAGTTCGTCGCCATCGTCGGCGCCTCCGGCTCCGGCAAATCGACGCTGATGAACATCCTCGGCTGCCTCGACCGCCCGACCTCGGGCGAGTACCTGTTCGCCGGGGAAAACGTCGCCCGGCTGGACAGCGACGAACTGGCCTGGCTGCGTCGCGAGGCCTTCGGCTTCGTGTTCCAGGGCTACCACCTGATTCCCTCTGGCTCGGCCCAGGAAAACGTCGAGATGCCGGCGATCTATGCCGGCACCCCGGCGGCCGAGCGCCACGCCCGCGCCGCCGCCCTGCTCGACCGCCTGGGCCTGGCCAGCCGCACCGGCAACCGCCCGCACCAGTTGTCCGGCGGCCAGCAGCAGCGGGTGTCGATCGCCCGCGCGCTGATGAACGGCGGCCATATCATCCTCGCCGACGAACCCACCGGCGCCCTCGACAGCCACAGCGGCGCCGAGGTCATGAGCCTGCTCGACGAACTGGCCAGCCAGGGCCACGTGGTGATCCTCATCACCCACGACCGCGAAGTCGCGGCGCGGGCCAAGCGCATCATCGAAATCCGCGACGGCGAGATCATCAGCGACACCGCCGACGAGCACCCCGAGGTCCAGGCCAGCGCCAACAGCGGCGCCCTGCAGGCAGTGGACCTGCGCCAGCGCCTGGCCGACGGCAGCGAACCCAACGGCGCCTGGAAAGGCGAGTTGGTGGATGCCGTGCAGGCGGCCTGGCGGGTGATGTGGATCAACCGTTTCCGCACCGCCCTGACCCTCTTGGGAATCGTCATCGGCGTGGCCTCGGTGGTGGTGATGCTGGCGGTGGGCGAAGGCAGCAAACGCCAGGTCATGGCGCAGATGGGCGCCTTCGGCTCGAACATCATCTACTTGAGCGGCTACTCGCCCAACCCGCGCACGCCCGAGGGCATCGTCACCCTGGACGACGTCGCGGCCCTGGCCAACCTGCCCCAGGTAAAACGCATCATGCCGGTCAATGGCGCGCAGGCCGGGGTCCGCTTCGGCAACGCCGACTACATGAGCTATGTGGGTGGCAACGACACCAACTTCCCGGAGATCTTCAACTGGCCCGTGGCCCAGGGCAGCTACTTCAGCGACGCCGACGAACGCTCGGCGGCGGCGGTGGCGGTGATCGGCCACAAGGTCCGGGAAAAACTCCTCAAGGACGTGGCCAACCCCATCGGCCAATACATCCTGATCGAGAACGTGCCGTTCCAGGTGGTCGGCGTGCTCTCGGAAAAGGGCGCCAGTTCCGGCGACAGCGACAGCGACGACCGCATCGCCGTGCCCTACTCCGCCGCCAGCATCCGCCTGTTCGGCGACCACAACCCGCAGTACGTGGCGATTGCCGCCGCCGATGCCAGCCGGGTCAAGCAGACCGAACGCGAAATCGACGAACTGATGCTGCGCATGCACGGCGGCAAACGCGACTTCGAACTGACCAACAACGCCGCCATGATCCAGGCCGAGGCGCGGACCCAGAACACCCTGTCGCTGATGCTCGGCGCCATCGCCGCGATCTCGCTGCTGGTGGGCGGCATCGGAGTGATGAACATCATGCTCATGACCGTGCGCGAACGCACCCGGGAGATCGGCATCCGCATGGCCACCGGCGCCCGCCAGCGCGACATCCTGCGCCAGTTCCTCACCGAGGCGGTGATGCTCTCGGTGGTCGGCGGCCTGGCCGGGATCGGCGTGGCGCTGATCATCGGCGGCATCCTGATCCTCAGCGAGGTGGCCGTGGCCTTCTCCCTGGCCGCGATACTGGGGGCCTTCGGCTGCGCCCTGATCACCGGCGTCACCTTCGGCTTCATGCCAGCCCGTAAAGCTGCCCGGCTCGATCCGGTCAAGGCCCTTACCAGTGAATGATCGACCTATGAAAGTGCACCTGACCCTCCTGGCCGCCAGCCTGGCGCTGGCCGCCTGCAGCAGCCCGGCGCCGCGCCCGGACAGCGGCCTGCAAGCCCCCGCCGCCTGGCACTCCGCCGCCAGCCTCGCGCCGCGCCAGCAAGATCCACGCTGGTGGCTGCAATTCGGCAGCCCGGAACTCGACCGCCTGATCGCCGAAGCCCGCGCCGGCAGCCACGACCTGGCGGCGGCCATGGCCCGGGTCCGGCAGGCCCAGGCCAGCGCCGTCATTGCCGGCGCGCCCTTGCTGCCCGCCGTCAACGGCACCTTCAACGCCAACCGGCAGAAGCTCCTGCGGGGCAGCGGCTACAGCCAGCTGGATACCAACAGCAACAACAAGGCCGTGGACTATTTCAATGCCGGCCTGAGCGCCACCTATGAAATCGATTTCTGGGGCGGCAAACGCGCCGCCCGGGACAGCGCCCTGCTGGGCCTACAGGCCAGCGAGTTCGACCGGGCCACCGTGGAACTGACCCTGCTCAGCGGCGTGGCCAACAGTTACGCCCAGGTACTGTCGCTGCGGGAACAGGGCCGGATTGCCGAGCTCAACCTGGCCAATGCGCAGAGCGTGCTCAGGCTGGTGCAGACCCGCTACGACGCGGGCTCGGCCACCGCCCTCGAGCTGGCCCAGCAGAAAAGCCTGGTGGCGGCCCAGCAGCGCCAGGTGCCGCAGGTCCGGCAACAGGCCGAAGAAGCCCTGATCGCCCTCGCCGCCCTCCTCGGCCGGCCAGTGCAGAGCCTGACCCTGAGCGACCAGCCTTTCGCCCAACTGAACTGGCCGGACATCGATGCCGGAGTGCCCAGCGACCTGCTGGCCCGCCGCCCCGATATCGCCAGCGCCGAAGCCCGGCTGGCGGCGGCCCGGGCCGATGTCAAGGTGGCACGGGCGGCGATGCTGCCCAACGTGACCCTGACCGCCAACCTCGGCTCTGGCGCCAACACGTTCGATGACGTGCTACGCAGCCCCTTCTACAACCTGACCGCTGCGCTGGTGGCACCGATCTTCAACAACGGCCGCCTGGGCGCCGAGCGCGACAAGGCCACGGCACGCCAGCAGGAACTGCTGGAAAGCTACCGCGGGGCGATCATCAATGGCTTCGCCGATGTGGAAAAGGCCCTCACCAGCATTCGCGGCCTGGACCAGCAGCGGCAATGGCAAGGCGAAGAACTGAATCAGGCGCAGCGGGCCTTCGAGATCGCCCAGAGCCGTTATCAGGCTGGCGCCGAAGACCTGCTCACCGTGCTGGAAACCCAGCGCACCCTGTACGCCGCCCAGGACCAGAACGTGCAACTGCGGCTGTCCCGGGTGCAGTCGAGCATTGCCCTGTACAAAGCCCTGGGCGGTGGCTGGAAGACGCTCGAAACCAAGAGCCTCTGAACCCAGAGCCTGTAAATAAAGAGCCTCTCAATAACAGAGTCTCCCAATAAAGCGCTCCAGAAAACACAACGGCGCGGGCCCTGCGACAGGACCCGCGCCGCGGCCTTACCGGCTCACAACTTCAGGTGCTGGGCGTACCAGGGACGCCGCGGTGCCCGCTTGAGCAACTGTGGCACCTCCTCGTCACGGCTCAGGGCGATACGCAGGGCCAGCTTCATGACCTCCTGGTCCATCTCCAGCGACATCTCGCCAGGCGCGTTGCCCAAAGGGCCGCAGCCATGGGTCGAGGCCCCCAGCCACGGGTCGTCGATCTCGACCCAGCGCCCGGGCGCGAACCACGGCACACCGTTGACCTCGCGGCGCAGCACTTCGCCGGGATGGAAGCGCTCATGGGCGCGGAACCAATCGTCGATGCGGTCATCGATCCAGCCATGGAACTTCCAGAACATCGGATGCACATGGGACGAGAACGGGTCGCCGAGAAAGTCGTTCTGCGCCAGGTACCAGCGCCCGGCGAAGTCCGAGGAAACCCGGGCTTCCATGACCGGCATGCCGTTGGCAGGGTCCCGGGCAACATCGGCCCAGCGCATGTGCAACCAGTCATGCAGGCCCAGCTCGACCTCCGAACCGAACTGCCCCAGGGTCAGGCGGCTGAGGTATTCGGGGTCCTGGTACTGCGACTCCCAGACCTGGAAATTGCCATAGAAGGCCGCGTCGCTCTTCAAGCCATGCAGCCATCGGGTGAACTCTTCATCGTCGTCGGCGATCCAGGCCGGCGGCACCGAGCAGCCGTCGTGGTTTTCGTAGTAGCGGATAAAGCCCTGGCGATCCTGCTCCAGGCGCGGCGACGGCAAGGGCAGCTGCTGCCAGGACACCAGGTCTGGCTGTAGCGAACGGGCCTGCAACAGCATGTGCCGGTGCATGAAGAGGAAGTCGACTCCCGAGGCGTTGCGATGCTTGCGTCGTCCACGGGCATCGCGCTCGTGCTTGAGCGGTCCCGGCTGCCAGCCAAGCCCCCGCAGGCTGTTTTGCTTGTCCTTGGGCAAGGAATGCCAGCGATCCCGGGAGGCATGCCAGAGCTGGTGGAACAGGCGATGCTGCGGCGACACCAGCCAGGCCAGCAACTCGGGGCTCAGGCCGTTCTGCTCCCGGGCCGCGGGAAAGGCCCGCTTGCGCGCCACGAAGCGCACCGCGGACACCGGCGCCAGGGGCGAGACCTGCAACGACTGCAGGCTGCCGCTGAGGGTGCCGCTGCCGGCATTGCCCCAGCTCGCCCAGACCTCGTCGAGCGCCACCTGGCACTCATGGCTGGGCGCGCCGCCGATCTGGCCTGCGGCGAACAGCCGCCAGCACAACTTCGCGGCGTCCACCGCCGCCAGCTCGCCCTGCACCCGAAACTCCACCGGACCGTCACCGCGCAGGCTTTGCGGATGCCCCAGAAAGCCGCGCAGGCCGCGCCCGGTCGGACCGACATCGAGTACCAGCTCACAGCCGCGACGCGGTAGCGGTGCCTGGGCGTCCAGAAACTCGATATCCCAGATGCCCCGCAGGTGATCGGCGAGACGCACGCCCGGATCGAGGGCGACTTCCAGCTTGGCTTCCCCCGGGGTGATTTCCAGCTCTTCCTGACGGCGCACGTCCTGGCGCTGCAACTCCTTGCGGGTGTAGAGCGCCACAGGAATAGCCGCCCCCGTCACCGCCAGACCGGTCAAAAATCCTCGTCTCGAAAACCTCATCGCTCTACCTATATCCAGTGGCGCGTCACGCATCTAGCTAGAACGTTGGATTTGCACGGAAATTTACCGGCGAGCCACTCCCGGGCCGCTAAATTTGCCGCCGGCCAGCTCGTTTATCGCGGATAGATGTACACAAAAGGTCGGACCTGGAAGCCCTGCGCTTGCAGCCCCGACCCCGTCATCAGCCCGCCTGCGACTGGGATAGCAATGATCAAATTACCTGGTAAGAAAACCCTCTACCTGAGCCTGCTGGTACTTATTGTCGCCGTACTCGGTGTCGGTACCGGAGCCGCCTGGCACTACTACTGGAAAGGCCGGGTGTCTTACCCCAGCGACATCGTCAAGCGCGCCAACGACCTGCAGGAGCGCATCATCTCCTTCGACAGCCATGTCACCGTGCCCCTGGACTTCGGCACCGAAGGCACCGAGGCGGACAAGGACACCCATCGTCAGTTCGACCTGGTCAAGGCCGGTCGCGGCAGGATGTCCGGCGTGGCCCTGAGCATTCTCGCCTGGCCGGAAATGTGGAACGGCCCCAACGCCCCGCACCGCCCCACCGCCGGCTTCGTCGAAGAAGCCCGGCACCAGCGCGAGACCCGCTACCGGATCATCCAGGGCCTGGTGCGCGACTTCCCCAACCAGGTAGCCATCGCCTATACCCCCGCCGACCTGCGCCGCATCGCCTCCGAAGGCAAGCTGGCGGTGGTGGTCAGCCTGCTCAATGCCTATGCCATGGGCGACGACCTCGACCAGTTGGACAAGTGGGCCGCCCGCGGCATGCGCCTGTTCGGCTTCAGCTATGTGGGCAACAACGACTGGGCCGACTCCTCGCGCCCGCTGCCGTTCTTCAACGACACCCGGGACGCCCTCGGCGGCCTCTCGCCGATCGGCAAGCAGGCCGTGCACCGGCTCAATGACCTGGGGGTGGTGATCGACGTCTCGCAGATGTCCAGCAAGGCCCTGGACGATGTCGCGGCCCTGACCCGCGCGCCGCTGGTGGCCTCGCACTCCGCGCCCCGGGCCCTGGTGGACATCCCGCGCAACCTCAGCGACAAGGAACTGCAGGTCATCAAGGCCACCGGCGGGGTGGTCCAGGTCGTGGGCTTCTCCACCTACCTGCGCCCCCTCAGCCAGCCGACCCTGGACAAGCTCAACGCCCTGCGCAAGCGCTTCGACCTGGCCCCGCTGCCAGGCCTGGAAAACGCCCTGATGCCGGGCGACTCGGTCATCACCATCTGGCCGGAACAGCGCTTCGGCGAGTACGCCAGCTCCCTGTACGGCATCCTTGAAGAAGAGCCCAAAGCCAGCCTCAAGGACTATGTCGACGCCATCGACTACACGGTGAAAAAGATCGGCATCGATCACGTCGGCATCAGCTCGGACTTCAACGAGGGCGGCGGCGTCAACGGCTGGATGAGCGTGGCGGACAACCGCAACGTCACCGCCGAGCTGATCCAGCGCGGCTACACCGACATCGAGATCGCCAAGCTCTGGGGCGAGAACTACCTGCGCGTCTGGGAGCAGGTGCGCAAACTCGCCAAACCGACGCAACCCAGCGCGCAACCTGTCGCACATGCCGTCGATCGTGCCGTCGAGCATGCCTTAACCGAACACGCCGTCGTCGCCGACTGAACCATGACCGACCGAACCCTGAACGAGAACCCTCCCGTGACCAATCGCCGGACCTTCCTCAAGCACGCGGGCCTGCTGGCCGCCGCCCTGCCCCTGGGCAGCTTTGCCATCGGCCAGGCCCGGGCCGCCGCCACACCCGCCACCAGCCCCCAGCAATGGGCCCAATTGCGCCAGCTGTTCGACCTCGACCCGGACTATGTGCACCTGGCCAACTTCCTTATCACCTCGCACCCCAAGCCCGTGCGCGAGGCCATCGAACAGTACCGCGCGGTGCTGGATCGCAACCCGGCCATGGCCATGGACTACGACACCCAGTACACCTGGAAGCACGAGGCCCAGGTGCGCGAGAGCGTCGGCCGCTACCTGCAGATCAAGCCCGCCCAGGTGGCCCTGACCGGCAGCACCACCGAAGGCCTGGCCATGATGTATGGCGGCATCCACGTGCGCCCCGGGCAGGAAATACTGACCACGGTGCATGAACACTACTCGACCCGCAACGCACTCAAGTACCGCTCCCAGCGCGACGGCACCCAGGTGCGCACCATCGAGCTGTTCAAGTCGCCCCACCAGGTCTCCATCGACGAAGTGCTGGGCAATATCGACCGCAGCATCCGCCCCAACACTCGCGTCCTGGGGATGACCTGGGTGCAATCGGGTAGCAGCGTGAAGCTGCCGATCGGCGAGATCGGCAAGCTGGTGGACCAGCACAACCGCAATCGCGACGAGGGCGAGCGGATTCTCTACTGCGTCGACGGCGTCCACGGCCTGGGGGTGGAGGACGTCACCTTTGCCGACCTCAATTGCGACTTCTTCGTCGCCGGCACCCACAAATGGATGTTCGGCCCGCGGGGCACCGGGATCTTCTGCTCGCGTTCGGAAAAGCTCGAGCACCTGACGCCGATGGTGGCGACCTTCTCCGAGAACCAGGACTTCGCCACCACCATGACCCCTGGCGGCTACCACAGCTTCGAACACCGCTGGGCCGTGGACCAGGCGTTCGAACTGCACATGCGACTGGGCAAGGCCAACGTCCAGGCGCGGATCCACCAACTCAACAGCTACCTCAAGCAACGCCTGCAGGAACTGCCGGGCATCGAGCTGGTGACGCCCCTGAGCCCGCAGCTGTCCGCCGGCTTCACCTTCTTCCGAGGCCCGAACCTGGACACCGACGCCACCGCCGCCTGGCTGATCGAGAACCGCATCCTGGTGGACGCGGTGGACCGCGACGCGGGACCCGTGGTGCGCATGGCGCCTGGCCTGCTCAACAGCGGGGCGGATATCGACCGCGCCATGGACCTGCTGGGCAAGCGACTGCGCGGCGGCAAGACCGCCTGAGCCTCGTCCACCTCTTTTCTCTACATCGCACAAGGTTACTGATGATGAAACCTATCGCCTGCTCCTCACTCGCCGCGCTGCTCGGCTGCCTGGTCAGCCTCACTGCCCAGGCCGCCGAACCCGCCAAGCCCGGCAGCGTGTTCAAGGACTGCAAGAACTGCCCGGAAATGGTGGTGCTGCCCGCCGGCAGCTTCGTCATGGGCTCCCCCGAAGGCGAGGTCGGCAGGGAACCCGACGAAGGCCCGCAGCACAAGGTGACCTTCAGCAAGCCCTTCGCCATCAGCCGTTTCCACGTGACCGCCGGCGAGCTGGATGCCTACATCCGCGAGACCGGCACGGTGATCAAGGACGGTGACGACCGGCCCGGTCGCCTGTGCCAGGCCAGCAAGCCGCGCTATCAACAAGGCCCGCGCCAGCCCGCGGTCTGCGTCGACTATGCCGAGGTCCAGGCCTATGCCCAGTGGTTGTCGAAGAAGACCGGCCAGCACTACCGGATGATCAGCGAGGCCGAGCGCGAGTACGCCGCACGCGCCGGCAGCACCGGTTCCTTCCCCTTCCCGTTCGATGAAGAAGGCCAGTACCAGATCAGCAAGCACGCCAACACCTACGGCCCCAAGGACGGCTACAGCTACAGCTCCCCGGTGGGCAGCTATCCGCCCAACGCCTTCGGCATGTATGACATGCACGGCAATGTCTATGAGTGGGTCGCCGACTGCTGGCACCCCGACTATGTCGGCGCGCCCACCGATGGCAGTGCCTGGATGGAAGACTCGGGCGGCGTGTGTCTCGACGCGCAGATTCGCGGCAACGACTGGGGCGAGGCCCCGGTGTTCTCCCGCTCGGGCAACCGCAACAGCCGCAAGCGCGAGGTTCGTGGGGATTGGTTGAGCTTCCGTGTCGTGCGCGAACTGGAACAGCCCGGCACCCAGCACCAGTAAAAGGCCCGATCGACAGCGATCAAGCGCGACTGTCGCGCTTGATCACCGCGGGCCTCAGGCGCCGGCCCGGGACTCGCCGACCGGCTGCTCGGCCAGCAGCGCCAGGCCTTCATGCAAGGCCGGGAACAGGCTGTTGTTGAAGTTGTTCCAGCGCAGTTCGAGGATGGTGTCCTCGGGCGCGATCTCGGTGTTGAGCACGTCGTGGAACACCTCGCCGGAATCGATGCCGTTGTCCACGTAGTGGAACGAAGCACCGGTCATGTACAGCGGCTCGACCGGCTCGGTTTCCCGGGTGGTCCAGTCCACCACCTTCTGCCCCCGGGCACCGTACAGCGCATTCCAGGTGGCATAGGCACCGCGGCGCTCGTAGGGCGATTCGAGGCGGGTGATGCCCGGATGGATGTTCATGATCCGCCGCGCGAAAGGCGCGCCCGGGCGCACCAGCTCGTCGAGGATCACCAGCAGGCCGTCGAGCACCACGATGTCGGCTTTCAGTTCCACCAAGGTGTCGTGCAGGCGACGCTCGAAATCCTGCTTGCCGGCGATGTGCTCGGCCGAGCCGCGCGGATGGCGGCGATAGGTGGACGGCACGCTGAGCAGCAGGTCATTGACCAGGCGCCCCTGCACGCGCAGGTCCGCCGGGTACAGCCATTGCCGGCCGGGCTGATAGGCGAAGCCGTAGTCGCTCACCAGTTGCCGGTCCCGTGGCGACTGTTCGTCGTCGTCATACACCACCCCGACCAGGTTATAAGCGTCGCCCAGGGGCGTCTGGTTGAGCGTCTCCACCAGGAACTCCAGCACCGACTTCATGTAGCGCTCGTGATCCTTATAGGCCACCGGCTGCCCGGCCTTGTCGGCCGCCGCGTTCCTCAGGGACCAGACATACACCAGATTCTTTTTCGTCATTTGCTCGCTCTCGCTGAATGGGCCAGGCACGACGTCGTTACGCGTGCACCTGCAGAACAAGAACGAATCAGGCGCCGGGCAATTTATCCACGCCCGCGGCCGCGCTAAATACTCCCGCCAACGGTTCGTCTGTCATGGGTACGGGTCTTTCTGCCTCGACCCTTCATTCACTGCCGGGAACCCCTTATGACCGACCCCAAGCGCGGAGCCTTTCACGGACTGCTCGCCCTGCTCAGACCCTTTCGTACCACTGTGGTGATTTCCGTGGCCCTGGGCATGGTAGGCGGCCTGGCCATCACCCTGCTGCTGGCCACCATCAACAACGCCCTGCACTCGGCGACCGGCATGACCCAGGGCGTGGTGCTGACCTTCGCCGCCCTGTGCCTGCTGGCCCTGACCAGCTCGATCGTCTCGGATATCGGCACCAACTACGTGGGCCAGCGGATCATCGCCGCCCTGCGCAAGGACCTGGGGGAAAAAGTGCTCTCGGCGCCCATCACCCAGATCGAGCGCTACCGCTCCCACCGCCTGATCCCGGTGCTGACCCACGACGTCGACACCATCAGCGACTTCTCCTTCGCCTTCACCCCGCTGGCCATCGCCGCCACCGTCACCCTGGGCTGCCTGGGCTACCTGGCGTACCTGTCGGTGCCGATGTTCCTGATGATGGTGGTCGCCATCATCATCGGCATCAGCGTGCAGTACGTGGCCGGCGGCAAGGGGATCCGCGGCTTCGACCTGGCCCGCGACCAGGAAGACGAACTGCAGCGCTACTACAACGCCATTGCCTCGGGCGCCAAGGAACTGCGCATGCACCGCCCGCGCCGCTACCGGATGAACACCCACCGGATCCGGGAAACCGCGGACCGCATCGCCTCGATCCAGGTGCGTTCGGTGAACATCTACATCCTGGCCAAGACCTTCGGCTCGATGCTGTTCTTCGTGGTCATCGGCCTGGCCCTGGCCATGCAGGCCTACAATCCGAACCCGGACCCGACCGTGATCACCGGCTTCGTGCTGGTGCTGCTGTACATGAAAGGCCCGCTGGAAAACCTGGTGTCCTACCTGCCGGTGGTGGGCAAGGCGAAGATCGCCTTCGGCCGCATCAGCGAATTGTCCGAGCGCTTCTCTTCCCCCGAACCCCATCTGCTGCTGGACGCTACCGAAGCGCCGAAACCCGTGGTGCACAGCCTCGAACTGCGTGGCGTGAGCTACAGCCCGCCCGCGGTGGAAGGCAGCGAGCCGTTCCACCTGGGGCCGATCAACCTGGACATCAAGCAGGGCGACATCGTGTTCATCGTCGGCGAGAACGGCTGTGGCAAGACCACCCTGATCAAGCTGCTGCTGGGGCTCTACCCACCCCAGGCCGGGGAAATACGCCTGAACGGCGAGGCCGTGACCGACCCGACCCGGGACGACTACCGCCAGCTGTTCACCACCGTGTTCGCCGACTACTACCTGTTCGACGACCTGGTCCAGGGCGGCGGCCAGCAGTCACTGGACAGCGCCAGCCAATACCTGGACCGCCTGGAAATCGCGCACAAGGTCAGTGTCAAGGATGGCGCCTTCACCACCACCGACCTCTCCACCGGCCAGCGCAAGCGCCTGGCCCTGGTCAATGCCTGGCTCGAAGGGCGCCCGGTGCTGGTGTTCGACGAATGGGCGGCGGACCAGGACCCGGCCTTCCGGCGGATTTTCTACACCGAGCTGCTGCCGGATCTCAAACGCCTGGGCAAGACCATCATCGTCATCAGTCACGACGATCGTTACTTCGATATCGCCGACCAGCTGGTGCGCATGAAGGCCGGCAAAGTGATGACTGATCTGCAACCGGCGTGATTGTTTCCGGTTTATGGCCACTGGTGCGTCATACAGACAGAACTGAGAATTACTAGCATTAACAATCATTACATCTGCCGGACTTCTAAGAGCACATGAGCATGCCCGCACAACATCGACTGACTCCTCTGGCCAAAGCCCTCCTTTGCCAGGCGTTCTCGCCGAGAATGGCTTCCCGCACCCTGGGCCTGGCCCTGACCCTGCCCTTGATGGCGCAGGTCCAGGCCCAGGAAGTCCATTTCAACATCGCTTCGCAATCCATGGCGTCGGCCCTGCAGGAGTTCGGGCGCCAGGCCAACCTGCAAGTGCTGTACAGCCCTGACGATGTGCAAGGCAAGCGCAGCAACGCGCTCACCGGCAGCTATTCGGCGGAGCGGGCCATCGCAGTGCTGCTCAATGGCACGGGGGTCGCCTATTCCCTCAAGGGCAACTCGGTGACCATTCTCAACCGTGCTTCCGCGGGCTCGCTGGAACTGGGGGCCAGCACCATCACCGCCCAGGGCCTGGGCATGACCACCGAGGACACCGGTTCCTACACCACCGGGGCCATGCAGACCGCCAGCAAGCTGGCCCTGACGGCCCGGGAAACGCCGCAATCGGTCACGGTCATCACTCGCCAGCGCATGGATGACCAGAACATGAAAACCCTGGAGGACGTGCTCAAGAGCACCCCGGGGATTTCCATGACCAAGGACGGTCCGCAGCGGCCGACCTTCTACTCCCGCGGCTTTGCCATCGAAAACCTGATGACCGATGGCCTGCCCAATGACCTGAGCCATTACCTCAGCCGGGACATGAACTCCACCCCCGACATGGCGATCTTCGACCGGGTGGAAGTGGTGCGTGGCGCCACCGGCATGATGCAAGGGGCCGGCAGCCCTTCGGCGGCGGTCAACATGGTGCGCAAGCGCCCGACCGCCACCCCGCGGGTCACCCTCACCGGCAGCGCCGGCAGCTGGGACAACTACCGCACCGAATTCGACGCCTCCAATGCCTTGAACGACAGTGGCACCCTGCGTGGGCGGATAGTCACCGCCTACCAGACCAAGGACAGCTTCCAGGATTTCACCAGCTCCGAGCGCTCGGTGTTCTACGGCATCACCGAGGCCGACCTGAACGAAGACACCACCTTCACCTTCGGCATCTCCAACCAGAACGCCAATAACAATACTGCCTGGGGCGGCCTGCCCGTGGCCAAGGACGGCAGCGACCTGCACCTCAAGCGCTCCACTTACCTGGGCAGCGACTGGGAATACTGGGACCAGGACAACACCACCGCGTTCACCCGCCTGGAGTACCGCTTCGCCAACAACTGGAAAATGCTCCTGGCCGCCAGCAGGAGCTGGTCCGACCTGAGCATGCTCGGCTCCATCCCGGAGCGCATGGGCCCCGACTACAATGAGTTCGGCCAGAACATCGGCCGGTACGACTACAAGGACAAGCAAAGCAGCTACGACGGTTATGTCACCGGGCCGTTCTCGCTGTTCGGCCGTACCCATGAACTGGTGGTGGGCGCCAGCAAGCGCGAACTGACGTTCAACGGCAAGGGCTTGCCCATCGACCTGGAGACCCATACCGACCTGAACAACCCCAGCGGCATTCCCAAGCCGGACATGAGCGCCAACCCCTGGACTCAGCACCGCACCAGCGAGCTGGAAGGCACCTATGTCACCACGCGCCTGAACCTCACCGATGACCTCAAGCTGATCCTCGGCGGCCGCCTGGACTGGTACAAATACGACGTCACCACCGCCTGGAACGGCAGGCCGTATGCCTCCAGCCTGCCCAACAAGGTAACGCGGCACCTGACCCGCTACGCCGGGGCGATCTATGACCTGGACGAACATCACTCGGTCTATGTCAGCTACACCGACATCTTCAAGCCGCAGACCGAACTCGATACCTCCAACAACGCCCTCAAGCCCATCGAAGGCAAAAACTACGAACTGGGTATCAAGGGCGAGTACTTCGACGGCAGCCTGAATGCCAGCGCGGCGATCTTCCGCATCGACCAGGAAAACCGCGCCAAGGAAGTGAGCCCCAACCAGTGCACGCCGGCAGGCACTACCTGCTATGAAGCCGCGGGCGAAGTCCGCAGCCAAGGTATCGAACTGGAAATCAACGGATCCCTGGCCCCGGGCTGGGAACTGGGGGCCGGCTACACCTACGCCTCCGTCAAATACACCAAGGACTCCAACCCGGACAACAAGGGTCGCCTGTTCGACACCGATATCCCGCGCCATGTGTTCAAGGCCTTCACCACCTACCAGCTGCCCGGCGACCTCAATCGCTGGACCATCGGTGGCGGCGTGTATCGCCAGAACACCATCTACAACCAGGGCAGCAACTTCTATGCCCCGACGACCAACTTCCGCATCGAACAAGAGGCCTACACCCTGGTCGACCTGATGACCAGCTACAAGGCCAGCGAAAATGTCGATATACGTCTGAACATCAATAACGTTTTCGACAAGAAGTACTATCAGAGCATCGGCCTCAACACGGTCTATGGCACCAACCAGTATGGCGATCCGCGCAATGCCATGGTGACGGTACGCTGGTCGCTTTGAACCCCGCTTGAACCCCGCTGCCCGCCCTGCCCGGCCCACCGGCCGCCCCAGGGCTCCACCCAGGATGACCGCGCTCATCCTGGGCTTCCCTCCCCGCCTCGCTCCCCTTCCCGTTCGACCGAGCCACACCTTATCCGCTGTTGCAGCGGCCGCCGAATGCCTGTGCGCCTATCGCCGAGCCCACCCCAGGTGCCGGAAGTCATCGGCACCCGCGGGGCGGCCGCAAACTCAGCAGAGCGCAATGAAAAAGGCCCGGATCATCACTGATCCGGGCCTTTGGCGTGGCACTTAACGCTGAGCCAGAAAGCGCTCCCTGAGGCTGTCGAGCAAGGCAGGCGACCCGATCATGTCTTCATGGCAAGACTCGACCCTGAACGAACTGCCTGGACGCTGACCTCCCGCCAGGGCACTGATGGCCTCCTCCAGCCGCATGACCCGGGCCTCGCTGTAGTCCGCGGACCACCACAGATGCGGGCTGACCCGCAGCGGCTGGTAGCTATAGCCAGCAAACAGACGACGCAGGTCGTTGAACACCGTGTTCACCAGCGCGCTGTCGAACTCGGCCTTGAACAGCGTCACCGCCCGGTCCAGCTCCGCGCGCGGCAGGTCGGTATGGGCGACCATCCAGGCAAAGATGCTGTCCCAGGACAGTTGCGCCTCGTCTCTCAAACGACTGCCAATCAGCCCGGCCTGTGCCGGATAGAGCAGGCTCAGCTGGTCGATCACGGCCCGCCATTCGGACTCGGCGGCCAATGTTGCGGCAGGTACCTGCAGCTCGACCTGCTGATGCGCGGCATCCTCGGGCGGGGTTGGGTCGAACAGTCCGAGGAAGCTGACCTCTTCGCCCATGGCCTCCAGTTCGCTGGCGGCGTCCATGGCGATGGAGCCGCCCAGGGACCAACCCAGCAAACGATAAGGGCCGTGCGGCTGGACCTTCCTGATATTGCCGACATAACGCTGCACCATGGCCTGCCATGAGGTTTCGCTCCACTCCTCCTGCAGATAGGCCTCGTTCAGCACCCCGTAGACCGCATAACGGTCCTTGAGCCGCGCCGCCAGCGAGAGGTAGCAATAGACGGTCCCGCCCGCCGGGTGGAAGCAGAAAACCGGCTGCCCGGTTCCGCCCAGCGCGATGATGTTGTCAGCCTTGGACGCCTGGCGCGTGGTCGCGAACCGGGCCATTTGCTGCACATCGGGCGAGGTGAAGACGGTGTTGAGGCTCAACTCCAGCCCCAAGGCCTGCCTGATCTCACTGACCAGTCGCAAGGCATCCAGCGAATGGCCGCCCAGTTCGAAGAAGTTGTCGGTCAGGCCGACCCGGTCCAGTTTCAGTACATCGGCCCAGATCGCCGCGAGTTGTTGCTCCAGCTCGGTTTGCGGCGCGACATAGGCCTGTTGCACCTGGCTGGCATCGGCTTTGGGCAGGGCCTTGCGGTCCAGCTTGCCGTTCGGCGTCAGTGGCAAGGCCTCAAGGAACAACAGATAAGCCGGCACCATGTAGTCCGGCAGGTTGTCCTTGAGCCGCGCCTTGATGGCCTCACGCAGGTTGGCCTGGCGCGCCACATCGAGCGCTACCTCGGCATCGGCCGGCACGATGTACGCCACCAGTTGCTGGCCACCTTCGCCGTCCTGCGCCAGGACAAAGGCTTCGCGTACCGCCTCCTGTTGCACCAGTCGCGCTTCGATCTCGCCCAGCTCGATGCGGAAACCGCGCACCTTGACCTGATGGTCGATACGCCCGATGTACTCGATCACCCCATCGTCGCGATAACGCGTCAGATCGCCCGTGCGATACAGGCGACCGCCGTCCGTGGCGAACGGATTGGGCACGTACTTCTCGGCGGTCAGCGCCGGGCGGGCCAGGTAACCCCGGGTGACCCCGGCACCGGCCAGGTAGAGTTCTGCCGCGCTACCCGCCGGCACCGCTTGCAGGTCCGCGCCGAGGATGTAGCCCTGGGTGTTGCTGATCGCCCGGCCGATATTGGCCCGACCGCCTTTTTCCCGACGGGTATAGGTCGAGTAAGTGGTGTCTTCCGACGGCCCATACAGGTCATAGACGTGCTGCAACCCCGGGTTCTCATAAAGCTTGTCGACCAGGCTCTGCTTCAGCGGTTCGCCGGCCAGGTTGATGATGCGTACGCCATCCGGGATCTGCCCGCCACGCTGCAAAGCGGCAATCGCCGACGGCACGCTATTGATCAGGCGCACCTGGTCGCGCGCCGGCAGCTCAGGCAATTCCAGGGCATTACGGGCCAGGACGATATAACCGCCAGCGGACAGGGTAACGAACAGCTCCCACACCGACAGGTCGAAACAGATCGAGGTCGAAGCCAAGACCCCTTGCAGATCCGCCGGGCTGTAGACCTGCAGCGACCAGTCGATCAGCGCCAGCACGTTGCGGTGAGCGATGGCCACGCCCTTGGGCAGGCCGGTCGAACCCGAGGTGTAGATCACATAGGCCAGGTTATCCGGGGTCGCCACCGCCTGTGGATTCTCCGCGGAGTACCCATCGAGCCAGTCAGCGTCGGCATCCAGTTGCAGGGTTTGCACGGACTCAAGGGTCGGCAGGACCTCCAACAATGCGCTCTCGGTCAGCAGAATCTGCGCCTGGCTGTCGTGCAGCATATGGGCCAGGCGATCCTGCGGATAATCCGGGTCCAGCGGCACGTAGGCAGCGCCGGCCTTCAACACCGCCAGCAAGGCCACGACCATTTGCGTCGAGCGTTGCAAGGCCACGCCGACGCGCACCTCAGGCCCGACGCCGAGTTCGATCAGCTTGTGCGCCAGGCGGTTGGCCCGAGCATTCAATGCCTGATAGCTGACGCGTTGCTCACCGAAGATCAGTGCCTGGGCATCCGGGGTTTTAACCGCTTGAGCCTGGATCAGCTCATGCACACAGCGCTCGCTCGGGAATTGGCTGGCCGGCGGATTCCATTCATGGAGAATCCGCGACTGCTCGGCGGCCCCCAGCAACGGCAACTCGCCCAGGGACTGCTGCGCGTCGAGCATGATGCCCAGCAGCAGGTTTTCCAGGTACTCGCCCAACCGGGTCATGGCTGCCGGGGAGAACGACGCCAGGGCGTATTTGAACTCCAGGGACAGGCTTTCACCCACGCCCACCAGCAAGGTCAGCGGGTAGTTGGTCTGCTCAAAGTTGCCCACGCTACCGAAGCGCAATTGTCCAGGCGCGCCCTGCTCCAGGGCTTGCGAGACAGGGTAGTTCTCGAACACCAGGATGTTGTCGAACAGGGCCTCGCCACCCAGGCCGGCCCAGCGCTGCACTTCATACAGCGGCGTATGTTCGTAGTCACGCAAGGCCAGGTTGTGGCGTTGCACCGCTTGCAGCCAGTCGCGCGCCGTCATGTCCGGACGTGGCGTGGCCACCACGGGCAAGGTGTTGATGAACAGACCGATCTGCTGCTCCACACCTTTGAGTTCCGCGGGACGCCCGGACACCGTGGCGCCAAACGCCACCGTGTCCTGCCCGGTGCAGCGTTGCAGCAACAGCAGCCAGGCGGCTTGCACCAGGGTGTTGACCGTGACCTTCTGCTGGCGGGCGAACTCGCCCAGGCGTCGGGTCTGCTGCGCATCCAGGCTGTGCAGATGGGTGGCATGGCCGCTGGCGCTCAACCCCTGCGCAGCCGCCACCATGGACTGGGCCAGGCGGGTCGGCTCGTCCAGGGCCACCAGTTGCTCTTTCCAGAAACGCTCGCCGGCCTGGGCGTCCTGACGCTGCAACCAAGCGATGTAATCGCGATAGCGACCGGGCACATGGCTCGGCAACTGACCGGCATAACGTTGCAACACCTCGCCGAGCAGCTGCGAGTTGCTCCAGCCATCCATCAGGATGTGGTGGTTGGTGTAGATCAGGTGATGACGGTGTTCGCCAATGCGCACCAGGGTCAGGCGCAGCAACGGCGCAGCGCTCAGCTCGAAACCGCGCTGACGCTCGGCATCGGCCAGAGTATCCAGGGCCTCTTGCTGTTGAGGCTGGCCCCGCCAGTCATGCTCGACACAGTCCAGCACGATCTGCTTGTGCACGACTTGAACCGGCGTCGATAGCTCGCCTTGCCAGATAAAGCCGCTGCGCAAAATGTCGTGGCGATCGATGGCGTCCTGCCAGGCCTGCTGGAAGCGCCGCGGGTCGAGCCCGTCCACGTCGACCCGCAGCTGGTTGATGTAGTCGCCCGCGGCCTGCTCGTACAGGGTGTGGAACAGCATACCCTGCTGCATCGGCGACAGTGGGTAGAGGTCCTCGATCTGCGCCACCGGCACGGGCAAGCAATCCAGTTGCTGCTGGCTCAGGCCCGCCAGCGGGAAGTCCGACGGCGTCACGCCACGGTGCTGCGGCTGGCTGCAATGCTCGATCAGCGCCCTGAGCTCCTCGGCATAGTCATCCGCCAGGCGCTGGATGGTCGCCGGCTCGAACATCGCCTGGCTGAAGCTCCAGCCCAGGCTCAGCTCGCCGCCATAGACCTGGCCATTGAGGGTCAGCCAGTTGCCCAGCGGGGCCTGCGGGCTCTGGTCCTCACCCTTGGCTTCACGGGCCGGCGTGAACAGCGCCTGCTCTTCAGCGAAACTGGCATCGAACTGGCCCAGGTAGTTGAAGGTGATGCGCGGCACCGCCAAAGCGGCCAGGGTCTGCCGGGCAGCCTCGCCCCCCAGGTAACGCAGGGCGCCAAAGCCGATGCCCTTGTTCGGCACGGCGCGCAGTTGCTCCTTGATCTGCTTGATCGAGCCGGCCAGGGTCGCCTGCGGCGTCAGCTTGACCGGGAACATGCTGGTGAACCAACCCACGGTGCGGCTCAGGTCGATGTTGTCGAACAGCTCTTCGCGGCCATGGCCTTCCAGTTGCACCAGGGCGCTGTCGCTACCGGTCCAGCGAGTGATGACCCGCGCCAGCGCGGTCAGCAGCAGGTCGTTGATCTGGGTGCGATAGGCCGCCGGGGCATCCTGCAGCAGGCGCTGGGTATCGCGCTTGTTCAGCCGGGTATCGACACTGCGCGCGTGCTGGTTCTGCAGCCCGTCGCTGGCGTGATCCCAGGGCAGGCTCGAGTCGACGCCTTGCAGCTGTGCCTGCCAGTAACCCAGCTCCTGTTGCAGGGCCGCGCTGCTGGCATAAGCCTGCAACTGCCCGGCCCAGGCCTGGGTCGAACTGGACTTGGCCGGCAGCGGCCGATTGCCCAGCAACGCCTGCAGGTCTTCCAGGAGGATCCGCCAGGACACGCCGTCCACCACCAGGTGATGGAAGATCAGCAGCAAGCGCTGGCTCTGGTCAGCCAGGGTAAAGAGCACGGCACGCAGCAGCGGGCCGTCCTGCAGGTTCAGGCTGCGCTGGGCGCGCTCACTGAAGTGCTGCAACTCCTGATCGTTGGCCACACTGGCCTGCCACAGCAGTTGCGCCTGCTCGTCGAACTCGGCGAAGGCTGCGCTCCAGCCCCCCTCGCCCTCGACAAACCGCAGGCGCAAGGCGTCGTGCTGCACCGTCAGCGCCTGCAAGGCCGTCTCCAGGACAGCCGCTTGCACAGGCTGGGCCGGCTTGAGCAACACCGACTGGTTCCAGTGCTGACGCTCCGGCACCGGGGTGTCGAAGAACCATTGCTGGATCGGCAGCAGCGCCGTGCTGCCCCGCACCGGGCCCTGGTCGATTTGCAAGCCGCCCTCGCCTTGCTCCGCCACCGTGGCCAGCCCCTGTACCGTCTGGTGCTGGAACAGGTCTTTCGGGGTAAAGCGGATACCGGCCTGACGGGCGCGGCTGACCACCTGGATCGAGATGATCGAGTCGCCGCCCAGCTCGAAGAAGTTGTCGGTGACGCCCACCTGTTCCAGCTTCAGCACATCGGCCCAGATCGCCGCGATCTGTTGCTCCAGCGCGTTCTGCGGCGCCACGTAGGTCTGCTGCATCAGCTGCGCATCGACCTTCGGCAGCGACTTGCGATCCAGCTTGCCGTTCGGCGTCAGCGGCAGCGCTTCGAGGAACAGCAGGTAGGTGGGCACCATGTAGTCCGGCAGGTTTTCCCGCAGGCGGGCCTTGATGCTCTCGCGTAACTGCGCCTGACGCTCGTTGCTCAACGCCACCTCGGCGTCCACCGGCACGATATAGCCTACCAGCTGCTGGCCGCTTGGCCCGGGCTGGGCGATCACCGCCACTTCCAGTACCGGGTCCTGTTCCAGCAGCCGTGCCTCGATCTCGCCCAGTTCGATACGGAAGCCCCGTACCTTCACCTGATGGTCGACACGGCCAACGTATTCCACCAGACCGTCGGTGCGGTAGCGGGTCAGGTCGCCGCTGCGATACAGCCGCGCACCGCTGGTGCTGTAAGGATCGGGGATAAAACGCTCGGCCGTCAGCCCCGGCCGATCCAGGTAACCCCGGGCCACACCGAGGCCGCCCAGGTACAGCTCGCCCGCCACCCCAACCGGCAACAAATTGAGGTTGGCATCGGCCACGTAGGCGCTGCGATTGCCGACGATATTGCCAATTGGCGCGTAGGCCGCGTCACACGGATCGCCGGCCTTGGCCTTCCAGATCAGCGGGGTGACCACGGTTTCGGTCGGGCCGTAGCCGTTGAAGATGTACTTCGGCCGCAGCACCCGCCAGGCCAGGTCGTAGCTGGCCTGGGGCACTGCGTCGCCGCCGAAGCAATAGACCCGCACCGCCGGCGGATTGCCGTCGCGTTCGGCGTGCACCGCCAGTTGTTGCAGGTACACCGGCGGGAACACGCCCACGGTGACGCCGTAGCGGTGCATCTGTTCGTAGGTGAATTCCGGTGACCACAGGCTGTCATCACGGATCAGCACGCTGGCGCCGTAGATCAGCGGGTGCATCCAGCCTTCGTGAGAGCCGTCGAAAGCGAAGGACATGAAGTGCAGCTCGCAATCCGCCGGGCTCATTTCATAACGCTCGCCGGTAGCCAGGCTGTGCATGGCCAACGGACCATGGGACACCGCCACGCCCTTGGGCAGGCCGGTGGAACCGGAGGTGTAGATCACGTAGGCGAGGTTTTCTTCGGCCAGATCCACCTCCGGGCTGGTCGTCGGGTAAGCCGCGAAGTCAGCCGCGCCTTCGACGCTGAGGGTCGGCAAACCGTCCGGGATTGGCAGGCGATCCAGCAGATGGCTCTGGGTCAACAGCAGCCACGCGCCGCTGTCCTGCATCATGTAGCGCAGGCGGTCCTGGGGGTACTCGATATCCAGCGGCACATAGACCCCACCGGCCTTGAGCACCGCCAGGAAGGCCACCATGATTTCCGCGCAACGCGGCATGGCGATGGCCACCCGCACTTCCGGGCCGACGCCCAGCTCGATCAGCTTGTGCGCCAGCTGGTTGGCCTGAATATCCAGCTCGCGATAGCTCAGGCGCTGCTTGGCGAACAACACCGCCGGCGCCTCCGGCGCCCTGGCCGCCTGGTCGGCGAACAGTTGGTGGACAAAGCGGTTGGTCGGATAGACCACATCAGTGTGATCCCAGTCCTGGCGGATGCCGCGCTGTTCTTCCAGGGTCAACAATGGCAACTCGCCCAGGCCCGTTTGCGGATGCGCCATCAGGCTCAGCAACAGGCTCTGCAAGTGCCCGCCCAACTGCACCATCGAAGCCTCGGAGAACGACTCGCGGGCGTAGATGAATTCGAACGACAGGCTCTCGCCCAGATTGACCGCGACCGTCAGCGGGTAGTTGGTCTGCTCATGGTTGCCCACCGTGCCGAACTGCAGTTGTGCCGGCGCGCCTTTTTCCAGCGCCTCGGACACCGGGTAGTTCTCGAACACCAGGATGTTGTCGAACAGCGCATCGCCACCCAGCCCGGCCCAACGCTGCACTTCGTACAGCGGCGTGTATTCATAGTCGCGCAGCGCCAGGTTGCGGCTCTGCACCGCCTGCAGCCATTGGCTCACGGTCATGTCCGGACGTGGCGTGGCCACCACCGGCAAGGTGTTGATGAACAGGCCCACCTGCTGCTCTATGCCTTTAAGCTCCGCCGGACGCCCCGCCACCGTGGCGCCGAACACCACGCTTTCCTGGCCGGTGCAACGTTGCAGCAATAGCAGCCAGGCCGCTTGCACCAGGGTATTGATGGTGACCTTCTGCTGGCGGGCAAATTCGCCAAGGCGCGCCGTCTGCGCCAGGTCCAGCTCGCGATGGTGCTGGCCGTGGCCGGTGCCGGCCGGAATGTCCGCGACCCGGGACAGCGCCTGGGTCAGGCGGGTCGGTTCATCCAGCGCCTGCAATTGTTCTTTCCAGAAACGTTCACAGGCCTGGGCATCCTGGCGTTGCAGCCAGGCGATGTAGTCCCGGTAGCGGCCCGGGGCGTGGCTGGGCGCCTGGCCGGCATAACGCTGCAGCACTTCGCCGAGCAACTGCGAGTTGCTCCAGCCGTCCATCAGGATGTGATGATTGGTGTAGATCAGGTGATGACGCTGGTCGTCGATACGCACCAGGGTCAGGCGCAGCAAAGGCACCGCATCCAGCTCGAAGCCACGCTGGCGCTCGGCGGCGGCCAGGGTGTCCAGGGCTTCCTGCGGCTGTGGCTGGCCACGCCAGTCGTGCTCGCTGCACTCCAGGGCGATGTGCTTGTGCACCACCTGCAGCGGTATCGACACCTCGCCCTGCCAGATAAAGCCGGTGCGCAGGATGTCGTGCCGATCGATGGCCGCCTGCCAGGCCTGCTGGAAGCGCCGCGGATCGAGCCCGTCCACGTCCACCCGCAGCTGGTTGATGTAGTCGCCCGCGGCCTGTTCGTACAGGGTGTGGAACAGCATGCCCTGCTGCATCGGCGACAGCGGGTAGAGGTCTTCGACCTGGGCCAGCGCCACCGGCAAGCGATCCAGCTGCTGCTGGTCCAGGCCGGCCAGCGGGAAGTCCGAAGGCGTCGCGCCGCCCTGGCCCGGCTCGCAGCAATGCTCCACCAGGGCCTTGAGTTCCTCGGCATAGTCGTCCGCCAGGCGCTGGATGGTCGCGGCGTCGAACATCTGCGTGCTGAAGGTCCAGCTCAGGCTCAGCTCGCCGCCATAGACCTGGCCATCCAGGCTCAGCCAGTTGCTCAGCGGGGCCAGCGGGCTCTGGTCTTCGCCCTTGGCTTCACCGGTTGGCTTGAACAGGGAATCCTGCTCGTCGAAGCTGCCGTCGAACTGCCCCAGGTAGTTGAAAGTGATGCGCGGTACGGCCAGGGCCGCCAGGGCCTGCCGGGCCGCCTCGTCCCCCAGGTAACGCAGGGCGCCAAAGCCGATGCCCTTGTTCGGCACGGCGCGCAGCTGTTCCTTGATCTGCTTGATCGAGTCGGCCAGGGCCGCCTGCGGCGTCAGCTTGACCGGGAACATGCTGGTGAACCAACCCACGGTGCGGGTCAGGTCCAGGTCATCGAACAGCTCTTCGCGACCGTGGCCTTCCAGTTGCACCAGGGCGTTGGCCTCGCCGGTCCAGCGGGTGATGACCCGGGCCAGGGCCGTGAGCAGCAGGTCGTTGATCTGCGTGCGGTAGGCCGCCGGGGCGTCCTGCAACAGGCGCTGGGTATGGGCCTTGTCCAGGCGCGAACTCAGGCTGCTGGCGTGCTGGTTCTGCAACGCGGTCACGGGGCGATCCAGCGGCAGGCTCGACTCGACGCCTTGCAACTGGGCCTGCCAGTACTTGAGTTCCTGTTGCAGCGCCGCGCCTTGGGCATAGGCCTGCATATGCTCGGCCCAGGCCTGGGTCGAGCTGGTCTTGGCCGGCAATGCCAGGGATTGATCGGCGCTCAGTTGCGCGTGGGCCAGTTGCAGATCCTCCAGCAGGATCCGCCAGGACACCCCGTCCACCACCAGGTGATGGATCACCAGCAACAGGCGCTGGCTGCCGTCCGCCAGGCTGAACAGCACGGCCCGCAGCAGCGGTCCGTCCTGCAGCTTCAGGCTGCGCTGCGCCTCGATCGCCGACTGCTCCATGGCCTGGGCGCTATCCACCGCGATCTGCCAGAGCAGCTCCGGCCGCTGGCTGGCATCGGCAAAACGCGCCGACCAGCCATTAGCCTCCTGGCTGAACTGCAAGCGCAGGGCGTCATGCTGCACCCACAGCGCCTGCAAGGCGTTTTCCACCACCTCGGCGCGCAACGGCTGGGCCGGCTTGAGCAGTACCGACTGGTTCCAGTGATGGCGCTCGCTCATGGGCGCCTCGAAGAACCACTGCTGCACCGGCAACAGCGCCGTGCTGCCGCGTACCGGGCCCTGGTCGATCTGCACCCCGCCCTCGCCCTGCTCGGCCACCGCCGCCAGACCTTGTACCGTCTGGTACTGGAACAGGTCCCGCGGGGTGAAGCGAATACCGGCCTGGCGCGCGCGGCTGACCACCTGGATCGAGATGATCGAGTCGCCGCCCAGCTCGAAGAAGTTATCGGTGACCCCCACCTGTTCCAGCTTCAACACATCAGCCCAGATCGCCGCGATCCGTTGCTCCAGCTGGCTTTGCGGTGCCACATAGACCTGTTGCAGCTGCTGCGCGTCGACCTTGGGCAGGGCCTTGCGGTCGAGCTTGCCGTTCGGCGTCAGCGGCAACGCCTCGAGGAACAACAGGTACGCCGGCACCATGTAGTCCGGCAGATGTTCTTTCAGGGCGGTCTTGATGCTTTCGCGCAGGGCCACTTGCGCGTCACCGGCAACCGCCGCCCCGGCATCGCTCGGCACGATATAGGCCACCAGTTGCTGGCCGTTTTCACCGTCATGGGCCAGGACGAAGGCTTCGCGCACCGCCGCTTGCTGCACCAGCCGCGCTTCGATCTCACCCAGCTCGATACGGAAACCACGGATCTTCACCTGATGGTCGATACGCCCGATGTACTCGATCACTCCATCGGCGCGGTAACGGGTCAGGTCGCCGGTGCGGTACAGGCGGCCACCGTCGTTGGAGAATGGATTGGGCACGAACTTCTCGGCAGTCAGCCCGGGGCGCGCCAGGTAGCCGCGAGTCACCCCGGCGCCGGCCAGGTACAACTCGCCGGCACTGCCCACCGGTACCGGCTGCAAATCAGGGCTCACGATATAGCTCTGGGTATTGCTGATGGCCCGGCCGATATTGGCCTGGCCGCCGGCCTCGCGCCGGGTGTAGGTCGAGTAGGTGGTGTCTTCCGAAGGGCCGTACAGGTCGTAGACATGCACCAGCCCCGGCTGCTGGTAGAGGCTATCCACCAGCGCCTGTTTCAGCGGCTCGCCCGCCAGGTTGATGATCCGTACGCTGGCCGGAATCTGCCCGCTGCGCTGCAGCGCGGCAATCGCCGACGGCACGGTGTTGATCAGCCGTACCCGGTCACGATCGGCCAGTTCCGGCAGTTCCAGGGCGTTGCGCGCCAGGACGATGGAGCCGCCGCTGGACAGGGTCACGAACAGCTCCCACACCGACAGGTCGAAGCAGATCGAGGTCGAGGCCAGCACCCCTTGCAGGTCGTCGGCTGAGTACACCCGGCTGGACCAGTCGATCAGCGCCAGCACGTTGCGATGGGCAATCGCCACGCCCTTGGGCAAACCGGTGGAACCGGAGGTGTAGATCACATAGGCCAGGTTGGCCGCGGTCGCTCGCGGCGCCGGATTGTCGGTCGAGTAAGCGTCCAGCCAGCCCGGTTGGGCATCCAGTTGCAAGGTCTGCAGGGTGTCCACCGCAGGTAGCACGCTAAGCAATGCGCTTTCGGTCAGCAGAATCTGTGCCTGGCTGTCGCGCAGCATATGGGCCAGGCGATCCTGTGGATAATCCGGGTCCAGCGGCACATAGGCACCGCCGGCCTTGAGCACCGCCAACAGGGCCACGACCATTTCCGGGGTGCGCTGCATGGCCACGCCGACCCGGACCTCGGGCCCCACACCCAGCTCGATCAGCTTGTGCGCCAGACGGTTGGCCCGGGCATTGAGTTCCCGGTAGCTCAGGCTTTGCCCGGCAAACAGCAGGGCTTCGGCTTCAGGGGTTTTTAGTGCTTGCGCTTCCACCAGTTGCTGCACACAGCCATCGCTGGGGAATTCACCGGTGGCCGGGGCCCACTCGTGCAGCAGCTGGTTCTGCTCGGCAGCGCCCAGCAGCGGCAAGTCCCCCAGGCGTTGCCGGGGTTGCTGGACAATGCCCTGCAGCAACTGCACCCAGGACTGGGCCAGGCGCTCGATGGTCGAGGGTTCGAACAGGTCGGTGGCGTAGGTCAGCGAAGCCCACAGGCCATCCTCGGACTCGAAGGTGTCCAGGGTCAGGTCGAACTGCGCGGCGCGCCCCTGCCAGCTCAGGGTCTCGATGCCAAGATCGTCCAGGCGCTGGCTCTGCGCGCCCTTCTTGACCGCGGTCTGATGGTTGAACATCACCTGGAACAGCGGACTGTGGCTCAGGCTGCGCTCGGGGCGCAGGGCCTCCACCAGCTGTTCGAAAGGCAGGTCCTGATGGGACTGCGCCATCAAGGCGGTCTGCTTGACCTGTTGCAGGAAATCAATGAAGCCCAGCTGGCCATCGACCTCGGCCTTGAACACCTGGGTGTTGACGAAGAAGCCGATCAGGCGTTCGGTCTCGACCCGGTTGCGGTTGGCGGTGGGCACGCCAACGCGGATATCCGTCTGGCCGCTGTAGCGGTGCAGCAGCACCTGGAACGAGGCCAGCAACAGCATGAACAGGGTCGCCCCTTCACGCTGCGCCAGTTGCTTGAGGCCGACCCGCAGTTCATCTCCCAGCGGGATGTCGAACAACGCACCGCGATAGCTCTGGATCGCCGGGCGCGAATGGTCCAGGGGCAGCATCAGCAGCGGCTGCTCCCCGCCCAGTTGCTGCAGCCAGTAGCCCAGTTGCCGCTCACGCTCGCCAGCGTCCATCCACTGCCGTTGCCAGTTGGCATAGTCGGCGTATTGGATCGGCAGGGCCGGCAGGTTGACCGTGCGTCCCTGGCAGTAGCCGGCATAGAGCTGGATCAGCTCATCGACCATCACCCCCATCGACCAGCCATCGGAGACGATATGGTGCTGGGTCAGGACCAGCACATGTTCGTCCGCCGTCACTCGCAACAGGCTGGCTCGCAGCAGCGGGCCGTTACGCAGGTCGAAGGGAGGCTGGCGCTTGCTGTCGGTCAGGGCGTTGACCTGTTCCTCATAAGACAGGCCGCCGGCTTGCAGATCGATGACCTCGATGTCCAGCGGCGCCGGTGGATGAACCACCTGCACCGCGATGCCATCTTCTTCGCAAAAGGTAGTACGCAGGGTTTCATGCCGGGCAATCAGGCTGTCGAACCCATGGCGCAGCGCGTCGAGGTCCAGTTCTCCGGTCAAGCGCAACGCCGTGGTGATGTGGTAGGCGCTGCTGTCGGGCTCCAGTTGCCAAAGGAACCATTGGCTTTCCTGGGTATAGGAGAGAACCGGCGCCTCATCGGCGCCGCGGCTGCAGATAGGAGCGATACCAAAAAGGTTGATGCCCTTTTCTTTAAGCAAAATCGCCAGGGCTTTTCTTTCTTTGGCAGAAAGCGTGCCTACCGAGTCGATTAAAGCTTGCATGTACTACCTCTCCTAAGAAATTATTTTTTCAAGATCATCAGGAGATAAACGTTTGAGGGCCTCCAAAGATTTAGCCAATTCATCCTGCAGCGAAGAGGTTGTTTCCCGCAGGGCCTGAACCTTCTCGACAAAGGCCGACAGGCTCTCCGCGCCGAACAGCGACTTGATGGGAATATCCACCCCGAACTGCTGCTTGACCCGGGTCACGACCTGGGCCACCAGCAAGGAATGGCCGCCCAATTCGAAGAAGTTGTCGCTCAGGCCCACCCGATCCAGTTTCAGCACATCGGCCCAGATCGCCGCGACCTGCTGCTCCAGCTCGCTCTGCGGCGCCACATACACCTGGCGCATCAACTGCGCGTCGACCTTGGGCAGGGCCTTGCGGTCCAGCTTGCCGTTCGGCGTCAGCGGCAACGCTTCGAGGAACAGCAGATAGGTCGGCACCATGTAGTCCGGCAGATGTTCTTTCAGGGCAGCCTTGATGTTTTCCCGGAGCGCGGCCTGTACTTCGATAGCCTCGGTGGTTTCGCTCGGCACGATATAGGCCACCAGTTGCTGGCCGTTATCGCCGTCATGGGCCAGGACGAAGGCTTCGCGCACCACCGCCTGCTGCACCAGCCGCGCTTCGATTTCCCCCAGCTCGATACGGAAACCACGGACCTTCACCTGATGGTCGATACGGCCGATGTACTCGATCACCCCGTCGGCACGATAGCGGGTCAGGTCGCCAGTGCGGTACAGGCGGCCGCCGTCGTTGGAGAATGGATTGGGCACGAACTTCTCGGCGGTCAGCCCCGGGCGCGCCAGGTAGCCGCGAGTCACCCCGGCGCCGGCCAGGTACAACTCGCCGGCGCTGCCCACCGGTACCGGCTGCAAATCAGGGCTCACGATATAGCTCTGGGTATTGCTGATGGCCCGGCCGATATTGGCCTGGCCGCCAGCCTCGCGGCGGGTGTAGGTCGAGTAGGTGGTGTCTTCCGAAGGGCCGTACAGGTCGTAGACATGCACCAGCCCAGGCTGCTGGTAGAGGCTATCCACCAGCGCCTGTTTCAGCGGCTCGCCCGCCAGGTTGATGATCCGCACGCTGGCCGGAATCTGCCCGCTGCGCTGCAGCGCGGCAATCGCCGACGGCACGGTGTTGATCAGCCGTACCCGGTCACGATCGGCCAGTTCCGGCAGTTCCAGGGCGTTGCGCGCCAGGACGATGGAGCCGCCGCTGGACAGGGTCACGAACAGCTCCCACACCGACAGGTCGAAGCAGATCGAGGTCGAGGCCAGCACCCCTTGCAGGTCGTCGGCTGAGTACACCCGGCTGGACCAGTCGATCAGCGCCAGCACGTTGCGATGGGCAATCGCCACGCCCTTGGGCAAACCGGTGGAACCGGAGGTGTAGATCACATAGGCCAGGTTGGCCGCGGTCGCTCGCGGCGCCGGATTGTCGGTCGAGTAAGCGTCCAGCCAGCCCGGTTGGGCATCCAGTTGCAAGGTCTGCAGGGTGTCCACCGCAGGTAGCACGCTAAGCAATGCGCTTTCGGTCAGCAGAATCTGTGCCTGGCTGTCGCGCAGCATATGGGCCAGGCGATCCTGTGGATAATCCGGGTCCAGCGGCACATAGGCACCGCCGGCCTTGAGCACCGCCAACAGGGCCACGACCATTTCCGGGGTGCGCTGCATGGCCACGCCGACCCGGACCTCGGGCCCCACACCCAACTCGATCAGCTTGTGCGCCAGGCGGTTGGCCCGGGCATTGAGTGTCTGATAGTTAAGGCTTTGCCCGGCGAACAGCAGGGCTTCGGCTTCAGGGGTTTTCCGCGCCTGGGCCTCGACCCACTGATGCACACAGTGATCGCCCGGGAACTCGACAGACGCCGGGGTCCACTCGTGCAGCAGCTGGTTCTGCTCGGCAGCGCCCAGCAGCGGCAGGTCCCCCAGGCGCTGGCGCGGCTGCTGGACAATGCCCTGCAGCAACTGCACCCAGGATTGGGCCAGGCGCTCGATGGTCGAAGGTTCGAACAGGTCGGTGGCGTAGGTCATGGACGCCCAGAGGCCATCGTCGGACTCGAAGGTGTCCAGGCTCAGGTCGAACTGGGTGCTGCTCTCCTCGCCACTGAGCATCTCCACCTGCAAGCCGGGCACCACCAGGCCCCGGGCGCCCTGACGGGCGGCGGCCTGGTGGTTGAACAGCACCTGGAACAGCGGGCTGTAGCTCAGGCTGCGTTCCGGGTTCAGGGCCTCCACCAATTGCTCGAAAGGCAGGTCCTGGTGCTCCTGGGCTTCCAGGGCACGGCCTTTGACCTGACCAAGGAAGTCGCTGAAGCTCGATTGCCCGTCGACCTCGGCCTTGAGCACCTGGGTATTGACGAAGAAGCCGATCAGGCGCTCGGTCTCGACCCGGTTGCGGTTGGCGGTGGGCACACCAACGCGGATATCCGCTTGGCCGCTGTAGCGGTGCAGCAGCACCTGGAACGAGGCCAGCAACAGCATGAACAGGGTCACCCCTTCACGCTGCGCCAGTTGTTTCAAGGCGCCCGGCAACGTGCCGTCCAGGCTGATGCCCAGGCGCGCGCCGCGGTGGCTTTGCTGCAAGGGGCGAGGATGGTCCAGCGGCAGGTCCAGCACCTGGGTGCCGCCTTCCAGTTGCCGCAGCCAGTAGCCCAATTGACGTTCACGCTCGCCGGCGTCCATCCATTGCCGTTGCCAGGCCGCGTAGTCCGCGTACTGCAGCGCCAGCGCCGGCAGCTGTGCCGGCTGCCCTTGGGCATGGGCGCCATACAGCTGGATCAGTTCCTCGACCATCAGTTGCATCGACCAGCCATCGGAGACGATATGGTGCTGCACCAGCACCAGCACATGCTCGTCCGCCGCCAGACGTACCAGGGTGGCCCGCAGCAAAGGCCCCTGGCGCAGGTCGAAGGCCTGGCGTACCTGGGCCTCGAGCACCTGCTGGATCAATTGCTCGGCGTTGCCGGCTTGCACCAGCAGGGACAGGTCCTGTCGCTCGATCCGCAAGCGGGCCTGGGCCTCGATCACCTGAGTCAGGCCCTGGGGGCCCTCGACAAAGCGCGTGCGCAGGGTTTCATGGCGAGCGATCAGGGCATCGAAGCTGCTCTGCAACGCCGCGTCATCCAGGGCACCGCGCAGGCGCAAGGCCATGGGGATGTGGTAGGCGCTGCTGTCGGCATCCAGTTGCCAGAGGAACCACTGGCGTTCCTGGGCATAGGAGACCGCCAGGGGCTGCTGGCGATCCACCAGGGGAATCGGCTGGAGGGGCTGGGCAGTTTCCGGCCCCAGCAGGCGGACGAAATCTTCCAGCGACTCGCCTTCGAACAACAGCTTGAGCGGTGCCTCGATGCCCAGCTCCTGACGGATGCGGGACATCACCTGAGTGGCCAGCAGCGAATGGCCACCGAGCTCGAAGAAGTTATCGCTCAAGCCGACCTTTTCCAGTTTCAGCACCTGGGCCCAGATCCCGGCCACTTGCTGTTCGCGCTCGCTGCGCGGGGCCACATGGACCTGCTGTAACAGGCTGCCGTCAATGGCCGGCAAGGCAGCGCGATTGAGCTTGCCGTTGGCGGTCAGGGGCAGCGCCTGGAGGAACAGCACATGGGCCGGAACCATGTAGCCCGGCAGGTGCTCGCGCAGCCCGGCCTTGATGCCGTCGCGCAGTGGCAGTTGCTCGGCAACCGGGTCCTGGCTGTGCCAGTCCAGGCCGGTGGGCACCACATAGGCCACCAGTTGCGGACCGTCCGGCCCTTCCTGGGCCAGGACCACCGCCTCGCGCACCGCCGGCAGCTCCAGCAGGCGTGCTTCGATCTCGCCCAGTTCGATACGGAAACCGCGGATCTTCACCTGATGGTCAATGCGGCCGATGTAGCCGATCGAACCATCGGCCTGGTAACGCGCCAGGTCGCCGGTACGGTACAGGCGCGCGCCAGGTTCGCCGAAGGGGTCCGGGACAAACCGCGCGGCGCTCAGGTCGCCGCGGTTCAGGTAGCCCCAGGCCAGCCCCGCGCGCCCGACATACAGCTCACCGATGCAGCCCTTGGGCACCGGTTGCAGATTGCCGTCCAGCAGGTACCAGGACATGTCGGGGATCAGCTCGCCGATCGGGCTGGCCCCCGCCAGCGTCACGTCCGCCCGGGACAGTGGGCGGTAGGTCACGTGCACCGTGGTTTCGGTGATGCCGTACATGTTCACCAGCTGCGGCTGGCAGTCGCCGAAACGCTGGAACCAGGGTTGCAGGGTATTGACCTCCAGGGCCTCGCCGCCGAACACGATGTAGCGCAGCGCATGCCCCTGCCCGGCGGCGCAGGCCACGTGCATCAACTGGCGGAAGGCCGACGGCGTCTGGTTGAGCACCGTGACCCCTTCGGCGCAGAGCAGCGGGTAGAAGTCCTGGGCCGAACGCGCCACCTCCTGGGGCACGATCAACAGGCGCCCGCCATGCATCAGGGCGCCAAAGATCTCCCATACGGAGAAGTCGAAGGCATAGGAATGGAACAGGCTCCAGACATCCCGCGGGCCGAAGCGGAACCAGTCGGCGCTCGCCGCGAACAGCCGCAGCACGTTGTGATGGGGCTGCAAGGTGCCCTTGGGCTTGCCGGTAGAGCCGGAGGTATAGATCACATAGGCCAGGTCCTGCGGGGTCACCCCGACCTCGGGGTTGTGCACCCCGTAGTCCTCAAGCGGCTGCTCGAGCAACAGGGTGCTGCCGGCAAATGCCGGCAGCCCCTGCCGCAGAGACGCCTGGGTCAGCAGCAGCCTGATGCCGCTGTCCTGCATCATGTATTGCAGACGGTCCTGGGGATAGGCCGGGTCCAACGGCACATAGGCACCACCGGCCTTGAGGATCGCCAGCAGGCCGATCAGCATCTCCAGGCCACGCTCCGCCGCCAGCCCCACCAGCACATTGGGCCCCACGCCCTGCTCGATGAGTTTGTGCGCCAGGCGGTTGGCCCGTTCATTGAGCTGCCGGTAGTCCAGGTGCTGCCCCTGGAACGTCAGGGCGATGGCCTCGGGCGCCTGCGCCGCCTGCGCCTCGATCAACTGGTGCACGCAGGCCGTCGAGGGGAATGCCTGCGGCGGCGGATTCCACTGAGCCACGATCCGCGCCTGCTCCCCGGCGTCGAGCATCGGCAACAGGCCAATACGCTGCTCGGGCTGGCGGACCATGCCCTGCAGCAACTGGCGCCAGTGGCCGGCCATCTGCTCGATGGTCGCGGCATCGAATACGTCGGTCGCATAGATCAGCGCGGCGGCGATCCGGCCCTGGGTCTCGACGGTGTCCAGGGTCAGGTCGAACTGCGCCGACTGCCCCGCCGAGTCCAGGGCTGCGATGCTCAGGCCCGGCAGGCTGAAGGCACCCACTGGAGCCGCGGCCTCGACCTGATGGTTGAACATCACCTGGAACAGCGGGTTGTGGCTCAGGCTGCGCTCCGGTTGCAGCGCCTCCACCAATTGCTCGAAAGGCAGGTCCTGGTGCGCCTGGGCCGCCAGGGCGGTTTGCCGCACCTGCTGCAACAGTTGGCTTACGGACATCTGCCCGTCGATCTCGGCCTTGAGCACCTGGGTATTGACGAAGAAGCCAATCAGGCGCTCGGTCTCGACCCGGTTGCGGTTGGCGATGGGCACACCGACGCGGATATCGGCCTGGCCGCTGTAGCGGTGCAGCAGAACCTGGAACGAGGCCAGCAACAGCATGAACAGGGTCACCCCTTCACGCTGGGCCAGGCTGCCCAGGGCTTCACTCAACGGCTGCTCCAGGATCAGCTCCAGGCGCGCGCCGCGATGGCTCTGGACGGCCGGGCGCGGACGATCCAGCGGCAGCTCCAGCAGGGGCTGCTCGCCCCCCAGCTGCACCGTCCAGTAGGCCAGTTGCCGCTCCTTCTCACCGGCTTCCATCCAGTTGCGCTGCCAGATGGCGTAATCGGCGTAGTGGATCGGCAGCGGCGGCAGTTGGGGCTGTTGCCCCTGGCTGTAGCCGATGTAGAGGCTCATCAGCTCATCCACCATGACCTGCATCGACCAGCCATCGGAAACGATATGGTGCTGGGTCAGGACCAGCACATGGTCGTCCTCGGCCACCCGCAACAGGCCGACCCTGAGCAAAGGCCCTTGCAGCAGATCGAACAACTGCCGGGTCTGGGCCTGCACGAAGCCCTGCACCGCGGTGTCGATCTCGCGTTCATCGGCCATGGCCGGCAACGACTGGCGGGCGATTTCCAGGCGCACCTCGGGCAGCACCACTTGCACCGCCGCGTCGGCGTCCTCGACGAAATGCGTGCGCAGGCTTTCATGGCGGGCAATCAGTGTGTCGAAGCTGCGCTGCAAGGCCTCCACGTCCAGCCGGCCACGCAGGCGCAGGGCCTTGGGGATGTGATAGGCGGCGCTGTCCGGCGCCAGTTGCCAGAGAAACCACTGGCGTTGCTGGGCATAGGAAAGCGGCAGGCGCGCCTGGCCCAGGCGCACCTGCGGAATCGGCAGGTTGGCCGGGGAAATGCCCTGCTCCAGCATCTTCTGCAGGTAGACCTTGCGCTTCTCCAGCGGCAGCAGGATGAAGCCTTTGACAATCTTCAGCGCGGTGGCGTTATCCATTACACAGCCTCCATTTCGTCGAGCAACAGCGCCAGCGCACTCAGGTCGGCGCCCTGCGCCTGGCCCGGGGCCTGCTGCAACTGGCTGACGAACAGCCCCAGGGTTGGAAATTCGAACGCCATCTGCACACTGACTTGACGCCCAAGCTTGAGCTGGACTCGAGAGACCATCGCGGTTACCAACAAGGAATGCCCACCTGATTCAAAGAAGTTATCGTTCATGCCCACTCGCTCGACTTCGAGCACCTCGGCCCAGATCGCCGCGACCTGTTGTTCCAGCTCGCTCTGCGGCGCGACATAGGCCTGCTGCAGCAGGCTGGCGTCGGCCTTGGGCAGGGCCTTGCGGTCCAGCTTGCCGTTGGGGCTCAGCGGCAGCGCTTCCAGGAACAGCAGGTGCGCCGGCAACATGTAGTCCGGCAGCACGGCCTTGAGCGCCGCTTTCAACTCGTCGCGCAACCGGGCCTGGTCGTCCTGGCTGTTTTGTTCCGAGCGCTGCGCCAACACGCCCTCGGCGGCGACCAGATAGGCCACCAACTGCGGACCACCCGCCCCCTCCTGGGCCAGCACCACGGCTTCGCGCACCTGGGGCAGTTCCAGCAGGCGCGCTTCGATCTCGCCCATCTCGATCCGGAAACCGCGGATCTTCACTTGGTGGTCGATACGCCCGGCGTAATCGATCACGCCCTCGGCGTCGTAGCGCGCCAGGTCACCGGAGCGATACAGGCGCCCGCCGTCCTGGCTGAACGGGTCGGGGATGAAACGCTCCGCCGTGAGACCTGGGCGATCGTGGTAACCCCGGGCCAGCAGCTCGCCGCCGATCATCAGCTCGCCGGTGGCGCCCTTGAGGGTCAGGTTGCCGCTGTTGTCCAGCAGGTAGATGGAACGGCCCGGCAGGCCCTTGCCCAGGGGAATCTGGCTCGGCAGGGTTGCCTCGTCCCGCAGGTAGCGGCTGCAGTCATGGGCGGTGACACTCACCGTGGCCTCGGTGGGCCCGTAGGTATTGAGCAGGCAAACGTCCTTCAACCCGGCCTTTTTCCAGGCGGCCACGCCTTCCGCCGCCATGGCTTCGCCGCCCAGGTTGAGCTGGCGCAGGCGCCCGAAGTCCCGGGGTTCGCGGCTGGCGTAATCCTTGCCGAGCATGAACCAGTAGGCGGTGCTCAAGTCGACGATGCTGATGCTCTGCCCGATCAGCTCACGGTAGAAGGTCTCGCTGTCCCACAGGTCCTTGCCACGGATCACCACCGAGGCGCCGCAGATCAGCGCCGGGTACAGCTGCTCGACGAAGGCGTCGAAGTTGAAGGTGGAGAACTGCAGCCCGCGGTCCTCGGCAGTCATCTTGAAATAATCCCGGGAAACCTGGGCGTGCCGGCTCAAGGCAGCGTGGCTGATATCCACGCCCTTGGGCCGCCCGGTGGAACCGGAGGTGTACATCACGTACGCCAGGTTGCCGGCCTCGGCCCGCGAGCGCGGATTGTCCAGGGGGTAGCCGCGCAGGCTGTGCTCATGCGGGTCCAGGCACAAGTGCGGCACCGCTACGCCGTCCTTCAAGCGTTCAAGCAGTGGCGCCTGGGTCAGCAAGAGCTGGATGCCGCTGTCCTGCATCATGTAGTGCAGGCGGTCCTGGGGGTATTCCGGGTCCAGCGGCACGTAGGCGCCACCGGCCTTGAGCACCGCCAGCAGGCCGACAATCATGTCCAGCCCGCGCTCCACGGCGATACCGACCCGGACATCCGGACCGATGCCCTGCTCGATCAGCTTGTGGGCCAGCTGGTTGGCCCGCTGGTTGAACTGGCCGTAGCTCAGTTGCTGGCCATCACACAGCAGTGCCACGGCATCCGGGGTGCGCTGGGCCTGGGCCTCGATCAACTGATGGACAGACTGCGGCGCCAGGTCCCGCGCCGGGGTCCGGCCGCGCTGCTCGTCGATCAGCCGACGCTCGGTGGCGCCAAGCAACGACAGCTCGCCGATGCTGCCCTGCGGGCTCGCCAGCATGCCCATGAGCAGTTGCTCCAGGTAGCCGGCCAGTTGCTGGATGTCCGCCTGGGCAAAATGCTCGCGGGCATAGCTGTAGTCGAAGGCCAGGGTCTGCCCCAGGTAGACCGACAGGGTCAACGGGTAGTTGGTCTGCTCGTGGTTGGCCGCCACGCCGAAGCTCAACTGCGCCGGAGCGCCTTGGGCCAGGGCTTCGGACACCGGGTAGTTCTCGAACACCAGGATGTTGTCGAACAGGGCTTCGCCCCCCAGGCCGGCCCAGCGCTGCACGTCATACAACGGCGTGTGCTCGAAATCGCGCAGGGCCAGGTTGCGTTCCTGCACCAGCTGCAGCCAGGCGCTGGCGGCCATGTCCGGACGCGGCGAGGCCACCACCGGCAAGGTGTTGATAAACAGGCCGATCTGCTGCTCCACGCCTTTGAGTTCCGCGGGACGCCCGGACACCGTGGCGCCGAACACCACCGTGTCCTGCCCGGTGTAGCGTTGCAGCAACAACAGCCAGGCAGCTTGCACCAGGGTGTTGACCGTGACCTTCTGCTGGCGGGCGAACTCGCTCAAGCGCTGGGTCTGCTGCTCGTCCAACTGCTGCTGGTAAGCCCCATGGCCTTTGTCCAGGGTGCTCTGCCCGCTGCGGCCGATGGCCTGGGCCAGGCGGGTCGGCTCGTCCAGAGCCGCCAGTTGCTCTTTCCAGAAGGCCTCGCCGACCTGGGCATCCTGGCGCTGCAACCAGGCGATGTAGTCGCGATAGCGGCCTGGCGCCGCCCCCGCCGATTGCCCCGAGTAACGTTGCAGCACTTCGCCCAACAGCCGCGAGTTGCTCCAGCCGTCCATGAGGATGTGATGGTTGGTGTAGATCAGGTGATAACGCTGGTCGTCGATCCGTACCAGGGTCAGGCGCAGCAACGGCGCCGCCGCCAGGTCGAAACCGCGCTGGCGCTCCTGCTCGGCCAGGGCGTCCAGGTCCTCGGCCGCCGATGCCACGGCACGCCAGTCATGCTCGACACAATCCAGGGCGATGCGCTTGTGCACCACCTGGATCGGCGCCGGCAACTCGCCCTGCCAGAGGAAACCGCTGCGCAGGATATCGTGACGGTCGATGGCCTCTTGCCAAGCCTGCTGGAAGCGCTCGGGATCGAGCCCGTCCACATCCACCCGCAACTGGTTGATGTAATCGCCGCCCTGCTGCTCGTACAGGGTATGGAACAGCATGCCCTGCTGCATCGGCGACAGCGGGTAGAGGTCCTCGACCTGGGCCAGGGACAGCGGCAGGCGATCCAGTTGCTGCTGGCTCAGGCCCGCCAGCGGGAAGTCCGACGGTGTCACGCCACGGTGCTGCGGCTGGCTGCAATGCTCGATCAGCGCCTTGAGTTCCTCGGCATAGTCATCCGCCAGGCGCTGGATGGTCGAGCGCTCGAACATTGTCTGGCTGAAGCTCCAGCCCAACTTCAACTGACCGCCATAGACCTGGCCATTGATGCTTAGCCAGTTGCCCAGCGGCGCCTCGGCACTCTGGTCTTGGCCCTTGGCTTCGGCGCTTGGGGCAAACCAGGCATCCGGCTCGTCGAAGCTGGCGTCGAACTGGCCCAGGTAGTTGAAGGTGATGCGCGGCACCGCCAGGGCCGCGAGGGTTGCCTGGGCATTGGCATCCCCCAGGTAACGCAGGGCGCCGAAGCCGATGCCTTTGTTCGGCACCGCGCGCAGTTGTTCCTTGATCTGCTTGATCGAGTCGGCCAGGGCCGCCTGCGGTGTCAGCTTGACCGGGAACACGCTGGTGAACCAACCCACAGTGCGGCTCAGGTCGATGCTGTCGAACAGCTCCTCGCGGCCATGGCCTTCCAGTTGCACCAGGGCGTTGGCCTCGCCGGTCCAGCGGGTGATGACCCGCGCCAATGCCGTCAGCAACAGGTCGTTGATCTGGGTGCGGTAGGCCGCCGGGGCATCCTGCAGCAGGCGCTGGGTGTAGGTCTGATCCAGCTCGGTGCTGACGCTCAGGGCATCCTTGATCGCCACCCGGTCCGTTACCCGGTCGCAGGGCAGGCCCGACTCGACGCCCTGCAACTGCGCCTGCCAGTAACCCAGCTCCTGCTGCAGCGCCGTGCTGCTGGCATAGGCTTGCAGTTGCCCGGCCCAGGCCTGGGTCGAGCTGGTCTTGGCCGGCAGCCGGATGGCTTGCCCGGCCGCTTGCTGCACCAGGGCCCGATGCAGGTCTTCCAGCAGCACCCGCCAGGACACGCCGTCCACCACCAGGTGATGGATCGCCAGCAGCAGACGCTGGCTGCCGTCCTGCAAGGTGCAGAGCACGGCGCGCAGCAAAGGCCCCTGTTGCAGATTGAGGCTGCGTTGCGCCGCGTCGCACAGCGTTTGCAGTGAATCCTCAGTGGCGTCGTCCACCAGCCACAGCAGCGCATCGGCTTGCATCGCGGCCAACGGTGCCGAAGTCACCGGCGCCGACGGCGCATAAGTCGCGCTCCAGGCTGTGCCCGCTTCGACAAAATTCAGGCGCAGGCCGTCGTGGTGTTCGAGCAAGGCGTGCAAGGCATGCTCCAGCGCCTTGGCACTCAGGACTTTCAGCGGCTTGAGCAGCACCGACTGGTTCCAGTGCTGACGCTCCGGCACCGGGGTGTCGAAGAACCATTGCTGGATCGGCAGCAGCGCCATCTGGCCACGCACCGGGCCCTGGTCGATCTGCAACCCGCCCTCGCCCTGCTCCGCCACCGTGGCCAGTCCTTGCACCGTCTGGTGCTGGAACAGGTCTTTCGGGGTGAAACGGATACCGGCCTGACGGGCGCGGCTGACCACCTGGATCGAGATGATCGAGTCGCCGCCCAGCTCGAAGAAGTTGTCGGTGACACCGACCTGCTCCAGCTTCAGCACATCGGCCCAGATCGCCGCGATCTGTTGCTCCAGGTCGTTTTGCGGCGCCACATAGGTCTGCTGCATCAACTGCGCATCGACTTTCGGCAGCGACTTGCGGTCCAGCTTGCCGTTCGGTGTCAGCGGCAGCGCTTCGAGGAACAACAGGTAGGTGGGCACCATGTAGTCCGGCAGGTTTTCCCGCAGGCGGGCCTTGATGCTCTCGCGCAACTGCGCCTGACGTTCGGCGCTGTGCGCCACGTCGGCGTCCACCGGCACGATATAGCCCACCAGTTGCTGGCCGCTCGGCCCGGGCTGGGCGATCACCGCCACTTCCAGTACCGGCTCCTGTTCCAGCAGCCGTGCCTCGATTTCACCCAGTTCGATACGGAAGCCCCGTACCTTCACCTGATGGTCGACACGGCCCACATATTCCACCAGACCGTCGGTGCGGTAGCGGGTCAGGTCGCCGCTGCGGTACAGCCGCGCCCCGCTGGTGCTGTAGGGATCGGGAATAAAGCGTTCCGCTGTCAGCCCTGGCCGATCCAGGTAACCCCGGGCCACGCCCAGGCCACCCAGATACAGCTCGCCCGCCACGCCAACCGGCAACAGGTTGAGGTTGGCATCGGCCACGTAGGCGCTGCGATTGCCAACGATATTGCCGATCGGCGCATAGGCCGCATCGCACGGATCGCCAGCCTTGGCCTTCCAGATCAGCGGAGTGACCACGGTTTCGGTCGGGCCATAACCGTTGAAAATGTACTTGGGCCGCAGCACGCGCCAGGCCAGGTCGTAGCTGGCCTGGGGCACTGCGTCGCCGCCGAAGCAGTAGACCCGCACCGCCGGCGGGTTGCCGTCGCGTTCGGCGTGCACCGCCAGTTGTTGCAGGTACACCGGTGGGAACACGCCCACGGTGACGCCATAACGGTGCATCTGTTCGTAGGTGAATTCCGGCGACCACAGGCTGTCATCACGGATCAGCACGCTGGCACCGTAGATCAGCGGATGCATCCAGCCTTCGTGAGAGCCGTCGAAAGCGAAGGACATGAAATGCAGCTCGCAATCCGCCGGGCTCATTTCATAACGCTCGCCAGTAGCCAGGCTGTGCATCGCCAGCGGACCGTGGGACACCGCCACGCCTTTGGGCAAACCAGTGGAGCCGGAGGTGTAGATCACGTAGGCCAGGTTTTCCTCGGCCAGGGTCACCTCCGGGCTGGTCGTCGGGTAAGCCGCGAAGTCAGCCGCGCCTTCGACGCTGAGGGTCGGCAAACCGTCCGGGATCGGCAAGCGCTCCAGCAGATGGCTCTGAGTCAACAGCAGCCACGCGCCGCTGTCCTGCATCATGTAGCGCAGACGGTCCTGGGGGTACTCGATATCCAGCGGCACATAAACCCCACCGGCCTTGAGCACCGCCAGGAAGGCCACCATGATTTCCGCGCAACGCGGCATGGCGATGGCCACCCGCACTTCCGGGCCGACGCCCAGTTCGATCAGCTTGTGCGCCAGCTGGTTGGCCTGAATGTCCAGCTCGCGATAGCTCAGGCGCTGCTCGGCGAACAACACCGCCGGCGCCTCCGGCGCCCTGGCCGCCTGGTCGGCGAACAGCTGGTGGACAAAACGCTGGGTCGGATAGACCGCATCAGTGTGATCCCAGTCCTGGCGAATCCGCCCCTGCTCCTCCCGGCCCAGCATCGGCAATTCGCCAATCGCCTGTTGCGGTTCGAGCATGCCTTGCAGCAGGTTGCGCCAGTGATCGGCAAAACCCTCGATGGTCGACACCTCGAACAACTCAGCGGCATAGATGAACGACGCGTTGATCCCGGCGTCGGTTTCCAGGGTTTCCAGGGTCAGGTCGAATTGCGCGGTACCGCCCTGCAGGACCATCTCCTCGGCCTGCAGGCCCGGCAGGCTGGCGCCGTCGGCGCTTTCCCCGGCAATGCTCAGGTGGTTGTACATCACCTGGAACAGCGGGTTCTGGTCCAGCGCGCGCTGGGGCTTGAGCGCATCCACCAGGCGGTCGAACGGCAGGTCCTGATGGGCCTGGGCAGCCAGGGCCGTGGCCTTGACCTGACGCAGCAACTGCCCCACCGCCAGGTTCGGCGCCAGGTCGACGCGCATCACCAGGGTGTTGACGAAGAAGCCCATCACGCCTTCCATTTCCTGGTGCCGACGGTTGCTGACCGGCACACCGATACGGATATCGGGCTGATCGCAATAGCGGTGCAGCAACAGGGCGAACGAGCCGAGGAACAGCTGGAACAGGGTCATGTCATGCTCGCGCGCCAGGCGCCGCAGGCCCTGCTCCAGGTCCAGCGGCAGGCGCAAACCCAAGCGCTCCTGGCGATGGCTCACCAGGGTCTGGCGCGGATGGTCCACCGGCAGTTCCAGCACCGGGTGCTCCAGCCCCAGCTGCTCGCGCCAGTAATCCAGTTGCCGCTGCTGCTCGCCCTGCTCGAGCCAGGCCCGGTGCCAGCTGGCGTAGTCGGCGTACTGCACGCTCAGCTCATCGAACCGCGGCGCCTGCCCCTGGATGAACCCCCGGTAGAGGGCGACGAATTCCCGGGCCAGCACACTCATGGAGGCGCCATCGGAAATGATGTGGTGCAGGGTCACCACCAGCAGGCAGTCCTGCTCGGCGATCTGCAGCACCCGGGCCCGGCACAGGGGGCCGTGCTCCAGGTCGAACAGCACCTGGGTTTCTTCCAGGGCCCTGGCCTCGACCGCCTCGCGGGACAGGTCCGGGGCCAGGCGTTCCCAGGCCAGGGTAATTTCACCCTGGGGGTGCACCACCTGGCACAGACTGTCCCGGTGCTGGGTAAAGGTGGTGCGGAAGGCTTCATGGCGTCGGGCCAGGGCGTCGAAGCTGTGCTGCAGCGCCTGCCGGTCCAGCGCCCCCTGGAGCCGGACCACGATCGGCGTGTGGTAGGCGGTGCTCTGGGGATGCATCTGCCAAAACAGCCACTGCCGCTGCTGGGCATGGGACGCCGGCAATGGCTCGTCGCGCCCTAGCGCCTCGATCAGCAACAACGACCCCGCGCCGGCGCAAGCCTGCACCTGCTCGACAAACTCATCCAGGCGCGCGGTCTCGAACAGCACCCGCAGCGGCACCTCCGCCGCCAGCAGCCGGCGGACCCGGGAAATGATCTGGGTGGCCAGCAACGAATGCCCGCCCAGGGCGAAGAAGTTGTCGCTCAGGCCCACCCGCTCGACCTTGAGCACGTCCTGCCAGATCGCCGCGATGCCCCGCTGCAGCTCGCTGACCGGCGCGACATGCGCCGCCACCGGCGCCTGCTGCTGCAACGGCGGCAAGGCCCGCAGGTCGAGCTTGCCGTTGGCGGTCAACGGCATGCCTTCCAGGGCCATGAAATGCATCGGCAGCATGTAGTCGGGCAACGCCACCGCCAGCTGCCGGCGAATCTCCTGCCAGGCCGCTTCCGGCTCCTGGACACAGGCCTCGGCCAGCACCACATAAGCCGCCACTTGCGGCTCATCCGCCACGCTGACCACCTGGGCCACGGCGTCCTCGACCTGTGGCAACTGCTTGAGCGCCGCGGTGATTTCCCCCAGCTCGATGCGGTAGCCGCGAATCTTCACCTGGTGATCGATGCGCCCCAGGTAATCGATGACCCCGCCATCGAGGTAGCGCGCCAGGTCACCGGTGCGGTACAGCCGCTGCCCGTCGGCGCTGAAAGGGTCGGGAACGAAACGCTCGGCGGTCAAGGCCGGCCGGCGGTGGTAGCCCCGCGCCAGGCCGGCGCCCCCCAGGTACAACTCGGCCGGGGTGCCGGGCGCCACGGGCTGCAACGAGGCATCCAGCACCCGGGCGCGAACGTTGGCCAGCGGCTGGCCCAGGGGCACCACCGCCAGGGCCTGATCCACGGCAGCGGCGGCCAGGGTCAGGGCGCCGACCGTGGTTTCCGTCGGGCCGTAGTGGTTGAACACCGCGCACTGCGGCGCCAGCGCCGCGATCTTTCTGACCAGCGCCGCCGGGCAGGCTTCGCCGCCCAGCACCAGGCACTGCCTTGGCAGGGAACGGGCCGGCTCCGCGCCGCTCATCAGCGCCTGCAAATGCGAAGGGACGATCTTCAGCACATCGATTTGCCGGGCGTCCAGGTAGGCTGAAAAGGCCTCGGCATCCAGGCCGGTATCCAGGTCGATCACATGCAGGCAACTGCCGGAGCACAGGGCGCCAAACAGCGTGGTATGCCCCAGGTCGGCGGCAATGGTGGAGACCACCGCCATGTTGCGCGCGGCCCCTAGCGGCAGGCGCGCCAGGATCGCCTGCACGTAGTTGGCCAGGGCCGCGTGGGTGATGGTGACGCCCTTGGCGGCCCCGGTGGAACCGGAGGTGTAGATCGAATAGGCCAGGTGCCCGGCCTCGACCCGCGGCAGTGGCGCCTGCGGGCCGGTGGCCGGCGCCCAGCTGTCCGGCTGGTCCAGCAACAGCACGCTGACCCCGGCCGCCAGCGGCAGCCGCGCCTGCACCGCGGTCTCGCTCAGCAGCAGGGTAACGCCGCTGTCTTGCAGCATGTAGCGCAAGCGTTGCTCGGGGTACTGGGCATCCAGCGGAACATAGGCACCGCCGGCCTTGAGCACCGCCAGCAAGCCCACCACCATCTCCAGGGAGCGCTCCACGGCGATCCCCACCAGCCCCTCGGGGCCCACGCCACGCAGTACCAGAGCCGCGGCCAGGCGCGCGGCGCGCTGATCCAGCTGGCGGTAACTCAGGCACTGCTCGCCGAACACCAGGGCCGGGGCCTCGGGCCGTACGCGCACCTGCTCGGCGAACAGCTCGAGCACCGAAACGGCGGCGAACACCTCATGCGCACCGACGCCCTGGGCCAGGGTGGCCTGGCGTTGCTCGGGGCTGAGCAGCGGCAGTTCGGCGATCGCCGACCGCGGCTCACGCACCATCGCCCACAGCAGGTTCTGCCAGTGGCCGGCCATGCGCTCGACGGTCTGTTCCTCGAACAGCTGGCAGTCGTAGGTGAAGGCGGCCTGCAGCCGGCCACCGCGCTCGAAGGTGTCCAGGGTCAGGTCGAACTGCACCGTGCGCTCGTTGCGCGCCAGGGCCTGCACCTCAAGACCGGAGCGGCTGCGCAGGGTGGTCAGCTCGGTGACCTGCGGCTGGTGGTTGTAGAGCACCTGGAACAGCGGGCTGTGGCTCAGGCTGCGCTCGAGTTGCAGGGCCTCCACCAGCCGCTCGAAAGGCAGCTCCTGATGGGCCTGCGCGCCCAGGGTGGTCTCGCGGATATCCGCCAGCAGCTGCTCCACCGTCAAGTGCGGGCTCAACTCGCTGCGCAGCACCTGGGTGTTGACGAAGAAGCCGATCAGCCCTTCGGCTTCCTGGCGCGTGCGGTTGGCGATAGGCACGCCCACGCGGATATCCTGCTGGCCGCTGTAGCGCGCCAGCAGCAGCTTGAAACCGGCCAGCAGCACAGCGAACAGGGTCACCCCCTGCTGTCGCGCCAGGGCGCCCAGTTGCTGGGCCAAATCCGGCGCCAGCTCGAAGTCCAGGCGCCGCCCCTGGCGGCTGGAATGGGCCTGGCGCGAATGATCGGTGGGCAACCTGAGCACCGGATGCTCGTCCCCGAGCTTGGCCCGCCAGTACGCCAGCTGCCGCTCCTGCTCCCCCGCCTCCAGCCAGCTGCGCTGCCACAGGGCGTAGTCGCGGTACTGGATCGGCAGGGCCGGCGCACTCGGCGCCGCGCCCTGGAGCAGCGCGTCGTAGGCTTGCAGGAACTCCTCGATCAGCACACCCATGGACCAGCCGTCGGCGACGATATGGTGCAAGGTCAGCAGCATGACGTGCTCCTGCTCCCCCAATCCCAGCACACAGACCCGCAACAGCGGCCCCTGCTGCAGATCGAAGGGCCGGCGCGCCTCGGCGTCGGCCCGCTGCCGCACGCTGGCTTCGCGCAGCGCAGGGTCAAGGTCGCTCAGGTCCTGGTAATCGATGTTCACCTGGGTCGTCAGGATGACCTGCCGCGGCTCGTCCTGCTCCAGGCGGAACACCGTGCGCAGGCTTTCATGGCGCTCCAGCAGCCAGTCGAAGGCCCGGGCCAGCACCGCCCGATCCAGCGGCCCGCTCAGGCGTACCGCGTTGGGCAGGTTGTAGGCCGCGCTCTGCGGGTCCAGCTGCCAGAGAAACCACATGCGCTGCTGCGCGTAGGACAACGCCTGGCGGTCAGGCACTGCGACCCCCGCGGGAATAGGCAGCAGAGAGAAGTCGACGCCTTCCTTGTCCAGAGCCTTCAAGAACAGCCGGCGCTTTTCCAGCGGCAGTTCAATGAATCTACGGGCGAGCTTCAAGGAGTCTTCGGCATTCATCGGGGGTCATCCGTACTTGCGTGTGGGGTATCGAGCATTGGCTCGGTCATCCCTACGGAACGGATGAAGGCCCGGGAAAATTAACCCCGCGCGCCACGCCGGCCGCCAACCCCAGGGCCGCGCAGGACAGGCCGGCCAGCGGCCCCGACGGTAAATCGGACCCGCCCCCCTTCGTTCCTTGCTTATCCCCCCTTGCAACAGGTACCCGCCCATGTCCTCCGCTCAATCGCTGACCGACATCCTCACCCAAGGCTTGCGCAAACTGACGGGCATCGACCGGCCCAGACCCAAGGGCTACCGGGTGATCAACGTCGAGCTCAAGCGGCGCATCGTCCTCAGCCCGTCCCTGGTGCGCCTGGTGTTCGCCGGCGAGGACATCGCCCAGGCCCGCACCCTGGCCCCGGACCAGCGCATCAAGCTGCTGTTCCCCGGCGCCGACGGCAGCGTCCCGCAACTGCCGGTGGAAGGTGACTGGCACGCCGCCCGGCGCAAGCTGCCGGCCGAGCAGCAGCCGCCGATGCGCACCTACACCATCCGCGCCCTGCGCCTGCTGCCGGCGGAGCTGGATGTGGACTTCGTGCTGCACGGGGTCAACGGCCCCGCGTCCGGCTGGGCCACCCACGCCCGGCCCGGCGACCGCCTGCAGATGGTGGTACCGAACAAGGCCTACAGCGGCGATCCCGGCGGTTATGAATGGATGCCGCCGGCAGATATCCGCAAAGTGCTGCTGATGGGCGATGAAACCGCCCTGCCGGCCATTGCCGGGATTCTCGAGGAGCTGCAGGAGTATCCGGATTACCCGGATGTGCAGGCGTTTATCGAAGTGCCCCACGAAAGCGACTGCATCGACTTGCGCTGCAACCCCCAGACCCGACTCAACTGGCTGCCGCGGGACCTGTTGGGCGCCCAGCACGGCGAAACCCTGATCCATGCCGCCCGGGAGCTGGCCGAGCTGCCGCCGCCCCACACCGCGCACCGGCCGGTCAAGGTCCGCGAGGGCGACGAGGAACAACGCCCCTGGGAGACCGCCACGCCGGCCGACAACAGCTTCTACGCCTGGGTGGCCGGCGAGTCCGCCACGGTGATGAGCATCCGCCGCCACCTGATCAACGAACGCGGCCAGGAACGCCGCAACCTGACCCTGATGGGCTACTGGCGCCTGGGCACGTCGTTGGGCTGATACATCTGCCTGGGCCTTGAGAACGCCGCGGCAGCGGCTACACCCACTCCTGCAGCCGCTGCCGAGCCCGCGAGGCTGCGATAAGGCCCCCAGGGCCTTGCTTGACGATCTTGCGATGGGGCCACCGAGAACGCCGCGGCCGTGCCGGCCGTTCGCCGCCTGCGGCAGCGGCTACAGGACCGCCGCGGTTTCCGGTTGCAGGTGACGCCGACGATGCACCTCAAGGTGGCCCTTGATCAGGCTCAGGACCCTGGCTTCGTGTTCGTGGATGAAGAAGTGCCCGCCCGCCAGCATGTCCACGGAGAAGCTGCCCTGGGTCTCCTTCCTCCAGCCAATCAACTGTTCGGTGGTGGCCCGGTCGGCCTTGCCTCCCAGGACATGCACCGGGCAGTTCAGCAACGGTCGCTGCAGCGGGCGAAAACGGCCACACAGGAGAAAGTCGGCGCGCAGGATCGGCAGGGTCAGGTTCATCAATTCCTGGTTGGCCAATACCTCTTCGCTGGTGCCATTGAGGGTGCGCAACTGTTCGATCAGTTGTTCGTCCGTCTTGGGGTCGGCAAAACCCCGGTCGTAGTCGGTGCGCAGGGTCGGCGCCGCGGTCCCCGAAGCGAACAGCGCCACCGGTTCCGGACAACCCAGGGCCCGCAGGGCGTGGGCCAGCTCGCAGGCCAGCAGCGCTCCCAGGCTATGGCCGAACAAGGCATAGGGCGCACGCAGGCCCGCGCGAACTTCCACCGCCAGTTGCCGCGCCAGCTCGCGCATGTCGGTGGCCAGCGGCTCGGCATAACGGGCGCCCCGCCCCGGCAGTTCCACCGGCTGCAATTTCAGCCATTCGGGCAGCTTGCGCCGCCAGCGGCTGTAGACCATGGCGCTGGCTCCGGAATACGGCAGGCACAGCAACGTCAGCTGGGTCACGGTGTTCCCCTTGAAAAAAATGATGGTAAAGACTGGACGTGCCACCTGGCCGGCAAATTAGTGCGGCAGCCGGCCTGACGCCCATCTGTAGGAGCAGCCGGTCGACACTCGATGCTCGCGATGGTCGTTAACGATACCGCGTCTTGCATTGGGTAAACGCGGTGTTCTCAGGTTCATCGCGAGCAAGCTTCGCTCCTACATTAGATCTCCTTCGCTTGACCGGTCGTCATTGAGTCAGTCGTCCCCATAAATTTCCCGATACAGCCTTCGTTCCCTGCTGCAGATCAAACCAACCAACAAGAGAGATCGCCTTGGACTTGCAGACCATTCTGTCAAAGCTGTTCGCCAATGCCGGTGCCGTGGGAATCGAAGGCACCTGTCAGTTCGTGTTCGGTCCACAGCTGGCATTCTGGTCACAGGTCCAGGCGCACAGCCGCACCGAAGCCGGCCGGCACCCGGCGCCCGACGTCACCATCGAGGTCGCCCAGGCCGACTTTCTCGGGATCATGGGCGGCAGCGCCAACGTCGAGGAACTGTCCGCCAGAGGCCGCCTGAAGATCGGCGGCAACATGGGCCTGGCCACGCTGCTGCCGCAGATCATCGACCATGCCCGGCATGGCGGTGGCGCGCTGGAAAAGAAAGTCGAGATGAACACCCGCTAACCCACCCCGCCGCGCTACAGCGAGACAGTCTCGGCCGGCCTGCCGACCCAGTGCACGGTGGAACGGCGTCCGCGCAGCGGGCTGTCGGTGGAGGAGTTCAGGACACGTTACCTGCCCCAGGGCATTCCCGTAGTGATCAGCGATGCCCTGCAGGACTGGCCGCTGTTCCAGCTCAGCCGCGAAGAATCGCTGGTGCACTTCGCCGAACTGCAAGGCATCACCCGCCACGGCGACTACGTGAAAAAGACCTTTTCCACCGAGCGCGATTTCCGCTCCACCTCCATGGCCGAGTTCATCGCCTCGCTGGACAACCCGGCGCCGAAAAACGCCGACGGCGAACCGCCCGCCTACATGGGCAACAACATCCTGCCGGCGCAGTTGCTGGAGCAGATCCAGTACCCGCCTTACTTCGACCGCTCGCTGTTCATCCCGCCACGAATCTGGATCGGCCCCAAGGGCACCCTGACCCCGCTGCACCGCGACGACACCGATAACCTGTTCGCCCAGGTCTGGGGCCAGAAGTCCTTCATCCTCGCCGCGCCCCATCACCGTGAGGCGCTGGGCACCTGGTCGACCGCGCCCCAGGGCGGGCTCGACGGTTGCGAGGTCAACCCCGACGCACCGGACTACCAGCGTTTTCCGGCCTCGCGGGACGTGACCTTCCTGCGGATCATCCTGGAAGCCGGCGACCTGCTGTTCCTGCCCGAGGGCTGGTTCCATCAGGTGCAGTCGGTGCCCACCTCGCTCTCGGTGAATTTCTGGGTCGACTCCGGGCGCGGCTGGTAAGGCTCAGGCGACCGCCGGCTGGCTGCGGGTCAGCCGGCGACAGCTCTGCACCGCCGCTCCCAGCACCACCACCCCCGCCGCCTGCGCCACCCAGAAGCCGCTGCGCGCGCCAAAGGCATCCACCAGCCAGCCGGAACTGGCGGCGCCGATGGCCACGCCGATGCTGACCCCGGTGACCAGCCAGGTCAGGCCCTCGGTGAGCTTGGCCGGCGGCACGATGTTCTCCACCAGGGCCATGGCGACGATCAGGGTCGGGGCGAAGAACAGGCCGGAGACGAACACCGCCAGGGACAGGCCGAAGATATTGCTCGCCAGCAGCAATGGCAGGGTGGTCACGGCGGTGGCGATACCGCCGTACATGAACAGCCGCGGCAGCGGGATATTCAGTTTCAGCGCGCCGAAGGCGATGCCCGCCAGGCAGGAACCGATGGCGTACACCGACAGCACGATGCTCGCCGCCGCGGGTTGCCCCTGCTGCTGGGCGAACGCCACGCTGACCACATCCACCACGCCGACGATCATGCCCATGGCGATCATCAGCAGCACCAGCAGCTGCAACTCCAGCGAGCGGATGATCGACACGTCGTGCCGGGCCTCATGGGGATGCACCGGCGGCTCGGTCGCCCGTTGCGCCACCAGCGCGGTGACGCCGATCGCCAGCATCAGCAACGCCGCCAGCGGCCCGGCCTCGGGGAAGGCCGCCACGCACAGCCCCACCGACAACGGCGGGCCGACGATAAAGCACACCTCATCGAGCACCGACTCCAGGGCATAAGCGGTCTGCAACTGTGGCTGGCCGCGGTACAGCTCGGTCCAGCGGGCGCGGACCATGGCCGGCATGCTCGGCATGCAGCCGGCCAGGGCGGCGAACAGGAACAGCGTCCAGTGTGGCGTCTGCAAGCGGGTGCACAGCAGCAACGCCAGCAGTGCCCCGCCGCCCACACCGGCGGCGATCGGCAGCACCCGGCCCTGGCCGAAGCGGTCGACCAGGCGCGACACCTGGGGCGCGCAGAAGGCCGTGGCCAGGGCGAAGGTCGCCGCCACCGCACCGGCCAGCGCGTAGCCGCCCTTGAGCTGGGCCAACATGGTGATCAGGCCGATGCCGGTCATCGACATCGGCATCCGCGCAATCATCCCCGCCACCACGAAAGCGCGACTGCCGGGGGCCTTGAACAGTTCGCGGTAAGGGTTTGCCATTGCGAGGTCTCTGCAAAATCGTGCACGTTGCCACATATGCATCGGCATGAGAACGTACGCCGCCAAAAACGCCCACACGATCCCAACCCAATTACAGAAAGCCCGTTCAGAGCATGCTTCCGATAAAACCTGCCCTCAGGCTCACCAGCAAAAACGCCCTCTTCATTGCGCTGGGAGTGATCCTCCCGCTCCTGATATTCAACCTCTGGTTCTTTCTTCAACTGGCCATTGAAAAAAAAGAAGTGCCACGACTCCATGAACTTGCAGTGAGCTCATTTACCTCGGGTTCAAGCGCACTGATCGGCGTACTGATCGCAGCCTATCTTGCGTATCGCTATAACACCCTCATCGAAAGCCAGAAGCGCGAAGACGCTGAAGTCCGGGCCCTGAGAAAAGCGATCTTCTGCATCGCCATAAAGCTGAACAAGATCGTCGACATCTATAACAATTATCTCAAGGAAAACGAGTCGAACGAGCATCGCTGGGCACGCGCCCCGGGGGCCGGCCCGATTGCCTTGAACATCCTGGAAATCGATTTCAACGAACTGGGTTTTCTGCATGAAGAGCATGGAAGGACCTTGCTCGAATTATCTGTCGCGGAAGAAAGCTACATTGCCGCCATCAACGCCATTAATGAGCGCTCAAGACTAGTTTCGGAAAAACTTGAGCCTGCCCAAAAAAAGGCTCAGGAAAAATTCAACACCCAACGCACCGCAGGCAGCGCCAATCAACTTGGGTATAAAAATCTCAAGGAATACGTTGACGATGACATCTACCAGATCATGAGTAAGGCCACTGACAGCTACTACCGGGTCTTCCAAAGTACAGTGGAAAAATACACCGCCATACAGCCTCAGATCCTGGAGTTGGCCCAGCAGCGTTTTCCCTACATAAAGTTCATGGATCACCAGAAGATACTTGCAGACTTGAATGCTGCCATGCACGCCCAACCCTGATAGCTCGCGCGAAACTAATATGACATTTCTGCACTGAACTCTCGTCCTGCCAAATCGGTCAACCGGGCAACGACAACTGCTCGGGTTGCCCAATATGCAGATTTCCCTGAACCAACAAGTCGCCCTGGTCACCGGCGCCAGTTCCGGCATCGGCGCCGCGGCGGCCACCGCCCTGGCCGCGGCCGGGGCCTCGGTGGTGCTCAATTACCATCGGCAGGCGGCGCCCGCGGAAAAGCTCGCCGCCGACATCAACGCCTGCGGCGGCCGGGCCATTGCCGTGGGCGCCGACATCTCCCAGGAAGACCAGGTCCAGCACCTGTTCGACAGGGCCCTGGAAGCCTTCGGTTTCCTCGACATCCTGGTGGCCAACTCGGGCCTGCAAAAAGACGCCGCCACGGTGGACATGACCCTGGAGGACTGGAACCAGGTGATCAGCGTCAACCTCACCGGCCAGTTCCTCTGCGCCCGCGCCGCCCTGCGCATTTTCAATCGCCAGGGCATCCGCACCGGTGTGTCGCGGGCCGCCGGCAAGATCATTCACATGAGCTCGGTGCATCAGCGGATTCCCTGGGCCGGGCACGTCAACTACGCGGCGTCCAAGGGCGGCGTGGACATGCTGATGCGCAGCCTGGCCCAGGAGGTCAGCCACCAGCGCATCCGCGTCAATGCCATTGCCCCGGGCGCGATCGCCACGCCGCTCAATCGCAAGGCCACCGAGGGCGCGGCCGAGCGCAAGCTGCTCGAGCTGATTCCCTACGGGCGCATCGGCGACGTCAAGGACGTGGCCAACGCCGTGGTCTGGCTGGCCAGCGATGCCTCCGACTACGTGCTCGGCAGCACCCTGGTGATCGATGGCGGCATGAGCCTGTACCCGGAGTTTCGCGACCATGGCTGACACTGAACGACAGGCGCCGATCGACGCCCACGGCATCATCGGCGACCTGCGCAGCGCCGCGCTGGTCAACGACAAGGGCAGCGTGGATTTTTTCTGCTGGCCGGAGTTCGACAGCCCGTCGATCTTCTGCTCGCTGCTCGACACCCCGGACGCCGGCATCTTCCAGCTGGCGCCGGACCTGCCCGACGCCCGCCGCGAACAGATCTACCTGCCGGACAGCAACGTGCTGCAGACCCGCTGGCTGAGCGAACGGGCCGTGGTCGAAGTCACCGATTTGCTGCCGATCGGCGACAGCGAGGATGACCTGCCACTGTTGATCCGCCGGGTGCGGGTGGTCAGCGGCCGCGCCACCCTGCGCCTGCGCTGCGCGGTGCGCCATGACTATGCCCGCGCCACCACCCGCGCACGGCTGGACGGCGACGCCGTGTGCTTCGAGGCCGAGCGACAGCCGGGGCTGCGCCTGGTGGCCAGCCAGCCCCTGCGCATCGACCGGCAGGCGGCGGTGGCCGAGTTCGAGCTGGAACAGGGGCAGAGCGCCGAATTCATGCTTGGCGGCATCGACGATCCGCGGCTAGTCACCGGTGGCAGCGGCCTGTGCCTGGAACGCACATTGAAGTTCTGGCGCGACTGGATCGGCCAGTCCAACTACCGCGGCCGCTGGCGCGAGATGGTCAACCGCTCGGCCCTGGCGCTGAAGCTGCTGACCTCGCGCAAGCACGGGGCGATCCTCGCCGCCGCCACCTTCGGCCTGCCGGAAACCCCGGGCGGCGAACGCAACTGGGATTACCGCTACACCTGGATCCGCGACGCGTCGTTCACCGTCTACGCCTTCATGCGCCTGGGCTTCGTCGCGGAGGCCAACGCCTATATGCGCTGGCTGCGCGGGCGGGTCAGCGACTGCCGCGGCCAGCCGGCCAAGCTGAATATCCTGTACGCCATCGACGGTCGCCAGCAGCTGCCGGAAACCCGGTTGCCGCACCTGTCCGGGCATGGCGGCGCGACGCCGGTGCGTATCGGCAACCAGGCCTATGAACAGGTCCAACTGGACATCTTCGGCGAGCTGCTGGACGCGGTGTACCTGGTCAACAAATACGGCGAGGCGATTTCCCACGAAGGCTGGAAACACGTGGTGGATCAGGTCTGCAGCAGCTGGGACGGCGAGGATGTGGGCATCTGGGAAATGCGCGGCGAGCAGCATCACTTCCTGCATTCGCGGCTGATGTGCTGGGTCGCCCTGGACCGGGCCATCCGCCTCGCCTCGAAGCGCTCGCTGCCGGCACCGTTCGCCCGCTGGGACCAGACCCGCCAGGCGATCTACGACGATATCTGGAGCAACTTCTGGAACGCGAAACTCGGGCATTTCGTCCAGTACCGGGGCGGCACCGCCCTGGACGGCTCGATGCTGCTGATGCCGCTGGTGCGCTTCGTCGGCGCCCGCGACCCGCGCTGGCTGGCGACCCTGGAAGCCATCGAGAGGACCCTGGTGCGCGACGGCATGGTCTACCGCTACCGTAATGAAGACAGGCAGATCGACGGCCTGGCCGGCACCGAAGGCGCATTCGCCGCCTGCTCGTTCTGGTACGTCGAATGCCTGGCCCGCGCCGGCCGGCTGGAGCAGGCCCATCTGGAATTCGAGCAACTGTTGCGCTACGCCAACCCGCTGGGGCTGTACGCCGAAGAGTTCGACAGCCATGCCCGGCACCTGGGCAACACCCCCCAGGCACTGACCCACCTGGCCTTGATCAGCGCCGCGAGTTTTCTCGATCGCCGGCTCAGTGGCGAGAAGATCCTCTGGCAGCCTTGACCCGCAATACGCCCCATCGCCTCGCGCCTACGGAAGACAAGCCGTTCGCGGCAACGGCGGTTTGCGGGCAGAATAGGCCGCCCAGTTCCCTCAAGGATTCCCATGCGCCAGGTGCTGCTGATCATCGACGTGCAACCCTCGTTCAACCCGCCGGACTGGCTGGTGAACGGCATCAACGCCCTGCTCGGCCAGTTGCCCTCGGTGGCCACCGTCGAGCGCCATGACGAAAGTCGCACGCCCTTCGTCCGCCAGCTCGGCTGGTGCCCCGCCGCCGATGACCACAGCCTGGTCGCCGCCGACCGCATCTTCATCAAGCACGGCTACGCCCCCACGCCGGACACCATTGCCTACCTGCGCAGCCTGGCCCCGGACCGCGTGCTGGTCTGCGGCATCCAGACCGACACCTGCGTGCTCGCCGCCGGCTTCGCCCTGTTCGACGCTGGCCTGCAACCGACGCTGATCACCGACCTGACCGTAGGCTCGTCACTGGACCGCAGCGGGCAGTTGGGCGTGCGGTTGTGGCAGCACCATTTCAAGCACCTCACGACCAGCGCCGAGCTCGCCTTCCTGTAGCCGCTGACTGATGTCTGAAGCATTCGTCAGCCAGGGCAAAGCCCACGAACGAGGTCCTGGCGCGACACTGGCCAGGCATGCAGTTTGAGCTAAGGTTGCTGTTTTCCCTGTCGCCGGATCCGTCATGAACAGCTCGCTCTCTGTCCAGTACATCCAGACCCCGTCCCTGCGCATCGCCTACGAACACCACGGCCCCGCCGACGGCGAGCCGGTGATCCTGTTGCATGGCTTTCCCTACGACCCTCGCAGTTACGACGAGATCGCCCCCGAGCTGGCGGTGCGCGGCTATCGGGTGATAGTGCCGTACCTGCGCGGCTACGGCCCGACCCGTTTCGCCGGCCCGGACATCCTGCGCTCCGGGCAACAGGCAGCGCTGGCCCAGGACCTGCTGGACCTGATGGACACCCTGGAGATCCCCCTGGCCGCCCTCGCCGGTTTCGACTGGGGCGGTCGCGCCGCCTGCATCGTCGCGGCCCTGTGGCCGGAGCGGGTGCGCTGCCTGGTGAGCGCCGACGGCTACAACATCCAGGACATTGCCCGCTCGACCCAACCGCGACCGCCCGAGACCGAGCACCGGCTCTGGTATCAGTACTATTTCCACACCCAACGCGGGGTCGACGGCCTGACCGCCAACCGTCGCGAACTGTGCGCACTGCTGTGGCGACTGTGGTCGCCAACCTGGGATCGCGGCCAGGAACTCTATGGCCGGAGCGCGCCGTCGTTCGACAACCCGGACTTCGTCGAGGTGGTGATCCACTCCTACCGGCATCGCTTCATGTACGCGCCGGGCGACCCGAGCCTGGAACATATCGAGCAGGCCCTGGCGCAGCAGCCGCCGATCCGCGTGCCGACCCTCTCGTTGTGCGGCGGCGATGACGGGGTCGGCCCGGCGAGCGAAGAGGACGAAGACATCGGCCTGTTCACCGGCCCTTACCAGCGCCGGGTCTTGCCCGGGGTCGGCCACAACGTGCCGCAGGAAGCGCCGCACGCCACCTTGCAGGCATTGCTGGAACTACTGGAAGCCTGACTCCCCCTCTGGCGAAAAGCGTTCCCGATAGGCCTGCGGCGTCACGCCGACGACCCGCAGGAAGCTGCGGCGCAGGGTTTCTTCGCTGCCGAAGCCGCACTGCACGGCGATGCGCTTGATCGCCACGCCGCTGTCGCCGAGCAGGCGCCGGGCGCTTTCCACGCGGATCTGTTCGATGGCCCGGGCCGGGGTCTGGCCGGTGTCGGCGCGGTAGTGGCGGACAAAGCTGCGCTCGCTCATGCCGGCCCGCTCGGCCAGGGCCGGGATGTTCAGGTCGCGGCCGAGGTTTTCGGCGATCCAGGCGTGCAGGTCGTCGAAGCGGCTGCCCTGTTTTTGCAGGGCCAGTGTCGCGCTGAACTGCGACTGGCCGCCCGGGCGCTTGAGGAACACCACCAGTTGCCGGGCCACGTCCAGCGCCATGGCATGCCCCAGGTCCGCCTCCACCAGCGCCAGGGCCAGGTCGATACCGGCGGTGACGCCGGCCGAGGTCCACACCGGCCCCTCGTTGATGAAGATCGGGTTGGCTTCCACCCGCAGTTGCGGATATTGCCGCGCCAGTTGCTCGCAGCGGGTCCAGTGGGTGACCACCCGGCGCCCGTCGAGCCAGCCGCTGGCGGCCAGCAGGAACGCCCCGGTGCACACCGACGCCACCCGTCGCGCCAGCGCCGCCTGCTGGCGGACCCAGGCCACCAGCGCCGGATCTTCCGCCGCGGCGTACACGCCCCAGCCGCCGGCGATGACCAGGGTGTCGCAAGGCGTGCCCGGCGCCGGCAAGGGCTCGGCCAGCAGCGCCAGCCCGGCCGAGGTGGTCACCGGCCCGTCGCCCGCGGCGATCACATTCACCGCGTAGGGCAGCGGCAGGCCTTTGTGCCGCGCCAGGTCGTTGGCCGAAGCAAACACCTGCAGCGGGCCCGTGACGTCGAGTACCTGGGCGTTGGCGAAAGTCAGTACATGAACGGTTCTGGCGGTCTGGGACATGATTGGCGTAAATCGTGGGTAGGTTGGCGTATTCGCCAAAGCCTAGGGCGCTAGAGTCGAACCGTCCAGCCACATAAGAGCGGACACCTTCGAACTTCTCCAGGGAGATACCCCATGACGCTGCAGATCGGTTTCCTGTTGTTCCCCAACGTCCAGCAACTCGACCTGACCGGCCCCTACGATGTGCTCGCGTCGCTGCCGGACGTGCAGGTGCATCTGGTCTGGAAGGCGCGCGGGCCGGTCACCGCCAGCACCGGCCTGGTGCTGCAGGCGACCACCAGCTTCGCCGATTGCCCGCCGCTGGACGTGATCTGCATCCCCGGTGGCGCCGGTGTCGGGCCGTTGATGGAAGACCCGCAGACCCTCGACTTCATCCGCCAGCAGGCGGAGCAGGCGCGTTATGTCACCTCGGTCTGCACCGGCTCCCTGGTGCTTGGCGCCGCCGGGCTGCTGCGGGGCAGGCGCGCCACCACCCATTGGGCCTACCACCATTTGCTGGAGGCGCTGGGGGCGATCGCGGTACAGGAACGCGTGGTGCGCGATGGCAACCTGTTGAGCGGTGGCGGGATTACCGCCGGGATCGATTTCGCCCTGACCCTGGCCGGCGAACTGTTCGGCGATGCAACGGCGCAGCGGGTCCAGCTGCAACTGGAATACGCCCCGGCTCCGCCGTTCGCGGCCGGTAGCCCAGAGACAGCGCCCAAAGCGGTGGTGGAACAAGCCCAGCGGCTCGCGGCGAACTCCATCCAGCAGCGCGGCGAGATCGTCGACAGGGTCGTGGCGCAGTGGCAGCAGGCCTGAGACGGCGCTTACAGAAGCTGAAGAAAGATGCGGACCAGGGCAACCTTATCGGCCAGCTGAGCCCTGGCCGCATCTTCGACGAACCGGCGTCAGGCCGGGACTGCTTGCTCACTGGCCTGTCGGAGGTAGTCGATCGCCTGCTGCACGGTCTGCAGGCCATCGGCTGCGTCGTCCGGGATCGTGAGGTCGAACTCGGCCTCCAGGGCCGACACCAGTTCCACCCGGGCCAACGAGTCTGCTCCCAGGTTCTCGACGAACGAGTCCTGGTTGCCGATCTGCGCCAGGTCGACGGCCAGTTCGCTCGCCACCACTCTTTTCACGCGTTGTTCGAGGGTTTCCATATTCATTCCCTTGCAGTTGGATGCGTACCACGAAACAGTGGCCGACCCGCGCCGGCCACCGGGTTCTTGCGCCTTGGCGAGGCGCCTCAGACCACCGTCAGGTGCATGAAGCCGCCGGAGAAGCGCCCGCTTTCCGGGACGAAACACAGCACGCGCTGCCCCTGGTGCAGGCGTCCGGACTCCAGCAGCTCGTGGATCATGATGTAGATCGACGCCGAGCCGGTGTTGCCACGCTCGGACAGGTTGGTGAACCAGCGCTCCTGGGGAATCGCCAGTTCGGTGTTTTCCAGGCACTCGGCAATCGGCTTGCGAAAGTATTCCGATGACATGTGCGGCAGGAACCAGTCGATGGCCTCGGGCGACAGGTTGCGCTTGATCATCACCTCCTTGAGCGGCTTGCCGAGGGTGTACTTCACCACGTTCTCGTTCAGCAGCCGCACGTCCTGCTTGATCGCGAAGATCGAGCGCGAGGCCCACTCCTCCGGGGTCAACAGCTTCCAGCCGATCAGGCTGTCGTCCTCGGCCTTTTCCGCGCCGGCGTACATGCAGGTCGGCAATTCGTTGGCGTAGGAAAAGATGTCGATCCAGTCGATGCGCAGCGACAGGCCGCCGGCCCGTGGCTGGTTCTCGAGCAGGAAGGCCCCGGCCCCGTCGGACAGCATCCAGCGCAGGAAATCCTTATCGAAGGCGATTTCCGGGCGGGCTGCCATCTGCGCCACCAGCGCCTCGTTTTCCGCATCGAAATTGCGCGCATGCAGCACCGGCGAGGGCACCTCCGAGGCGGTGGCCACGGCATTGCGGCTGGCCCCCGCAAGCACCGACAGGTAGGCATATTTCAGCGCGGTGAGGCCCGCCAGGCAGATGCCGGCGGTGGACACCACCTCACAAGGCTTGTTGCCCAGTTCGCCATGCACCATCACGCCATGGTTGGGCATCAACTGGTCCGGCATGGTGGTGCCGGTGGACAGGCATTCCATGGCGTCCAGGGTAAAGCCGTCGCCCACCAGGCCCTTGATCGCCTCGGCGGTTATTTGCGCGTTAGTGAAACGGGGAATACCGGTCTGCGGGTCCAGCACATAATAGCGCTGCTTGATTCCGTTATTACGCAGCACTACTTGCCGAGACCGTGAAGGTCGCCCGCCTACATACCCGAGAATGCTCTCCATCGTATCGTTATCCACTGCCTCTCCCGGCATATAAGTGGATGTTTTCGTGATATAGACAAACAATTCACTCATGATGATTTCACCCTTCGGATTCAAGATTTAGTTGCGAACCGGACGGCTGTTCGTAATAACGCTGTAACTGATCGAGCCGCGTCCGGATAAAGGGATGAAGCAAACGGCGTAACACCAGTGAAACAGGCAGGACAGTCAAGATGACCAACAATAGATAAACGATGAACAGGCACAGCAAGAGTCGCCGTAGCCATTGCCCATACTTGCCGAAACGGCAAATTATTCCCGACCAGAACTTGAAGCCTCTATAGGCCGCCCGCTCGCTGAGTATCAGCCCGGGGTTGACGGTCGCCGCCCCCAGCCCTGCCAGCATCGGCCCTTCGGCTTGCTCTTTATTGGCCTGCAAGGCGGCATTCAATGCCCGCCCGAAACGTGCGGCGCCCTGGACATCCTCGGCGCTGATCCCGGCCTTGGGCAGGCCGAGGAAGGACTCGCGGCTGCCGGTGAACATCCAGCGCGGCGTGGTAATCAGGGTGGCGAAGGTGTTGGCCCGGTCGGTCAGCACCACGTTGTCGAGCAACCGCGCGCCGGCCTCGTGTAGCAGGCGCTTGACCGCCTCCTGGGCCATCAGCCACATGTTGCGGCAGGCGATCACCGTGACCACCGGGCGCCCGGCCAGCAGGCGCTTGCCTTGCGCGCTCTGGAGAAACGCGGTGATCAGCGGCGACGGCGACAGGTACCAGACCTGATACGCCAGGATCACCAGGTCGAAGGGCCCGGGATGATTGGTATGCAGCGGTTCGATGGCTGGCGGGCTGAGCTGTACGGTCTCGGGAAACACGTCGAAAAACCGGCCCACCGGCCAGGGAAACGGATAGGCGACCCGGGGCTTGAGCACCATCTCATGCACCTTGACCTCCCGCGTCGAACGCAGGGGCGAGATCAGGCTTTCGACTACGTCGTTCAACTGACCGCTTTGCGAATAACGAACCACAAGAACATGTTTCATAAGTGCGGGGACCTTTGGCTTTTCAACCACACAGACACGCCAGAGATTCACTTGAATGTGAACTTCAGCATAAAAGGCAGTTTTTATAAGTTGGGCACGACGAGAAAGACGCGCACTGTATTCGTGGCTGGTCGAACTTAAAAAACAAAACATGCTGCACGACAAAAACAGCAGCACCCGGAGCAGCGGCCTGGTGACGAACTGAACCCGGAAATCGCCCACCCCGCATGACAAATACTTTCTGCCTGTTTTTGACAGAAAGAACCTGTAGTGGGACAGAACCCGTCTTCTGGTTGAAACTCTATCTGCAATCGGACGCTTGTAAACCTACCAACTCTGGTAGGCCCTTCGCGCTACCCAACGGACGAACTTACATGCTCTTATCGGAACTTTTTTAATCTAAGCAGGGCACATTCAATACTGGCTACTGGCCTTAATCAAAAAGTTTTCCCGCTAATGTCCGGGCAGCTTCTACACTCTGGCCCAGCCTTCCCTCAGGAGCCTTGCCATGCACAAGACTTACACCGGCAGTTGTCATTGCGGTGCAGTGCGCTACGAAGCCGAGATCGACTTGAGCCAGGGCACCCACAAGTGCAATTGCTCGATCTGCAGCAAGACCCGCAACTGGAACGCGATCATCGCCCCCAAGGCCTTTCGCCTGCTCAGTGGCGAACAGGCGCTGAGCGACTATCGGTTCAACACCGGCAATACCCATCATCTGTTCTGCAAGCATTGCGGCGTACGCCCCTTCGGGCGCGGTCATGTGCAGGAGATCGGCGGCGACTATGTCGCGGTGCAAGTGATGACCCTGGATGACATCGACCTGCAGGAGCTGCTTGCGGCCCCGGTGCATTACGCCGATGGGCGCCATGACAACTGGGGCAACGTGCCGGAGGAAACCCGCCACCTCTAGCTTTTCCACAGGCGAAAAAAAACCCCGCCGAAGCGGGGTTTTTCAAGACCATTACGACATCCTGTCGCTGCATCCTTGCACATGGTCGGTCATCCATGACCCTGAGCGCGTCCTGCGCTGCAGTTGGTGGGTGAAGATTAAGCCTGTCGCCCAATCGGCAACAGGCGAGATAGCAGCCAGCGCATGTAAGCCTTTCGCCATAGATCGACCTGCCAAAACCCCTAGGCCGCGTCTTCCAGAGCATGGATGGCCAATTCCGCCACTTGCAGTTGGTGTTCCGCGCTGGGTATGTCGCCGTCCTCCAGGAACCAGGCGGCGGACAGCCCGGTATAGGCCAGCACCCATTGCCGCAGGCGCTTGCGCTCCAGCCCGGCGGCCTGGGCGATGACCTCGACCTGGCGGGTGAAGCGCCGCGGATCGCTGCTGGTCGCCAGGTCCGGGTTGCAGATCAGGTTGGCGAAATCAAAACCGCGCTCGCCCATGACCCGCTTGGGATCGATCACCAGCCAGCCGCGTTCCTCGAAGTCCAGCACATTGTCGTGATGGATATCGCCGTGCAGCACCACCTGTTCCCGAGGGGTAGCCAGCAGTTCATCGGCCGTGGCCAGGCAGCGCAGGAAAACCCCACCCTCGCGCCGGGCGGCCGGGCGCAGGGCCTTGAACCATTCCTGCAGGCTCAACAGCGGCGGCAAGGGCGTCGCGCGTGGCGCATGCAGGCGTGCCAGGTTGGCGCAGACGATCCGGCTGACCTCGTCGTCTTCGCCGGCCAGGGCCATCTGCATCAGCGAACGCCGGCCCATGGCCCGCTCCATCAACAAACCATCGCCATGGTACGCGTAGACCCGGGCGGCGCCCTCCCCGGCCCACCAGACCATCAGGCGGTTACCGTATTTTTCCTCGTCGTCGAGGGCGATCTTCAGCATCGCCGGCGCATCGTCCAGGCGCACCGGCAACACGTGGCTGCCAGGGGTGACGATGGGCGCGCCATCGACCTGCAGGTTCCAGCGTTTCAGGTAAAACTCGAACATCCGTGACTCTTTCCGTTATGACTCGACAAAGGCCTGCAATTGACCCAGGGCATGATCCCATTGCTGGCTGATCACCTCCAGCGAGCGCCGGGCCTCGGCCAGCCGGCCCGGTTCGAAGGCCCACAGGCGCTCGCGCCCCAGCTTGGCGTCGCGCACCAGCCCGGCCTGCGCCAGCACCCGCAGGTGCTTGGTCACCGCCTGGCGGCTGATGTCGGTGCCGAGGGTCAACTGGCTGATCGACAGGGCGCCGCCGCCACACAGAATGGCGACGAGCCGCAGGCGGGTCTCGTCGCCCAGTGCCGCGAAGATCATGGCCGAGCCGTCCAGCGATGCCGCCACTGGCAGCAGGGATGTGGAAGGGGTATCAGGGGCCAAGGTAGGTCTCGATATTGTTCATCTGCTCGTCCCAGCCGCGGCTGTTCATGCGAAACGCCTTGAGCCGCCGCTCGGGTGGAATGCCATCGAACCCCGACTCGACCACCCGCAGCAAGGTGCCGCCATCCAGGTCTTCGAGCTCGAATTGCACCAGGGTGCTGGGCTCGGCGCAATAGTCGACTCCAGGCTCCACCGCGTACGGGTGCCAGCTGAAGGCGAACAGGTGTTCGGGCTCCAACTGCTCCACCAGCACATCCCAGACCAGGTGTTCATACCCGGGATAGGTAATCTGCCCCCGGGTGCGTTGCCCGACGACAAAACGCTGGCCCGCGAGCGCCACGCCGAACCAGCTGCCGAACGCCTCGGCATCCGACAGCGCGGCCCAGACACGAGAACGGGTTGCCTTGAGCAGGATCTTTCTTTCGATGCGATCTGATGAGTTCATGGGTCACCTCCAGTGATCACACCCTAGCTCGCCCTGGCAGAAGAGCAACCTTTAAGTTGCATTTTTTCGCAAAGACGGACACGCGGTCGTCGTCAGAGCTAGGATGCAGGCCAAAGAGCTGTCACCAACCAGAACCGGGCGGCCCGCAAAACGTCCTTGATGCCCCCTTGATCGTCCATCGCGAGAATCAGCATGAACCCACGTATTTTCCTGGCCCTGGCGCCGCTGCTGCTGACCCCGCTGGCCCAGGCCGCCGACTGTGCCAATGCCAGCACCCAGACCGCCATGAACCAGTGCGCCGCCGAGCTGCACCAGGCGGCGGACAAGGAACTGAATACGCTCTACCAGCGCATCACCCAGCGCCTGAAGGACAACCCGGACGGCAAAAAGCTGCTGGTCGGCGCCCAGCGCGCCTGGGTGGCTTTTCGGGATGCGGAATGCGGGTTCGCCGCCTCCGGGGTGGCCGGTGGCAGCGTCTACCCGTTGATCTACAGCAACTGCACCACCGACCTGACCAAGGCCCGGGTCGAGGCGTTCAAGACCTACCTCAAGTGCCAGGAAGGCGACCTCGGCTGCCCGGTGCCGGGGAATTGAATCGGCGGCGATCTTTAGATTTTTCGCGAGCAAGCTCGCTCCTACAGGGCGTCGCCGTTCCTGTAGGAGCGAGCTTGCTCGCGATGGCTAGCGCTCGAACACCTGGGCCGTGGTGATCGCCATGTCCCCGCCCGGCAGCTTGATGCTGCCGATCTGCTTCAGGCTGTCGGCATCGAAGATCGCCACGTCGTTGAAGGTCCCGGCCAGGTAGATCTTGCTGCCCGCCTTGTTGAAGGAAATGCAGTAGTAGGAATGCTCCAGGGTGGCGGCCTGGAGCAGTTTTTTCTGCTTGATGTCGTACTTGGCCAGGCGGTTGAGCACGCCGAACATCAGGTTCGGGTCCTTCGGCGAGCGCATCCCACTGAAGTAGATTTCCGTCAGCGGGCCGAAGTCGGTGGTTTCGCTCTTGCCGGTTTTCAAGTCGATGCTGAACAGGCCGTACAGGTACTCGGCGCTGGCCGGGTCCTGTTGCTGGTCCTTGAACTTGGCGGCGGTGTAGAGCAGCGAGAAATCATGGCGCCAGGTCTGCTGGTTCCACACGTAGAGCACGTCCGGCGCGCTGTAGTTCGGGCGTTTCCAGTGGCGGCTGGGGATCAGTACATCGAACTTGCCGGTCTTGGCGTCGACCTTGTACACATCCGCCCCGGCCACATAGAGCGAGCCGTCGTCGCCGCTCTGCATGATGGTCAGCTGCCGTGGCGCCGGGAAGCTGCGCACCGGCTTGGCCTTGAGCCCGGCGTCGGTGGCGTAGACGTCCAGCCGCGGCTGCTTGACCTCATAGCGGTCGTTGAGCATCTGGGTCGGGTTGGCCACGGTGTACAGCTCCTTGCCGTCGTGGCTGACGGTGAAGGCGAACATCGAGCGCGCCTTTTCCCCCGGCTGCTGGGTGATGCTGGCGTGGAACACCTGCTTGCAGCTGTCCAGCTCGACCCCGTAGACATCGGCGTAGTGGTTGTTCAGCACGTAGGCGACCTTGCGGTCCGGCGCCAGCTGCACGGTGCCGGGGCCGAAGGCGTCGGGCATCTTGCAGGTCTTGTACAGCGTGTCGCTGGCCAGGTCGATCACGTGCAGGTTATTCGGATAGTTGGTGGTGACCATGTATTCATGGCCGGCGTTGAGGGCCTTGTCACTGTTGTCATCGGCCAGGACGCTGAGGGAACAGGCCCCCAGGACGGCGGAAGCGGCCAGGCCGCAGGCATTGATCAAGCGCATGCTGGAATCCTTCTACTGACCGATTACTTGTCTTTAGGGAACACGGTGCCGAGGTTGCGCCAGTTCTCGTTGGAGGCCTGGGCGTCCTTGTTCCAGTCGGGGTAGGTGCTCATCATGTCCGGCACCTGGGCCGGCCACCAGCAAGGGTCGGAGCAACCGTAGAGGTCGGCCTCCATCGGCTGGCACAAGGACGACACGCCACCGAAGGCATCGATTTCCCAGCCCGGGTCGGTGGTCGAGGCACAACCGGCCACCGAACTCATGGCGACCACCTCTTCGATACGGTTCTCGTCGGCGGCCTGTTCCAGTTTCTGGGCTTTGTTATTGATCGGCTTGAGATGTTTCATGTCAGTGGGCCTTGCGCGGAGTGATGTAACTGCTGATGAACGCAGGGTTGCGGGCCATGATCCGGCTGTAGACCTCGATGCCGAAATCCACCCAGTCACGCATCAGTTCGCAATAGTGATAGGTCGGGTGCGCCGGGTCGCCGTAGCGGGCGTAGCTCTCGTGGTAGCAGCCGCCGGAACACAGGTTGCGGATGCGGCAGCTGTCGCAGCCGGTGTTGCTGCGGTCCAGGCGCTGGGACAGGAAGTCGTTGAGCTCCATCTGCTTCACCCCGCCCTCGCGCACGTTGCCGAAGGTCGGCAGCGATGAGCCGGTAAAGCGGTGGCACAGGTTCAGCTCGCCCTTGTGGTCCACCGCCAGCATCTTCAGCCCGGCGCCACAGGGCAGCGCCTTCTTGTGGCCTTCGTGGATATCGGTGATCAGCTGGTGCAGGTTGGAGAAACCGATATTGCGATGCTCCAGGGCCGCCTCCAGGTAACGCCGGCCCAGGCGCTTCATGCTGGCGAAGACTTCGATCAGTTCTTCGCCTGTGAGGTTGAAGCTGCTGATGTCGCCCGAGGTCACCGGGGCAAACCCGACCTCGGCGAAACCCAGTTCGTTGAACAGGTGGTCCCAGATGGTTTCCACATCGGTGACCCCGGTGGTCAGGGTCACCCGTGCGCCGACCGGGCGGCTGTCGTAGCGCGCCAGCAGCATCTGCGCCTTGCGCCGCACCACGTCATAGGTGCCCTGCCCGCCCACGGTGATGCGGTTGCGGTCGTGCACGGTCTTCGGCCCGTCGATGCTCACCGACAAGCCAAAGCGGTGGGCATTCAGGTAGTCCACCGTTTCCTCGGTGAGCAGCGTGGCGTTGGTGGTCATGACGAACTCGACGAACTTGCCCGCCTCGCGAAAACGCTTCTCGCAATAGTCGACCATGTACTCGATCAGCTTGCGGTTGCTCAGCGGCTCGCCACCAAAAAACACCACGGTGAAACGCTCCTCGTCGGGGGATTCCTTGAGCAGCATTTCCACCGAGGCGATGGCCGTCTCGATGTCCATCTTCTTGCCCGCCGAGGGCTTGTCCAGGTCTTCCTTGTAGCAGTAGGTGCAACTCAGGTTGCAGCCGGTGTTGACGTTGAGCACCACGGTGTTGATCGCCGTGCGCTCGACCCGCTTGACGGTCCATTCCTCAGTCAGCGGCGAGCCGTCGCTGACCAGTTCCAGGGCGATCAGCTCGCGCAGGGTCTCGTTGATTTCCTCGCCGTCGTACTGGCTGGCCAGTCGCTGGATCAGCTCAGTGGAAGAGCAACCCGGCCCGCGCAGGGCATCGATGATGCTGCCGGTCAAGGCATCGCTGGCGAACAGCGAACTGCTGGGGATATGGAACAGCATGCGGTCGGCATCGACCTGCACTTCGTGCAGGTTGCGTTCGACCAGATTCAAGATAGCGCCCATTGCAAACCTCCTGTGCCGGCCCCCTTTTGGCGGGGGCCCGCGGTCATTCCGAAAGGGTGTCGTCAATCACGGACCGCGCCTTAGGGGATGGGTGGATTGTTCCAGCGTTGCACGGTGACGATCAGGTGGCCTGCGCCGGTCAGGGATTTCCCAGCGTCGTCGACGGCGGCGATCACCTTGAGGTTGCCGGCGTTGTTGGTGGACATCTTGCGCTGCGGGTTCGGCCCGGCATCGCCTGGAATGAACACGCCGCTGTCGGCCTGCATCTGGCCTGCGAACTTGACGTCCTCGTCTTCCCTGGCGCGCTCGTCGAAGGCCTCGACCTTCCACTGCGCCGGGAACACGCCGATGCGATACGGCTTGCCATCGGCGCCCTTGCCCCAGGCTTCGGCATCGAAACGGCCCTGGACTTTCGGCGTCGAACCGCCGCCCTCGCCGATCCGCGCCACCGAGAACTCCGGCACCACCTTGACTTCGGAGATGCTGCTGTAGACCGACAGCGTCGGGCCTTTCAGCGTGCCGACGGTGACGTTGCGCAGGCCCGGTTGGGCATTGGCGGCCGCCTTGAGCCTGACCTTGATCCGCTCCGCGCTCTGCTCGATGACCTCGAGCACTTCCACGCCTTTGCCAAAGCCCGGCTTGCCGGTGAGGCCGCTGCCGATCAGGGTGACTTCAGCTTCAGCACCGGCCTTCAGATAACCCGGCTGCACCGCCAGCAAACGGCTGCTGCCCTGTCTGGCGGCGACGAAGTCCAGGCCGCGCTCGTCGTGCTCGGCCTCGAACATCCGGCCCTGCAATGCATTGCCTTTGGCAGCGAACACCTGGCGCATGCTCACGCCGTCGATGCTGACATTGCCGCGCCATTCGTAGCCGCTGTAGAGGATCGCGCTGCCCTCGCCGTTGAACGGGCTACCGTCGGCGTACTGGCCCTTGATGCTGACCTTGAAGCTGTCGTTGCCATCGACAGCGACGCTCATCACCCCGGCCAGTTCGCCCTTGCCCGGCAGGTGGCCGCTGAAGCTCCAGTCGCCCACCAGGGTCTCGGCCTTGGGCGCGCTAGCCAGCCATTGGGCCCAGGCCGGGTTGTCCAGCGGATAACGCTTGGCCAGCAGCGGCACCATCTCCTTGCGCGCCAGGTCGAACCAGTCGCGGTCGCGGGACAGTGCCTGGTATTCCAGGGACGGCCATTGGCCGAGGTGGAAGTTCACCAGGCGTTCCCACTCCTGGGCCGGACGCCGTTGCAGGGCGACCCGCGCGCCGGAGTGGCAGCGGCCGCACATCTGGCTGGTTGGTTCGTCGAACTTCTCCACCGTGTTCAGGCGCCGCTCCAGGGCGTAACGCACGCCGTCGGTTTCGCTCGGCGCCAGGCCCTGGGTGTCGGCCAGGTATTTGACCAGGGTGCGGCGATCGTCGTCGCTGATCTGCAGGCCATGCATGACCTGCATGCGGGCGATGCTCATCAACCAGCCTTCCGGGGTCTTGCGCTGGTGGCTGATGCGGCTCAGGCCGCCCGCCGTTTCCGGGGTATGGCAGCCCTGGCAGGTTTCTTTGAGGATGGCCTGGGCATCACGCGCCGCAAGGCTGGGAGGGGAGTGCAAGGCGGCGCAGACCGCCAGCGCCAGCAGGCCGCTGGACGTGCCTGCTCGGAGTGTTCTCTTGATCAAGGTCGGACCTCCACGGAGCTTTTTATTAGCGAGCTTTATTATTGTTGTGCGTCGTTTTTATGGTTTCTGCCATGCCCGGTGGCGCTGGGCACGGAGGCAAGAGAAACGGCTGGGTTGAGCAATACACGGAGCGTGCCAGCTTACAAATGATGTGTTTTATCAATGAGTTGCTGAAGTTCAAGGACACATCTCCCAGGCAACCGCCGGCCGACCGCGTTTAATTTCGCGACAACTGTTCCACTCTGAGACGAGACCCGCCTACACCCGCAAAAGCAGAGGAGTCTTGAGAGCTAAGCACAGGAAGGGAGAGATGGCTGGCGGCGGGACAGCATTCTGAATCACCCCGAGAAATGGCTGTGGCGCCCTCCTCGGCAGCTGCTACGATGCCTGGCTTAACCGCTTCAGCCACCGGCCCTGACAGGAATCGCGCCATGCTCAATGCCCTGCTTTTCGATCTCGACGGCACCCTGACCGACACCGACCAACTGCACCTGCTGGCGTTGCAGCAGTTGTTGCTGGAGGAAGAGGGCCGGGTGTTCACCCAGGAAGAGTTCGCGGCCCATGTCAGCGGCCAGGCCAATGCCAATATGTGCCGCTACCTGTTTGCGCAGCGCTCGGTGGCCGAGCACGAGGCTTTCGCCGACCGCAAGGAAGTGCGCTTTCGCCAGCTGTCGCCACGACTGACGCCGATGCCGGGCCTGCTGCGCCTGTTGGATTTCGCCCGGGAACGCGGCATCGGCGTCTGCGTGGTGACCAATGCGCCACGGGCCAATGCCGAGCACATGCTCGACGTGCTGGGGCTGGGCGATCGCTTCGACAGCGTGCTGGTGGCCGAGGAATTGCCGCGGGCCAAGCCCGACCCGCTGCCCTATCTCACCGGCCTGGAATGCCTGGGCGCCAGCGCCGAGGCCGGGATAGCCTTCGAGGACTCGATCCCCGGCCTGACCGCCGCGGTCGGGGCCGGGGTCTTCACCGTCGGCCTGGCCACCAGCCAGAGCCCCGAGGCGTTGCTGGCCGCTGGCGCGCATCTGGTGGTCGAGGATTTCAACGACCCGCGATTGTGGGCGGTGATCGAGCGGATGCTCGGCCCACGCTGAGACCGGGCACTGCCCGGTCCGATCGGCAAACCCAGAAATATCCCTAGGCTTTTTCAGTTGTGTCTGATGGTCCGGCGCGCGTTGGCTCTTGAAGATAGCGCCCCGCACGCCTGTCGTATCAAGGACCTTCATGAACGCCCTCACCTCCCTTTCCCTGCTGGCCCTGCTGGGCCTTGCAGCCAGCACGGGCCACGCCCAGGAAGACCTCGAACCGGCCCCGCCGGAAGCCACCAGCAGTTGCCTGACCCGGGGCGAAGCCATCAAGAGCAGCCTGGAAAAACTCCTGCCCGACCCTGAGCAGCGCCAACTGGCCGGCCTGCAACGGGCGCTGGAACCGCTCAGCGACTATTGCGACGGCCTGCACTTCGAGCACAACCCGCCCCTGCGCCAGGCCGAATACCAGGTGATATTGCGCCAGATGGAACTCGACGCCGCGCAGCGTTATGGCGACCCGCGCATCATCGACAAACGCAAGGCCCGGCTGACCCACGCCCTGCAAGTCCTGCAATACGCCCTTGGCGCCCACGGCAACTGAAGCGGTTTCTTGCCCGATAAGCTTCATCACCGGCTCGCTTCGGCGAGCCCGGGCCTCCTTCAGCGCCAGACTTTCCCAACAGATTCAACGACCTGCGAAATCCGTTCGGGAGTATTCAGAATTCCTCGTGAATGGGAATGCAACCAATTGTTATGCAAGGAATTTTCTAATATTTAGCTAAGATTGTTCTGACTCGTGCCGATGGATTTTGTAGGACACAGGGAGCAATCTGGAAATGAGAAACAATCAGCCCGTTACACAACGTGAAGTGGCTTTAGGGTCAAACCAGAAACTCATCTCCACCACCGATGCCCATGGCGTCATCAGCTACTGCAACGATGCCTTCGTCGACATCAGCGGTTTCGACCGCGACGACCTGATCGGCGCTCCACAGAACATTGTCCGTCACCCCGATGTCCCCCCCGCGGTATTTGCCCATATGTGGGCGGCGCTGAAACAGGGCCAGCCGTGGATGGGCATCGTCAAGAACCGCTCGAGAAATGGCGACCATTACTGGGTCAACGCCTACGTCACGCCGATTTTCGAGGGCAGCCGGATCGTCGGCTACGAATCGGTCCGGGTCAAACCCAGCACCGAACAGATCCGCCGCGCGCAAGGCCTCTACCAGCGTCTCAACCGCAAGCAGCCGGCCATCCCCCGTCGGCATCGCTGGCAACCGGCCCTGCTGGGCTGGACGCCGTTCCTGGCCACGGGCCTGGCCGGTGGCCTGAGCGGCCTCTGGCTGGCGCCGCCTTTGGCGCTGGCGGTGGCCGCCGGGCTCTCCGTGCCCCTGGCGCTGCTGGCGATGCAGCGCCAGGGCAATGCCGCCCGGCGCCTGCTGCAACTGGCCGACTCGTCCACCTGCGACCCCTTGATCGCGCAGATGTACAGCGACGCCCACGGCCCCCAGGCATGCCTGGAAACCGCCTTCGTCAGCCAGGACGCGCGGCTGCAAACCTGCCTTACCCGCCTGCAGGACAGCGCCGAACAGCTCAATGCCCTGGCCAGCCGCTCCGATACCCTGGCCAGCGACAGCTCCCGTGGCCTGGACCGCCAGCGGGTGGAAACCGAGCAGGTGTCCGCCGCGGTCAACCAGATGGCCGCCACCACCCAGGAAGTGGCCAGCCATGTGCAGCGCACCGCCGACGCCACCCAGGCCGCCAACCAGTTGACCGGGCGTGGGCGCGAAGTGGCCCGCGATACCCGTGAAGCCATCGAACGCCTGTCCCAGGTGGTCGGCGAAACCGGGCAGAACGTGGCGCAACTGGCCAGGGACAGCGACGAGATCGGCACCGTGGTCGATGTGATCAAAAGCATCGCCGACCAGACCAACCTGCTGGCGCTCAACGCCGCCATCGAAGCAGCCCGCGCCGGTGACATGGGCCGCGGTTTCGCGGTGGTGGCCGACGAGGTGCGCCAGCTGGCCCAGCGCACCGCACAATCCACCCAGCAGATCCATGAACTGATCACCCAGTTGCAGAGTTCCTCGCAAAACGCCGTGCAGAGCATGGAAAGCGGCCAGCGCCAGGCCGAGGAAGGCGTGGCCCGGGTACTGGAGGCGGACCAGGCGCTGCTGGGCATCAGCGAGGCGGTGGCCAACATCACCGAGATGACCACCCAGATCGCCGCCGCCACCGAGGAGCAGAGCGCGGTCGCCGAGGAAATCAGCCGCAATATCAGCACCATCGCGCAACTGGCCGACCAGACCTCGGAGCAGGCCCATCACTCGGCCGAACTGAGCAAGGAACTGACCCGCACCGCCACCACCCAGTACTCGCTGGTGGAGCGTTTCAACCGCTAGGTTCGATGTGTGTGTACGGGTTTATCGCGAGCAAGCTCGCTCCTACAAGTAATGCGCAAACCCTGTAGGAGCGAGCTTGCTCGCGAAAAACGTCAACGATAACGCGTATTGCCCGGTTTAACGCGGTGTGCTGGAGCTCTTCGTCGGAACGCCGCCCGGAGACAAGCTCGCGCTTACAAAAGGCCTTAACTGATCGGCATTACGCCAATGCGCGGGCTTTTTTATTCTTCAAGGGCCGTCTCAGTCGGCCGCCAACTGCTGCCGGTACTCCTTCACGTAACCGTTGGCCAACTGGTCCTTCTGCTTGTCGTCGAGGATCTTGCCGGCCATCTGGAAGAACTTCTGTTCTTCTTCCTCCAGGTGGTGATGCACCTTGTCCACCAGCCTCTTCGCCGTGGCCAGCCAGGCCGGGCTGGACATCTCGGTGTCGTCCAATGCCTCCATCAACTCGTCCATCGCATGGTGCTCGGCAATCGCGTGCCGGCTCAGGTCGACGCCGTTGTCGTGCTCCATCAACGGCAGGTAGAAGAAGCGTTCCTCCGCCGTCTCGTGGGCCTGTACTTCGGCCTTGAGCTGGGCGTAGGCCGCGCTGCGTTCGGGGCTGTCCCCCGAGGTGCGCATCAGTTCGGCAGCGTAGCCGCGCTGGCGTTCATGGCTCTCACGCAGGGCTTCGAATATGTTCACGGGCACATCTCCACGGCAGGCTTGTCTTGACTAGACACTGGCCGTTCGACGGCAGTTCAACCGCAGATAATGGCCGTCCCCCCTCTGTAGGAGCAGCCGGTCGACGCTCGATTGCTCGCGATGACGGACTGGCGTTCGACGCGAAAACCAGAGGGTCCGTGCCGACCTCTCGCCAGCAAGCTGGCTCCTACAGGCGGATGGGGGCCAGGCGTTACTGCTCCTCGGTCTTCTGCTCCTGGCAGTCCTTGAGCAGTTGCTGTTCCTTGGCGGTGTGGTCGGCTTCCAGGAAGCTCAACAGGCCGCTGTCGCCCTGGGTGTGCCAGCGGTAGCTGTTCTGCTCGTCGTCGGCGACATACAGCGCGCCGGAGGCTGCGCGGGCGATATGCATCGGTATCAGCTGGCCCTTGTAATACAGGGTGGCGAACGAGGCGCCGTTATCGATGTTCAGGTACGCCGCCTGCACCTCTACCCCACCCTCGCAGCGGTAGCTGGCCAGGCTGCTCTGGTACGCCGGCAGTTCCGGCTCGGCCGGGGTCGTCGCGGCCTGGGCGAACAACGGCGCCAGCAGCAAGGTGGTTCCCAGAATCGTTGCAATCTTCAATGTACAGCTCCTTGTTCAGTGCACTTTCATGACAGGCCCCTTTACGACGAAGCAGGCCCCCATAAGTTCAGGCCGGGGTGTCTCAAGGCATTCGCAATTTGCGACAGCTTGTATCCGCAGCCCTTCCGTCACATCAAATAAACCCTATTAAAATCATATAGTTAATCGCAATTAAAAACTGGCACAGCGGTTGCGAAAGCCCTCGCCTCACGCATAACAAGAGGTTCTGTCATGGCTATTGCAACCCTGCTCCCCGCCACCACCGCCTTTATCCAGCGCGCCCCGCGCATGCTGATCGGCGCCGAATGGGTCGAGGCCGCCGACGGCCAGACCATGCCGCTGCACAACCCGGCCACCGGCGAGCAACTGTGCGTGGTGCCGCGGGCCACGGTGGACGATGTCGACCGCGCGGTGCTGGCTGCGCGCCAGGCCTTCGACGATTCGCCCTGGAGCCGCACCCGCCCGCGGGAACGGCAGAACCTGCTGTGGAAACTCGCCGACCTGATGCAGCGCGACGCCGAGCTGCTGGCGCAACTGGAGTGCCTGAACAACGGCAAGAGCGCCGCGGTGGCCCAGGTCATGGACGTGCAACTGGCCATCGATTTTTTGCGCTACATGGCCGGCTGGGCGACCAAGATCGAAGGCAGCAGCGTCGAGGTCTCCGTACCGCTGATGCCCGACCAGCAGTTCCACAGTTTCATCCGCCGCGAGGCGGTGGGCGTGGTTGGCGCCATCGTCGCCTGGAACTTCCCGCTGCTGCTGGCCTGCTGGAAGCTCGGCCCGGCCCTGGCCACCGGCTGCACGGTGGTGCTCAAGCCGGCCGACGAAACCCCGCTGACCGCGCTGAAACTCGCCGAACTGGTGCAGGAAGCCGGCTACCCCGACGGCGTGTTCAACGTAGTCACCGGCACCGGCATCACCGCGGGCTCGGCCCTGACCCACAACCCACGGGTGGACAAGCTGACCTTCACCGGCTCCACCGCAGTGGGCAAGGAAATCGGCAAGATCGCCATGGATTCCATGACCCGGGTCACCCTGGAACTGGGCGGCAAGTCGCCGACCATCGTCATGGCCGATGCCGACCTGGGCAGCGCCGCGGCCGGCGCCGCCAGCGCGATCTTCTTCAACCAGGGCCAAGTCTGCTGCGCCGGCTCCAGGCTGTATGTGCAGCGCAAGCACTTCGACAATGTGGTGGCCGATATCGCCGGCATCGCCAACGCCATGAAGCTCGGCAGCGGCCTGGACGCCAGCGTCGACATGGGCCCGCTGATCTCCGCCCGGCAGCAGGAACGGGTCTGGCGCTATATCGAGATGGGCCGGGACAGCGGCGCCACTATCGCCTGCGGCGGCGAGCGGTTCGGCCCCGGCTATTTCGTCAAGCCGACGGTAATCGTCGACGTCGACCAGCAGCACTCGCTGGTGCAGGAAGAGATCTTCGGCCCGGTGCTGGTGGCCATTCCTTTCGACGACGAGGCCGATGCCCTGCGCCTGGCCAACGACAGCCCCTACGGCCTGGGCGCGAGCATCTGGTCCAACGACCTGGCGGCGGTGCACCGGATGATCCCGCGGATCAAGTCCGGCTCGGTCTGGGTCAACTGCCATAGCGCCCTCGACCCGGCGCTGCCGTTCGGTGGCTACAAGATGTCCGGCGTGGGCCGGGAAATGGGTTACGCGGCGATCGAGCATTACACCGAGCTGAAATCGGTGCTGATCAAGCTCTGACGACCCGCGATAGCCCATAGCACAAGCGCTCCTCAACGGCGACGCCGGGGTCTGTCCGGCGTCTCCCGACGACTGGTTCAGGGTCGCCGACCCGCTGCCCGGCCCGCGCCCCGAACGGCTGCTACGCTCAGCCCGAGCCGGCTCGACAGCTGCCCTGCGAGCCTGGCTCACCCACCTTCAACCCACACCTCATCACCACCGAAAACCCGAGGGAAGCATCATGGGATCAAATGGATATGATCACGACGGGGTCCAATGCGGATGCCACAACCCCATCTGGAACGCTCTGAAGGACACACTCGACCCGGCCAGCCATACCGCCAGCCAGCCACAGGACGCCAATGAGCTGGCCAAGGAACCGGCCGGCGAGTCCATCATCTTTACCAACGGCACCATCTACCCCTTGCGCGACGGCAACATGGACGAACGGGTCGAGGCCCTGGGCATCCACGCCGGCGACGTGGTCGCATCCGGCACCCTGGCCGCCGTCGAAGCCCGCATGAACACCCTGGGCATCACCTACAAAAAGCAGTCGTTGAACGGCAGGACCCTGTTGCCCGGCCTGATCGAACCCCACGCCCATATCGTGCAGAGCTGTGCCATGGAAGGCTGGCTGAACCTGGGGGCCATCGATACCGACAACCCCGATGAGCACAAGAACCAGCGGCTACGGCCCACCTATGACTGGCTCTGGTTGAAAAGCACCATCCAGGCCAACCTGCCCAAGGACAACTCGACCTGGATCCTCGGCCATCAGGTCGATCCGGCGCTGATGCCCTTCCAGGTCGTACCCCACGGCCTGAACAAACTCATCACCTTCCACTGCGGCCCCGGCGACGACATCGGCAACCTGGACACCATCGACAAGCAGCATCCGATGCTGCTGATCAGCGCCTCCATGCACACCGCCTACCTGAACACCGCGGCCAGCGATGCGGTGTTCAAGAAGACCGGCGTCAGGGCCGACAACGGTGTCCTGCAGGAAGCCCAGGTGCTGGCCGCCATCAAGAGCATTCCCCTCAGGCAGCAGCTGGAAATACTCAATATCTTCAAGCACCTCGAAGACTACTTCGACAAGGCGTCGCGCCGCGGGATCACCCTGCTCTACGACGCGATGATGGACCCCCAGTCGAAGCGGGTACTGGGCGCCTACTTCCTGACCCGCCCCAGGAAGCTGCGGATCGGTTATGCCGCCGCCTGCGATGGCACGCCCGAGGCCATCGGCAAGCTGCCGCGCTACCAGCCGGTCAGCCGGGAACAGGCCAAGCGCTTCTACCAGGGCTCGGTCAAGCTGGTGTCGGACGGCTCCAACCAGGGGCTGACGGGCTACCAGGCCACGCGCTACTGCTGCGAGGCGACGCGGCCGGTGGGCAACTTCAACTTCTGCGACCAGGACCACACCCCGGTGACCCCACCCGATGCCTACAAGACCGTGGTGCGCAATGCCGTCGAAACCGGCTGGCCGCTGATGATCCACGCCAACGGCGACCGGGCCATCGAGTTCACCCTGCAAGCCTACGAGGCGGCCTTGCAGGGCGGCAGCGCCCTGGAAAAACGCCACCGCATCGAGCACTGCTCGCTGCTGACCGCGGGCACCCTGCAGACCCTGCAGCGCCTGGGCCTGTCGCCAAGCTTCCTGATCGGTCATGTCGGCTACTGGGGCTATGCCTTCAAACAGGCGATCTTCGAAGGCAAGGCCGAGCAGATGCTCGACCTGTGCCAGTCGGCCCTGGACCATAACCTGAGAATGACCCTGCACAGCGACTGTTCGGTAACACCTTTGGGGCCGCTGCGTTCCATGGAGCAGGCGGTGACCCGCAAGATGGAAGGCATTCGCGATGCCCAGGGGCGGTTCGTCCACGACCCAAGGCTGCAACCGATCCTCAATGAAGCCGAATGCCTGACGCGTAAGCAGGCCTTGAAAGCCATCACCTATGACGCGGCCTGGCAGTGCCACGCCGAAGGCTGGACCGGGTCCCTGCAGGACGGTTATTTCGCGGACCTGGTGATTCTCGAGCAGGATCCCCTCGACGAGAAAGTGCCGGCCACCCACATCAGGGACATCAAGGTCTGTGAAACCTGGAAAGGCGGCCACCGGGTGTACGTCAATCCCGATCGCTGATCGTCAGCTGTCGCAAGCCGGGCGGCGGGGTTTGGATGGCCGCTGCGCGGATCGCGAGCAAGCCTCGCTCCTACGGAAGATGAGAGCCCCTGTAGGAGCGAGGCTTGCCCGCGATCATTCGCCCAGGCGCCACACATCCGACGATCGATCGCGGGTGCCTTTGCGGCGGCTGCGCCGCCGATCGCAGCCTGCGGCAGCGGCTACAAAAGCCGCCACCGTCGCCTCAAGGCTGGTATCCCTGCCCCAGCAACCAGCCGCGCACGGCCTTGTCCTGCTCCGCGCTCAGACCCGCCAGCAGCTGTTGCGCCGGCTCGTTGGGCAAGCGGCGCAACAGCGGCGCCAGCTCCACCCCTTGCACATGCCAGATGCCCAGCGGCTGGTCCGGGGTGATCACCACCTCGGCTTCGTCCACCAGGCCGTCGCGCAATACCGGGGCGCGCTCGATGCGCAGGGCGGAAAAGTCCGCGACGCGATGCGCCGGCTCGCGGTCCGGCCATTGCCGGCGCACCTGCCAGAACGGCTGTTCGGCCCAGCGCTGCTCGTCGGCGTAGAAATCGCGGCCGATGCGGGCAAAACGCAGGAACAATTGCTCCACCCGCTGGGCATGGAAGCGCTGCGCCAGCGCCGCCCGTTCGGGCCGTTGCAGCAGCGTGTTGATCACCGCCGGCGCCTGCAACGCCGAGGACAGCGACTGGAAGATCCCGTTGCCCGACAGCGGGTCCACGGCCATGGCCGCATCGCCCACGCGAATCCAGTTGGCGCCACACACCTGCGGGCAGAGGATCGCCGTGCTACTGCGTGCGTGCAGCTGCACATCGTGCTGCGGCCCGTCAGCGAAAAACGCCCGCGCCAGGGCCGAAGCCTGGCGTCGCTGGCGGCAGTAATCCAGCAACTGCGCCTTGCCCGGCAGCGCGGCGCTGGCCACGTCCACCGTCAGTTGCCAGTAACACTGGCCGTCGGCCTGGCGCGCCATCCAGGCCCAGCCATCCTCCAGGCTGTGCACGGCGCTGGCGGTGCTGCCCGGCGCGCCCTGCCAGCGGTTGAGCAGGCTGAGCGTCTCCGGGCCCCGCAGGCCTTTGCCCAGTTCTTTACTCAATGCAGGCGCCTGGCGCCCGCGGGCCTCCACCAGAAAGTCCGCGAAACGCTCGGCCTGCCCCTCGATCCGCAGCCGATGCCCGCTCGCCGTCGACTGCACCTCCAGCACCCGGCCCTCGATCAGCTCGACCCCGGCCTCGCGCAAATCCTCACGCAGGCCGCGATCGAAACGCGGGCGATCCAGCAGGTATTCGACGTTCTGCCCATGGCTCTGGCCGTTCCACGCCACCTGACGCTGGGACGCCTGCAACGCCGCCTCCAGCCCACGCCCCAGGCCGGCGCCACGCTGGGCTTCGAGCACCCGCAGCGACACCCCTTCGAGCGCCGGGAAACGCCGCCACTCACTGACCAGCGCCACCTCATAGCCCAGGCGGCGCAAGCCCAGGGCCACCGCAGCCCCCGCCGGGCCGGCGCCGAGCACCAGGATCGGCTTCATGTCCAGCCGCGCCGTTCGGGGCCGTGATAGCGGGCGTGGGTCCGCAGCCACTGGACCACCTGCGGGTTATCGGCGTCGCGGTGTTCGCCGAGGTAGCGGGCGATATGCCCGCTCAATGCCGCGCAGCCCAGGCTGGCGCCGGACTGGCCGGGGTGGCTGCCCTGCACACAGGCGGCGAAGTCGGCCTGCTGGCTGTCGAGCCACGACCATTCGCCGGGGGTGCAACGGGCATCGCCGGTGACCCGCAGCACCCCCGGGTAACGCGCCGGGTACACCCCCTCGCCCTGGGCCGGCGTCGAGGCGCACAACAGCACGCCACGGGCCAGGGCGGCCGCGCAGGCTTCGCGCAACAGGCGGCGGTCCTGGCGCAGCCCCAGGCTGAGGTTGACCAGCCGCACCTGCTGGCTCACCAGCCAGTCCAGGGCGCTGGCGATCTGCAGCGCACTGGTCACCCCGCGCTGGTCGAACACCTGGGCCACACAGAAACGCGCCTGGGGCGCCCGCGCGCTGATCGCCTCGATAATCGCGCTGCCGTGGCCGAGGGGGTCTTCGCGCAAGTCGCCCTCACCGACCCCGTCTTCCACCAGGTAGAAGCGCCGCCCGGCCACCACCTGCGGGCGTTGCACGGCCGTATGCCCGCTGTCGACCACGCCGATCCGCAGCTCAGGCTTCATGGGGCACCTTCACGGAGTGCAACACGCCGTCCACCAGCTCGAAACGCAAGTCGGCGTCGGCCAGGGTCGACGGCCGATGGCTGATCAGGATCCGCGTGCGTCCGGCGAACAGCCGGTCGATGGCCTCGATCACTTCGCGCTCGGTGCTTTCGTCCACCGCCGAGGTGGCTTCGTCCAGCACCAGGATCAACGGGTCCTGGAGCAGCGCGCGGGCAATCGCGATCCGTTGTTTCTGCCCGCCGGACAGCTGCTGGCCGCGCTCGCCCAACGGGCTGTCCAGGCCCTCGGGCAGCGATTCGATCAGGCTGTCCAGTTGCGCCAGCCGCGCCACCTCGGCCACCGCCGCGCGCGGTGCGTCGGGCACGCTGTAGGCCAGGTTGTCGGCCAGGCTGCCGCGGAACAGCACGATGTCCTGGCTGACCACGGCGATGCGCCGGCGCAGCTCGAACAGGTCGAGCTGGCGCAGGTCGATACCGTCCAGCAGCACCTGCCCGGACTGCGGGTCGTGGTGGCGTTGCAGCAGGTCGATCAGGGTCGATTTGCCGACCCCGGAACCGCCACCCAGGGCCACCTTCAGGCCATAGGGAATGCGTGCCTCGATGCCGCGCAGGGTGCTCGGCCGCCCCGGGTGGCTGAAGTGCAGATCACGAAAATACAGCTCGCCACCGCTGGGCATCGGCAACGGTTGCGCCGGCGTGGTCACGCTCGGTTGCTCGCCGCGCAGCTCCATGACCCGGCCCAGGCTGACGCTCATGCGCTGGATCGCCACGTACAGCCCCAGCAGGCTCTGCACCGGCCCCACGGCCATGCCCAGGTAAGTGGAAAAGGCAATCAGCGCGCCCAGCTGCCAGGTGCCCTGCACCACCCAATAGCCGCCGATCAGGAACGCACAGGCCCGCGACAGCGAAGTCAGGGTGCCGGGCACCGCCTGGGTGAAGAACTCGCTGACCTGCAGGCGCAGCAACTGGCTCATGTAGCCCTGCCCCAACTGTTCCAGGCGCCGCGCCTCGCGCTGTTGCTGGCCGGCGCTCTGGATGAACTTCATCACCGGCAGGGTCTCGACCATGAACGACGACATGTCCGCCGAACGCTCGCGCAGTTGCCGCACATCGCGCTCGACCTTGCGCCGCATCCAGCGCAGCCAGAGCACGTCCAGCGGAATCAGCAGCAGCGCCAGCAGCGACAGCTGCCAGGACAGGGTCACCAGCAGCGCCAGGGCCACCACCAGGCCGATCACGCTGGACACCGCGGAGAACAGCGAATCGACGGCAAAACGCTGGATCTCCGCGACGTCGCCATCGAGCCGCGACATCAGGTCGCCGATCCGCCGCTGGCCGTAGAAGCCCGGCGACAGGCGCTGCAAATGGCGGTACAGGTCGTCGCGCAGGGCGAACAGGATCCGCCCCGACAGGCGCGTGTGCAGGTAGCGGTTGATGCCCGACAGCGCGGTGCCCAGCAGCCCGGCGAGAATCATCAGCCCGGCGATCCACGCCAGCCTCGGGAAATTGCGCGCCAGCAGGCCATCGTCGATCAGCAGCTTGGTCAGCCACGGCTGCACCAGCACCAGCAACGAGGCGCAGACCGACAGCGCCAGCAACCCGGCGATGGCCAGGCGCTGCGGGCGGACAAACCCGTACAGCCAGCGCAAGGCGGCTTGCAGGGCCGCGGGGTCGGGGCTGTCCACCAGCCGGCTGAGCAGGCGCGCCATCAGCTGCGCAACTGCTTGAGCTTGCGGTACAGGGTCGCGCGACTGATGCCCAGGGCATCGGCGGCGGCGGAGACATTGCCCTGGTGGCTATCCAGCGCCTGGCGGATCAGCTCCAGCTGGTTCTCGCGGATGCTGCCGCTGGCCGGGCGTTCGCTGGCGTTGAGATCGTCAAGCATGCTGTCGGGCAGGTGCTCCAGGCCCAGGACCACGTCGCCCGCCTCGCGCATGGCCAGGGCGGTGCGCAGGACCATCTCCAACTGGCGAATGTTGCCCGGCCAGTGATAGCCGGCCAGCAACTGGCGCAGGTCCTCGGCCAGGGCCGCGCCGGGGCTGCCGAGCTTGGCCAGCAGGACCTCCAGCAACGCGTCGAAGTCCTCGCGCTCGCGCAGCGCCGGGAGCATCACGCTGATGCCGTTGACCCGGTAGAACAGGTCCTCGCGAAACTGCTTGTCGGCCACCTGCTGCTTGAGGTCGCGGTGGGTGGCGCAGATCAGCGCGACGTCGATGTCCTGTTCTTCGCCGGCGCCCAGCGGCGCTACCTTGCGGTCCTGCAGCACCCGCAACAGGCGCGCCTGCAAGGCCAGCGGCATATCGCCGATTTCATCGAGGAACAGGGTGCCGCCCTGGGCCTGTTGCAGGCGGCCGATCATGCCGCCACGGCGCGAGCCGGTGAAGGCGCCCTCGCGATAACCGAACAGCTCCGACTCGATCAGGCCCTCGGGGATCGCCGCGCAGTTCACCGCGATAAAGGGCTTGTCGGCGCGACTGCCCGCCATGTGCAGGGCGCGGGCGATGACCTCCTTGCCGGTGCCGGTTTCCCCCAGCAGCAACACCGGCAAGGCATTGGCCAGGCCCTGCCGGGCCATGCGCAAGGCCCGGGCATAACGGCTGTTGCTGCCGGCCAGGGTGTCGAGTTGCGGGTCGGGCTGCGCCTGGCTGGGGGCGCTTTTCGACGTGCCGCGCGGCACGCTGCTGACATTGATCGAGCGTTGCGGGGCGCGCAGGGTCTTGTAGAAAAACTCGCCCTTGGCGGTCTGCAGGCTGCCGATGCCGCCCTGTTGCAAACGGCCGAGCAGTTGCACGCCATCCACGCCGAGAAACTCTTCGCAACGCCGCCCCACCAGTGCCGAACGCTCGGCGCGCAACAACTGGCAGGCCTGGGCGCTGACCGCCAGGATCTGCCCGCCGAGACTGACCGCGAGCAAGCCTTGCCACGGCGATTCGAGATACTGCCGACGACTGTGGAACGCCAGGACAATCTGCTCGGGAAAGCTGTTGTTGAACACCCGGCTCTCGATCTGGCTGACCGCCATGCTCAGCAGCGCGGTGCTGTCGTGGATGCGGCCGAGCGGACCTTCGCGGGTCAGGTCGAGCACGCCGAGGATCTCGCCCTGGGGGCAATGGATGGGCACCGAGGTGCAGGAGAAATGGCTCAGGCGATCCAGGTAATGTTCGCCGCAGTCGATCAGGGTGGTGCGTGCTTCCACCAGCGCCGTGCCCAGGGCATTGGTGCCACGGGTGGCTTCGCTCCAGCAGGCGCCGAGGGTGATGTCCTGCACGCCGCTGCCCTTGAGCCGGTCGGCCCGGCCTTCGACCGCAAGAATGGTGGCGTCGGCATTGGCCAGGATAATCAGGCCGTCCTGGCCCTGGCGCTCGGCCAGGTAGTCGATGGCGGGTATCGCCGCGTCGAGCAGCAGGCGATTGCTCGCCAGCAGCACCTCGAGGCTGGCGCCGGATTCCAGGGTCAGCTCCGGCTGGCCATTGAAGTGCACGCCATGGCTGAGGCTGCGCCGCCATGACGCATCGATTTCCGCACGCAATACGCCATCGGGGACTGCGCCTTCCAGATGGAGTTTTCTGCGGGCCAGCCCGGCTTGGTGCTGCAGCTCGCCGGTTGTTGTTTTTATAAGCGTCATCAAGCGCTCCGAATCGGTCCGCCCGGCACCTCCCCGGTCCATTCCCTTGGGTTGCGAGGGGCACGCAAGCCATGGGCAATGTCTACACCCGGTTCAGAAGGCAGTAAAGGGAAGTTTGGCCCGTGGCCGGCCCTGCCATTCACAGAAGCAAAACCTGCGCCACGGGACAAACCGCGCCAGCGCATCTTGACGTTAACGTAAAGCGGATGGCAAGAGCCGTATGGCGTAAAGAAGACGCCCGCGTTATCGCCCATCGCGGGCCATCGAGCACCGCCCAGCCGCCCTACGGATGCTGCTGTTTCCGTAGGAGCGAGGCTTGTCCGCGAAGCGATCTCACAACCACAACAATCAGCACTGCCAGGCCGAGGCTACAGATGCATTCGCCGAGACAGGCGCACTTGTACGGGCCACTGCCACTTTGCTTTGCTTTGCTTTGCTTTGCAGGCAGGCAGGCAGGCAGGCCGAAATACACACGATTTATGGGTGCCAACCTACAACTTTGCCAATCACCCATAGGAGAGCAGCAAAGCCCAGAAGCCCGATAACGCTCCACTGCAACACCGCCAGCTTTCGTTTAAATGGCAGGGGAAAATTGTTCAAATCCTCGGCACTCAACTCCCCCCTTTTGAGATAAAAACCGGGAAACGTCACGATCCCGTGAGATCCCCCCAATCAGCAACAGCTTCCCCCAGGGACCGCCGTGTTTTAACGGAGCGCGGGCCATGATGGCGGAACAGTTTTTCAGATGGTCCAAGAGCTCATCCATTTTCGTATAGGCCATGTGCAACGCGACACCAATCCAGACAAGTGTGCCGAGAATCACGACGCCACCCAGATACCCGAAAGCAATCTCAGGGGTACTCATTTGTGGCTCTCGTAAATAACCTCAAACAACACCCAGCTTGACCACCGCCGCAAGGCCCGTCATGACCACTATCAGCGCTAGCGCACTCCACTGCAGCACGACCAACTTGCGCTTAAGCGCCGCAGGAAAACCCAGCAAGTCCTCGGCACTGACCCAGCCACGCTTAAGGTAAAAATGGGGGAAGGTTACAAAACCGGAAATGCTCCCGACCAGAATCAGTTTCCCCCATGGGCCACCGTGCCTGAGCGTGGTCAGCGTGCTGAGCACAGCACTGTTTTTCAGATGATCCAACATCAAGTCCATCTTGGTGTAGGCCATGTGCAAGCAGATACCAAGCACAATAAATATCCCTGCAAAATCGACGAGTCCGACCACCAGAAATATTTTGTCTGCCGTATTCAGGCTCATTTGACCGCCTCATAAATTTTCTCGGCCATTGCTTCCCCGGCAGAGTTACCAACGACACCAGCCGTAAAAGAAGCACTTCCTACAACCACGACACCACAAGCCAACGAGGCTAAGCCAGCAGTTGGAACACCCAGTGCGACGCACAGTGTTCCGACAATAGGCGTCGTTAAAAAGGCTCCGACGATGACGCCTCCTCCGACCCCACCGACAAAGTTACCGGTCTCAGTGAATCTGACTTTCTCGCATGCCTCGGTGTTACCCACTGCACACACATCTTGAACCTTCATGTAGGAAGCTCCACCGCCAAGAGCCGTGCCGATCCAGCCGCCATATTTGACGACTTTAGCTGCCTTGGCCGCTCCCTCGATGTGCGTGGCATAACCTGGGATCTGCTCCGCAGCCCCGGCCTTGGTCCAACGGTGAACCAGACTGCGGCTGGAGATCCCCAGGGCGCTTTTCAAGTTCGGATGATCAGGGAAGCCAATGCCTTTTCGGGTCATGGAGGTTAGTCGGGTATTGAGCTGTGCCAGCAGTTTTTTACGTTCGGCAAAGAACTCCGGCGACCGCAGGTGGCCGTCTTTCTGGAACGTGCGCTGATGCAACGCTTCGATATCACGCAGCGTGGTTTTGACGTCTTCCAGGTTCTTGGCAAACATCGCTTCACCGATGCCGATAGCCGTCGAACCCTGTGCCAGAAAGTTTTCGATTTCGTCTCGGTGCCTGGCCATGAAGTTCGCTTCTTCCGCGCTGAGCGGTTTGAGTGCGTCATTGGTCTTGGCTGCGGCCTCCATCAGCAACCCTTCTTCGCGGGTACACTGCAGGTTGCCGGGATCGCTGAGCACGATCATCGAGCCCGCTTTAACGTCGCTCAGGCCGGGGTTCAGCGACTCAAATTTGCTCATCGCGGCTGGGTTGCGAGAAGTGAACAGCACCGACTCAAGCTGTTCACGGTTCATGCTTTTAGGCACGACGTAAAAGCCCGGCTCTTGCGGTTGAGGTTTTACGACAGGTTCGGCATCAGGCAACGCGGGCTTGTTTTCTTCTTGCAGGCGATGATCCAGGGAACTCGCCGTCCAGCCCTTTCCGGTGATGTGTGAATACTTGCCGAAGGTGTCGCCGCTCAAAGGGCTGAACGGGTCATTCGAGACCAGCAACCAATCGCCCCGTTCTACGCTCACCAGGATTTCGCACAGATCATCGCTCGATAGATGGCCATGCGAACTGCCGTGGGCATAAAGCAAATCATCCAGCCCGTCGATTCTGTTGCCGTACCGCCCAAGGGCCTGTTGAACTTCGAACCGGGCAAAAAATGGCGACTCGATGCTGTTGAAACCAACTCCTTCACGCTCGCGGTCTTGCCGACGAATAAGGCGCAGCCACATCCCCCCCTCCTCCCTGATAAACGACGCGTCCAAGCAAGCCGTTGAGCGTGTTGGCGCTATTGATAAGGCGGGGGGATGGTGCTGACCGTCATCTGTCGGCTCAAGCGGATAGAACACTTGAACAGGGTAAAAACGTGTATTTCAGGAGAGTCCTACAAGCGTGCCTGTACTTGTCTGACGCTGGAGCCGGATCAAGGTCTGAGATGGCGTATTGGTCGCCTACTCTGTTGTTACGTTCGGTCATTGAGTCGGGGCTTGCGCTCATGAAGGCGCGTCATTACTCTGCGCCGGTCGCTGCCAAATCAGCGACCGGGTGTAGGAGCCCGAGTATCACACCGTGCACGAGCGCCCAGCCTTTTCTGGGTGCTTTTTGCTGCCACCCAGCTTGTAGGAGGGTCTGGAGGTAGCCCTCTTATCGCATGGAGCTACATCAATGAACGGATATATCCCGCTTCACAGCACTGCCACCGAGCATCCTGTCCTGCTGATCGATTCCAGCGCCTCGCTGGTGGACTTGCTGGCCTGCGCCGACCGGCGCGTTCGCGCCATTCACAAACTGATGAACAGCCTGTCTTGCATGACCGCGCGTACCGCGGATGAAAGTGATTTGTTCCAGATCGCCGATATCGCCTCGCTGCTGCTGAGCGATGGCGTGGCCTTGCTGGATGTGGCGCAGGGCAAGGCGCTGCAAGGGCCGTCTCTAAGCGCTTGAGCCCCTTCCCGACGTCCTCTGCGACAGTCTGTTGCAGGCATTAAAAAAGCCCCTGGATCTTTTGATTCAGGGGCTTTCGTATGAGGACACACAGAAGCAACACGTTATCGTTGAGGTTTATCGAGGGCAAGCCTCGCTCCTGCAGAGCCATGGCCATCGCCGTCCTGTAGGAATGCGAAACGATCTGACAGCCACCGCGCTCAGAGCTTCCAGGCCCCTGCTTCGGCAAAGAATGCCCGTGCGTTGTCTTCCAGGCTTTCCAGGTGGTAGCCGCCTTCCTGCACGATCAGGCACGGCAGGCCGAGGCTGCGGATGCGTTCGCCGAGGCGGGCGAAACCTGCGCGGGTTACCGCCACTTTGCTTTGCGGGTCGAGTTCGTAGATGTCGAAGCCCAGGGACAGCACCAGCACTTTTGCGTCGAAGCTTTTCACCGCCGCCAGGGCGGTTTCCAGTTGGGCGAGGAATTCGGCTTCGCTGGCGCCGTGGGCCATTGGCAGGTTGAGGTTGTAGCCCTGCCCCGCGCCGCTGCCGCGCTCGTCGGCGAAACCGGCGACGCCCGGGTAGAAGTTGGTCGGGTCGCCGTGCACCGAGACGTACAGCACGTCGTCGCGTTCGTAGAAGATTTCCTGGATGCCCTGGCCGTGGTGCATGTCGGTGTCCAGCACCGCGACCCGGGCGAATTTTTCGCGCAGTACCTGGGCGGCGATCGCCGCGTTGTTCAGGTAGCAGAAACCGCCGGCGGCTTCGGCCCGGGCGTGATGGCCCGGCGGGCGGCACAGGGCGTAGGCCGCCGGTTCGCCGTCGAGCAAGGCGCGGGCGCCGGCAATCGCGCTTTGCGCCGACCAGTAGGCCGAACGCCAGGTCAGTTCGCCCACCGGGCAGCTGCCATCGGCCAGGTAACGCGCGGCCTGGGCGAGGATGCCGCGCAGAGCGTTGGGCCCGCGGACGAAGATGTTCGACATCACCTCGTCGCCCCAGTCCTCGGGAATCTCCTTCCAGCGCTGGTGGGCTTCCTTGAGAAATTGCAGGTACGCCGCGCCATGCACCGCCAGCAGCGGCTCCAGGCCGGCATCCTCCGGTTGCAGCACCTCAAAGCCCAGGGAGTGCGCAGCCTGGACCAGGCGCTGGGCGCGCTCGGGCACTTCCTGCGGGGTGCGCATCTGGCCGCGGGAGTAATAGCTGCGCGGATGGTGCAGCAACTGTTCGGGGTGGAAAAAACTGCGCATGACCTTCTCCTTATTCGACCTGGCCGGCGCGGGCCAGCACGGCGTTGAGCAATACGTCGGTGCCCTGGCGCACGTCCTCGGGCAATACGTCTTCGGCTTCGTTGTGGCTCAGGCCGCCAACGCACGGGATGAAGACCATGGCCGTGGGGCAGAATCGCGCCAGGTGAATCGCGTCATGGCCAGCGCCACTGACGATCGATTGCTGAGCGTAGCCCAGGCCGTCCACCGCCTGCTGCACCGCCGCCACGCAGTCGGTATCGAAGGGCGTGGCCGGGCTGATCCAGTGCGGGCTGATGGTCACCTTCAGCTGGCGTTGTCCGGCGATGGCGCCAAGCCGCGCGCGGACCTCCTGCTCCATCGCGGCGATGGCGCTGTCGCGGTGGTGCCGCAGATCGACGGTGAACTGCAACAGGCCGGGAATGGTGTTGCGCGAAGACTTGGCGATGCTCAGCTCACCGACGGTGGTCAGACCCTCGGGGGCAAAGTCCGTGGCCAGGGTTTCGATCGCCAGGATCATCTGCGCGGCGCCGTAGAGCGCATCCTTGCGCAGCGGCATCGGCGTGGTGCCGGCGTGAGCCGCCATACCTTCGACCTGCACGTCGAGCCAGCGGATCGCCTGGCCACCGCTGACCACGCCGATGCTCTTGGCGTTGTCTTCGAGGATCGGCCCCTGTTCGATATGCGCCTCGAAGTAGGCATCCACCGCCCCACCCAGGGGCCGCGTACCGGCGTAGCCGGTGGCGTGCAGGGCCTCGACGACGCTGATGCCGTCGGCGTCGCGCACCGCCAGGGCGCTCTCCAGGTCCATGATCCCGGTGAACACCGCCGAGCCGAACATGGCCGGGGTAAAACGCGCGCCCTCCTCGTTGGTCCACACCGCTACCTCCAGCGGCTTGCGGGTCTGGATTTGCAGATCGTTGAGGCGGCGCACCACCTCCAGGCCGGCGAGCACGCCGTACACGCCATCGAAGCGCCCGCCTTCGGGCTGGGTGTCGAGGTGGCTGCCCATCATCACCGGGGCGGCGTCGGGGTCACTGCCCGGACGGCGGGCAAACAGGTTGCCGATGGGGTCGACGCTCAGGCTCATGCCGGCCTCGCGGCACCAGCTTGCAAACAGCTCGCGCCCGGCCTTGTCCTCCTCGCTCAGAGCCAGGCGGCAGCTGCCGCCACGGGCGGTCGCGCCGATTTCGGCCATGGCCATCAGGCTCGCCCACAGGCGTTCACCGTTGATCTTCAACATGCTTCGGTTCTCCGGATTCGATTAGGGTCTGTACGAAAAGTCGGCGAGCGAAGGTCAGGCAAGGCAAAAACAGGCGAGGAAGCGGAGTTTAGGGGCCTAAATGAGCATTCCGAGCCTGTTTTTAACGCAGCATGACCGAGCGCAGCCACTTTTCGTACAGAGCCGGGGCTCAAGCCATTTCCAGGCGGTGGACGGCTGCATGGCGACGGGCCAGGGCCAGCACGCAGAGCAGCGAAATGGTCGCGATCAGGCTGTAGAACAACGCCATCGGCCACCACTGGCCGGCGAATTGATGGGCCAGCCAGGTGCCGATCAGCGGCGTCAGGCCACCGGCCACGGCGCCGCAGATCTGATAGGCCAGGGAGATCGCGGTGTAGCGCACGCGGGTCTCGAACATGCCACTGACGTAGCCGGCGATCACCGCATAGAAAGACGCCATGCACACCACCGCCAGGGCGATGCCGAGGATGATCAGCGGCGCCTGGCCGCTGCTCACCAGCACGAACATCGGGTAGGGCGAGGCCATGGCCAGCAACGACACCAGGCACAGGAAGCGCGTGGCGCCGATCTTCTCGGCGGTCCAGGCCGCCAGGGGCTGGATGCAGAACTGGATGATCGCCACCACGAACAGGCATTCCAGGATCAGCGAGCGCGGCAACCCCAGTTGCTGGGTGCTGTAGGCGATCATGAAGGTGTTGGTGAAGTACACCCCAGCAATCCCTAAGGTGTTGGCGCCGATGCACAGCAGCAGCGGGCGCCAGGCGCTGTGCAGCACCTCCATCACCGGCGCCTGTTCCTTGCGCAGATTCTTCTGCGCCTGCTCGCGGCTGGCGAGGAATTCCGGCGACTCATTGACCCCCAGGCGAATCGCCAGGCCCACCACCAGCAACAGCGCGCTGGCGAGGAACGGCAGGCGCCAGCCCCAGCTCATCAGGTCTTCTTCGGGCAGGCGGGTGACCGCGCTGAAGGCCAGCAGCGACAGGATCAACCCGGCCGGGCTGCCCAACTGCGCAAAGGAAGCAAAGAAGTTGCGCCGGCCCTTGGGCGCATGCTCGCCGGCCATCAATACCGCCCCGCCCCACTCACCACCGACGGCGATGCCCTGGACGATGCGCAGCAGGATCAGCAGCACCGGCGCCGCCGCGCCGATCTGTGCATAAGTCGGCAGCAGGCCGATGCACACCGTGACCACGCCCATCATCAGCAGGGTGATCACCAGGGATTTCTTGCGCCCGATGCGATCGCCGATATGGCCGAACACGATGCCGCCCAATGGCCGGGCGAAGAAGCCCACGGCGAAGGTGCCGAAGGCCGCCATGGTGCTGAACAGTTTGTCGTCGGAGGGAAAGAACAAGGCGCCGAACACCAGCGCCGCGGCGGTGGCGTAGATGTAGAAGTCGTACCACTCGATCATGGTGCCGATAAAGGCGGCGGCGGCCGCACGGCGCGGCTGGGGCGAAGCTGAAGGCTTCATGGATCGTGCTCCTTTGATTATTTTTCTGGCAGGAGAGAACGGGAACGCAGAGGCGCTCTGGCGGCGCCTGTCTGGGAGGGATTTATCGTCGCGGGCCTATAATTAGTCAATTTTCTATTTATTATGTTGATTATTACCGCTACTTATTATCAGCCCTGTCCTTCGACCCAGAGCCCCGCGCCATGTCCAACCGCCTGCCCGACCGCCTGCTCAACGACCGCCTGGACTGGAACCTGCTGCGCACCTTTCGGGTGATCGGCCAGGAGCTGAGCATCAGCCGCGCGGCCGCTCGCCTGCACCTGACCCAGCCGGCGGTGAGCCAGGCCCTCAAGCGCCTGGAGGAACAACTGGGCCGCCAGTTGATCGCCCGGCGCGGGCCACGTTTTGCCCTGACCGAAGTCGGCGAGCAGATCTTCCACCTGGCCGGCGAGATCTACGGGCAGATGTCCCAGGTCAGCGGCGTGCTGGAGCAGCCGGCCGACGAGGTGATCGGCAAGGTGCGCCTGCTGATGATCAGCCGGATATTTTCCGCGCGTTTCGATGACTTCCTCGCCGACTTCCACCGCCAGCACCCGCGGGTCGACCTGGAGATCGAGGTGCTGCGCAGCTCGGACATCGTCAGCGCCTTGCAGGAGAAAACCGCGACCCTCGGCCTGAGCCTCAACCGCCGGCCCCAGCCGCGCCTGGAACAGCGGTTGTTCCTACGCCAGCGCTATGCGTTTTTCTGCGGCAAGCACCATGGGCTGTTCGGCCAGCAGAAGGTGGCCGAGGGCGACTTGCAGCGGGAGAATTTCGTCAGCTTCACCAGCGACCAGATCGGCGGCATGCTCTCGCCGCTGACCATCTTTCGCGACCAACAGGGTTTCAGCGGGCGCATCGTCGCCTCGTCGCCGAGCCTGGAAGAAGTGCGGCGCCTGGTGATCGCCGGCTACGGTATCGGCTGCCTGCCCGAGCATGTGGTGGCGGCCGATGTCGAAGCCGGGCTGCTGTGGCGCCTGCCTCCCGACGAAGGCATCGCCGACGTCGACATCCATCTGCTGTGGAACCGCGAACAGCGCATGAGCCGCGCCGAGACAGTCTTTATCGAGGCCTTGCAGGCCGGCCTGGGCGCTCAGTAACCCTGGGCCCTGTCCACCTCGTTCAACAGCGGCTCGCCGGCTTGCAGGCGCCGCAGGTTGTCCGCCACCTGCTCGGCGATGCAATCGTGGGAGGCCGCCGAGGCCATGTGCGGGGTGAGAGTGACCCCGGGGGTGCTCCACAACGGATGATCGGCCGGCAGCGGCTCCTGTTCGAACACATCGAGCAAAGCGCCACGCAGTTGGCCGCTGGCCAGGGCTTGGCGCAAGTTGTCGAGGTTGAGGTGGCCGCCGCGCCCGACATTGACCAGCGCCGCGCCATGGGCCAGCCGGGCAAAGCTGTCGCGCCCGAGAATGCCGCGGGTCTCGGCGGTCAGGGGCAGCAGGTTGATCAGCAGTTCCACTTGGTCGAGAAAGGGCTCCAGTTGCCCCGGCCCGACGAAGGTGTGTACCCCCGCCAGGCACTTGGCGCTGCGAGCCCAGCCGCGCACGTCGTAGCCGGCGGCGGCCAGGTCGAGGGCGATGGCGCTGCCCAGGGAACCCAGGCCCATGACCCCGACCTTGAACTGCCGCGCCGGCCGTTGCAGCGGCCGCTCCCAGTGCCGTTCGCGCTGCTGCTCCAGCACCCGGTCGAAGCCGCGGTGATAGTGGATCACCGCCCAGCGCAGGTACTCAGTCATGCCCTGGCGGTGGCCCGGGTCCACCACCCGGCACACCGGCAGGTCCGGGCACGAAGGGTCGTGTTCCAGGTGGTCGCTGCCCGCCGCCACCGAATGAATCACTTGCAGGCTGGGCAAGCGCCCCAGGCTGCCGGCGGGTGGAAACCAGCAAGCGGCGACCTGCGCCTGGGCGGCACGCGGATCGTCGGCCAGCACCGCCTGCACCTGTGGCGCACAACGGGCGAAGGCAGCCTGCAATTGCTTGAGCAACAGGCTGTCGCGGGACAGCAGCACCACGATGCTCATGACAGATAGGACTCGCGCTGGGACTCGATCAAGGTCAGGGCGGCCTCCCAGGCCAGCTCGATGATGTGGTCGGCGTCGTCGCGCTCGAACTGTTCGGCGGTGTGGGCGCAGACCTGCGGCGACGGGTAGTTCAGCTCGCAACCGCCGGCCAGCGCCTGGACCTGGGCCTGGCAGGCGCGCTCGAGAAAATGAATCTCCTGGAACGCATGGGCGACGCTGGCACCGCCCACCAGCAGGCCGTGGTTACGCAGGATCATCGCCTTGTGCGGGCCAAGGTCGGCGATCAGGCGCTCGCGCTCGTCCAGGGACAGGGCGATGCCTTCATAGGTGTGGTACGCCAGCTTGCCGTAGAACTTCAGCGCGTGCTGGCTGATGGGCAACAGCCCCTGTTTCTGCGCGGCCACTGCGATGCCGGCGGCGGTGTGGGTGTGGATCACGCAGTTGAGGTCCGGGCGCGCCATGTGGATCGCCGAATGGATGACGAAGCCGGCGGCGTTGACCCGGTGCCCGGCGTAGTGCGGGTCGACGATGCGCCCCTCCTGGTCGATGCGCACCAGGTCGCTGGCACGCATGCGGTCGAAGATCACCCCGTAGCGGTTGATCAAAAAATGATGCTCGGGCCCTGGAATGCGCAGGGTGATGTGGGTGTCGATCAGGTCGGTCATGCGAAAGTGCGCGACCAGTCGATACAGGGCCGCCAGCTCGCAGCGGGCCTGCCATTCAATCGGGCTCATGTGTTCGGGTTTGCTCACGAATACACCTCTTTGGCAGCGTGGTGGACAGTCGGGTTGGCGCGCAGCCGGGCCAGGCCGCAGACGCCGATCAATGACAGGGCCGACAGCAGGCTGAAGAACATCGCCAGCGGCAGCCACTGTCCGGAAAACTGGCTGGCCAGCAGGGTGCCGATCAGCGGCGTGCTGCCACCGGCGACCGCGCAGGCCAGTTGGTAAGCGATGGAGATCCCCGAGTAGCGCAGGTGCACCGGGAAGGCCTGGGTCATGTAGCCGGCGATCACCGCGTACAGCGCCGAGAGAATCACCACCGCCAGTGCGATGCCAAGGGTCATCAGCACAATGTTCTGGGTGCCGACCAACAGGAACATCGGGTACGGCGTGGCCATGCACAGCAACGCCACCCACTTGAGGAAACGCCCTTCGCCGATACGCTCGGCCAGCAGCGCGGAGACCGGCTGGGACAGCAGCTGGATGATCGTCACCAGGAACAGGCAATCGAGAATGGTCGCCCGGGAAATGCCCTGGTACTGGGTCACGTAGGTGATCATGAAGGTGTTGGTGAAGAAGAAGCCGGCCGAACCGATGGTCACCGCGGCGGCGGCGAACAGGATCTGCTTCCAGCAGCTGCGCAGCACTTCCATCACCGGGTACTGGGCGGTTTCGTTGTTGTCCCGGGCCTTGGCGAACTCCGGCGACTCGTGCACGCCGGAGCGGATCATCAGGCCGAACATCATCAGCACGCCGCTGGCGAGAAACGGCAGGCGCCAGCCCCAGTCGAGGAAGTTCTGCTGGTCCAGGCTGGTCACCAGGCGGAAGGCGATCAACGCCAGCAGCAGGCCGGCCGGGCTGCCGAGCTGGGCGAAGGAGGCGTAGAAGGTCTTGCGTTTGGCCGGGGCATGTTCGCTGGCCATCAGCACCGCCCCGCCCCACTCGCCGCCCACGGAAATGCCCTGGATGATGCGCAGCACGATCAGGCTGATGGGCGCCCAGATGCCGACGCTGGCGTAGCTGGGCAGCAAGCCGATGCCGGTGGTGGCCAGGCCCATCAGCGCCATGGTCACCAGCAGCATTTTCTTGCGCCCGAGGCGATCGCCGAGGTGGCCGAACACCATGCCGGCCATGGGCCGGGCGATGAAGCCCACGGCGAAGCTGCCGAAGGCTGCCAGGGTGCTCATCACCGGGTCGCTGCTGGGAAAGAACACCTGGCCGAGGACCAGGGCTGCGGCCGTGGCGTAGATGTAGAAGTCGTAGAACTCGATGGTCGTGCCGATAAAGGCCGCCGCCGCGGCTCGGCGCGGCTGAGGAGTGCTGTGCATGCAAGGACCCTGTGTATTTGTAGTTTTGGGCAGGTGCGGAAGGCTGATCACGCGGCGCTCTCTGGCGCTTGTGGGCTTTATCGCCGTCGTGCCAGGATTAGTCAATTTTCAAATTCTTATCTTTGCTATTAGCACTGCTACTACATGGAGCCGCCATGCCCGCACCGCTCTCCACCTCCAACCCCTGGGTCGGTCGGCGTTTCCTCAACGATCGCCTGGACTGGAACCTGCTGCGCACCTACCTGGTGATCGGCCAGGAAGGCAGCATGAGCCGGGCCGCCGCACGCCTGCACATCACCCAGTCGGCGGTCAGCCAGGCCCTCAAGCGCCTGGAGGAACAGCTCGATTGCGTGTTGATCGCGCGCAGCGGACGGCGCTTCGAGCTGACGGAAACCGGGGAGGAAGTGCTGCGTATCGCCACCGATATCTACGGCGATATCTCGCGCCTGGGCACGGTGCTGGAGAGCCGCAACGACGACGTGGTGGGCAAGATCCGCATCCTCACCGTCAGCGGTGTGCAGGCGCCGCATTACGACGAGTTCCTCGCCGATTTCCATGAGGCCCACCCGAAAATCGAGCTGGAAGTCGAGGTGATGGGCAGCTCGGACATCATCAGTTCGCTGCTGCAAAAGACCGCGACCCTGGGGGTCGGGCTGTGCCGCCTGCCACAACCCAGGCTGGAACAGCGGGTGTTGTTTCGCGAGCGGTATGCCTACTTCTGCAGCCAGCGCCACCGGCTGTTCGGCCAGCAGGACCTGAGCCTGCAACAGCTGGCCAACGAGAACTTCGTCAGCTTCACCAGCGACCAGTTGGGGGGCAACCTGTCACCGCTGACGCTGTTTCGCGACCAGCAGGGCTTTACCGGCAAGATAGTCGCCTCCTCCACCAGCTTTGAAGAGATCTATCGCCTGATCTGCGCAGGGTTCGGGATCGGCTGCCTGCCGATCCACCTGGTCAGGCGGGATGTCGAGCAAGGGCTGCTCTGGCGTTTGCCGCCGGACGAGGGCGTGGTGGATTTCGATATCCAGCTGCTGTGGCACCGGGAGCAGAAAATGAGCCAGGCCGAAACCCTGTTCCTGGACAGCATCCAGCACATGCTCAGTATTCGTGAGCAGGTGCCGGACAGCCTGATGTTCAAATGACTCAGGCGTGGGGAACGTCCGGCCCCTTGCCAGGGCTGGCGTACTGCGGCTTCAGGTGGCCTTGCTGATCGAGCAGCCAGGCATCCATGACCTGACGAACCACGGGGCCCGCGACCCGGCCGCCGGCCTCGCCGTTCTCGATCATCACCGCTACCACGATCTGCGGGTGCTCGGCCGGCGCGAAGCCGACGAACAAGGCATTGTCACGATGGCGCTCGCGGGTCTTGAGACGGTCGTAACGCTCGCCCTGTTTGATCGCCACCACCTGCGCCGTACCGCTCTTACCGGCGATGCGGTATTGCGCGCCGGCCGCCGCGTCGCGCGCGGTGCCCCGGGGCGCGTGCATCACCATCTGCATGCCGTGGCTGACCAGGTCCCAGTCGACCGGGTCCTTGAGCCGGATGTTCGGCATCGGGTGTTCGTCCACCGGCGCCACGCCATCGACGGTCTTGGCCAGATGAGGGCGATTCCACACGCCCTTGTTGGCGATCAGCGCCGTCGCCTGGGCCAGCTGCAGCGGCGTGACCTGCATATACCCTTGGCCAATGCCGAGAATTACCGTCTCGCCAGGGAACCACGGCTGACGCCGGGTGGCGCGCTTCCAGGCCTGGGACGGCATCAGTCCCGACGCCTCCTCGAACATGTCCAGGGAGACTTTCTCGCCCAGGCCGAACATCGCCAGGTAATCGTGCAGGCGATCGATACCGAGCTTGTGCGCCAGGTCGTAGAAGTAGGTGTCGTTGGAACGCATGATCGCCGCGTCCAGGTCCACCCAGCCGTCGCCGCTGTGGTTCCAGTTCCGGTATTTGTGGTCGACGTCCGGCAGTTGGTAGTAACCCGGATCGAACACTCGGGTCGAGGCGTTGACCACCCCGGAGTCCAGCCCGGCGATCGCCACCTCCGGCTTGATGGTCGAACCCGGCGCATACAGGCCGCGCAGCACCCGGTTGAACAGCGGCCGGTCGATGGAGTCGCGTAACGCGCTGTACTCCTTGAAGCTGATGCCGGTGACGAACAGGTTCGGGTCGAAGCTCGGCTTGCTGACCATGGCCAGCACTTCGCCGGTCTGCGGATCGAGGGCCACCACCGATCCGCGACGGTCGCCCAGGGCCGCCTCGGCCGCCTCCTGCAACTTCACGTCGAGGCTGAGCACGATGTTTTTCCCAGGGATCGGATCGGTGTGCTTGAGCACCCGCATGACCCGGCCCTGGGCGTTGGTTTCCACCTCTTCATAGCCGACATGGCCATGCAGTTCGGACTCGTAGAAGCGCTCGATCCCGGTCTTGCCGATCGACTGGGTGCCGCGGTACTCCACCGAGTCCAGGACCTTGGCTTCCTTCTCGTTGATGCGCCCGACATAGCCGATGGAATGGGCGAAGTGCGCGCCCATCGGATAGTGCCGCACGAACTGGGCCTCGACCTCCAGCCCCGGCAAGCGGTACTCGTTGACCGCCAGCACGGCGATCTGCTCTTCGGTCAGCTCATAGAACAGGGTGACCGGCACGAACGGGTGGCGTGACTGCTTCAGCGCCTTGTCGAACAGCGCGCGGTCTTCAGCGGGCAGGTGCAGCAGGCTGACCACCTGGTCCAGCTCGCCTTTCAGATCGGTGGTGCGCTCGCGGGTGATGGTCAGGTTGAAGCTGGGGCGGTTGTCGGCCAGCAGCACGCCGTTGCGGTCGTAGATCAGGCCGCGAGTCGGGGTGATGGGCAGCACGTGCACACGATTGTTTTCGGAGATGGTCGAGTGATAGTCGAATTCGACCACCTGCAGGAAGTACAGGCGCCCGATCAGGGTGCAGGTGATGGCGACCACCAGGAGCGCGCAGGCCAACAGCCTTTTGTTGACCAGACGCGTCTCTTTTTCGTGGTCCTTGATCGGTATCGGTTCAGGCATTGCTACAGCTTCTCGTGGAATAGTGAACGCTGATCCGTGCGGGTGAATGTCGGTCCCTTGAAAAACGAGCTGCACCATACCAAAAACCGTCCCGGCGCTTTCATGAAGAATTCGGCCGATTCGTGATGCCCACTCAAGATTGTTGTTCCGATTCATGCATTTTTCCGTGGGCCGGGCCTGGGGATACTGCTGCGCGGTGATCCCTATGACCGTCTTGCCACGGGCGAGACGCCGGAGCCCTTCATGCACCCTCGTTTTCAACGCCTGCTTGGCAGGAACAACTTTTCCGTCGGCCTGGAACTGCCGCTCGATAACGACTGGTCCAGCGATGGCCAACGCCTGCGCCAGATCGAAGGTCGCCCCTTCGGCGTGCCGGACCTCAAGCAGCACGCAACCCTCGCCCGCCTGGCGGACCAGGCCGGCTTTCGCGCGCTATGGGTACGTGACGTACCGGTGTACGACCCGAATTTCGGCGATGCCGCTCAGGTCTTCGAAACCTTTTCCTACCTCGGCTATCTGGCCGGCATCACGCAGAACATCATGCTCGGAACCGCCGCGGTGGTCCTGCCGTTGCGTCAGCCGTGGCTGACCCTCAAGGCCGCCAACAGCATCGACGAGTTGAGCGATGGTCGCTTGCTGCTGGGGGTCGCCAGTGGTGACCGGCCGATGGAGTATCCGCTGTTCAGTGTCGATTACGCCCAGCGCGGAGAACTCTTTCGCGATGCTGTCGAGCTGTTGCACAGCCAGGGACAGGATCGTTTACCCGAGGGTGCGCATCTGCTGCCACAGCGTCCTGAAGCCGCACCGCTGCTGGTGGCCGGGCTGGGCCAGCAATCGCCGGCCTGGATCGGTGAACACATGGACGGCTGGCTCGCCTACCCGGGCACCCCGGACGAACATCGCCGACGCGTCGCGCTCTGGCGTGAGGTCGGTGGCGACAAACCCTATATCAGCTTCGTCCACCTGGACCTTGCCGCTGACCCACATGCACCCATGCAGCGCCTGCGCTTTGGTGGCCGCTGTGGGCGCCAGGCACTGATTGAGGAACTGCAGGCCCTGCGAGAGGCAGGCGTGCAGCATGTCGGCCTGCATCTGCGCCGCAGTGAACGCCCGGTGGCCGAGGCCATCGAGGAAATTGCCGAATTCGTACTACCGAGGTTTCACCATGCCAAATGCGCGGTTGCTGGCGCAGGGCGCGGTCGGGGTCTTCGACTATCGGGCAGACACCTGGCAAACCGAGCTGCAATCACGACTGGGGGAACGTCGCCTGCATGCGCTGTTCGATACCGTCAGCGGGGCTCAGGCGCACAACCTGGCAGCACTGCTGGGTTACAACGGGCACCTGGTGTGTATTCAGGATCGTCAGGAGGCAGCGCCATTGCCGGCGTTCAGCACCGCGATCTCACTCCACGAGGTGGCCCTCAACAGTATTCACGCTTACGGCAGCCGAGCCGACTGGCAACAGCTACGTCAGTACGCCGAGCAACTGATGAGCGGGGCTGTATCGGGTCTGCTGCAACCTGCGCCGCTGATTGAGTTCGACTTCAACCAGTTGCCGGAGAAACTGCGGGCATTGAAGAATGGCGAGCAGCATGGCAAGTGGGTAGCCCGGCTAACGCACAGCAGCCTGGGACGTTAACGCCCGTCAAGGGTGCCTTCGGCTTGAGGTAGTTCTTGAGTCGAAGCGCACTGCTCTCCGGTGACTGGAAAGGTTTTTCCGCGCACAAAAGACAAAACCCCAACTGCTTTCGCAATTGGGGTTTCGGAATTTAATCTTGACGATGACCTACTCTCACATGGGGAAACCCCACACTACCATCGGCGATGCATCGTTTCACTGCTGAGTTCGGGATGGG